>Ga0265595_1000073_pt1 | contig 88055 bp, 58 predicted proteins | sample saktaG_15_FD_190148 | JGI IMG/M metagenome (GOLD analysis project Ga0265595, IMG submission 190148) | Saline water microbial communities from Sakinaw Lake, British Columbia, Canada - sak_2013_06_06_50m | ecosystem: Environmental > Aquatic > Non-marine Saline and Alkaline > Saline ... | reverse complement strand
GAACGAGCCTGGCTGAAAGCCAGGTGTCGGCTTTGGATGTCATTTCAATAGGCAGTAATGACGGAATGTCTTTCAGATTCAGTGGCCACAATTCTTCAACAAAGAAAGAGCAAACCTTTTTGTACTCATCCAGCAAGTCAGACAATCCTTGAATTTTGCCCTTGCGGGCAAACTTCAGTGACGACTGGGAGGACAGAATGTGTATAATAGACATGCTTAATTGTTCTTGCAGAAAGCTTAAAATTCTTGATTTATTTACAACTATTTTGATTTGTTTTCAAACACTTGTATAAAGAGATATAATACTCGTTGGCATTTCTATCCTAGACCGCATAACGCCAGCGGAGATAACACAACTTTACCAATGGCGGCAGTAGGCAAACGCCAAATTGACATCAGCCATTATCAAGTTTCTGGCCGTAGGCAGATATCAGAAGCAACTTCCACAGGTCAATTACACTGCGATTGCACAGGGCAACGTCTTCAGGCACCTCTCAGCCACAACAACAGATCGCATTGTGTCCCAGGCCTGATGCAGATCGTCGTTCATTACAACATACTTGTACTTATCAACACAAGCCATTTCTATTTTCGCATTGGTCAGTCTCAACTCTATGGTTCCAGCATCGTCCTTTCCTCTTTTGATTAGACGATCACGCAGCACCGAAATAGATGGAACCGTCAAAAAGATGTCAGCCAGCCTGAATTTGTTCTGGGTCAAAGATGGCAATGCACTGTAGAACTTTCTGATGGTTTCCGCCCCTTGAACATCCATGATCACCATTACATCTTCCCCCCTTGCTAATCGCTTAGATATATCTGCCTTGGAAGATCCATATCTGTAGTTGTGAATTTTGGCATGTTCAAAGAACTCATCTTTTTTGATCATCTGGTCAAACTTTTCTTCTGAAACAAAGATGTAGTCCACTCCGTTTACTTCACCATTTCTGGCCGGCCTAGTTGTAACCGTGGTTGACATTTTGACACTGGGCATTGTTCGCATGAGTTCTTCTCGAACTAATGTTTTCCCAGCCCCAGATGGGCCAGACAAGACAAAAAGAACTGGCAAAAAACCCTGATGCGAATCCCCTTTTTCTTTCGAGACAACTTTGGCAACCTGGGCTGTCGCATTGGCTATTAATGATTCCGGAATCCATGACAAGACTTGCTTCTTGTTAATGGGCGGCTTGTCTCCAGGATTTCTTCCCATCCACGACTGGTCGACTTGTGGCTCGTTAAAGCATTCAATGACGGTCTTGAATTTGGAGAAGGATAGAGACGAGGCTTTTAACTTCTTTGTTATCCACCTGATCCCATCGTTTTCGGCAATTGCAATCATCAACTTGATGGTCATTTGGGAATCGCCGATAACATAGGAGATAACCTTCTGGAACTCTCCGTTTTTCCACGCATCGGGAGCGTCTTTCCCGTCCATAGACTTAGCTTGGTCAATTTTCAAACCTTCTGCAACTGCTTTTAGGCCAACGGGGAACCCCTTCTGTGAGAGAATCTGGTACATGGGGTCAAGCAGGTCAAGAGCCAGACTGCCAGCTAGTTCCATATTTTCGGCTAGAGCTCCTAGCATTTGCAAATCGAACGAGGCTCCATTCCAAGCGCACATAACATAGCCCTGCTTCTTCTTCTCGTCCATATATCGAAGCATAGCAGAAGCTGTGTCCTTACTCATCGTAGGGGCTAATGGACGCTGGCCAGGAGAGTAGTCGGCCCATGTTTTGTCTGGGCTTGTCATTCCGACAACGGTTGTGTCGGCAGGATCTGAAAACCAAGCTCGTTCTTCTCCATCGCTGGTGACGGTTGATGCCACTGTGATGGGGACTATTTTGCCGTCTTGAGCTTGTTCACTGGTTTCAATGTCAAATGATAGCAGAAGGGGTGGTAGTTTCATGCCAAGTCCTCCACGATCACTGGGTAGTTGTCCTTGAACCACTGCAACACTTCACGCATAACCTGTACGATTTGAGGGTGTGCGGCTGGAGATGTCCTAAGTTTAAGCATCAATCTCCATTCGCGAAAATTTGTTGTGCAGACAATTTCTGTTTTTAGGCAGGTGGGAAGAACACCTCTTGAGATTTGCGGCTTAACTCCTTCTGCCAATTCAGCCTTATACAGGACTTGAACATTACTCAAATGGTTTTCTCTCCTAACAACTTGTTCTGGAGTCAAACCTTCTGGGTGAACAATTGTGATTCCGCCCCCGAATTTTGAACCCGAGTAGTCACAGTATCTAGTTGACTCTTGGCTAAAAGAAGCAATCCTGTGTCGCACAAGTTTATGAGAAACGCCTCTGTCGCATACAAACCTAAACGAGGCTACAGCATGTTCTATCACGGATTCGTGACCAGATTTAATAATCCCCCTGACGAATTTATTGGCAGAATCGTCGGTAATCTTTTCTTCGCTCTTGTAGCAGGTTCTTCCAGCTCGCTCAATGATCTGCAGAGCGTTTGGAGTCGCCCACTCAAGTGTAGCTGACGGCTTGATTGTTTGCATGAGTCTTTTCATTTTGTTGGTTGTGAGCCATATTATACAACAAGAGACAGGAATTTACCATATATATCTTCAACCCACTTGTCCTGTCCAATTTGCGATTTGTACATATCTTAATCTCGTTTAATGGTGCACTAAATATAAATCCTCTGGCTTTTTCATTGTTCTAGATTCAGTTGGTGGATGGCGCTGAAGCCTGATAACTGATTCTGGTTCAAAGGCGTCAACAATTTCTGCAACTGTCTTGTTACCGTTTTTCTTGTCAAACCAGTACATAGCCAATGTTTCGTCGTCCCATCCTGTTGTAGTTGTTCCAGTCCAGTGTTTTGTTAAGGTTGACCCAGCCTTTTCGGAAACCTCTGGATAGAGATCCAGCATTTCGTTAATGACTTCTCCATCTGTGCAGTACATCAGACAGTTGCAAGGGCAGATTCTAAGATCAAAACTATCCTGTGTCACCAACGGAACCCGCTTACCTTTGACGCATCGTCTCATTGGGGCTAAAAACCGAGTGCCTTTAGATATCCTTCCGCGCAACAACGACGCCATGTGTTCATCTGGTTTTTTTGTTGAGTGAACATCACAATCAACATACAGAATCTCTGTTTTTTGTCCAAAATCTTTGAATGCTTCTTGGATTAGCAGTGTCTTGTTGTACCAGAACGAGACACTTGTGTCGTGTACTAGTGGTAAACTTGAAATTTTTCGTATGTTTTTGGCTCCAGCTTTTTTTAGCCATTGTGCATTTTCGTTACCCAGAACATACCAAGTGACATTGTCAAGCCCCCCAAAGTTAGACCACAGTCCAGCCGCATCGATAGAAACGGCTTCTAATAATTCACGGCGCATTCTCCTGCAGGATAAGCAGTTTCCGAAGGCCACTCTAATGATATGTGGAAAGATTTGCATATCCCATTCTACAGAATTAAAGAAAAAACGGTGCCGTGATCCCGCAGTTGCCGTCCCCCGATAGCGTTAAATCGCCAGTGTTTACTGTGGAAGGTCCTCAAGCCATCGCAAACAGTTGTTGTGGAGGAACCGTTGCCGCAGAGACCACGGCACCCTAAACTGTTATTCCAAATCAGCATGGCACAAGCCTCTATTAAAAAACAAAATTTATTTTGCAGGGAAGGGGAATTTTTGTTTAGAAATAAAGAGGCAGTTGTAATTGACAGAAAGCCGCAGTATATTTTTGGAGGATAGATATGTGTCAAATCCGGATGCTTGTGATTATCGATTCGACTGTGAAACACAACATTGTCAAAACCGTTTTAAAAACCTGTGTCTCTCACGGGTGGGATGATGTGCGTGTTAGATCCGACTTGGTCGACTCAAACGCCGGTGTCTTAAATCCAGATGTCTATGACATTGCTGTTATGGACGCAAAAACAATTGCAACGCCAAACTCAAAACCTGTTCTTGGATTAGGAACACCCATACTGCATATTTGTGATGTGGATGAGCAAAACAAAACATATCAGTCTGTTATTAAGCAGGCGGTAGAGTGCAGCCGCCTTAGAGAAAAGATAGCAAACACAACGGAACATATTCAAGAAACATTTCAAATGATCGCAGCTTGCCTGCTATGACTGAACAAATCTCCCCGCCGCATTCCCCCGCCTTCAGGCATGGGAGGTTCAACATTCGCTTAAATGCCTCCGACGAATCCGGCTGTTGTAGCCGAGTCTTTATCCATAGCCCTTTTGATTGTCGCCATAGAATTTCGCAAGAGGGTGATCGCCCCTTGATTCTCTCCAATGATCTGGAAAAACTTCATGAGAACAACCATGTTGTTTGGGTTTTGCAGGAGTTGTCCAAGTCCTGGGCAAGCAGACTTAAGTTGTGCACAAACATTCTTGATTGCAACCATCTCTTCCTGATTTAACCTCGTCATGGTTGATGCGGTTGTTTGTATTTGTTTAACCTTCAATGCGGCCTCCATTTTTAATGTTCGTCGTTATGCCTACTTCCGGCATCCATCTCTGACTCGTGGGAAAAAGATGTTACTTGAAGGTCTATTACAACAGTTGCCGACCCGTCAGTTTGTGTTGAAAAAGATTTCACTGTTACTGAAATATAGTCTCCATCTGCCCGACTGCCGTGAAGTTCTTGTTTATGTTCAGATACTGTCTGAAAGCAGGCTGGGTTGTCTTCCCAAGAGTCGCTAAAGTCTTGTTCAATCTGCTTCTTGATTTCGTCATCAGGAATGCCACTGAATTTGGGCGGCAACACAATAGCCCCCTCAAGAGACATTTTGACAATAAGATAGTTGTCGTTTCCAACATTAACCTCTTTTCCGCCCCACAAACTGCTTGGACTACGAACAACTGAAGAGGCTTTGTCAGAGCCATGTCTGGCCGATTGTGCTGTGATGGTCAAATCTGCAAGGGACATCCAGTATGCGACATCTTGATTGTCGCCAACATCAGCTTGGGCTTTTTTAGACACTGAAGCTTCGATGTGGCGCCAGGCTTTTGATGTAAAGCCGATGTCATTTCCTTTTAGAGGCATGATTCGCATTGTCACTCTCCTGTTTTGCTGAATTTCAGCTTCCTTAGTCAAATAGGTTTACGAGAAATCCCTTTTTGGTAAGATCCTCAGGGTTTCGTCTTGCTCTTTTGTCTGCCGCTTCGATTTGCTTTTCAGTAAACAGCAAACATCTTTCTCCTTGTCCGTTGGCATTCTCTACCTGAACGGCATAATAGCGGTTGTTTGCGTTTGAGAATTTTGCCTTTTGGGTGTTTTCGACCAAAACGAGTCTTCCCATCACGACTTTGACCTTGTCAATTTTTCCCTTTTGTTTCATGATATTCTCCTTTGCTTTGATAGTCCTACATCAAAAACGAAACTTGAATTGGATCCAGAATGTGGCTTGCGTCTTCAAATTGTCAATCCATTGTCCAACAGATCCACTGTTTTGTTCTGGCTTGTTAACCGTTACAGATGGATTCATGTGGTCTATGGCCCATGACAGAAATCCCCTCCGACCTGTTTCCTTTATTTTTGACTTTTTATTCACCATTTATTATTCACACAGAGTCGGTTGTTTCCCTATATCAGAACCTGCGGATTTTGAGCCGTAAACAGAAAAAGTAATTTTCATACTTGTTGTTGAACTACATAAATATGAGAATTATATCTATAGCCACAGCCCAAGACAAGATTCCAACCCAGTTTAGGGGCACACCAATACCGCAAGAGGTCATCGACATTATTGGTCGAATAGACCAACAATATCATTTGTCTTATGGCGAGGTCGAATGGATTGTGGAGTCTCTTGAGGAAGAATATCAATTTTTCACGTCGTTTAAACCCTCAGAATGTGCCGCTGTTGAGATGGAGCTTGGAATGGTTTTTGACTGGTCAAGAATAAAACAAAAAAGTGTAATACGGGCAACATTGCAAACAGCAATATCTGTTGGCAAGACATACTTCTTGAATGAAAAAATAGTGCAGCGGTTTTATGAAAATCGCAAATGGGCAATTGCATTTTTGTCTAATCGCGACGAGAACTATAAGCAGCAATTTCTCTCCTTCGACGAAAAAATTCCGGGTGGAGTGACGCAGTCGGAATGTGAATGGATTGACAAGACTTTCCGTGGAGATATAGGTAATGGTAATATAGAGGCTGTCAAAAATGTAATAGTATGGGCTAGAGCCACAAAAGTCGATTTAAATACAATTAGTTATTCTCTTGCCAACAAAACGGCTAAAGAATGGCGTGACTATCAAAGGAAACTGGATTTGTCAAAGAGGATTTCAAAGAAAGGGCTGCGCTCCATTGCTTTGCAAAACAAATGGAGAGCAGTGTGGGTTGACCCCAAGTCTGTAGCAAAACCGAAAACAGATTCTGATTCAAAATATGTGGTGGTTGACAGACGGGATGGTATCCAAGACAAGCGTGAAGATTACGACTATGAAGTTGAACAGGACATTGCTGGAATTAATTTGAACGGAGACAAGATCATCTCCATTAGAGATCCTGATGGGGTCCCGCAAGCAATATTGGAAATTGGCGACGAAACCAGCACAAGAATTGATGTGTTGTTTGTAGAGGCAACAGAAATCGCAAAACAAAAGGTTAAAGAGTTTGTCCAGAAAATGAAATCTAAAGGAGTTAAACTCTGGCAGGATGGAGACGCAGTCGACATTGAATCGCTGTTAGATTTGACAGAAGACGGAATTGACAATTACGGACTTGTTACAACGGTTCATTTGCCTAATATCGGGAACTTGGACGGCGACAGTGGCAGTTATCACGACGCCATGGTTGCTATATTAAGTTCTGAAAGTTCTGAAAGATCCATAAGGTATTTTAAAAAAATGATTGACAACTTGGTTTATTATGCTGACCAACGTGACGAGCTTCATATTCTTGGAAAGGCCGGCGAGATGCTTGGCGACACAATTATGGTGAGATGGGATGAATATCAGTCTTACAATGACGAAAATATTCCATCCTATCCAGAGGAGGGAGATGAAGAATTTCAGAACGAAGATGGGACTGTAAACGAAGCAGTTTTCAGTGCTGCTTCAACAGCATACTACGCAGAGATGGCAGGCATCGAAGAAGAGTTTGGACTTTTCAAATTGTCAAATTATGTTGATCAAACTGTTAAAACAGCAAAACAAAATTCATCTAATAAAGCCTTATACGAAGAGCTAGATCGCAAGGAACAAGAACAAATTGATTTAAACCTGCAAAAAATGAACGCAGATCGCAAAGCGCAGGAAGAGGCGACACTAGTAAGGGAGGAGGCTGAACGTCAAGAACGCGAGCGAATAGAACGCGAGAATGAGAGAAAGCGAGAAGAATTCGAAACTAAACAGGTGTTCAAAGACCTCGGGAAAAATATCGAAATTCCAGATGACTTTTTGATTGACATCGACGATTAAAAATTAGAATCGTGTTTTGTATTTTCGCCAGAGACAACTGTTTCCACAACAATTTTACACCTCTCTGGGAACTGTTTTTTAACAACTGTTTGGTTGTTAAATCCAGCCTTTTCGTCAAGGTCAAATATGGAGAAATTAAGCCACCTGTAGTCTGCCATTATTCCGCAAGTTGCCACATTCTCTGCGGCCAATGTCAACGCCCCCCTGCAGTAGTCGTGTGCGTGGGCTGAAAACACCCAGAATTTTTTATCAGGGTGCTCCTGGGCAACCTCCTTGACCATTTGGCCAATAGTGTGGCAGAAGAAATATGCCGAAATATCATCTCCAGACATTCTGTACTGCTCTTCAAAAACTGGATAATGCGTTGACACTACAACGGTCTTGCACATTCCAGAGACGGCTTTGGCTAATCTTGATCTGAATGCTTTTAACATTTTGTCCGTGTAGTATTTCCACCCACTGGATAAATTGATATAGGTAGAATCGTTCGTGCATGAATGAGAATTGTAATACTCTGGAGGCATTACAAACTTTGGGTGCTTGAAGTCGGGGAACCCCATTGTTCCTACAAAGGCTACATCGCCAATTTCTATAACAGTGTTGTTGTCACTCATACTGTGCTCTAGAGATTGAGCTGCGAGCCCATTTTTGCTGTATTCTTTCACAATGTTTTGAAGAGTCCAGTCTGGCTGTCTTGGCCTTCCCAGCACGCTCCACAGGTCGTGGTTTCCAGTGACATACAACAACGATTTGTCATTCAACAGAATGTCCTGACCGAAACTTTGCGGGTTTGTATACTCTCCAGAGGTAATGTCTCCAAGGCAAAGCGTAGCTTGGACATCAAATTCAGCAATACTATGCATCATTTGACTGACTAGATTTTTTGAATCATATAGATTTTCAAGATGCGGGTCGCCAATTACAGCAATTCGCATAAATCCTCCAGGAAGCAACATTGTACAACAAATTATGTATAATGGCAATGATGAATTTATTTACTGGAGAAACTTATGAAGTATCTAATTATTGACGGGAACAACTTGGGCTGCAGATCAAGCTTCGCGTTTCGAAACCTTGCTGTTGACTTAATTGACTACACCCAAGATTTCAACCCAGATTCAATCGGTTCCTCGAAAGGGGAGTTTCCAACTGGAGCAATACATGGGTTTTTGAGGAATGTTGCCGCCATAAGGCGTAACTACCCAGATAGATATATAGTGGTTGCTTGGGACGGCAAAAGCAAGGCTAGAGTCGAAGAGGCCAAAGCAGCAGTGGCAAAGGGCATTGTTCCTTCTGGTTATAAATCCAACCGTCCAGAGAGTGCAAGAACTCCAGAAGTTGCCGCTTTTCATCAGCAGAGGCCAATTATAATGGAAGCTCTTTCTATGACCAACATTCCGCAGTTAATGAAGAAGGACGAGGAAGCAGACGACATTATTGCGTCTTTTGTGACGTCCATGCCTAATGACGATATTATGGTTATGACTGGGGATAAAGATTTCTATCAGCTATTCAGAAACCAGATGACCATTTTGGAGTCTGGAGGAAATATTCTAACTGAAGCTTGGTTTCGTCAGGCTTACGGAATATCCCCAGAACAGTGGGTCGATGTGGGGGCTTTGATGGGTGATGATGGGGATAATATATATGGAATTTTTGGGTGGGGACAAAATACAGCAAAAACAGCAGTGGCCACATACGGCACTTGCGAAGCGGTGCTGCAATCGTTGCATGCTCAATTTGACCACTTAAGAAACAACTTCCCCGATTTAGATCACGAAAAATTCATGACACTAAAGGGGCTGACAACCAAGGCTGGAAGACTGAAATTCCCGTATATTAAGGAGTGGATGCCATTTACTGGAGTGGCCTTGGCCTACGAGAATGAACAAGTGAAGATCCCCAAAAGTGCCATTATGGCCCTCGTGTATGAGTCAAGGGTAGCTTTGGCTAAGTCTTTGAAGGGAATGCACAGGAATATCAAACTGCCAAACCTTCCAGTTAATCTGAATCGTCATGAATTGGATAATTTTGTTCTGTTGTGTCGCAAGTACGGGCTACGAGAAGTGGAACAATCATCTGATCTACTGTGTTCTCCTCAACCGATCGATGTGTTGAAATAGTGGTATCAAAAGATTCGAGCCTTGATTTAACGAATGCAAGATCTTTATTTTTGATTTCTTTCTGAATGACACTCACAATCCCCTGAAGGGGATTGTGAGTGTCATTACAAATCCACCATACACTCTGGTGGCTACCAAATGACACATCCGCTGGCGTCAACAACCCGTTCTTTTCACTATCCCACTCCTGACACAGACGTGGCCTGACAATGGATAATCTATTCTTGTCTGTTAGACGTTGCATTTTAACTTGCCGACTCTCTTTGTTTTTGGTTTATCCCAATAGATGCTCTTGCATTTTGGACATAACCTGATGTCGGGTTGTGTTGGAACCCATTTGTGGCTGCATCGCAAGCACTTTAGTTTGTAAATTTTTACTATCATAACTTACTTCTTCTGCGGTACTGGAGGTAATCCCTACCTAAGTACGAAAACAATTTGTTATGGTCAACATAACGATGTGGTAATTATCGATATGCAAAAACCAAAAGAGAAAACAAAAACACGCTCATGCGGCTGTTGATGCTATGTTCGATGGGGCTTTCAAGAGATTCGTCTACCCAAGATTATCCATCTCCAACAAGAGCGAAAGAAAACTCATGCCGTAGGTGCTGGATGGTATTCTAGTAAGCACCGCCCACGCCAATGTCGACTACTGTCAACGATCCGAATGGGACCCAACCATCGTCGACACCTTAATGTCTTTCCAAACCACCCCGAATCTCCAATATACAGGAAGGCATAAATTATCAAAAAGAAAACTCGTAGCCCATAAGGTGGCAACCGTTAGTCATATATGTATATGTCTTAGGGAGGTTCATCTCGATTTTTCTTGGGTCAAAGTTTTGCTTGCGGACATTTCCAATTCCGCCAAAATAACAGGCAAAGATAAGCGGAAGTTCGTCTGTTTTCCACTCTACTCTGTGGCTCTCAAGGTATTTCTTTAACCACTTCAGGTAGGCGGTTCCAAATTGTTGGTTGATAATATCGTTTCTAAAATACTTTTGGAATGGATATTTCCCGCCAAAATCTCTCTGGTTTATTTCATCCCAAGTGTCTGGCATAAGTTGCATCAGTCCGCCAGCCCCTGCTGAACTTACATCTTTTTTTGGATCGTGTTCCATAAAGATGACCACATCAACAAGTCGAGGAGTAATTTCACACAACTCATGACCTTGTGCATCTGGCTGTTGGTTTGGATTGTTGGTGATTCTTGGCCGTGTCTGATCTGGTTGGTCGGGTTCTGGATGTGGAAGTAGTTCTGGTAATGGGACTGGCAATGGATTTGCCCTTTGTGCAGACACTGAATTAGTCACTCTTTCAACCAAATTAGTGACCTTTTTTGCTATTTCTGGGTTTTCGTTTGCCCGATTAGCCGCAGCAGTGCCCATTCTAACAACATCTGGGTTAGAAGAGAACTCTTGAGGTGTAACATTCGTTCTGAAAAGAGCGATACTAATTGGGATTCCAATTGCAACAAGAATTGCTGCAGCCATTACAGAATTTTTTGACGACCTTTTCTTTTCTTTTGGAAGCTCCATTTCGTTCCATCTGTAAGATGCAAAAATGGACCTTACGTCTGCTTCGTCATCGTCAAAAAAGTAAGTTAGTTCATCATTTCTAACAAAACTTGCCGTATTCATAGACTCTACGATTTGATAGAATTTTGGGTCTACCTTGTTCAGAACATTGAGTTTTTTCAACATTGCAAAAATAGATGAATAGCGAAGCAGAGAGTAGTCTAAATTAGCTGTCATTTCTTTAATAGACACAGTGTCTAATCCGTCTGCAATTTTTCCACAAGCCACATCAAACGTTGTTTGACTCTTGTTTGCTGCAAAGGCCTTCATCCCTACCTCTCTGATGCCTTGGGCGGCTATAGTTTGAGAACTTTTGTTTTCAGTCCATAGGTCACCGTCGTTGTCTAGCAGCATCATATACAAATGTATTTTCTCTTTGTCGCTCGCCTCATTTGTTGTCATGAATTTTGACACCATCAAAAGGGCAGCATCTTGTTGGTTGGCCGGGACAAGCCCAATCATATATAGCAGTTCTTCTGCTGTTGAAATAGATTTTGTTTGTGTTCTGACAATATGGTCTACAATTTCTTCTGGTGCAGTTTGTGATGCAAACACAACCATTGTTAAGGGAAAATGCTTCAACCCAGCCAAAAAGGCTTTGGCAGTTTTTCCTTTCCATCCCTCGGATTGAATCATGATACAGATAATATGACCCAATTGATTGTTGTTCCATTGTACTCCGGCATTTTCAGCCTCAATGATTTTTTGAATCATAATGGACTTGTATTTTTCTTCGTGGGCTAATGTCCCCATTTTTAACTGCCATTGTAACCCAAGTCTGTTCACCGTCTCATTTGGGGTCCTGGCTGACATCATAATGACAGCCGCCATTAGACCAGACGGGTCGCTGTCTGCCACTTCTCTGGCAGACAAGTCTGTTGGACTAGGAAGAGTTTCGAATGCTGACGACACAATTGACAGTCCCTCAAAGTATGGAGGCATCATGGACACCAGTTTGTATACTGGGGATACCAATTCTGAAAAATCCGTAACTGTTTTGCCAGAGGCCAATATGCCAGATAGGCATTCTATGACGTGTCTGCTATTTCTGTTTGGCATAGAAAGCAGACGCTTTAGTGCAGTTTGTGCCTCAAAGCGGGTACTGAAATATCCACTTTTAGGAACAATTGGACGCTTTGCGGCAGATGTTTTTGTGTTTTTAAATTGATTCATAAATGATATTTCTATTATTTTGAGCTTGTGTCCTTCAAAATTTTGTATAATGAGGCATGAAAAACTTACGCCAAGCATTAGCCTCGGTCGTGGCGTCGAAGCCGAGGATCACCATAGATGCGATTAAACCTAACGGAAATGTAACTTTCCATGTGAAGTTAAAGTCTCTTGGTCTAACCGAGGAGGACTGCTCTAACCCTGTAATGTGGACTCGTTTCTTTGCCAACTTCGTTGGGGAATTTTTGGTTAGGGAGAATGTGTCTAAATTCGCAAACATTCTAGCAGAATTGGATAATGGGTTGTATTCAAAATTGGTAGCTGTAAGTAATCATATAGATTTTGGTATGGCTCCGGATAAAAATCACAGTTTACTGACATTTGTTATGCACATGAACTTTGCTTATATGGTTGTGACCGAAGGCCAAAGACAGAGCCAAGAGGATATTGACGAAATTTAACCAGTAACGATAAAATGTAGGAGAAATTATGGCAGAGTATCAGAACCCCCAGGTTCCAGACGATGTTAAAGACGAGGATGAATTTGGTGTTGCCATCACCGTCGGAGAGCCGACAGATGAAGAAACTCATGGCATTATCCCAGCGGACGACTTCGAACTACACAAATGGCCACGCATTAGGCTTAAACGTCTTGAGTTGGTGAATTTTGGAAAATATGATGATGCGGTCATTGATTTTACTCATGACGGAAAGCCTCTTCCTATGGTCTGTCTGATTGGGCCCAACGGTACGGGGAAGACCACAATTTTGGATGCGGTTACAATGTTATGCTCAAACTTTTCAGAATATACCCATCAGCGTTTTTCGGAAATGATGCTCAAACGAGTTCGAAACTGGATGCACATCCAAGGAGATGACCGAATTCGTAATGCCAGTTTCAGTGTGAAAGGAACATTTGATGTCGATTATCCTGTATATGCTCCCCCTTATGTTGCCGAAACAGATGTTCCCTCAAAAAACCCAGTTAAGAATGAATATGTTGTTGAGTTTACACGCCACAAATTTAGGTCTCGCCATCCAGCATTTATTGAGCAGCGTCTTGTTAGGTACTGTTTTTCTGCCAGATTTGATCATGAGCTTCAGCAGTTTCAGATGAGGCGAGATAGGTGGCCTCTGTTTCAAGAACTATTCTCTGCCGTTACTGGATTCCCAATTGAAGAGGATCAAGACATGTTCCACGACACGTCAGACACTCGCATGAGGCGTATATACGATGAATATGTATTGCGATTCATCGTACGAAAGCCAAGGGAAATTATAAGGCAGAATATGTGCAGTTCTGGAGAAAAGAAAATTGCCAAATGTTTTTCGACAATTCTGAATGCCAGAATTGAACCTTCTATTATTGTGGTTGACAACGTCCTTATGCACATTGAAGTTGGTCGTCATTTGGCTGTTATGAACTGTTTACAGAGGTGTTTCCCAAACAGTCAACTTGTCGTATCCTGTCATTCGGTTCCTGTGGCAAAAAGTTTGCCTCACCGCGAGAGTTTGTTTGATATGCGATGGTTGGATATACCAGGGGTAATGTGGCGAGAACCATGGCGCTTGCGGTTGATGGACGATATTAACGAGTGTATAGAGAGGTTGACGGCTTCACAAAAGTTGACAAAACAGTCGGAAGATTTCTTATCTGACGGGACTTCTCTGCTGCATCGGATTGAGTCGGAAGTTGATTCTAACAATCTTGTCGTTGATGCGATCAAGTGGTTGTCTCTATTCCCCTCGTTTACAGTTTTAGATCTTCTGTCTACGCCTTCTCCAAAAATGAGGTGGTACGATAATCGCCAGGTCAATTAACCAACATCCAATCTTTAATGTTGACTGCCTTGTTGGCATGCGCGACATGCCTTCAAACAGTGTTGATCTTGTCCTTACAGATCCTCCATATGAGATTGAAGACATGACTCCGTATTTTGAAGAGTTTGTTCGTCTTCTGAAACCTTCTGGTTCAGTCTATATCTTCGGCAACAAAAATATGGTGGCCGAATATTGGTTCAGACAGTTGGAAATGCCTTTTAAAGAATTGCTCGTCTGGCATTATCGTAACTCACCAAAGCCTCGTGGACGATGGAGAATGTCTATGCAGGCTATCATATATGGATACTTTTCTCAAAATTCAATTTTCCATGAGGATGAAGCTAGGGTGGAATATCTACCAGCAACCAAGAAATTGAACGGACGCATCAGGCCAAGTTCTGGTAATCATTCTGGCAAGAAAAAACTACCATATGATACCTCCAAAGGAGCATTGCCTAGGGATGTTATTGACCACCCAGCTCTAACTGGACATCTATCGAGAGAGAGGGTTGGACACCCAGACCAGAAACCCCTAGGGCTTATTGAAAAAATAATTAGGTCCTCGTCCAACCCTGATGACCTTGTGTTGGATTCCTTTCTCGGAAGCGGAACGACCCTGTTCGCTTGCATAAACACTGGAAGGAGATGTGTTGGTTTTGAGAAGTCTCCAGAATGTTTTGCCAGAATTGAGGCGGAAATCCAGGCTCGCCCGTAGTTAACAAGGGTTTTGCCAGTCGAAATGTGAAAGATACAGTACTATGTTTATAACAGTTTTAAAATTGGGCAGCAGATTCGTTTTTGCTGTTGGCGATGATCCTAATGACGAAAGGGGTGCTTTAGTTGTGTCTCATGAGGACTCAGCTATTTTGGGCGATATTCCGCCTACCTTTTCTTCATTTGGTGAGGCTCATGCTATGGCATCAAGGCTTGTTGACGATCGCCCGTCGCTAATCCTTGCGAAGAAAGCTTCATTTTACTCGTTTGCAGATGAGGCCAACACCGAAAGTGGTATTTCTGCAGAAGATCAGGTTGTTTCTCATTACAATGAACAAGTAGAGCTGATTGGAAAGAGAGTTTCTGAACTGGGAGGGATAGATCAGACTGATCGCAACACGGTTTCTGATGCAATCAAAAAAGAAATTGAAGAGGTTCATGGGGAGATGCTGCGCTTGGCTCCTATGATTGAGCAAGAGCCCAACAAAAAACAGTTTGATTCTTTGTTAAGTCATATTAAAGAACTGTTTCAGGCTGTGAACTCTTTATCAGAGGTGAAGACTGCCGCAGTGATGCCTAGACTCGCTTCCATTCGCAGGACAGCGGTAAGAGCGTTTTCTGAAGCGGCCATGATGGCTTTGGTTCCTGTTCACAAGGAAATATTTGTCAAGGGTGCATCTTACGACCCCAAAACAAGGATTTGTTCATCTGTTCTCTCAACTCCGGAGGGAGATGTTGTAAAGTTGTCGTTTGATGGGTGTCTTTTGTTGGCAGATATTTCGCCATGCGGGAAGACCACTGCAGTGCATTCTGATGAGTTCCGACGAAATTATTGGGAGCCAATAGTTAATGCAGTTGGGCATTTTAAACACGCTGGAAGCGACATGGTTGCCGTAACGGCTATGAATCAGTCATCACGCAACAAGTTTAAGGCTTTTGTAACGTCTGACGGGGCTCAAGGAGAACTTGAAGTAAAATCAACAGTTATTTCTGGAGTTAAAACTTGGCTTCTTAAGAAAGCCTCAGAAGTAACTGCTCCAGCGAACTCTTCAATTTCTGTGGACGACGAGGTCGAGTGCACCGCTAAACATCTTCCATCTTATTTTGGAAGGACTGGGTTTGTGTGTGCCGTTGAAGAAAAGACAAGCGGAAATATTTGCAGGGTTGATTTCCGAAGGGGCCTGGGTATTATTTGGATAGAAGAGAAGAATATCCGCAAGATAAACCTTGGAACAAGAGAAGATTAACGAAACTGCAAATCACAGGAAGAATAAAATGGAAGAAGCAAATATAACCCAGCCGCCTTTCCCTTCAGACGAAACTGCGATGTTTTCTGGAATCATCCACCGAAATCACACCAGAACCAAATGAACGACAGCACCGCAAAATGTGGGACTTCTACTTGTCCAATGCAAATATCCAGCTCTAAAGCATGCAGAAAAAACTTCTCTGTGTGGAGTAACTGCAAGGACTGGACACTTCCCTGACATTGGGAACTAACAAAATCATGAAAGCTATTTTAAAGATCAATTCCGACTACAGCACATCGATTATTTCCGAACTAATCCCTAACGATGTGACTGGCATTTCCTACTCCCCAAAGGAGCAGGCCGTCACATTTTTTAAAGTCAGTACCGGATCAATTGGTTTCATTTACAATGACGGAAAAGTCGTCACGGTTCCACACAGGATGGAGGTGGCTCATCCAATCGCCATGTGCTGCGACAAATGGGGAACGGTTTTAATGCAGTCATCTCCAGAAATGTTGTGGTGTTTTAATCAGTCTCTCAATTCTGGAGAAAGAATGTGCGGGCGAAGAGCTTTTGAGGATACTAAGAATATTTTGCCTGAAGATCCAAAGTTTGCAGAACAGTGTGCTATCTGTAGGCTTGGTCAAAAAACTGTAATTTTTACAGCCCCATGGGCCAATAAGGTGGTTGAGATACGAGAGGGACTTCGAAGGGATTATGCGGGTAGCGGTAAAAGGGGTTTTATTTCTTCCTCAAACCCCCTTGTGTCCATGTTTAATTTCCCGTCTGGCATTTGTTTCGACATCGTAACGGGAACTTTGTTTATCTCCGACACTGGCAACTCTGTCGTGAGGGCGTTTAAAAATAGGAAGGAGATTGGTTTTGTTGGGACTCCAGGGAAGGATGGGCAATCTGACGGACAGGGCACATCTGCTCGTTTTAACCAACCAACATCTCTATGTTCTGCCGACGGAATTGTGTCTGTTGCTGACGATAAAACGGTGTCGCAATTTAACACAAAAACATTATTGTCACATGTTGTTTATTCGTCAGACAAAAGGATTGTCGGACTAACTTCTGGCGAAAAGTGTATATATGTGTTGGAGACAGATGATGCAGATAAGTAAAACTACAATTGAGAGAAATCAGAAAGGAGCAAATACATTAGCTCAAACTGTTGAGAAATTAAAGCGTGACCACGCCTTGGTTGACGAGAAAGACAGTGGACTTGTTGATATTATCACTTTCTGCAATTCTCCAATATATCTTGACTTGCCGACGGCCAATTTTTATTTATGGACATCACAGATTGTTGTTCTCAAATGTCTGTATATGGGAACATCTGGGAATGAGAGCATTACTCTTACCGTGGAAGAAATGAAATGGCTTTACGATCGCAAACAACATAATGTTATTCAGTGGTTAAACGAGAGAGAGGCTGGGTTGAAAAGCGAGCGTATAGCCGAACTCGTACTTGTACTTGGCCGTCGGTCATCCAAGACTATGCTTTCGTCAATTATTTCTGCCTACGAAATTTACAAACTAATCAAGGTTGGAGATGGAGACCCATACAAATTTTACGGGATTCCATACGACAAAGAAATTGCTGTCCTTAATGTTGCAACGTCGAGACCACAGGCTGGAAGATTGTTTTCGGACATTAAGGCTCGTATTAGAAACGCCCCGTATTTCAGCGGTCGAATTGCTAGAACTGGAGCTGACACGATTCGTATCTACACCGATATCGACTTAAAACGGCTACAAGACCCAACAATCAATATGCCAGTTGAGGGGTCGGTTCTCATTGTCTGCGGTCATTCTAATCCAGATTCGCTTCGTGGTTACATGGCCGTTTGTCTTCTTTTCGACGAAATTGCGTTCTATGATGAATCCGACAAAGTTTCTGGAACTTACTTCTATACAACACTCAAGGCGTCTATGGGTGACTTAACAAGTAAGGGAGCTGGTCTTTCCGTGCTTATTTCGTCTCCTGGGCCAAAGACTGGGGTGTTTTACAAGTTGTGGAAAGACAGTACAGAAGGAAAGGTCGGAACTCTTTCTTTCAAAATGGCAACTTGGGACTTTAACCCAACCCGTAATTTAGAAACTGATCCAGAACTCATTTCGGCTAAAAACTTTGACCAAGGCCGGTTTGATGTCGAATACGGGGCGGAGTGGCCAGAAGGCGGAATGTATGGTATTTACTTCCCCGAACACTTAATTCAGGAAGCTATAAGAACGGACATTTCAGAAGAAATTAGACCGGATGGGAGAAGCGAATACTTTATACATGTTGATCCGGCTTTGAGCGGAGCACGTTACGCAATAGTGTGCGTAAAGAAGACCACATACAGAGATCGTTCAGGGGTTAAGTGTGCAAGGGTTGTGCTTGCATTTTCTAAATATTACGACCCGGATCCAAAAATGGGGCTTAACTTTGATGCAATCGACAAAGATGTTATGGCGTTATGCAAGAAGTTTAGACCTAGCATTGTGTCGTATGACCAGTTTAATTCAGAACACAGTCTGCAGATGCTGGCAAGATCTGGATACAGAATCCTGCGTACAACTTTTAATCGGGCATACAAGAATAAAATCTACCAGAATCTGAAGGACTTAATGGCAAAACCAGAAAAGGGTTTGTACCTCTATGATGACCCCCTCCTAATTATGGAAATGGTTAACCTGAAATTTAAGCCAACACCACGGGGGCAAAGTATTGGTGCAGATAAGCGTGGAGAATGTCCAACTGACGATGTCGTTGACTGTCTTGCCGGGGCAGCATTTTTGGCTTGCGGACAGAATTCTGTTCAATTACCAGAGTCAAGCATTGTTTATACTGGGAGCAGATAGGGTTTTTGCTTTATTTTGGTGAACAAGAGGGGGCGTAGAGTTATTGACAATCAACAAACAACCCCGTCCAGTGGAGAATGATTATGGAATTCAATCTAAAAAGTTATCTGAGAAAGCAGGCTTCTACTGATAATCTCAACCAGACAACGGAAGGCCAGTTGAAAAATGACGGGAAATCCCCCTCCTCGCTTCAAGAGGATCAGTTGGACAAAAGTAGGACTGGAGAACCAACAGCCATTTCCGAAAAACAGCTTGATGTGTCTAGGGCAAAGAAGGTTTCCCAAGAGTCAACCACAGAAGCTCAATTGAATGATTCTAAAAAGACTCGTAAAGATGCCCCCGGTCGCACAACCGAGCAACAGTTGTCCAAGAACCAGGTTGGAGGGTCGACCGCCCCCGTTGAGAAGCGGCTGGATGGAGTAAGAGAGGCCACTTTTAACCTAAAAGAATTCCTTTCGAAGCGTGCTTCAAAGGGCCAATCTTCTAATCAGGTTACGGAAGGTCAACTCGGAGAGAGGGGCAAGAGGGAACCAAAGAATTTGACAGATGCACAGTTGGAAAGGGGGCGAAAGGATACCAAACCTGTTACTATTCAAGCTCTTCTTGAAAAGTCAAGAACTGGAGAGGCTGACAGGCTTGTTGAGGCTCGTCTTGATTCAAGCGACAGTAAGCTTATGAAGCACCGCAATGCATCTGCTTCTGCTGGAGACATTCCAAAGTTGGAAGAGCAGCGCATCAAGGCCAGCAAGGCTGTGGAGGGGGAAAAGTATAAGCCAGCCTCCGAAACGGACAAGGACTTTATGCTTCCAGAAGTTGAGGGCAAGGACGGGATTAAAACCGCTTCGGCTGGTTTTTGGAAAGCAAAATTTGCTCAGGCTATGCCATCCCCGTTGCCTGAGGCTGAACTCTCCATTGACGACGGTTCTGGTGAATCACCCGAAGAAGATTTAGAAGAACCTTTAGTTTTTGAGGAGTCGTCTCAAAACATTAAGGTTGGCGACACAGTGATGAAGCAAATTGTAATTAGGTTTGAGCCATCACAACTCTTTTGTGAGCCATCTGCTCTTGAAGCCATTACAAAGTTTCTGATCAGAACTCACCCATCCCTTAGTAGTGTAGATTTGGCAAACAGTGTAACTATGACATTTGATACTGGAACAGCATTTGTTATGCTTCCGGCAGAGTTGTTTGCGGAATAGATATTGTTGGTTTTGGTTCTTTCGAAGGCACTTCCTCATTGGGAGTGCCTTCTTTTTTGTCCTTTTGTTGTATAATTTATGCCGTGAGACCACCATTCAAAAAAAGGAGAGTATATGTCACGAGTAAAGATCACTAACCTAAAGTCAGGACCGATTGTAATAAACAGCCTAAAATTGATAATCAAGGGTAATGCAGTTGTCATTCGAGATTCTGTGGTTGTTGGAGATGAAGACCTAGCGGAACTAGAAAGAGGCGGTGTTATCAAAGTCGAGAGTCTTTCTGAAGAAGTGAAACAACCGTCGAATCCAGCCCCTGCCTCTCCAACAACTTCGGAGGTTACATCCAAAAGAACTTCGAAACAGCCTGTCAAAAAAGCTGGTAAGGGTAATCCTCAAAACAACCAGACCACACAACCCCAGTGTGAAGCCCCAAAACCGAAGCCTGGAACCGACTTTAGAGCTGTTGATCCTGAAGATGATGAGATGGTAGTCGTTATGGGAAGAAATGGGGCTGAGTTTAGACCCAAGGCTGAATCTGATAGAAAGATCGGAACCAAAACCGCTGTAATGGGGGAAGATGGGCCAGAATTGGGTAAGATGGGCAAAGGGGTGAATGGACGAAAGGGTCCAAAATATTTCGGAGATACTGGATTTGAAGGGCAGGACAACGGTTCAGATGAGGTTGAGCTTCCGGACAACGGAAATGTTCACACGGTTTGATAACTTAGGGTAAAAGAAGCATTATGTGTTGTTTTAAATCAGGAATAGCAGTTAGAATAAGCGAATCGGAAGTGGAAGTTCGGACTTCACCTTTTGAGGATAGTCATACGAACATCCGTGAAAAGTTCAACATCAGTGAAGACAATCTGGGCTTGAGCCGTTACAGCACTCCCATTGAACTTATTCCAACCAAGTTGGACTTTGAAGACAGGGCTTGTTGGGAACTTGTTTTTGATGTTGGCAGACCTGACTGGTGGACAGATGACATGACTGATAGATGTATAGTCCAGTTGCTCAAGGAGGCTAAAGAAGACTTTGAGGCTCTTATGAGTGGCAAAGAATATCCAGGAAGTCTTTACTTGAATCGTTTGACCAGTATTCCAGACAGTTTTAACCCAACTGTCGGCGAAAGTCTCTGGCTGGAAGGTTTGACAAGCATTCCTGAAGGTTTCAACCCCACTGTCGGCGAAAGTCTCTGGCTGGAAGGTTTGACCAGTATTCCTAGTGGCTTCAATCCAACTGTCGGAGGAAATCTCTGGCTGAATTTGACAAGCATTCCTGAAGGTTTCAACCCAACTGTCGGAGGAAATCTCTATCTGTCTTGCTTGACCAGTATTCCTAGTGATTTCAACCCAACTGTCGGAGGAAGTCTCTCTCTTTTTAGATTGACCAGTATTCCTAGTGGCTTCAACCCAACTGTCGGAGGAGATCTCAATCTGAGTGGCTTGACCAGTATTCCTAGTGGTTTCAACCCAACTGTCGGAGGAGATTTACATCTGGATGGGTTGACAAATATACCAGACATCGTCCGCAAGAATGTTACAGGGGAAGTTTCCCTTGCGGAAGCAGACGAGACCTAGGCACGGCAAAACTGTGGAATGGTGGTTGAACACAAGGAAGAAGCCCGTCTGTCGCAGAAATAGTGACCAAGGATATTACTATGACTCCAGTCACAAAAAAGGCCATTAGAACTGCGACCCCATTCGAAGGGGGGCTTAGTCCAATTACGGACAAGTCCCGTGGTGTTCCTATGTTTGGTGGAACGCCTACCATTCAGGGCATTCTAGACGGAGACAAACAACCAAACGATCTTAAAGGCAGAGGGTCTTGGTCTTCGGAGGAACAAGAACAGGGGTCATTCAAAGAAAAGGGTGAAGAATACCGATCCGATGAAGCTTTGCGTAAACTTGATGTTCAGCGTTCCATTGGGAGAGAGAGAAGTCGTCGATGGGTTGCTGAAATGGAAGATGGATCCCAATACGAGTTTCCAAATGAAGGGGTTGCTCGTATGATGCTTCGACTAATTGGCAAAACTCCAAGAAGGACATTTATGCGGGCCGCAGCAGACGTGGGCATTGTTGGAAAGGCGGTTGACGGATGTGTTGGTGTTGTTTCACATCCACCAGATGTTGAGGGCGGAATTGGAGCTGCGTTTTGCATTAGCGAGGGTATGTTCTTGACTTGTGCCCATGTTGTTAGGGCATACGAAATTGGAACTGATGGAGATAAGCGCCAGTTTTTGGATTCTAAAGTCGAGGTCTCTCGTGGAGATGTTGTTGCTCAGGCCAAAGTTATCGGAGTTGATTTGATTCGAGATGTGGCCATTCTTGAAGCAGACCTTCCAAGTAATGTATTAAAGTTATCTAGTAGCAAACTCCATTCGGTTGGAGAAGATGTTATTGTTATTGGCAGCCCAACTGGTTATGAAAACACAGTGTCAACAGGTATTATAAGTGGATTGGACAAGGTCGTGTTTATATACAATGGAGCCGTGTTACATGTCTTCACCGACGCTAAAATACTCCCTGGGAATTCTGGAGGCCCAATAGTTTCTGCACATGACGGGACGGTTGTTGGGATGGTTGAAATTATTGTAGGCGAAGATATGACGGGTCTTAATGCTGCCATTGAATCTGAATATTTGGAAATGTCTATGAAGGAAATGGGACTGTTTACCAAGAAACAATAAACCTAGCAAAAATTAACACGGAGGAAAAGCGAAATGAGTGATTACAAAGAAGTTGAAACTCAAATTTGTATTGATAACGAGGATATACTTAGAGAGGTTCTTTCGATTATTGTTGGAGAGTGCCACGCGGGAGAAGAAGTTGATACCACAATATCCGAGAACACCAGTGTGACAAATGTGTTTAATCATTCTCACCAGGTCCGCTTTGCTATTCGAAAAGAGCAACTTCCAGAGCATCTGCAAGAATATGGAGATCTTGGAATTGTTGAAAGAAATGGCAAATTCACGTTTCTTGCAATTAGACCTGACGAATCACATTATATGGATCGCCGAAAAGGATGGGAAGTTGGGACATTCGCTGCGGCATCGGAAAGTTTTGTGCAGGAGATTGAAGATGCTTATGGGTGCCTTTCAAGGGCAAGAGATATGGTGGCTCGAACGCCGGGCTTGAAAATTGCTGGGCCTCTTCACGCAGTTCAGGACGAAGACGGATCTAGTGCGTGGGGAATCGCTTTTGAGTGTCCGGAATCGATTGTGAAAAGGGTAACGCAGAGAGTGTAAAAAGGAGGAAGGTTATGGAAAAAGTTTTTAAAGGCATGGTCATTCAAAAAAAAGGCGCCGGATCGGTTAGATGGGACCGTAATCAGCAAATGGCTGGAGACTGCCACAAGATGAGCGATTATCTATTACCTGGAGCGGCCATAAAGAGGGAAGTCTTTGAAGACCCGAAGCGTCCAGATACTGAGGAGGCTTATAGGCCAGGGGTTCAACAGCGCCTGACAACCTAACCGCAAATTTTGCGAAAGAAGGTGGAGGTCTTTTTGGCCTCCACCTTTTCTGTTGACACTAACAGGATTTTAGAGGCTGATTGGTGAAAAATAAGATATGCCAGAAATCAACTTCCAAACATTTCTTCAACAGAAAGATCAACTGGCCTGGAAACAGGCCGCTTCTTGGACACATGGGGTCGGTGCAGTTAGACATCTCGTGTGGAAGGGGTATTTTGTCGAAAACGGTCGAGTGATAGATATCCCAAGTTACTTTGCCTATATAACTGTTGACGACAAGAGTGGCAATATTGGGATTGCGTTGTCTGCTAATGTTCGCTTTGATGTTAGAGGTAGAGGCCAAAAAGTCATTGACAAGTTCGTCGTTGGTCATAAGCATAATGTTTCTGAACATTTTTTGTCTGATGTAATGCGCCAGAGATATGGACTTGTCGAATTGGATTTTGTAAGAACACCAGTAGCTCCAATAGCTGGATACGGTTTTAAGGATCCAGAGAAAATCCTAATTCGAAAGACTATGTACAACAAGGCCGATCAATTGTTGGCTTTAGTCTTCCTTAGAAAAAATGAATATGCCAGACGGCCAACTCAATATTGTGTTAACGCAGTAATTGTGTCAACCGAAACGGGCATACCAAGCGAAACTGGGTACAGATCTCACAAGCCAGTTGGAACGTCTAAAGAAGGTATGGAGGATTTTTACAGAACCTTACGACAGTTCGTAACCGCAGGGTTCTCTTCAGAAGTTGAAATTCCTGAAGGTGCAAAATCTGAAAACTGGAACTTTGATTTAGGAGTCTCAATGGATGTCTCAAAGCAGATTTCTTCTGCATTTGAGTCTGCAATGAGCGGTATTCTATCCTACAGCGAACTAGATCAGTTTTCTGACCCAATTGAAGATTCTGTTTTTGATTACCTACAGGCTGCATGTGGAAAGAAAAAGAAAACTGCACAAGATACAAGCACATATTATCAAGGACATCTTCCTAGTGCAGACCAACTTACTCAATATGTTGGAACATCGAGTGTAGAAGCGTCTCAGCTTAAGGGAATTTTTGGCGGCGTAGACGAAGCAATTTCTCTAGTTAACCAGTTCAATTCTTCACTTTTGTTGAACGTTACATTTATCTATAATGTCACAGGAGGAAGTGCTTATGGTGTCTATATGTCGGCACTTGACAATAAGATCAAAGAAGAAGAGCTAAAAAAACTGCTCAAGATGGACGGCTATCAAATTAAGGATATGCCAAATGGCGATTTCTATGCAACTCACGATGACAAAGATAAAAATCAGATTGATAGCGAAATTGCAGCATACAGACAGAAGGTTGATTCCTGTGGCATAACCACGTTCGGCATTGACATGAACCGAGTCATCAGTGCGGCTAGGGCAGATGCAAGCGAAGGTAATATTTTAGACCAGCAAGATCAGTATCTCTTGGGGGTCATGCACCTTGGATCAACGATGGTTCATGAGGCCATCCATTCCCAAGGGGCACAGCAAGAAGGACCATCCGAAAATGCCGAGAGCGAGTTTATGCAATGGGTTATGCCTATTATTAATCAGCGCCGGCAACAGAGATACAAGAGCGAGGGACGCGAAGAAGAATATGCACCTTTGGTTGTTCAGACTGGAACAAGGCGTATGGCTTCGTCTAATTGGCTAGAAAAAGCTTCCGCTGATGGGGTTGTTGTTCGCACCGCTCAATATGGAGCCCAGTTTTTACACAATCAAGAATATGTAAAGAAGTTTGGTCCAACTCAATGGTCAACAGCATACTGGAATTTTGGAGTCGGTGCAATCGAATCTATGCTTGACAATGTTCGCCCTGTGCCAACTCCACCGTCTCCGTTATCATTTGAGGGACAACTTCGTAAACACCAAGAGGGTAGGTGGGAAAACGAGGTGGATACTGGGGATTCAACAGAGGAACTTCTGGAGGCTGGGAGAATTCCTCTAGAGGCTTACAGATCCACAGAAACATTGATGGAAGACGGACGCGAAAGACCATTTATGTTGCCAGTAAAAGCCATTACTAAACAAGCATGGTCGGGAAGCCCTTCATACGACTCAGGCAAGGACGCTTTTGGATGGATGTCAAATCTTGACATACCAATGGAAGATAGAATTCAACCTTGGGACAATAACGATGAAGAAACAACTTGGTTTGACAGGAAGTTTATAAGAAATCAGCCTCGATACAACCCAGAATATGGGAATCCGATGTCTAAGGAGAACGGAATTTATTCGTGGTGGGTTGATCCACGTCTCCAGATAGAGCAGTTTGACAGAATGGTGGCTAATCGTCCTCTGATGACGGCTCCAGCAGCAAGATTTGCCAGTGACACATCTTCAGTCAAATCGTTTGTTTCCATTCTTGAACGTGCTCTGAAGGGTATTGTCAGGAAGAAAATCCTTGGGACCAGGTTTGTTTGTTCTCAACATATTGTTCCGTTTATCAAGAAATATTTTGAGAATGATGCCGACATCGGTGTTTTGACATTCGGAGAAGGCCTAGTCGCTGTATGGGTGGTTAGTTCCGATATACCAAAAAAAGATATTGAGGCTTGCGAGCACTATGTAAAAGGAGATTCCGATGATGCCTCAGACCGCAAAACATTCGAGTATGTTACTGGCCTCCCGAAAGTCCGTAGCGAATCTATATCTGCCATGATTGCTGCTGTTCAGTTGGCTACAAGAGATGCCGATGTTAATATGCTGATTGTTGGAGATTTGCCTTTGGCAGTCAAAACAGGGTGCAACTGGGATGTGATAAGGACTGTAGATTTTTGTTCAGACGATCCAGACGCTTGTGTTAAAATTGGAGAAATTGTTTGTGACAAAATAGGCGCCGAATATCATACATGTAGCCAAGTTTCACGCAGTGGTGACATTATCATAGCTCATTATGGATGTGTCACCTTCAGGTTCCTCGGAGGGAAATCGTTAGATTCGTGTGTTGAGACCGCAAATGCAATAGGGGTAGAGCCTACTTTCTCCAACTGTGAGATTATCAGCCGCCAGTTAACCCCACTTATGTTGGCTATGGATGTGGTAACAGAAAATATCATTGACCCAACTGGAGAAGCAACGCCAGATGTTGAGGCCAAGGTGGTTAGATCGGCATTTTCGCCAAGTGATGCTGTTAGTTTGAATCCATTATCGATTGTGGATGCAGTGTTTATAGCCTCTGCTTTCGATTTTGCTATTGATTCAGATTTTTCAGATTCGGCAGCAAAAGCTGAAATGGACAATGCAGAAACAAAATATGTTTGGGAGGCTATTCGATCTGCCGGTAAAGGCAAATGCCTTGCCACTGCCGAACAATATGGAATAAACGAGCCGTTTTCTGCTATGATGGGGGAATAATTATGCCAATGCCAATAGGTCTATCCGGAACGCCAAGTCCAGCAAACTGGAAGGAAAACAATAGTACCTTCGGGATTGTCCTTGATGATTTGGCAAATGCCATTTCAACAGTAGAGATTAACAAGAAGTCTTCTCTTAATGTTCTGTCAGAGTCTTCCGATGCCGATGCCGATGCACTTCTGGAGTTGTGGAATTCTGCTACAATAGTATCAGAAGCTGAAAGCGCAGAGGAAAAGCGATATGCTGTTCCAAACGACTTCCCAGGCGATAAATTAATGAGACTTAAGGCTGCAAGTCTAGTGCACGGGGACACTAGAGTTTTCCAGTTCACATCCAAGGCGGCAAGAGTAATCAAGACTGTCGTTCTTTCGGAGTCAAATGCATATGCGAAGAATGCGGTTCGAAAGCCATATTCGGTTATTATGGCTGAAGCTAGGGCAAGATCGGCAACTATGAGTACTTTGGCTTTCCAGAAATGTGCAGAAATACAGTTGTCTGCACAGAGGAATGTTGCAATTGATTCTGCCTATATGCCTACCCGGTCTACTCCATGGGTTGACAGTGTCAGACTGATTTATGTGAACAGAGGTGCAAATGTAAACAAACAATACATAGTTCGAATGTTCAAGGTTAACGGACGTTGGGCTGTGATTGCGTGGAACGGAAGGAACCAACCAGGGCGATCGTTGGTAATGCAACCAAAAGGAACATTTAACAGTCGTCGTTCTGCCGATGAAGCATGCCAAAATTTGATATATGCCAAGATGTCGTCAGGATATGAGCTTGACCACAGGGAAATTGAACACTCCAACCTGCTTGGCAGACCTCCAGAAGAAGTCTTACAACACTCCACAAACTCTGCTGGGGATGAAGAAGAGGTAACTGTTCAGGTCGGATCAAGTTTTACGATTCTACCTCCAGGTTTTGTTCCGATAAACAAACCAAAGGAACCCGATGCCAAAAATAAACCAAAGGAGTCAAATGAACCTGTTATTCTTTACAAGTCTGAGAACGATTTTGGCCAATTAACAGACGATGATATTAACTTTTTACTGAACGATCTTGCAGAAGGCGAAAGTCTTTTTGATTAGCCTTGCGAAATTGTGGATTCAAACAAATGACAACCAGAAAAATTAAACAGAAAAGTTTTCGGCTATTATGGAAAGTCCGAAGGAACGATACTGGCGAATTGAAGTTTATCCCGATCAAGGATAAAAAATCTTCGTCTGGTTCTGGAGGAACAATGTACGCCTCTGTCACATCGTCCGTAATGAAGTCGGCAGACAAGGCTCGCTCACTGGCATCTGCTGTCGTAAATGCAGGGGGGTCTATTTCTGCAATTTCTGGGCGTTTGGTTTCTGTGATTGTCCCAGAAGGCAGAATCGAGGATATTGGAGAGGTGTTTGATTCATTTGGATGTCAATGGGATTTTGAGGGGGGATAATAATGCCAGTTTTAAAGGCAGAAGTTGTTAAGAATCATCAAGATATGGCTGTCGGCCTAATGGGCCGGCATCATCTCCCAAAGAATGCTGGTATGCTGTTTGATTTCGGAGTAGATCAACCTCTAGCCTTCTGGATGAAGAATACCTATATTCCCCTACAGATAGCCTTTATTGATTCGCATAGAGTTGTTAAGCACATTGCCAGTATGGCTCCATTGAGTCCAAGATCAACACGGTCTCCAAGCGATTGTCGTTATGCTCTAGAAGTAAACGAGGGATGGTTTGACGAGCATAATGTGAGGGTTGGAGCAACAGTGGCGGTTCCTGGAGGAAATGACACGCAGACAGATCAAGTGAAGCCAAATGATAGACAGGAACAAAAGGAGGAACAGCAACAGGTTTCTCCAGATGTGGTTATTGAGCAGTCATATAAGGATATTATTTCTGCGGCAAACGACCATGGTCTGATGATTGTTATAGAATATATAACAAAGGAAGGAAATGCGCTTCCTCCAAAAATGATTTCTCCACCGTTTGTGTTTGGGGTGACTGCAGATGGAGACCACAACGGACTTGTTACGGTTTGGGACGAACAGAGTGGTCATTATGCCAGCTTCCTAGTTGACAACATTACAGCCATTAAAGATACAAAAGGAAACCCCATTCCAAACGCTGATACGGTGGCGACACTTTCTGGTGCAATTCCAAATAAAAAAATTGATGAAATGTCGGCAAGAGGGAAATTGCCACAGACTGTCGAATAAAGATGACAGTGGAGGACATCATGGAACAAACTTTCAATCTGAAACGATTCATTGAGAAACGAGCAAATATGGATTCCGAGGGATCGCAAGGCTATTTCCTTGCTCAATCTCGTGCTTGGATGAACTGTTCCAAGTGCAAGCGTAACGAAGGAAAAACGGCTCAACAGGCATGGCAAGAATGCTTCGAAGAGTTTCAGGCTGGGGATCGAAAGTTGTCATGGCTTGAACATTATGCCAAAGATTCAGCCAATGTCATTTCAAAAGAGGCTGCTATTGATTATTCGGCTGAAATTATTCATCTTGCAGCAGATGGGGTTCCTATGCAGGATGCTGTTATGGGGGCAATTAAGACAGCTCAAGCCAAATGGTGGGAGAGGTTGCGTGATGCAACCCCGTTTGGCAAAGGGCAGAGGGCTGTTAGGGATATAGACCGAGCAACTGTTAACGATATATCCAATCGAACAACGGGAATGCCTGATATCAAGATTGATGCTCAAACATATAATCAGCTTTTGTACATCCAGAGACTTATAACCAACAACGAATACGACAGTGGATCAATCAAGCGGCTTGTGCGCGGTATTCCAAATGAAGAAGTTAAGAATTCTCTTGAAAAATATGTCACCTACATTGAGGGAACAGAAAGAAGCTTTGCACAGCGAATAGATGAAATGAGTGCCGTTGCAACAAAGATGATTGAAAAATATCATCAGAAGCAAACTTTTGATTTGACATCTGCCCCAGAAGCTGCTCCAGAGACCACTGAACCGATGCCTCCTCCGAGGGATACCCCCGAAGGTCGCAGGTCGAAGGATTTATCAAGGCCACCGCCATCGGTGCCGCCAGCAGCCCCAGCGGCGGCCCCAGCAAAACGCAATCCAGCAAAATCCAAGGCTCCAGCCTCTCGTAAGCCAGTAATTCCACGAAACAAAACCACGACTAAAAAGACTGTTCCAAGAAAAAAGTCTGAAGTAGAGCAAGGCTTTAGAGTTGTTTCTGTGGACCATGGCAAAACATGGAAGGCAACTTCGGGTTGATTTTGATGTTTGTATAATTTGAAAAAAGGATTTTAGCTTGGAGTTGTCGAATAAACTTACTGTCAAGCAAAACAGTGTGGTTGTACCACATTGACGGGAAACAACAGAACAAGGAGAATGAGTATGTCACAGATTATTCCAGCAGGCGGAAAGAGAATGGATTGGGTTCGCGATCCAGAGAGCAAGGTTGTCAAGCAGGCTCAGGATATGTTTGAAGACGATCCTCAGCTTTCAGCAATCAAGGATTTACCTGGGATGGCAGATGGAATTGCCGAACTCCAAGGTATGGAAACATCATTGGACGAGCCCGTTGTCAATGACTCATTGACAGAGCCGTCTGCTGGTGGATCAGTCGAGAAGGCTGTCCAAAAGGTTGAAGATGCAGCCAGAGCGGTTGCAGATGCCGCCGTCGCAGATGCAGAAAAGGCCGTAACGGATGCCATAAAGAATATTGGCAAACCAGCCGCGTCCCCTGTTTCCGACAATGTTGATGAAATTTGTCCAGAACCTCCGTGCGATGATCAGACCGATCGTGAGAATTCAGAGACTCCAGAAGAAGATGCCGCAGAGGAAAAGTGCAAGGATGACATTCCTGGTTTGGTCGGAGAAGAGGATGGAAAGGCCAAGAAGGAAGGCGACAAGGAAGAGAAGCCAGCATTCGCTGCGTCACTCTCTGGGATGAAGCGTGTTGCTGACCTGTCGGCCCCAGAAATCAAGGAACTTCGCGACTACTGGAAGAACTCTTTGGGATTGCCGGGTCCGTATGTTGATGCAATGCTGAAAAAGTATACAGCGTAACAGTTTTTGTTACTTCCCGTCAAAAGAGGCTCCTCTGTGCTGAGCGGCCTCTTTTTGTTTTGTGTAGTAGCAAGGGAAATGCAATATAATCCGTGAACAACTCTATAAGCAGAACTACCTATTTAAATAACGAGGAGTGGAACTTATGCAAGTTGAAGAAAATGTCTTGAGAAAAAAAGAAACGGTGGATAACAAAGCGATCAAGACTGCCGGAAGTAGTTTTAGATATTACCAAGCCCCTTTTGATCCTCAATCTGGAAGGAGGCTGATTAAAACTCATGGTAACAAGTACAAATACGAAGGTACTGGGGTAGTTGGTCCAGACGGGAGTTTCATACCAGAAGAACTTTTTGATCCAAAAGATATTGGAATATCTCCAAAGTCTAAAAAAGTCCCCATTATGAAAGAGGAAGATATGATGGATGTATCTTCCTTCCCAGTTCAAGCCAGAACCCTTCGCCTGCCAAAAAATCAAAAAATTGTTGCTGAACTTCGCGCTGGCGTTTCAGAGACTCAAGCTGGAATTGTAAATTTTGTGATCGGACGTGAAACAGATATGGCTGATGCCATTCTGAAAGCTGCCTTCCCTCCTGGTTCTGGAATTGTTTATAAAGGAATCGATGGGTACAATATTAACCCTGCAGGCTGGGGTTCTAAGCCAGACGAATGCGGACAAAAACTCAAAACTCTTCTTCACGGAAATGTAAAATCTGTTTCTCGTGAAGAGTTTAATTATATCAAAAATTTGTCACAGGAATTTCAAGATAGCACCCCGGAATTTGCACCAAAGGCGTTAAGCCCAATATCTATTTTAACTGGAGGCGGGGCTGGTAGAGCAGGAACTGGTCAGCCGGCACAACGTGGCGTGGGATCCCAACAATCTCCATCGTTAGTAATTGAACAACAACTAGACCTTATTGATGGTTGCAAGCTTGGGATTGAGAAGTGCGAAGAGAAAATGCTCAAAATCGATAGATACGATTTGAATGCGCCTCAAAACTCGTATAATGCTGATAGCATTATAGCTGCTCCTTCTGGAGAATATGGTCTTCTTCAGGAAGTCGTCGAAAATTACAGGCAAACAATTCGTAATGCACAAGAAACTATAATAGCATCATGGAAGACTTCTACAAGTCTCCATGAAACTCCATATGACGGAACTGGATTTGTTGACTTTGAAGCGGATATGCTCATTTTCAAGCAAGTGTTTATGATGGCCACTCCAAAGCTGGTTTGGGAACATCTTAACAAGATACATAAATTGCCAGACGGAGCAGAAGGAACCCTCGGTCCAGATGGCAAAGCTAAAATTGTCCCTGATTCGGCTATACGATTAGCTTATGAGAATTTTTCGCAAGAACTTAAAGACACATTGACAAGTTACAGATTACATGCTCCAAAGAATATTGCCGATATTTGTGATGTAATAATTAGTACACTCAACAATCCATATAGTGTGATTATAACAAAAGCGCGTGAACTATTAAACTTGGCAAAGGTATTTGGAACGCTTGTAGGAAAACAGGATAAAATAATGATCCTCAACAATGTTGTTGAAGGATGCGGACTCGTATCTGCTTCTCATTCAGCAGATGGACCATCTAGCCTGACATTTACTCAAACCCCACTCTTGACAGACAAGTTTGTTTCTCAACAGCAACGGAAGGCGAGACGCGCAATTGTGTTTGTAAGTAGAGTTCCAATCAACTTCAATATTGATGGGGTTGTGGTGGTTCCAAGCGAAAAAGATGCTATGCTTGTCGACGAAGAAGAAGGGGCAGCACTTGTTAAATATTTTGAAGATATATACAAAAACACTGTGAAAAAATTGGCCGCACAATGGACTAATAGCAAGTCGACCAATAAAGGTCCTATTCCAGTCGAAAGTATGGTAAGTATTAGTTGGGACGAGATCAAACGGCTTGGGACATTAGTGTCTGGAAAAACTCAAACTGATGCACTTCAGTTTCTTGCTAGGGTTTTTAAAAATCTTGTGCAGCCGAATGGGGCAGTAAACGGTCGTGAATTGGTTAAGGAAGCCACAACCCTCAGCAATAAACAGACTATCAATGGGGCGTCATGGATCTCATCGAGTGGAGACACAAAGGGCTTATATCGAAAAGAGGCCAAAATGTCTATGGACGATTATGTTTACTCTTCACGTACTGACTGGGGAACGATGGTCAAAAGAATTAATGACCACATTGATTCCTACCAGAATTTGAATAATGTTCAAAAAAAGTTGTCTTTAAAATTGAAACAGGGGGAAGACGGAACAATCGATATGTCTGGGGTTGAGCGTAGTGAACTACTTTCACGAATCTCAGGCAAAGAGCAGGAGGCAACAGCCGAAATTCAAGGGCTTGATCACTTTATTGTCCTTTATGGAACTCCAGGCTGCGGTAAGTCTGTATACGCTCAGGCTTTGGCTAACAAACTCAACTTTGATCTTTACGATGTTGAATTTGGACAAACAAGAGGCAGTTTAGTTGGTCAAAGCGAACACTGGTTTAAAGCCATGTTGGACTCGTGGAACAAGATGTCTAATGTCGTTATTCGTATTGACGAAATAGATGGACAGGTTGCGGGTAAGGAAGAAGAAGCACGAGCATCCCATAATGCTGACCAAGTTAAACAATTATTGACTTACTTTGAGGACAACAAAAGAGTTCTTGTCAAAAATAACATTTTCATTATTGCAACCACAAATCATCCAGAAAGAATTCGTGCAGCTCTTGGCAACAGAGCGGATGAAGTTATGCGAGTTCCAGACATCAATGATGCAAAAAACTATGAGATATTCCTGACAAAAATGTGCAGTTATATGAAGTCTTACCATCCAAATGGTTGTATTTATGATCCAGACAATTATGTACGTTCGAAAGATCTGTGGCCAGAAACCGAAGCCTTTCTTGATACTATCAAACCTCATTATGGAGAAATGGCAGAGGCTTTGGTTGACACAGGTATGAATCCCCGTAGATTGGCTGGGTTCGTCCATAGCATGTTGTCTCAACACATGCGTTATATCAACTCAACGAAGGCGGTTAGACTCTACAACGAAGACAGAAACACATTCATTGAAGAGTATGAATCTAATGTTAATAGGGATAGAAACGGTAACATAGTTTCTCTTGTGGAGCCCAAGGTTGTTGGAATTCTTTTTACGCCAGAAAACTTTATCAGAGCTTGCCAGTTGACATATCCTGTGGATTCTCTATTGAGAAGAATAACCATAGAAGAGAGAGATGCGGATGATCAGAATAGTGGAAATGTTCATCTTGGCGTAAACGATCTGGATCGTGAGTTGTACCAATCTAGATATAATGCGGGAGGTGCGAGCCAAGACTCCACAAACAAGAATCCGGTTCAGCCAAGTCTGTTTGACAACCCGCTAATGCCGCCAGCAAGTGCACAAACGGTCGCCTCAACCGACTACTACTATGAGCGTTTAGTTCAGGCTGGAGTAATTCCTAGAGTGACCGATCCTTCTCAAGGAAAAGTTCCTATTGCAGATGCACCTAAAGAAGAAACTGTAAGGCAGTGGCTGATGCGAGTGGACAGAGGAAATATTACTGAAGACGATGTGGTTACATCCTTTGGATGCGTACTGATACCAATCCCAGGTAAACAAGCACATAATGATAAAAAGGAATAGAACAAAACAGTGTGGAATAATCGGATGTTGACATCACGATAATAGGAGAGTCAAAATGACGATGATATTCAAGGTAGCCGATCAAGAGAACATTTCAACAACCATGGAAAACATGGAACAGGATATGAGTTCACCGAGAATAGGTGACGGACGAAAGTTCGCTGCTTCGCTCGATGACGATAGTCTTGCGGACGAATGCGAGTGCATTGAAAAATGCGCCTCTTCCGGAAAAGACTATACCTATTTTGAAGGTTGGCCACAGGATCAAATAGATCAGCTTCGCGAATATGCGGCTGTTGTAGGGCTGAAGAGCAAAATGGTTCCAATTCGTCAATCTGCAGATGAACAGGTCGTCAATACTGATAACGATGATGCAGATATGAAGCGATTGGCAGAGATACCCGTTAGCAGAGCCAGAGTGTCTTCAGATTTGGCGTTGGCTGTCGGAGACCCGTTTAATCTAACAGATATTTCCGACCTTCCTAAAAGTAAGGATGACTGGGAGCGTGTAAGGCCAGAAGTAAAATTGGCAGACCAACCAAAAGAAAACGCCAGACTTGGAAGCGTTATGCCAATTCGTGGCGAGTACGATCACGATGTCAGTATCAGTTTGCGTGTGCGCAGGGGTGAAAATAGCGTTGCGGATCCAGACGCTATTGGAAAACTTGCCAAACAGCAGGATAATGGTGAAAGGCTAAAACAAGAGGCTGCCACAAAGAAGATTGAACGTGAATCGTCAAAGTCAATCTGGCAACAGGAAGCAATCAGCCAAGCAAAAGCCATGGGCCCTGGAGCACTGTCACGAGGAACTGTTATTTTGGCATCTGATGCGGTTCAGAAACTCCCCGAATCTAGTCTCGATCTTAGAGCGGCAATGTCAGAACTTGGCAAAAAAGAAATCGGAGAATTGCCTGACTTTACGGACGGAGAAAAGTTACACCAAATCGCTGAAGATCGTAAGGCTGGAATTCAAAGAAAGGTTGAGGCGTCGGATTGGCAGAGAGTCAAGGGAACTACAAAACCAACATTGCAAGATTCATTTGCTGACGCTCTTGAACTTCAACTACAGAGGGCCGGCATAACTAAGGCTCCAAGCATCAAGAAGGCAGCACAAGCGGATGGGAAACCATCCGACCGAACGACTCAACAAAGCAACGCACCAATGCCAAACCTGCGGAGGCAATCTATGCCCAGCCTGCAGCTCAAGCAATTGCCCAAAAAAATCCTAATCACAGGAGAATAGTATGGCACGGTTCTTTAAAAGTACCAGCGACTTGGTCGCTTGGGTTAAAAATCTTGGAGCTCACAAAGCGGCAACCGCCATCGCAAACATTCCGAAGGTCGGCGATGCTAATCTAATGGACATAGCCGAGACGACAAAGAGAATTTGCGAGGCTAATGATTCAAACGCAGCCGAAACCCTCTTTGATTTGCTGAAATCAGCAGGAGTGGCTAACGATGATGTTGAAAAGGCTGAAGCTTCCGCTGACCATGTTCAGGTTGCAGAAGATCTCCTAAAACGTAAGGTAATATCTAACGATGAATATCAGCAAATGGTCAAGCAGGCTCAAATTATGCGCCAGCCTGGTGAATATGATATGCCTCTTAGAATTTGTCCAAAATTGCCTTGGTCGGTTGGAAAGAAACTTATCTCTACTTACAATTGCCGCCACTACTGTCTCGACGGGATCGTTCTAGACGATGATCCAACGAGAGTTTACTGCGGAGAATTACTTTGGCGTCGTCATGTAGCTGACAAGTTTAGCCAAGAGTATCAGGATAGGAAGACCGGCGAATGGGTTGGCGGTTATGTCAACGACAGGTTTTTTAAGTTCCCAGATGCAGGAACACCAGCCAATCCAGATGTTCCTAGAAACGGTGGCAACCCGATGTCTCTCAAGCCTGGAGAACGCACTCGAATCCCTAGACCTCATCAGTGGTCAACTGAACGAAGAATGCAGGAAGCCAGAGAAAAGGGGTCAACAAAGGATCACACTCTCGGAAAGACTGCCTCTGGATGGATGGGCAGAAATGAATCTTCATCAGTCAGGATAGTTAAGGCAAATTCAAGTCTTGGCTCTGGATTGTATGTTGAGTTTTCTATTGACAGTAATGGAAACTTGGTTATAACACCAACACAGGAAGGGATTGCTGAGGCAAAAAACCATCTTAACAAAGGCGATACATCAGATATGGCCTTCTTGTCTATGATAGCTGACTTTCTAAGTAGCGATTGGTCAATGGTTGATCCTGAAGATATTGGGGCTTTGACATCATGCCTAATCATAACCAATGAGGGCACAAGAGACGACCAAGGTCAATTGACGAACATCGGAGATGTTTGGTCAAACATTGAGTATTACCAGATTAAAAGCGAAATTTCAGATTTCGCAGATGGAAAGTCTGTTATATGGAATAAGGCCAAGTCTTCGGAAAGCACCCCGATATCATCTACCGCATCTAAAAAGAAGGGGAAGCCCGTTAACCCATGGGCTGTCTGTCATACCACAGTTGATAAGGATGAGAATCTAGAGAAGTTTGAAAAATGCGTCTTGGATGTTAAGAAAAAGCATCCTGTCAAGAAGGCCCAAGTTGATGTTATGGGGGATGTGGGGGGTTTAGCCGCCGCTAGTTATGGGGCCTTACAAAAAGTAGTAGACGGAGTGAATGTTAGGTTGCTTTGGACGATGTCGTCTAGCGAGTCGAACAAAGTTGAGTTTCAATGGCCAGAAAACATGCTGATAGGGAGCGGAGAATTCGGGGCATGGGTTGGTAATGTATACAAGCCAGACTCGAAAGAAAAGTTAATTGATGGATCAGAGCGGAAAAACCTTGAAAAGGTGTGGTCACAAGAAGTCATCGATGCTGTTGAAACCAAGAAGAATCAGACATTCACACCCAAGCTCCCTTGGAGTAATAGGGAGCATGTGGGCGAAGAGGATGTGGCTCGTCAAGTTCTTGCCCAGGCTGGAGGAATGATTAAAGTCTCGTCTGAAGCAGTAAAAGACACAGAGGGAGACGGCAATGTTTTTAAGGCATTCTCTATGGCCGTCGATTTGCAGGCATCAGGTGTGAAAACAGAGGATGCCGTCATTAAGATGGCAGAAGCTACTGGTTTAACATTTGGCAAGGCAACTGTGATCCTAGAAATGGCTGTTCGCAAGATGGCTGCTCACACAGGCGATACTTACGTCACAGACAAGAAATCCAAGCAAACTAAGCCCAAAGGCCCGCAAGTTAGGCCGGACTCAGAAGTTCAGCAGGATGCGGAAGAACTCGCTCTGACCGAGGAATAACCTTGGTGTTTCGGTGAGTGTTGTATAATGGTGGTTGAGTTGTAACAATATAGCTTAACCATAGGGGGGCTAATGGCAAACGGCAATATAATCACTGGAAATCTTGAACAAAATTTCAGGGCCGCAATGGGAGTAACCAAGAGACCAATCAATCCGCAAGATTTCGGGCCAGACATCAATAGCATTCGCTCGTCAGCATTTGAGGACGGACGTAAGTCGGCAACAGATCAACTTATGAGGAGCGGCAAGCAGACAAACTCTTTTGCCACTTCAAGTGTTTCTAATACTGGCATCGGAATGGCAAAGGTGGCGTCAAGCGGCATTGTCTACACACAGCCGCAGTTCTTCTCCCCTATCCACACCCCTATCAACTGGCAGATACCGTCAAAGCGCAAAGAATGTTATCAATGGTCGTTTGTAAGTGGTTGCGAGTTAATGACTTGTGACTTTTTTAACAAGCCAATTGAAGACGTTGTGGCTGGAAACACCCTGGTAACACATGACGGAACGGTTCAAACGGTTGATAAGACCACAAGTAGATATGTAGATACCGAGTTGTTCTCTGTAAAATTTGACGGGAATTATCGTGGTTTTTCCGTTACTTCTGGGCATAAAGTTTATATTATCAAAAGAGAGGATGTCCTTTGTAAGTATTCTCACGGAGAAGGGACAGATAGGTATTGTGACCGCAATCATAGGCATTATATGTGCACTAGGACTGAATGCCATCAAGACGCTTCCAAGGCTTTGGTTCCTGTCCTGACTAAAGTTGAAGACATAAAGGAAGGAGATTTTCTATATACTCCAATTCCTAATCAGAACATCAATGGAGAAGTGACCACAGTTGAACAAGCCAGAATGCTTGGTTATTATTGTGCGGAAGGATGCCGTGCAGATTCTTATTCAGTCATTCTGACATTCAACGAAACCGAAACTGAATATATCGACGAAGTCGCTCGTCTGGCAAAAGTCATATGTCGAGATCTTAAGGGCATAAGACTTCAACCTCATCCTAACAATCATTCTTGTGATATTGTTATTAAGTCGAAAGAATTGACAGCCTATTGTAATAGACATTGCTCCGGAAGAGCAAGAGAAAAAACCCTTTCCAAAGATATTGTGAATGCCAACCCCGAGTTGCAGTTGCAGTTTTTGGCTGCGTATTGGAACGGTGATGGTTGTCAAAGTTTCGCTAAGGGGTCTGGCGGGAATGTTAGTTTTAGGACAGCTTCAAAGAGGTTAGCCGAACAGTTGGTGGTTGTGTTGTCAAGGTGTAATTATCCTTCTCGTATTTATTATGCAAAAACCGCAAGAAATCCTAACAACCTGATTGGCAGGCATAGTACTAGAGAATTCTTTGATTGTTATACCGTAACGGTTGCCCCAAGTAACGGGGGAGAACTTTTTAACATTGGGCCACCTGTGCGTTGTGGTCAATCAGGTAGAAAGCCCAGTGTTAGACTTATGGACGGGAAAGTTCTGCACAGAATAACCAGTGTGGAAAGTGAAAGATACCGCGGAATAGTCTACGATGTCAGAGTTCCAGGTAATTATTCAGTTATATGTAATGGAGTTGCTGTAGCTCAATGTCGCTATTTTTACGAAAATGAACCAAAGGTTGCTCAAGCAATTGAGTTCCATTCCAAGTTCCCAGTTAACCGTTTTTCGAACGAGTGTTCAAACCGCTATGTCAAACGGTATTTCGATAAACTGTCAGAGAAATTGAACCTAATTAAGTGGCTTCGAGTTATAAGCCACGAGGTGCATCTACTTGGCGACTGCTTCCCCTTTTTAGAAGTTGAATGCCAAAAGTGTGGGGGCCGAGGTTTTGATAATCACGGAAAAGTGTGTGAACATGAGGGCGGGTCGTTTAAACGCCTGGTTATCCTTAATCCGGAATGCGCAGAGGTTTACTCCGATCCAATTTCTCCAGAGTCTCTAATTGCATTCCTTCCAAATGACGAACTGCGCACCCTGATTTCAAAGCGTGGCCCTGGGTATGAGAGGTTCTCAAAAGATGTTGTCAAGATGATTATGGCTGGAGTCCCAATTCCTCTTGACAACCGAAATGTCAGTCATATTAAATATTGCGATAACGGATATAACAAATACGGCATTGGAATGGTTCGTCGGTTATTCCCGATCTTGGCTTACAAGACGAAACTGATGACCGCCCAATGGATTATCGCCGAACGGTTAATCCTTCCCATCAAGGTGGCCAAGGTCGGTTCAGACGAAAGGCCGGCATCTGCTGGGGATCTTGCCGACATCAACTCCAAGCTGGCTCAAGTAGCAAATGACCCTAATTTGACGCTCGTTACGCATCATGCTTTTGAGCTCGATTGGTTTGGTGCTGCTGGAAAGATTATGCAGCTCACGAACGAATTCGAGATTATCTCACAGGAGATTCTTGACGGCATGGGAGTAAACAAAGTATTGCTGAACGGTGAGGGCCCAACCTATTGCATAAGTGATTGCAGTAGAATACTTTGCGAAGACGGGTTAAAGTATAGGTGGGAGTTGGACACTACTAAACATCGCATTGCAACTTTTAATTCAAAAACTGGATGCCTTGAATATCAATTTGCCACCAAGAAGTATGAATATGATTGGGATTCTGTTAGCGGAAATAATCCCAACCTGAAATGGTTCAAAACTGGGAAAATAGATATGCTTGTGACCCCAAATCACAAGATGTTGCAGCAAGAAAGAAAGTACGACAACAAGAACGAAAATGATGTTTACGAGCCTTGGGGTACGGTTGAGGCTAAAGATGTCAAGAACAGATCTCGCTTCAGAGCATGCGTTGACTGGGCAGGAGAAAAACCATTAGTAGAGGGTTATTGCGATATTCCTACTGAAGACTTTTTACAAATGGCAGGCTGGTTCGCAAGCGAAGGGTGGGCAGATGGTTATAAAGTATGTATTGCACAAAGTCAGACAGCCAATCCCGATAATGTCGCAAAAATGTTGAACATTCTGTCGAGATATGGGTTTAAGTACTACGGAAATAAGCAGTTTTCTACAACCAATCATACTCTTGCAAAATTCCTTAGTGACAATTTTGGGGCTGGTTCTCAAAACAAGAAGATACCACACTTTATCAAGAATCTTAATCAAGATTGCCTTAAGATACTTTTGAAGTCTCTTGTTGACGGGGATGGGAGTGTTCGGCCCAACACCAAGAAGAAGTTAACCTCTTCGAAGTATATTGCATATACGACGACCTCTCCACATTTGAGAGACGACATAATGGAAATTTGCTTAAAACTTGGTTTTGCCCCAACAATGCGTTCTCAACCTTTGAGAGTAAGTGAAATAATAGTAAATGGGAAAAAGAAAACCATATGCTCCAAGTTACCACAGTGGGTCGTTTGCTGGTCGGATTCTCAAGTTGGCAAATTCCCCACTCTTGCATCAAGGGATGTGACCAAGAAACCAGCACCCAACAAACAGACTATTTTTGATGTGCCATATCAAGGTAAGGTTTGGTGTGTTGATGTGCCAAACCATTTCATAATTACGGAACGCAACGGAAAAATAGGCATACACGGCAATTCCTCTGCCGCCATTGGTGTTGAAGTAATGATTGACAAGTTGGATGCTTGGAGGCGAGAACTATCCGATTGGGTTGAACAGAGGATTTATCTCCAAGTTGCCAAAATGATGGGCTTCATTGAAAAAAATGAATGGGGCGAGCATGAATATGTTTATCCCAAGATTAAGTGGGATATTATGCATTTGCGCGACCAACAGCAGATGCGAACATTTATGCTTCAACTTCACGAGAAGGGGGCTATTTCCACCCAGACGATGCTTAAGTCTTTCGATATTGACTACAACCAAGAAGTTGAGTTATTGCGTTACGAGAGAGCCAAGGGGGCTATGGGCGGAGCTCAGCAGGGAGGTGAAGGCGGAATAGGGGGCGGTTTTGGCGGAGGAGGTGGCGGCCTACCAGATATGGGGGGTATGCCTGGCGGGGATGAAGGAGGCGGCCTTGCCGACTTGGGAATGGGTGATGCTGGCGGGGCTCCTGGAGGGGCTCCTGGCGGGGATGCTGGAGGGATGGGGGCTGCGGCATCTTCTAGCACTGCAAACATTGGGAACTTTGGTGGCAAGGTCTTGAAGAAGAAAAGCCGAGAAAAAATCTCGAAGTATAAGGACCATTTGTTTAATAGAAAACAAGACGAGAAGTCTGGCTATATAAGAGATGGTTCTGGGCGCATTTGTTTTACTGGTCCAGAGCGAGAGTTGATGCGGGATTTATCGGCCAGTGTTAAGCGTGGTGAAATTCGGCACAATATCCAAACTCAATTTGAGGTTAATGCTATGGGGCATCATTACTCAATAGACTTTGCAATGCCAGACATCAAATTGGGTATTGAGGTTGATGGAGCGTTGTTCCATTCAACAGAGGAACAAATTCATTCCGACCAGCAACGGGATGAGAAGTTAGCTCAACTTGGTTGGACTATTCTTCGGTTTACAGACAAAGAGGTGGAGAACCGTACCCGAGAGATCATTGAGGAAATCATACGGAGAATAATCCAGAAGGAAAACTGGATGAAGAAAAGTGCGGAGTGATCGCAGTGGGCAAAAGTTTCGTTCCGCTGCAGGCAGGGAAACCAATAAGCAATGTCGAAAGAGTGGTTATGACCAGTTGTAACCATATTGTTAGTTTAGCAAAAACCAAGCTTGCTGATCGTCCGCTTGTATGGAAGGAGGCATATACCAAACATGCTGTCTTCCTCAAGAGACAGTTTCACGAAGTGCTTGGCCCTGGTAGTTATTTCAGGTGGGAAGGTCACGATACAGAAACAGACGATGAGTATTTTGTAGTTGTCGGGCCTGCAAAAGTTCATGATCCAAAGGCTTTTTTCTTTGCGGGGGTTAGAAAGCTTCCCGCTGATTACGCTGCTGGGGGATACTATTTCCACGATATGAAGGAGGCAGCAGAATATGCATCTACGACTTGGGGGGTGCCTTCTCCTCTAGGAATGCGTTTTTACGATTCTGCCGATTTGAAAGGGATTAGTGAAAAGGTAAAAGAGTGGAAAGACACAATAGAAGAAGACGAGCGTGGAGAAGAGTTTTTATACGCATGGCTTGATAGCATACAGACAGAGGAGAAAGAAACAATGAACAAACCAGACGATGTGAAACCGGTTGAATATTTCTATCAGCAGTCTGACGCCTACCCGTATTTCGTGAAGGTTGCTATGCCGGCATGGCTTCGTCACAAAACTGGGTTTATGTGGTGGGATGTAGATGATCTTGCAATGGGAGATAATCAAAGTTTTTCAAACGAGGCGGAATCCCAGCCAAGTTTACTTGCAGCCAAAGATTTTGCTTTGGATCAGAGAACAAAAAGGCGCATCGGAATTGCTAATATGTATGGAATCGAGTATGTAGAAGCAGACTTCTATAAAGTATGGCTAGTACACAAGGGAGACAGTGGGACATATGTTATATCGGTAGGCCCTTACACCCCCTTGGCTGGAAATAGGGACATTTTACTGGCGTTTGACAAGTTTGGAGTTTTCACTTGGAAATTGAATTTGGCACAGCAAGATGAAATTGACAAAAAAGTTCAAGAACTTATTGATGAGTATGCTAAAACATTCGGTGTCCGACTTACTGAAGATGACATCAATGTTCCAGAAGACAAACCTCTGGTCGGAGAAGTTACTGTCAACCCTTCTGGAAGGGCTAAAATTTACGGGTCTCCAGAATGGAAAGCTAAGATTCTTGACTTTTATCATGTTGAGCCAGGATATGGAATGGCATCGAGACTTAAGGAAAAACGACAAGAATACTTACTGGAACAGAAGGCTAAACTGGATGAGGCTTATGCAATCAGTGTTGAAAATGGAGACGCCTTTAAACGTCAACAAAAAGAGCCTCCAGAAGTAAAATTGCAAAAGCGTCCATATGGACAGCAAATTTCTAGAACCATCTATAGGAAACCACTTACTCCTGAAGACAGGAAAACAAAAAGTCAGAGTGAAATTATTAATGAATTTGGTTTCAACTCCATGCAAGAGGCTGTCGAAAACTTAACCACAACAGTTATGCAAGGGGCACCAATCCACGACATTCCAAATGTTACCACGGAAGATCTTAAGACAGCTAGAAGTAAGCACGAAATAGACCTTGAGTCTGGACATGTAGAGCCGTTGACGCTCCAGCGTAAGTCTCCTGCAAAGCCGTCAGTAAAACCCAATCCGGAGGAACAGGTAGAACAAGAAAAACCAACACAGCCGACGGAAAGCAAACCTGGTTCAGAGAAGGTTGAAGAATTGGCTTTTGAGTTTTCTGAAAAAGACTTGTTTGGCGAATACCTTACGGATTTTTCTTCTTCGTCTCTTTTGAACATGATTAAAATGGCCGAAGACTTGGATTCAAAAGGATTGTTTAAGAAGGCCGAGGATATTCACAAGATTCTACGGAAATATATTTAGCAGGAGCGTAATCTTATGTCTATTGAAAAGAAAGCTATAGTGACTCTGACAGATATCAGAATGATTTCGGGGTCAACGCAAGGAGACAACATAAAGGTTGCCTCTAACCGACTAACTATTGATGCGAATTCAGAAGCTAAAAAGGTCGTTGATGCCGAAATTAAAAAGCATCCGACAGCCTTATTCTTTAGGGCTAAAGCAATTGCTGCAGATGAGACAAATTCAAATGGCGATTTCTTTTCTTCTGCAGAACTAATAAAAGCGGCTGATTCATTTGTAGGGGTGCCTTTCTATACGAACCACGAGAATACAGATGTCACAAAATCAAAAGGCAAGATTGTTTTCTCCGAGTGGGTTCCTGACGAAAAAGCTATTTATGTCGTTGGATTTGTCGATCGCGAAGCATACCCTGGACTAGCTAGAGGTATCGAACAGGATTATATGAGAGGTGTTTCCATGGGGTGCGTTGTCGAGTATTCCAAGTGCTCGATTTGCATGAACAAGGCAGCAACTGTCGAGGATTACTGCAGTCATGTGAAGCATCTTAAAGGTCGCAAATTTTCTGGAACGGCGAAGGATACTGAAACTGGCGAATTGAAAACCTTCAAGATGGCTCACGTATATGAAATTAACCACGGGGTCAGGTTCATTGAGTTGTCCGGAGTCGGTGATCCCGCATGCAAGAGTTGCCGCATTCAGGGAGTCTATGATAACGAAGAATCTCTGTCAAAGGCTGCATCGTGCGAAACTGGGCACAAGATTGGAAAAGGAAGGACTATTTTATCCAAGGTTGCTTCTATTGAGAATTCGTTGTTTATGTACAAGGATACTGGATTGTACAAGCAGGCAAGTCAGGAAGAATTGCAGCAGATTGAGGAAGTTCTCAAGACCCTGGAACAAATTTCTGTCAACCTTATCAAGAACCGCAAAAGGGTTGAAGTGGAGTTTGCATCAGACCTTGTTCAAATTCTTTCCGAACTTCAAGAGTTTTCGGATGAACTGACTGGTGCGGGTTATGGGCAGTTAGAGGGAGAGCCTCCAGCAGATGATGCTCTCGGCGGAGTAGGAGATTTGCCTCCTCCTGCAGAAGGTGTTCCTACGGAAGGTGGAACAGGTATGGCAATGCCTGTTTCAGACATCCTTGGTGGGGATCTCAACGGAGCCCCAAGCACAACAGATCAGCCTCAAACGGGGGCACCTGGTACAATTTCTGGATCACCATCGAAACCGTTTGTGACTATTCCAAAAATGCCGACAGCGCCCAAAAAGCCGATGTCGTATGGTGGAGTCGACAGAATGACGAGAATAGCTGAACTTATAGCTACCGTGAGGCTGGCTATGGCAGAAAACGAAGAAACCGATGAAAGTGAGGGCTCTATGAAAAGAAGGACACCAACCGTTGCAAATAACGACAGAACAAGTGCAATTAATGCTCTTTCTGGAAAAAACAAGGGAAACGGAATAGTTTCGGAGAATATCGGAGGAGACTGGGATAGTAGGAAAACCGGAGGAACAAACATGTCAGATACACTTATGAGAGAAGCATCTAGGACTGAAGCACCGGCAGTATTGCCAGAAAAACAGCTTGACGGAACAATCGTCAATCACCCAAGGACTGGCGTTGAGCCAACATCAACGGGGGAAGTGCAGCTCGAAGGTGCTCGCAGTTCTTCCGATCCTCAAAAACTGACCGAAAGTCAGATCGAAGGAAAGAGGAAGGATAATGCCCCTGGTGTCCTTCCAGAAAAACAATTGTCTGGGAAGAGACAGGATAACGAATCCAACTCAACTCAAGAAGTTCAACTCGAAGCCCTCCACTCGGACAAGGATCTTCATACCACACACGAGAAGCAACTGGACGGTAAGAAGTCTAGTTTGTGGGAGCGTGCATCTATGAGGCGCTCGACCATTAAAACGGCTTCAGACCACGCCAGAGCCGTTATTCGAGTTCTTGCAGAATCCGCTATCAGGTGCTCCGCTACGCCACAACAGATTAAGTCTGCGGCGGTTTCTCTTGTAACAGGAACCAAGGTTCGTACTGCAACATTGGAGCAGATTACGGATATGACGGATGTAAAAGTTGAACAGCCTTCGTCTGTCGTTGCCCGTGCTCGTTACTGGGGCGGTAAGGGAGTCACGCTGGCTGCAGCCTCGACCTCTGACATGACATCCGACATTATCTCCGGCCTCAAAGTCCTCGTCGCCTTCGACGAAGAAATCAGTCCTGAAGTTGTAATGGATGTTTTGGATGTTGTTGGCGGAGAGGAAGGCTCTCTTGAGAGCATTTCTGGAGCTATTGATGACATTATTGCAGAGCCACAAGAAGTTCAGGTTGCTGCAGCCTTTTCGTCCAGAAAGGAAATTCGTGCGACAATCTTGGAAAGAGAGAACACAGTTGTCCTCGATAAGCCACCAGAACAGCCGAAACTGCGTCAGATTGGTGTTCTTCCTTCCGCCGTAAAGGGCAGAGCTAATGAGCGTTTGGCAATGAAAACCAAATTAGCAGCCAAGAAACCAACGCATACAATTGAAGCTAGTTTGGCCGAAATTGGAACAACTGTCGAAGAAATCAAGAATGACAAAGCTGTTGCGAAGCACAAGATTGTTGCTTTTGTAAAGAGAGTGTCGGAAATGAAAGATTTGACAGTCGAAAAGATGCAACTTGACAAGCAGGGGCGTCAAATCTTGGTTGCCAACAAAGTCAAGCATTTCAAGATTGCAAACATCACGAATGTTCAGGTGGACGGGAAAGATGGCACAGTTTCTATTGCCATTCAGACAGATGACGGCGACACAACCGCTGATGTTTCTATTCCTCTTGATGAACAGGGTGCAGATGTTGCTGGAGCCCCAGTAGAAGGGGACGCAACGGGTGAGAACCTTGACAGTTTGGTTGGAGGAGACCTTGGAGCTGGAGCCAATATCCAAGCCCCTGCACCGAACGCTCCACTCCCAACTGCTGCATCGAAGCAGACGGTTAAAACCGCACAGGTAGGAGGGGCTGGCGGCGGCATCCCTGGAAGCGGGAATCTTGGCGGCGCTCAAGACCCTGGAAGTGCCCTACCGACAGGAATGCCTGCTATGGATAACGGAGAGGGGTTGCAAACCCTTACTGACAGCGGCGATGGCGAAAAGGACGAGGCTCCTGGCGTTGGCGAACAGATGATGCCTGGATCAATCTGCCCGTTCTGTCACGGAACTGACACAACCACAGGCAAAAAGGACTTGCCCGCTGGAGCGTTTGAATGTAACAACTGCGGCGCGGTCTACGAGGTTCATGTTAACATCGAAGTTCTTAACCCAGAGAAAATGTCGTTTGAGAAGGACGGTGGCGATGGCGGAGAGGTTACGGAACCGAAACTTCCAGGAATGCCTGTGGCCGCTGTCACAAGGCTTGACAAGGCTGGTCTTGAAAAAACAGCTTCCTGCGAGCAGAAATATGGCCATGTTTGCCCAGCATGCGGCATGACAGAGTGCAAACCTAGCGAGAAGACTGCGTCAAGCGTAAGTTACATTTGCCCTTCCTGCGAAACCAAGACGACCAAGACGGTTGTTGTGGCCCATGACAAGACTCCGTACCTGAGTGTCGCATGGGTGCTCGATCCGAAGAAGGTTGTTACGGCCGGATGCAAGACCTGCAAACAGGCTGCCGCTGAATATGTGGCACGCATCAAGGTTGCCAGAATGATGTCAAAGGCCGCGGCTAATGAGAAGGATCCGAAGACGGCGTTCCCAGATGCGAACTGTGCAGAGTACATCTCTCGTCGTTGGGGTGCTAACGCTGTTGCAACAAATGGCCCTTGCAAAGGCAAACCTCTTGCTGCATGTATCTGTAAACAACTCAAGACATTCGGCCTCCGCAAGAGGATCGATGTTGAGAAACTCGCTGGTGTGTATATGCAAGAAGATCCAATGGATAAATGCTTAGAAATGCAGAAGGGCAAAGGCTACAAGGCAGCTCAAGCCCAAACGCTTTGCAATGCTTTGAAGAAAAAGTATGCGAAGGAAACAGACGAAAACGAGTGGCTGGAGGCCTTTGCTGGCGACAGCCGTTTTAGCACGGAGGAGCTAAGAGTTATGAAGCAAAGATCAAATGCGATGTTGTCCGCACAAGCCCAGGTTGGATTCGACTTGGAAAATCTGAATGCCGATATCGGCGATCCGATTGATGATGTTGTTGCGGTTGCCGACGAAGGCGGAGAAGAAACCGTAACGGTGGAAATCCCCGAGGATTTGGCAAAGGAACTTGCTGGCCAGATTGACAGCCAGATAGCTGATAAGGAAGGCGATGTTGAAGAGCTGGCTCCAGAAGAGCTGGCTCCAGAAGATCTTGCTCCTGAAGGCGATGCTGTTTCAGCACCAGTTGCTCCAACAGCACTTTCCGCTTCCGCAAAGGCTGCCGTAAAGACTGCAGCAACGCCCAAGAATGTAGAGGATATTTCATCCGGAGTTAAGGGTAAACTGAAGGGAGGAAATGGAGCGATCGGGAACGAGAAGCCATTCAGCGCCCTGAAGCCAGTTCTGCCTAGTAATGCGTCTGGAAGTAAGATTCGCGGGGAAAAGGAAACCATCCCCGAAGCAACCTTGCCTGACATACCAGCCGATAGTTCTACTATGGGCGACGAGGCCAATACCCTGAAGGGAACACCTCCTGTCAGTACTGAGATTCGCGGGCGTGTTATCGCAGGAACAAAGTCTGTCACGAAAGAGGCTAAAGTCCCAACCTTGGTTGAAGGCAATGGAACAGGCGTAGAAGGAACTCTTGACAAGGGCGGCAAGAGCACAATTGGGGAAGAACAAGCGTTCGACGCCAAAAAGCCAGACATTCCGTCAGTCGGAGCAAAGTCCAAAATCGGAGGAGAAAAGGATACAATTCCAGAGGCCGGCCTGCCAGACATCCCAGCCGACCACTCCTTGATTGGCGGCGAGAAAGAGACACAGAAGGGAATGCCACCTATCAATACGGACATCCGAGGCAGAGTACTTTCAGACACAAAGCGTGACCAGCAGCTTTCAAAGATCGCTGCGGCTCGTCACAAGAAGGCCTGTCAAGTAGCTGCCAAACTGGTTGGTATGGGACGCATTGCAGAATCTGACTTCGACGATGTTGTAGACGACTTGTCTAAGATTGAAGTCGACAGAATCGACTCGTTCGCCGACAGGCTCTATCGCAGCGTAAAGGTTGCAGGCGTACCTGCCTCTCCAATGCAAGTACTCTCAACCCCAATCATTCAGGAGGCTTCGGCATACAATCCAAAACTTCCAAGAACATTGGCAGACAAGTTGAAGGGTATCTTCACGGTTGGAACTGCACAATTGAACCAGCGCGTGATTGACGACGATCGCGCAGACTCCGAAAGAGCCGCACTGGAAGATTAAGCATTATGTCTCGGTGCAAAGAGAGGGGAGGAGAAATCCTCCCCTTTTTTCTTTTCATTAAAGGGATTTTGATTGTTGTTGGAGAATAGTATAGGCATGAACGCCCCCGCAGGTTGCGGAGGCAAGTAAGGCCGAAGCAAACGAAGCTCAAAACTCTGTAGTAATAAGTAGTAGAAACGAAGAAGAAAACGAAGAAGTAAACGAAGTTAGACAATTTTTGATTACTCTTCATGGCCGCGAGTGCCCAAGGTTAAAGTGACCAAGGGAACGAAACGAAACAGGAGAAATAACATGGCAATCATTCCTCTTTATTACGTCATTGCTGGATCCTACGATGTTGATCCGGACACGAATGACATCAAGGAAGGTATGTGCGTAGCCCTGAACGGTGCCGCTGGCGTCCGCAGGGTTGATGGCACGACAGGCGTTGGAAAGACCCTTGGCCTTTGTGGCGACACAAAGAGTTCCTCGGCGTCATCTATGCCTGGTGTTGGTACCGGATGGACCAACAGGGTTTCAGATTACTTCGATGACACGAAGGCTTCTGGCAAAGTCACCGTCTATCATGGCGGCGGCGAGTTCGCAACCGACCAGTTCGTTGACACGAGCATGGACGCTGCGGATGTCGGATCCTACCTGAAGGCCAACACCAATGGTCTTCTGGTCACAGACGGCGCAGCAAAGACGGCAGATTCTGTCGCTATGCTGATCCAGCCTGCAGGACCATATCCGGCTGGCGTGCCAGGCACGGACATCAACCAGGATGCCGCATTGAGCGGGGACAACACAAACCAGTACATCGTCATTAAGCTGTTGGTCTAATCCCCAACGCTACACGGTGAGATAAACACAAAAGAAGACAACCGAACAATTCGGTCACTTAAAGGAGAAAATAACATGGCTATCGATAAGAGAGCAATTAATGAACGTCGCGCAATGCTAATCGCCCAGGCTGCTGATTCGCCTGAGGGACGCGTTGCGTTGGCACAGGCAATGGTTGAGCCTATTCGTAGGGCGTTGGAATACCAAGCTGTTGGCCGTAAGCTGATCATGGTTGATGAGCTTCCACAGGGCGCAAATGCACGATACGAGAAGGATGTACGCTCGAAAGCCATCCGCCTTTCGCGTCGTGGTGGAGCCCCTGAATTCATCACCGAGGGTGAAGAGATCCTCGTCCCGACATTCGAAATCGTGGTTAACCCCACGGTCCGTATCTCGGAAGTGAAGGCTCGTCGCTTCTACATCGTTGACCGCGCCCAGATTAAGGCGAAGGAAGCGATCCAGAAGGAAGAAGATACCAACATCTTCACGGCGATCAACGCTGTTGTTCCAGCAGCGAACCAGATCATCTCAACGGGTGGGGCGTTGTCCCTCTCGGCTCTGAACCAGGCGTTCGTGAGCGTTGAGTCCCGCGACCTGACGGTCGGTAAGGTTGTATGTCACGCTATCCGTTACGGCGACATCCGTAGCTGGGGCCAGACAGTGTTCGACCAAGCCACCCAGAAGGAAGTTCTCACCACGGGGCTCTTTGGGCACATCTATACGGCAGACATTCACGTCAGCAGCAGGGTTCCTCCTGCGTACGTGTTCGTTATGGCACCGGCAGAGTATGTCGGAGCGATGCCTGTGCGCCAGGACATCAGCGTAATCCCAGCAGATGACCCAAAAAGGCTCCGCTTGGGCTGGGTAGTCTACGAAGAAATCGGAATCGTGATTATCAATGACTACGCCATTGCTCGTGTCGAAGTCAGTGTCGGCTCGTAAGTAACCGCTTATGCAGTAACGACTTGGAACCCCCGAATGGAAACGTTCGGGGGTTCTTTTTTTTTGTAATTCATATATAAAATATATTTCATATTAACTAGGATTTGGGGTATGGTTTGTTGTATAATAATGTTGAAGGAGAAATACTATGCCGCCACTACCTAAAATCCAAGATGAAAAGAAACTCTACGACGCTTATGTTGTGAACAAGATGTCGATTAATGAGATTTCTGCAAACAGCAAAGAACTGTTTGGTATAAAGGTTGGGAATGCTACAATTTTCCACTCTCTCAAGAGAATGGGAATTGAAACTCGGAGCAAATCTGAAAGTGTTTCACGAGCAATGTGTCAGTTGGATATTGACAAGGCTTTCATGACAGAGAAGATAATTGAATGGGTTGACGGGTTTCTTCTTGGTGACGGTAGGATTGGATATACCTTATCAAAGGGAATTGTTCGGGGGGCTAGATTTTCGATTGGGGTCTTACACAAAGAGTTTTGTGAATATGCCATGTCGAATTTTTTAGATTACCGTCCATCGGAAGCAAAACAATCAGGGACAATATCTAAACGTTGTCCACATCTGATGTGGGGAAGCGCGACCCTGTCTCATCCCGACATCGCTAAACAAGCTGAAAGGTGGTATAGAGGCAAGGGGAAGAAAACTAGGGTTCCTACAGATGTACGAATAACACCTGACAGCGTTAGACTTTGGTATCTTGGTGACGGAAGTTTCTTCTATGACACCATCAGGAATTGTTCGGCATTGAGGCTGGCGACATGTTCATTCTTCCCAGAAGATATTGACTATATCCTCATTCCTAAATTGGTATCGCTGGGAATAGCGTGTAAGAGACTTGAATCGAAGAACGACATACAGATATTGCCAGCATCCGCTGGGGCATTCTTTAACTTCATCGGAAAGAAATCTCCAATACGGTGTTATGACTACAAATTTGATGTTCCAGATTGGATGTTCAAGATACGCCTCGTTGATATTGTTAAAAACGATCAGGAACGGTGGAGGGCTGCGTACAACATCAGAAAGGGGTGCATTCAGTGCACATCTAGCCCGGGAGGAAGGATGTTCTTGTTTGAACCAGAGCAGGCAAAGAAATTACGAGATTTTCTTGACAAAACAAATTTGACAGGTGTGTTATGACAATGCTTCAATGTATGCTATGTTCCTTTTCCGATGACAAGAGTATCTTGTCCCACATTCGGAATGTTCATAGTCTTTCGTCCAAAGACTACAAAAAGCAGTTTCCGAATTCGAAAACTAGGGTTTCTTGGATGGACGGGGACACTGAAGCTATGTCGGCATTCCAAACGGTTGGGCGAAGCAACTCGGCCAAAATGGTTGGCTCAATTGGTCGCCACAGACTGCGGGTTGGGCAATGGGGTGCGAGACACACATCGTGTCAGGGATGTGGTACCACATCCGAAAAGCATTTCGCCAAGGGGTTATGCACATCTTGTTATAAATTAATGGACGCTCTGAAAAAGACAGAGCGGAACAATCAAGAAATTATGAAGACTGGGACAGAGGGGGTAGATTATGTCTTGTGTATGGAGTGCGGCAAACCTTTCTTAAACCTATCGGAAAGTGGGCATTTGTCGATACACGGGATGACCTTCCAAGAGTACAGGAATAAGTATCCAGAAGCCATAATGACTGCCGAAAAAACCGAATCTAGAAGACGACTAGGGGTGTCTGTTGGCAGGAAAAGATTTGTGTTGAAAAACAGTTTGTTGAACTCTACTTCTCAAATTGTTGATAGTTCCAACGAAACTTCAGAGGTGGTACCACAGGGTACCGAGACATTTAATGAAAGCCCGCCAAATAATCCTGTAGAGTTTATCGCACAATGGTTCTCCAAACACGGGATGAACGTTCAATATCACAATTCGGAACAAGCACCCGTTTCGATTTTTAGACGATTCCCCGTTCTAGATCGCCACATCGTGGATTTCGCAATTCCATCGAGGAAGGTTGCTATAGAGGTTTGGAGCGACTCTTGGCATGTCCGTGATTATCGTTCTGGACTGAAAAAAATCGAAGACCTTGACGAACTGGAGAAGGTAAACATTTGTGAGGACGACATTCGCCTAGAGTCGTTGTCTGAAGCGGGATGGACTGTGACGAGGATATGGGAAAGAGATGTTAGGTCTCCAGAAACAGAAGCGGTATTGTTGTTGGCGATTGACGGGATTCCATCTGTTGGGCAAAAAGAATTAACCGTATGTATGAAACAAATTGCCTACACTCCAAGGAAGTTGTTCAACTTGCGTTGGATTGCAAGGGAAAATGGGATCGAGGTGTTTCCCGGATTAAATGTCGCTGAATCGAAAACGGATTTGCTAAAGTCTTTGGTAGAAAAATTTGGAAACAAAAGAGTTGTACCAGAGGAGATGTTGCTTGACTTGTTGGGTAAGTGCCGCAAAAACGGGTTCCCATATTACGACATGTCTGAAGATCAAATGCATAAACGATGGTCATCGATCAGGGCATTTGATCCAAGACCTCCGTTGGAAGGGGCTTATTTGTGGGATGGACACGGAACGGAATTGGCATCGTTCTTCCACCCACATATGTTCGAGTGTAGGAAGAAGGGGAAAATGTCTGCAATCGAGTTCTTCAATAACGACGAAATGTTGTTGGAGGGGTTGTACAAGGTTATGTGTTTGTCTGGTAATGTTTCGAAGTCTGGGTTGAGAAACATTTGCAGGAACGAGTCTAATACCAGCAGGATAAACAACTTCCCACCGAAGGTTTGCATAACTATTGCAAAAACACTTTTTGGAAAGGAGGTAGACAAAATTTCCGTGCTTGATCCCTGTGCTGGATTCGGAGGGAGACTACTCGGTTTTCCAGCTTGCGGAGTTAAAAAATACGATTGTATTGATATGTCTGAAAAAACATGCCTGTGTCTAAACAAAGAATTGGATTTCTTATGCGCAAACGGATTGTCTACAGAAGTTTCGATCACATGTTCCGATTGCAATATTGCTATGTCCGAAAGAATAAACAACGGGGATTCTTATGACATGGTGATGACTTCCCCTCCTTTTGTCGACAGGGAGGAATATGTCGGTGTGGATTTTTTCAACACAGCAGAGGATTGGGCAAATTTATTTATGAACCCGTTTTTGAAGAACTCATTTGCCCTGCTGAAACCGAATGGCAAATTGGCGTTGTTTCTCGGACAAAGCGATTCTGGGGGTAACAATCTCCCAAAAATAGTGAATGCGATAGCCAGATCGAGCGGTTTCGGGGACTGTGAAGTTATGCCATTTTTGGTTGGTTCTGGAGAAGTAAACAGGAGAATAAATACTTTCAGAAAAACTTATATCCAGATTTGGACAAAACCAGCTTAAACCTTGTATAATATCCACCTACAAGGAGCAAGTTATGCAAGCATATAGTGAGACTCGCGAAACCTTTTCAGATGTTCTGATTGAACCAGCATATTCTGACATACTTCACAGAGGCAAAGTAGACACTGCAAGTTGGCTTGGGCGTCTACATCTTGACTTGCCTATCTTTTCAGCCAACATGAGACACATTACAGAGGCCAAAATGTGTAAGGCGATGTCAGAATGGGGCGCAGCCGGCATTATCCATAGGTTTATGACAGTTGAACAGGCGGTCAAGGAGTATGAGGCAGCCAAAAAGATGTGCGGTAAAAAGGCTGTCATAGGGGTATCCCTAGGGGTTAACGAGAAGGACAAGGAGCGGTTTTCGGCTCTTCGGGAGGCTGGTGCCAGTTTGTTCTGTATTGATGTAGCCCATGGGCATCACATATTGGTGAAGAAGATGTTGCAATGGATTCGCAAAGAGACCGATTGCGACAAGTGTAAGGCTCCAATTTTGATAGCTGGCAACATTGCAACATGGGAAGCGGCAATGGATTTGTATGGTTGGGGGGCAGACATCGTAAAAATCGGAATCGGGCCAGGGTGCTTCGTGCCGGGAACGACGGTGATTACAAGAGACGGCACTAAAAAAATTGAAGATATCCAAAGTGGCGATTGGGTTTTAACTCATTTTGGGAGATACAAGCCAGTGATAGGGGTTTCTTCTAGACCTGAATTAAAAACTGTTTTCAAGATAAATAATGAAGAAAGCACCGGAAATCACGAATATTATGTTCTTCATAAAAAATATCGAGATATTGTTACCGATGACAATATTGACGAATATGCGACTTGGGTAAAGGCAGAAGACTTAACAGAAAACTACCTGCTTCTTCAGTGTTCTTAAAGGGTTTATCATAACAACCAAAGAATCATTATAAATGTCGGTATAGACACTGGCACTTATAAGAGAGGTTGTTATGGTCAATAACATTATGATAAATGGCTGTCAAATTATTTCCAATCGTAAATCTGGTCGGTGCAATTTTTTAAGATTGTCAAATGAAACTGAAATATGTGCCTCAACTATATATGGTAAACCAGTGGAAATAGAATGTCATGCGTGTGGGAAAAATAGTTCAGTCAAATTTTATTCAACCCTTTTTAAAAGAGTTTATTTATGTCAACATTGTGATAAAATAGGGAGCAAAAACCCGTTTTACGGGAAACGACACGATCAGTCTTTTTGCCAGAGGCTCTCAAAAGAGAGGGCTGGAACATGGTGTGCTGGAGAAAAAAACGCCATGTTTGGCGTCAATGTATGGGATTCTTATTCTCCCCAAAGGAGAGCAGATATATGCCGACGGATTAGTGAACAACAAACTGGGGAAAAGAATATTTTCTGGGGGAAAACGCATAGTCCGGAAACAAGAGCTATGCTTGCAAGAAAAAGTTCGGAGTATATTAAAAATCATCCAGAACACTTGAGAAAAATGATTTATCTTTCTTTTTTGAAACAAAGTAAAGGCTTTAAAAGTAGCATAGAAAAGATTGTTCAGGAAGAGTTGACAAGGCGGTGTATAACACATAAATATAACAAAATTTTGAACAGAAAATATCAATTCGATTTCATTATAGCCGACGGTATTTTGTTGGAGGTTAACGGAGATTATTGGCATGCCAACCCGATCATTTACAAAGATGCACTAAAATATACACGGGATCAAGTAAAGAAGGTTGATCTAGATATACGGAAACGAAAATATGCAGAGGAATATGGGTATGTTGTTTTCTCGATATGGGAGGCTGACATCAGAAAGGGTAATTTCGAGGTTATTGATTCAATAGTATCAGAGTTAGAAAGGAGATGCAAAAATGCTGACAAAATACAAACTTGTTGAAATTAGCCACATGTCACAGAGGGAATACAACGGCATTGTACATGATTTGTGTGTCCAGGATGACCATTCCTACACGGTTGGTGGGGGGATAGCTGTACACAATTCGGCATGTGCCACCCGAAAGAATGCTGGAGTCGGTGTCCCACAATTGTATGCTATCCGAACAATTAGGGAGAAAACCGAAAAGTCGTGCCACATACCGTTAATATCAGATGGTGGCATTAGTGATACTGGGGATATTCCAAAAGCTTTGAAATATGCAGATGCGGTGATGGTTGCGAGACTGGTTGCGGGAACAGCGGAAACTCCGGGGTTGGTATACGAGAACGAACGGGGAGAACTCTACAAGGTCTTTGGAGGATCAGCCAGTGGAGAGAATAAGGTGGCATCTGGTCAAGACAACAATTTTGTTGAGGGGAGTTTAAAGCTTGTTCCATTCATAGGGCATGTTAAGTATGTTCTGAAGAAGTCTAAAGAGATGATCCAGACTTCTTTCTCTTATGTTGGTGCAAAAGATTTGAGAGAATTTAGGAAGCGTGCCCATTTATATAAGCACACTTCCGGAGGAAGAATCGAAAGCAAACTATAAATAGTGCATTGTGCGATACAGGAATGGCTATATCTCCTAAAGAACAATAATACAGGAGGGTGCCATGAGAATTTTTCCTGAAAATGAACTCAAGTTAAGTGAAGTTGCCAAAATTGTATTTGCTGCGGGTGGCAGAGAACCAGCAAAAAATGTTGACAAGGAACAACTTGCCATAGGTTTGGCAGTTGAACTTGAGCATACTGACGACCCTCACGAGGCCGAGACCATAGCGAGGCAACATTTAGCTGAGGACCCAGAATATTATACGGCACCAATGGAAAAGGATTGGGGCGCAGACGAAGCCAAGGCTCGCATCGAGGAAATGGCCAAGATGGCCCAAAGTTTAAGTTTCGACGACTTGATGCATTATAGTCCAATGACAACGATTGATTTGAAGAATCAATTCGGAGTAACTAATCAACAAGCAAAATCTATTCTTCAACTTTATGCACCTGCGGCGTTTGGCCAGAACGGAAAAGGAAAAGAGTGGTTTATTGAACAGATTAAAAGATTGATGCCACCAGGTTCAAACTGTCAACCTAAACAAAAACTATCCAGTGTATTTGTTCTTGAAGACGATCCAGAACGCATCAACATCTTCAAGTCTGCTTTTGGTGAGGCAAATGTCGTAGTAACTAAAAGTACTAAGGAAGCTCTTGAACTATTGCGGACAAGAAAGTTTGCCAAGATTTTCCTAGACAGAGACCTGTCAAGCCTCCATGAGAGTGGCGAAGATGTGGCTTGGCAGATGAGCCAAGAACGCATATGCGAAATGACTCCAGTTGTTATTCATAGCGAGAATACGAGGGGTCAGAGGGTAATGGCTCGTTATTTGAATGGGTACCACAGTGATGTTTCGGTTATCCCATTTAGAAAGCTTCGAAGGAGCCTTGAGGTTCCTGGATATCGAGTTGCACAGACCGAATTGCCAAAATACAGGAAGAACAAGAGTGGTGATACTGCTCCTGCTTATCCAAACGACCCGCTTGCTCGTGCTGTTGCTGATACCGGCGGAACACTTCGTTATGTGAATTTGCCAAAATCATTTCCACCAGGAAAGAATGGCGGTTGTGGGACTCCTACAATTATGAATGGCACGGGCGGAGGCAATGTTCCATGCGGATCGAGGGTAAAAATGACTGACGGCACCATATCCGATCCTGTTTATTGCTATTTTTGTGATAAGGCTATTCACCCAAAGCCCGATGTCGTCGATACAGACTCTCTTAAGGCTTCTATTGATGAATTTTCAAAAAAGAATGCAAATTTTACGAGAGATGAAATTTTACAAATTATCAGCCGATTGATAACAACCCAGGAGAATAAATAATATGAGAATAAAGGTTATTAGTCAAGTTCAAAACGCCCCATGGTCTTGCTCTTCAATTGCTAGATCGAGAGTAAGTAAAGATGCCCCAAATCCTGCTCCAGTGTTCAACTTTTCGAAAAGTGGCGATCAGGCAAATTTTATATTTTGGCAAAAACTCAGAACTCAAGGTTTTAACATTTTGCAAAATCCTGAACCTGTTCAATATCAAGGTCAAGATGAAAAAACATTTTTGGCTTTGGTTGAATTTCAGGGTGAAAAACCCAACATATTTGAATTTGTTAACAGAAGAGAAATGCAGGATTTTACAGAAGCTGTTCGTCAAGTTGCCAATAGGTATTTTAAAGATGATGGAAAACTGTGTCCGGGGTGCGAATGGGCCATATTTGATGACGAAGCGGCTGATCCCGCAGAAGAGATAGTTGTCTCAAATGGAGAAAGATGGCATCGAAGATGGCATCGAAGATGGCATCGAAGATGCCTTGAAGAAGACAATCGCATTGAATCGGCACAGGCTGAAGAAGATATGAGGACAGATCCTCAAGAAGAACTTCCATCTGATTTGGCCGCTACTAGGGGGCATGTTAAGACTTCTCAAGATTCAAATAGACTGAATAAACTGAAAGAGTTGTACAGAGATCGAGCCAGAAGCGAAAGGAAAAATCGTTATACGCAACCTATTGACAGTGATAACAGCAGCAGTCTGCAGGGTGAAAAATACCAAAACGAGTTTCAGCCAGAAAGGTATGCACCTATCATGCCATATCACGAAGACGAAATCCAAACGGGAGATCTATTACCGATTTCCCCACATGTTGCGACTCCATCAGATTCCTCATCGAAAATAGGAAATTATCAAGACAATCAGCCCCATCTCAGACTTGTTGCAGAATGGATCAAGAATGGGGTTGACGACTACCGCAATCTGGAAGATCTTGGAGTAGTGTATGAGGGTGAATTAACAGGCAAAAAGTGGCCACCCAGTGGGCATGGGTTTGGTGGGTATACTACACCAAGCAAGGTTCTTGACCTGTTGGGATGGTTTAAGAATGGTGGCCTTATTAAGGATCTCGAACTGATGTTCGATTTAGAAAAGGCCAAAGTAATTGCTGAAAAAACTTTGATAGAATTGGGTATTACAAAAAAGGAGACAGATACAATTCCTTTAGATCATGACGATTTTTTTGACGACGAGAGAGTTGCTAAATCATTATGGCAGATGCGTAGATTTTCTGGAGTAAAAACTGCTACTGTGTCTGACAATGTTATCCCAGTTTCAGAAATTGTTGGAACTCAAGCAACTGGAACTACGGATCAGATTGACAAGGATATGCATGCCAAGGGTTATTTCATGTTTAGGGAACACTATCCATGGGGGAAAACCCTATCATACCAAAATAAGCAGGGAGACAAAGTTTATCTCAACATCAAATGGAATGAAGACGAGCTGAAGCCTGGAATAGCTACATGGGTGACGTGGGATCAGTTGGTTGAGATTCTGAAGCAGGAGTGGCGACCAGCCAGTCAAGAAGATCGTCAGTGGTATCTCGAACATCTAATCGACAGGCCCATTAAAGGAGGGGCCGTGTCTCGGACAAAGACTTTGCCAACCAGAACAGCCTTAATCAAAGGCGATGGGATTGCAGACGGTGGTGAGCCATATACCGACGATGAAATGGACCTGATGGAGGGAAAGCTAAATCCTCATGCCCCGGCCAAAGAAGATCCAAAACGGTGGGCTGTAAGAGTTACTTTCGATGATGGCGAAGTCAACGGTGCAACTATCAACGGAACCCAAGATGAGATTAGGCGATATTATTTGGACAATGATTTCACCTTGTCCGATGAAGTTACAACTCACAGAGGAATCAAAGTTGATTTTGTTAAATGTCTTGGAGAAGCACCTTGGCCATACTGGGGTGAGTCAAGGCGTCCAGCATCCGATCGAGAAGCCAGTTCCAATCAATCACTGTGGCAGATGAAGAAAGCACAAGAAGGAATGCTGCTCCAGGCCGAAGGAACCGACAACCATGGTCAGATATTTACGGCTACATTGAAGTTTCAAGAAAATCCGATCATAGTCTTCCAAGAGAAAAGTGGGAAAACCGCTGGTAAATGGACATACTATCTATCCTCATTGACCCAAGACAAGCCTGGTGGATTTAATGACTCGTTGATCATAGATTTGGGTCAAAACTGGACTCTTAAAGGTCTAAATCGCATTCTTACTGAAGCGGTCAAAGTTGTTCAACAACACAAGCAATAACGGTACAGTTAAAACGGAGGGTTAGTATGAAATTGGTTAGAAAATCTGGGAAATGTTATCTTGTCGGGTCTGCACTTGAACAAATCTCCCCCGCCGCATTCCCCCGCCTTCAGGCATGGGGAGGTTCAACCGGGAGTATAATATTATGAAGGTTATATTTAAGGATGGTAAACACTATTTGATAGGCACAACGGCTGAAGTTGGACGAACCTTGACAAAGCAGGCAAAGAAAAATGCTCCGGTTGATCTTGGCTGGTCTTTAAGCAAGCAGTCAGATTCGGCTTCTGCACTTGTTGATGATAGGTATGCGTGTAACGATTGCAATTACGAAGGTTGTGACGCATCGTTTATTTCGGGGGAATGTCCAGAATGCAGGAGCAAAAACGCATCAAAAGTTTGACACGAAAATTTGGCTGGTCCGCAATTTTGAATGACGGAACAAAGGCATCTGAAACAGGCGGTTTTGGCTGGTCTAATGTCAAAGATAAAGTTATTAGTCTATGTATAGTTGACGACATGGACAATATCATTGTTGCTTTGCCAAATGGGCAACCTTCATATGTTCAGGGGAAAACTGGTAGTTGTAATGTTAGCGGCGGATCTGTAACGATTGAAAACAGATGGGTAGGATTCAAGACCAAATCTGGTGAAACAATTGTTGCGAATGTCTCTGATAAAACAGGAACTGTAACCATAGGTGTTTTGCGATGACCCCTCTTGTTACAACAAGACTATACGACCCAGACACCCAACTAACAACTGGGACTGCCGAGAATGGAATATTCTTTGGTGTAGTTCCACCGTTTACAAATAGCTCTGTGATTATCATTGACGCAACAATTACTGGGGTGCTGTCGTCCAGTGACATTGGACTTGGAATATTATCGTCAAACATTTCTATTTCAGATTTGTTCTACGATGTGTTTGACACCATCGAAGAGGTTACAACGCCGACAAGTCAATTTGCTGGTCTATCTGGTCAGGATGGATTGGTCAATGTGGTTGATGTTGGGTTCAGGAGCCAACAAGTTTCGAAGTATGTGGCACTAATGGTATACGGCGGAAATAAAACTAGCGATGGTTGTTGTCTAACGGCTAAATGGTTTTTTGGGTTTGATCCTGGAGTTTAATATGGAAATTGAAACACCTAGTCCAGAAGTTATTTCATCCTTAGTTGAATCTATAAAGATTCATCAAGTTGATCATCCAGATCTGTTTGACAAATCTGATTTAAAACTTGTGTCCGGTCTTCCGTCTAGAAACTTCATAATGAACGAAATGAGCTCTCACCAAATGGACATACTATTTCGAAGTGTCAGACATCTGTGGAAAAGAATTACAGGAAAAGATCCAAATTTGTCAAATGACAACAAGGATGCAACCCTTCTGGATGGTGTTTATTGGCTTTTGCCAGGTGGAATTATAATCAGTGGGTTTAACCATTTTCAGACAGCCAAGGAGAACAAGTTGTTGATATGTTCTCTTTTAGACATCAACCCTCTCGTTTTTGAGCGGATGCTGGCCTCTGGTAATATCCATGAGGTTATTGGCTTAATCATTTCGAGAGGGGGCGTACGGGTATTGGTTGACAGATCAGAGCACAGTGTGATAATGCAAACCTCCGAGGCTTCTTGGCCGTGGGTAAAAGCCAAATTGGAAAAGATGTATCACAAGCACAAGAAAGCCAAGGTGGTAGACCTTTCAAAACCTTATAACGGGTGGACATCTGGAGTTACAATTGACGTGAAATAGAAATTTGTTGTATAATTGCATAGACAATAAGGAGTCTTCGCATGCGTACAACTAGCGGTAATGATCTTTCGGTAATCTTGAGTGGCCCATACTTCTCTCATAGCGGATTTTCCAAAACAAACCGTGAATTGGCTCTGCGTCTTGTTAAGAGAGGGGTTAGAGTTAAAACAGACATATGCAACACTAGGGTTGAAGTGTCAAAATCTGAAGAAGCCGAAATCAGAAGGCTATCCAATACTCAAGTCCCAAAGGGAACCCCAATGGTCTATAGCATGACCATGCCTCCTATCATTTCTGGAGATTGCCCTCGAATTTTGTATACAATGATGGAATCTTCAAACTCTGTACATCAGGAATATGCAGAGAAGATGAACCTAGCTTCTGAAGTGTGGGTTCCAACAACTCATATGAGTGATGCCTTGTCGGCGGCAGGAATTTCAACCCCAGTTTATATTGTTCCTCTTGGGGTGGACGAAAAAGTCTTTTCTCCAGAATCTGCACCGGCTCGTATTCCTGGGGCAAGAGCCTTCCGATTCTTGAGTTTGTCGTGGTGGGGTCCACGGAAGGGTTTTGATCTGCTAGTTAAAGCGTTTGTAGGGGAGTTTGATTCGGACGAGGATGTCTGTTTGGTAATCTCAAGCAGGGCACATGACAATAGGCCGTCATCAAAGATCGCAGAAGAAATTGCAGGAATGGCAAAATCAACCGGCAAAACTGATCGCCCTCCAATCATTCTAATCAGCAAGATTATGACAGATAATGAGGTTGCATCTATCTATAACGCTTGCAATGTGTTTGTTTTGGCTACTCGCGGAGAAGGCTTTAGCTTTCCAATCTGTGAGGCCGCAAGTTGTGGGCTCCCAGTTATATCAACGCGTTGCACCGCACAAGCAACCTATCTGGACGACACTAATTCATATTTAATAAATCCAGAGGGATATGAATTAGCAAATCCACAGGACGGAAGATCTTCCAGTGTTGGGCGATGGTGCAAGTTCTACGAACATCAGCCGTTTCCTATTTTTACAGGCAAATCAATTAAGCGGCTTGGTGAATTGATGAGGGAAACCTATGTGAATCGAAAAGATGCTGAAATTAGAGCTATGAACTTATCATACAAGGTAAGGAGTAAACTGACATGGGACAATACTGTTAATACAATTATCGAAAGGCTAGCCGACTTGGCAGCCAATGGAGGGAAACGATGAATCTAGCTATTGAATGTGATGTTGTTTTGTCAAAGAAGTTAGAGGCTATTTGTAAAGACGGGAGCCCTCTCTCGCTACATATAGAAGCAATATCTGGGAACAAAGGAAGGGCTGTTCTCCACCTTGTGAGCAAAAATGGAGTAACTGCTGATGAGGTGATGAAAATTGGAGAAACCAGCCTTCCGATCAAGATTGTTGAAGCAACTGACGAAGGGGTTTCAATTGGTGAAACAAAACGGTTTGGAACCCTTTTGGATGCTTTACCTTTGGGTGCTGAAGGTATTGCGGTAGTTACGACACCAGATCACCCAGCGGGGTCTGAATATGTCCCTATAGCGCCAGTTCAGATCGTTGTTTCTCAACCAAAGACCACACAGCCCCAAGTTCCGGAGCAGTCGGAGGTGAAGGTTGGAACACAAGATACGGCACAAATCGTTTTAATGGCCTTACGAGCTGCGGGCGTTGCAATACCCCCTGGCATATTAGACGCCCTCAAAAGTCCTTCAAGTAAACAAGTTCAACAGCCTAAACCGCAGAATCCTCCAGAAAAATGCATTCGTACTCTTGAAGAATTGAAAACTGAACTTCAACAAATCCCTGGAATTGATGAAACTCTTAAAATCCCAACAGACAGGAAATTAACTCCTAGGGAGGCCGATGCCCTTTTGTCTCGCACGCCTAGGTTGCGGAAAAAAGCATTTGTTCGGAACCTCCTGCAAAGTCAACTTATGATTAGTGATCTTTACACCACTTTTGATGGTGGCGGAAGTTGTCTTTGCTTGTTACCTGGAGCGGCCTTTGACCTGTCACGAATTCCAGCAAGGAATATCCTAAACAGTACAGACCTAACATGGGCGTGTGATACTGGAAAGTGTGATTTGGTCGATTCAGCAACATATGTAGCCTGCTTCAAAAAGGTAAACGAAGACATGACTTTAATGGGCAAGCCTGAACTTCCAGTATACAGTGGTGATGCAAGGATGAACCCAACAGAATCTTCTGGAGGAATGGCAGATCGGATTGCCAATGGTTTAGCAATGCAAGACGATGGATCTGACATGAATATTATAGACCAAGGTTCAGACCCCATTTCTATCAATGTAAACGATTCGGCAGACGATAGCCCAGCATCTGTTCCTTGGGAAGAGAGCCCAGCTATGCAAGCTTTAATAGGTGGTATGCCAACCAGCAGGGCTGGCCGAGAAGCAAAACCTCCAAGAAGAACATAGTCTAAATTAGACATCCCAAAACAAGAGCCAGTCTAGTACCGGCTCTTGTTTTTTCGCATACAGGAAAAGCCGAGTCGCTTATGGAATTATCAAGAGTAACTGATATTTTCAATTGACTAGAACAAGGAGGATAAGCAATGGCTATCACCTATTACCCAGACGAAGTTTTTAAAATGAGAAGACATGTGGTTGAACAACTTCAGCAGCCAAATGTATTGTACAGTGCATTTGGCACTCAAGCACTTAATTTAGATGATTTGTCCGCTGGCGTTTGGAGCCCAAGGGGTTGGGAGGTTAGGCGAGTAAGCTTTTCTTTCACATCTAGCAATGATAAAAGCTACACAGCTTCGATAGTTCACGGAATTGGCATATCGGAAGGGAGAAACGACAGGTTGTGGGTAAAGGTTCCTTGGCTATCAGCCCAGCCAATCGTTATTCCATCAGGTTTCTACGACGGGACAACCATATCTGCAGCACTTAAGGTTGTTCTTGACGCTTCCGATCTCCCTGCGGAGTCAAAGCCCTTCACGGTTTCCTATAACGCTTCTGATGGGAAATTCACAATTGCACCGAGTGCAGGAACGGTCCAGGTTAGATTTACAAATCCTGGGGTCAATGTAAGAATAAACAGCACTTTGGCTCCTCTTTTGGGATTTACAGCCACAACAACATTGGCTGCAAGTGCTGTGAGCGATACTGGAGTTCTTGATCTGGGGCAGATGACAACATACCTAACAGGAACTAATTCAGCTTCAACCGCAATATTGTCAAGCGATGTGGTTGCTATGACAATTGACAACCAGTTGTTACTTACGGCGACATCTGCATCTGTTATGGTTGCCACCTACGAAGTCGTTTATAAGATACTAGACGCATGAGGATGTAATGCAACAGGAATTATCCAAAACAATATTGGATCATATCGGAGACAATACAGACGATTACAGAGGCCATAACCAAAATAACCATTAACAAGCAGGACAACCCATGTTGAGTTCAAATGATACATCGCTATTTTGCAACCTATTAGATTCGCTTGGCAATTCGCTACGCGAATTGGCTGTGAAATATGAACTTTTGGTTGTGTCACAAACTAACGCAACTATGGATAGACATAAAACTGACGATGCAGTGGCGTCTATGTCCAATGAAGTGTTGTCCATGTCGAAGGATCTTGAATCTATTATGAGTTTGGTTGGAAATGGACGTGAAGCAAATGCCAAAACGGCTGCCACTATTCAATCTTTAGTAGACGGAGTTTATTCACTCAACATCAAGATGGACGATGCAAAATCCGAATCTGTAAATGCCAAATTGGAAGCTTTAAAAGCAAAAAACACAGTGCAAGAAGTTAAGGATGTTGCGTTACATATGGACTCTCACATGGATCAGTTTTGTGTACAATTAGCTTTAATTCCAACCATCCCTGCCGAAATTTCCAAAATGTCTACATCTGTTGATGAAATCAAGAAGCAGTTTGAGCCTTTTAAAAAACTTGCTGTCTTGTTTTCAAAGCCAGTAGCTATAATTGTTGGGATTTATGTTATTGTTGCGACAATACTTTTGTCTATCAAGGGATGTAATGAGTTTGATACATTTACAGGTCATGGCATGTCAGAAAATTCACAAACTAACAATACTTTATTTAGATACCACAAGTAAGACAAGGAGAACAAAATGAGCGAGAAAACAGAAAAAAAACCGTGCCCTCAATGCGAAGGGGTTGGCCATGAAGATTTGGGAGCAATCCCATCAAAATGCCGTAAGTGTCACGGATCTGGAGAAGTTGTGTCAACACTCCGGGTCGGATCATTCTTGCACAGTTGCGAAGGTCTTGAAAAAAGGGCACAAGTAGACATTGAAGCTCCTTCCGAAGACCATGACGACGTTCTTGGGCCTGGCTTTGACCAGTTGTCTATCCTTCCTCCAGATATGACACCAATGGAGCTAAAGAATGGGATTTTCTCAATTCTTGGCGGGTTAAGTCCTGATGAAATGAAACTTGCTCTTAAAGAAGTGTGTGATATGAAAGGGATTCCAGAAGCTCAGGCTGTTGAAAAAAGCCAAGGTGGACCTGTTGCAGACCACAACACAAAAAACTATGTGTACACTTCCGTTGATGATATGGATATCCAGAAACTTCGCAATTTCTACAGGATACTAAGGAGCCTGTCAAACGGATAACAGATGAGAATGTCAAATGTCAAACATCATAACACCAAAAGGATCTTTAGTCCTTGGGCAGTTCATATAGGATAAAAATCATGAGGGTAATAGAACAACAAAAAATCACAACAGCCCAAAGCCTCGGTGAAGGAACCTATTCAGTTTCAATTGAGCCAACCGTATTCGATGCGGCTGATGTCGAATCTCGTAGAGAATCTCCAGAACAATGGATCAATGTGGAAGAGGCTGGAACAGTTGTTGTTAATTTCAGAATCAATGTAGAGGCCAGAAGTTGGGGCATTAGAGGAATTGATGTTAGTATACCTCCAGCACAAACCTCATTGACAATTTGGATAGTCAAAAACAGCGGCAACGAACTAGACGAGGTGCTAACTGAACGTATTGTCCATTTTGACCCTTCGCAAATTGAACTTCATATGAGACCTGGAGGTACTGTTACAATCAGCGACCTGGAACTGGCTCTCAATAAAGACTTCTCTGTGGACTATTCCAAGTCTTACTTTGAAGGAACCACCTTGATTGGAGATTAACTTGGAGTTGAAAATGCAAACCGTTACCCCAATTATTAAAAAGACAAGAGTGAAAGCCGAACGCTATGAGGTGTGCCCACATTGCCGTCAAGAAATTCACGAAAAGAGCACCTATATTGATGACGATAATTATATTTATCATCGCCCGTGTATGGAAAAAGGCCCAATTGACCAAATTACACAGAAGAGAATGGATCAGGCATTAAAATGCATCAATCCTGACTGGGCGAATTCTCTTGGTAAGGCTGCTCAAATTGCCAATGTCAGCACCCATGCTGGTTCTTTTGAAAAGAATGTCGCAGGCAAAAGCTACGAAATCGAATGGCGGGCTAATTTGCCACTCGATGGAACAAGAGCCCCAGATGATGTCACAACGGATAAGCCTGCAGATATGCCAGAGTACTTGTGGTATCAAGTCAAGGATGCATTCCAGATAGATGCTGTAAACGCAGCCTTGGCCGCCCAGAAGGCCAGCAATATAGTCAGGCCAGTTGTGCAGGCAAGTACTTGGTTAGAGCGATCAGCTTCAGACGAGACTGAGATTAAGTCGATTGGCTCTAAACATTTTACAATGCGAATGAAGCCTCAAAAGAACCCAACAAAGTCAATTGATAGTGTTCTTTTAGCAGACGGACTCGGAGCCTTCCTAGATGCTTTCGTTAATTATCATTCCAGAGAGAAAGGCCCAATGTTGGCTAAATGGATGCTCGCCATCTGTGAAGACCCGAAATATAAAAGTGCTGCCAAAAAGTTGGAAGAACTGCACAAACTCATAGGAGAAATTTATAGCGACGTCTTGGATGTCGCCAAAGCAGATGAGGACACAACGGAAAAAGCTGCTAGTGTTTTCAGCAAACTAATCAAACGACAGAACAACGGATAATAAACAATGCCACTAACACAACCATATCAAAGCCGAGAAACAGCAATGAGGGGCGATTTCGTTCGACTCTTTTGCACATTCTCCCGTAATGGCGTCCTGCGCGACCCTCTAACCCAGCCGCAAGTAAGAATTGTTACTAATTCTTATGCCCAAGAATCTGAATCATCCAGTTCAGAAAGTTCTGGAGTTGCAGTGTCAAATACATCATCAAGTTCGTCATCAGCAGAACGAACAGGAACTGGACTTGGCCCGTTTTACGCAATCAGAATGCATACTGGAATTTGGTATGTTGATTGGTTTGTCCCCGACGACGAAGCCCTGGGAGACCATTTCGATATGTGGTACTACCAGATTGACTCCCAAAGCGCCTTTGAGAAAAGCACATTTCGTTTCGAAGTCCACGATGGGGATTCCTTTATAAACTTTGAGAACAACCCCATCGTAACTACAATGGGGAATACAGCCATTTCAATGATCTCCGGACTCAAAAGAGGCCTAATTGACCAAGCCTGCGATATCCCAGTCTACTGGGAGCAAGGGATGATCGTCGGAGATAACAAAATTCAGTTCGCCTTCAAAGACTGGAGAAAAGACCAGCCTGTCCTATTGAGAAAAAACAATAAGATTGTTACATCATGGACACCCGACTTTAATGGAACTGCAGTTTTGTCAAAACTAATTGATCCAGAGGATATGTTTTACGCACATTATCACTTCTCGTATTTCAGCGATGAAGATCTCTTGGCGATGCTGACCGAGGCGGTTTGGATGATGAATACCGTCCCCCCAGCTTCTGAAACCTACTCATCGATTGCCAGTATACCGTATGGCTGGCGGGGTGGCATTATTTTATATGCAGCCATGCAGGCATTACGGAAGATCATCTTCGGATTTACCTTCCAAGAAAAGGCTATCATCTTTGGAGAAAAACCAGAGGATGCCCAACGTTTTATTGACAACTGTAAGACATTATATTCGGACTATGCATCAATGTGGCTTGAAGTGTCTAAGAATATCAAAAAGAAATTGCCGGCAATCAGCATAAATGTTACGCCAGAATATACACTCCCGGGCGGACGCAGCCGCTGGTTTAGGTATATGTTTAAAGGAGGAACATAATATCTGTAACATAATGTTGTTTTTTATAAGGAATTGAAGGATTTTTATTTGTGATTCCAGAAATAGTTGTATAATGTAAGGAAATCATTATTACAGGAGTTGCAATGAATACCGATCTTTCTAGAGACACATTAATAAAATTATATGTTGATCAAAATTTAACAGACGCCGAAATAGCCGCACAACTGAAAGTTAACAGTTGGAATATAGTACAATTGAGGAAGAAATATGGTATTGCGGGGATCAATGCACGACAGAGAGAGTTCCTTCGTCGTCCACCAATGTTACCGCTATCTGCCCGTCAGAACTCCATACTTAGAGGCATGTTGCTCGGAGACGGTTGCTTAAAGCCGTCTGGCCCTAGAGCCTATCTGTCTGTGGCTCATAGCGAAAAACAAAAACAATATGTGGAATGGATTTATGGCGAGTTTATGTCTTTTTGTCCACATCCGCCCATCCAAGAAATACACCACAAAAAATACATAATGCATAGTCTTGCATCTGAAACGCGTGAAGACTTGTCGAAAATTAGAGAAATAATATACACTCCTAAAAAAACTATTACAGATTCTTATTTTTGCGATTTGGATGAGATTGGATTAGCAGTGTGGTATATGGATGATGGAAGCCTTGGCTATATTAACAAAACAACACTTTCCTATGGGTTGGCGACAAATTCATATTCTGAATTTGAACAAGAAATTCTAAAAAGAATCCTTAAAAAGAATTTTGGTGTTGAAACCGAGTTGCGTCCATCAGTTAGTCAGCTTGGAAAACAACAATTTGGAAAACAACAATTCTCTTTAACTGTTGTAAAGACATCATTTGATCGATTTACTGAAATTATCAAACGCAATATTATCCCGTCTATGTCTTACAAACTCCCTGGATCTTCAATGGTTGAGTCAATGTTGAAGCGTTCAAAGGCTCACCTTTCTAAAGAGTTTTTGATTCGTATGTATGAGGATGAAAAAATGACTCAAAATCAGATTGCAATCAAAACTGGAATGTGCATTTCAACAATCAGGAAACACATGAACTTGTGGGACATTTCTGGACGTAGCCGAGAAGCTTCACAACTAGGAGGGAGAAACAGTAGTGTTGTTAGATCTCAAAGTGGACAATTTGTCCAGGGGGTGCTGTCCAAGGAACAAGAGGAACAATCCGTTTTATTGTTCGACGAGATTAGAAAAAGTGGAATTGAGCCAAAGACTATAGACCCACATCATGCTATTGGGATACTCGAACGGTTGTGCGGAATTCCAATACTTGAGGCTGAAGAAATTCCTTACTGCCGTATTGGAATTGAATTGTGCACTGCTTTCTTCCCTCACATAATAGAAATGGCATCAAACAAGTCCTTATCCCCATTAACTATCTTCCGCGACAATGTCATGCTAATGGATTGTATCCGAAGAACGATACGCTATTCCAAAAGAGCTACATTAGCATCGGTTAAGCAAGGCTTAAAAACATACAGAAACAACAGGTCGGTAACGGTATTCCCACCAATGTGGGGAAAACAAACTATAACAATGTGTATGCCAATTAGGGAGCATCTTAAAGTTCTTGATTTTTCATGTGGATTCGGTGGACGAATGTTGGGAGCATACGCAACTGGGAAAGTGGGGCTATATGTTGGAATTGACCCGTTATCAAAGAATATTGAGTCGAGTAATATGTTGGCCAATGTTATCAGAAGGCATGCAGAAATATCGTCAAGGAAATTCGAGACGAAATTTATTCTAGGATGTGCGGAGAACGAGATTAAAAAAATTAAAGAGCACTTCGATGTGGTAATAACATCTCCGCCATATTTTAACAAGGAAAGATATTCTGATGACCAAGACCAGAGCCAATGCTATGTACGTTTTACTGACTACAAAGAGTGGGTTGATTGTTGGCTAAAAAAAGTCATAGTAGATGCATTTGACAGACTAAACGGGGGTGGAGTTATGATCTTGTTTGCAAGCGACTTTGCTAAACATCCCGTAGGGACGGACTGTTCAAGGATAATGGGAGACATATTTGGAGAACAACCGAAATGTATCAAGTTTGTTGTGCCAAGTGTTGAATACATGAGGAAAACTGGGGTCAAAAAGTTCGAGACCGCATGGATTGCAACGAAATATTGTGTGGACTAGGTTTTCCCATTCCCGTCATTGAACAATATGGGGATGTCTATCTACTCCATGTCTATGTTGGAATCTGCCTCCTTGCGTTATCCTGTGGTCCAAGGATCATCTGATGGCAGGGATGTGCTGGGCTTTGTGCCAAACACATCATCTATTTCGGCTTCACTGACTGCATACGAGGAATTGCCTGGGATCAGGGATGTTCCGTTGTCGGAGTTTCATCTAACGGGCAAGTCCTACTCGGAGAGTGAGACGAAATGCATCATTGATTTGGCCGAGAAGATTGGGCAATCCAACAAGATTGCTCCATTAATAGTTGTTATTGAGCCAGAGGGATCGTACATACTAGAGGGGAGTCACAGGGCTGATGCCTTGTTTCTTTTGGGGGCAAAGTCGTTTCCGGCGTTGGTTGTGGTTAGTCTTGAGGGGGAGGAAAGGGTGGCTTCATTCGACACAGACAGCAAAAAGACAGCCAGTTCGGAGGTTCATCCATTTGACGCCATGAAAGCCGAGATGGAGGCTCGTGGTTTTCGCTTTGTTCCTGCCAGGTCTCCCGATGCCTTAAATTACGGTGGCGACACCTATCCAACTTTCATTGACAAGAGTGGTGTTTTGATAGCGATTTCGACATCACCTCTATATGAACACAATCGAGTTGTGATGCGAGCTTATCCAGACGCTATTCCTACGCCAGAATTGACCTTGGAGGCCATTTTAACGCCAGAGGGTTCTAGGGGCAAGGGCTTGGCTGGGGACGCGCAGAAGAGGCTCCTAGAGGCGGCTGATGCGGTGGGGATAACTCTATCTGCAGAACCCGTTCCTTTAGTCGGCAAAAAATCTCTTGATAAGAAGAGTTTGGTTGAATGGTACAAGAGGCACGGATGGGTTAGCAGGAGTGATCAGAACGATCTAATTTTGGATCACAAGCCTGTTAGTGGTGCTCCTTTTGGCGATTTTGATTTAGGAGTCAAAAATGTTGATATTGAGAAGTTGGCAGCCAGTCCGACTGAAAAGATAACTCAGACGCCAGTTTATCATGCGACCTCCAAAACGCAAAATGGAGAGTCAATTCTACGAGATGGGGTTATTCGTGTTCCTGAATCTATTGGTAAGGGGTTTTTTGCTCCGGTTAAGGGGAGAGCCTACTGTTCATCCAGTTTAGAGACTGCGGCTATTTACGCTCTGGGTGGAGTAATGATGGGTCACGAGATGGATTCTCCAGAAAGGCTTCGAAATTTAGGGCGTTACGGGTACATCTTTGAGGTGGATTCGTCTTCCTTACAGGATGTTCAACCTGACGAGGATTCAGTTGGCAAATTAGTTGCTAATGGGTGTGCATCTGGAGCCATACTAAGTGGGCATTTTCCAGGCCAAAATGGTGTTGCTCCGTATTGGCTTATTGAGATGGCAAAAAGGTATGTAGCTCCGTCCAGATTAAGGAAAGCTGTTGATGGGGAATACGCATATTGGGCTAGTATTGGCAAACAGTTACTTTCGAAAATGAGAGACGATCAAAAGCTTCAGTTGATAGAGGTTTATGGGGCTCACATTGCACATGGCGGTGACATGAAAGTTCTACGAGCATGGAAATTGGACAAATTCAGGTCAAAAGAAATTGCAAATGACGGCTCAAATGTTTTGGCAGTTGCGGAAGAGGTTCCAGTTGGTAGGGCTGCGGTCGCTTCTGGGTTGGATTTAGTTGTGACAGCTTCTGCGAAAACTGAATTGCCGGCATTTAAGGCTTGGTTTGGTGATTCCAAGGTTGTGGACGAAGATGGGAACCCTCTTGTTGTTCATCACGGGACATTAGGCGGGAAGTTTAATGTTTTTGACCAATCGTCATCTGGAAGGAATATGGGGGAGTTTGGCCGTGGCGGGGTTGGGTTCTTTTTCGTTGATGACAGGGGGGTTGCTGCAACTTACGCAGATCCACAAAACCATTCCACTGCTATGGATAACGCTTCAGCAGCTATGGCCACGTTGGAAAGGCGTTTGTCCCACTACGAAATGGCGGTTGAAAGGACTAGCAGTTCGTTGGTGAAAGTTGTCCCTAACGAAGATGGGTTCTCATACGAGGTTCACGCCTATGATGAGTTTGGAGCCCCATACAACTATGATGGCGGATATATTTTCGACACCGAAAAAGAGGCTAGAGAAGCTGGAGATGCTGAAGTTGTATCTGAAATTGCAAAGGCTGAAAAATCTCTTGATAAATATTTAGCCAAAGAGCAGGCTCAAATTGAATTGGCGAAAGAGAAAGCTCATGTTTTTGATGTTTACTTAAAGATTGTCAATCCAGAAGTTATTGACTTTGATGGGACTGGAAGCGACATGGAATATATGGTTGCATCGATTCAGGAGGCCAGAAAGGCTGGGCACGACGGGGTGATATTCACAAACATAATTGATGCTTTAGAAAATTCGGACAGCCAGTCAAATGTGTATGTGGTATTTAATGCAAGTCAAATTAAGTCTGCCACAGACAATTCAGGGGCGTTTGACGAAACGAAGCCTGACATTACGGCATCTTTTGACATAGCTATTAAGACTGCTAAGGCGAAATGGCGTCCTCCTACTTACACAATGCCGGGCGGCACGGTTTTATATCACGGAACTCTTGGAACCGGCAAATTCGATATGAAGTCATTTTCTTGGTTTACTGACGATAGAGAAACGGCTGAAGAGTTTAGTGGCGGGTTATCAAGTCCAGGTGACGGCATTAATACTCCATCCGTTTTGGAATTTGTTGCTAGGACAGATATTCCTTTGCTTGACCTCACAGACACTCAAGATTATTATCGATGGTTCCTTGGAGATGAGGCGTACCAAGAAATATTACTAGAGGGAAGAAGTCCAACGCAAGAAGATCTTGAGAATTACGACCGCAGTTTTAGGGGTGAGGCTATGGAGTTACAAGCCTCTGGAGAGAACGGCTGGATCATGAACGGTTTTTACGGCAAAGGCGGTGACATACTTATCTGTCGTCCGGATAGGTTTTTGGCAGAAACAAAAACGAAGCCTGACATTACGGCATCTTTTGATATAACTGTAAAAACTGCCGATTTAGGTCGGGAATTTTCTATGCCGCAGGCGGGGACTACTGTTGGTGATACTTCTTTGCCTCTTTATCGATTTGTAGCTGGTGATGAATTGAATCAGAATTATTTAGGAGTACATTGGACACACAGTCGAAAAGATGTTGATGATATGGCGTCTGATGAGCCTGGGTTTATTATCACGGCTAAGCATCCCGGTGTTGAAAATGTTATGGATTGGGAGAACCCAAATGACAGGTCAATAATGGAAAGAAAAATAGGAGGGTACGAATATAGAGGCCAGGTATTTCCAGAGGTTCCGGTCCGACCCGGGACAAAAATGGACATTGTCAAGATCGAGAAAATTGATTCAGACTGGAAACGCTCTATTGTCAAGACGCATTTGGGATTACAAATGCATGCTGGGTTTGATTTAGTTATTAAGACCGCTTCCGAGTTGGACATTCCTCACGATTCGATGTGGAAGCGTTACGATGGAGCCACAAAAGGTCCAGCGTTAATCCATGTCATTAAGAATCCATCCAATATTGAGATGAGCAGAATTTTAAGGGAGCAGTCATACGGAGACGAGATAGGTGCCATATTAACGGAAGAGAATGTGTATGCATTCAGAAGGGACTTGGAGTTCCACGCAAATGTTGCAAAAGAACTTGGTTTGTCTGGAGAGTATGTTGGTGTGCTCCTTGGAGCTAACTATGCAATGGTGACTGATGCGACTCGTTCGTGTCGCCACACATCAAAAGCTGCTGAATTAATCAGAAAAATGCTTCCTCAAGTAAATGAAATATCATATTTCGATGAAGCGATAGTTGGGGACTGGGAAGACATAGAAGGCGAAGAAAAAGAGGCATCATTCGATGTGGCTATTAAGACAGCTAAAGTGGAATGGAATCCTGACAAATCTTCTACACTAAAGACATACTGGAAAGCTCATGTGCAATCTGATTTTGTCAATGACCCGTCACTTATTTCTGGCAATGGGGTTGGGGTTGGTGGAGACCTTTTTCGTGACTTTGGGAAAATGGTTGCTAAGTTAGGTAAAGACAAGTTCTTTGTAGCTCCTGTAACTTTATCTGACAGCGATGTGTGGCCTTTAGGTGATGGGGTTGTGAGATCGAAGGTTTCTAAGTTGGCTGATGGAGATTTTGCTCCCGTGGAGTGGTGGATGAGCCATATTTCCAAAGCTATCAAGACTGCGGGCGGGGACTCATTGGTGCAAACCTTATGGCATGTTTCGAATAGTAGGTTCAAGAAGTTTGACTCAACAATGACCTCCGACGGGATGGTTTGGTTTGCAAAGGATGGGGATCATCTAGTCAGCGATTTACATGGAGCATCTGTCAACAATAGATTGCCAGTATATTTGTATAAGTGTGAAGTTCAGATGGGTAAAGTGGCTGGATGGGACGAGTATGATAAAAAGATGTTTGATCAATTGAGAAGCGAAGGGTTTGACACGATTGAGCTTGATGACGATGTGGCTGTGTTAAATGAAAATAACATAAAGATTGTTGGTGTTGATCAAGTTACGAAGACAAATCCAAATGTGAAAAGTTCTACTACAAAGATATCTACGGGTGTTATTGGGGAGGTCAATTTCGATACGCTTGTAAAGACAGCCTCGTCAGATACAGAGTATATGGCTGCAGTTAAAGCTGGAGATACGGAGACGGCTCAGCGGATGGTAAATGAGTTGGCAGATAAGATGGGTTTTAACACTATTAGTTTTCACGGTTCCGAGGCTGGGGATTTTACCAGTTTTAAAGTCCAAAGAACAGCTAGGGGTTATTTCTTTTCTCCCGACCAAGATACTGCTGGTTTTTATGGGCCTGCCAGGAAGTTTAGGTTGTTTGGCGGAAAATGGGCAGATTTAGATGATATTGAAACATTCAACAGTATAGCCGAAAACGCAATATTTAACACTTCGAAAAGTAGAGACGCCAGTCAAATTGAAAAATGGGTAAACTCGCTGAATTCAAACGACCCTGACGACAGGTTGCTGATTGCCAAATTATACGGAGATTCTGTTGATGCTATTGATAGAGATTTTGAAGGGGATTGGGATCAAGCTAAGCATGATGCCGACGTGTCAAACCTTGACGAAACCATCATCGAAAGTCTCCCAGAAGAAGTAAAGAACAGCATTGACAGATACGCACCCCTAAGAAGTGAAAAGTTAGAATGGGCGAGGGAGGCATATGGAAGTCAGGAGTTTTACATAAATTACCAAAACGATTTCGTAGCTGCTGCTCAAAATATGGGTTATGACGGGGTAATATTAACAGACCCTGCCGGAAGTACTGGGGGAGAATCAATATCGCATGTCGTGTTCAACTCTAACAGCATCAAACTTTTCGATGCGGTCACTAAAGACGATGACGGAAATGTGATTCCGCTGTCACAAAGGTTTGACACCGACTCAAACGACATCAGATTTGACGACACAGCTCCTGTGATCAGGAAGGCGTCTTTCGACATAGTTGTAAAGACGGCCTCGTCAGATGCAGAGTATATAGCTGCGGTTGAAGCTGGAGATATGGAGACGGCTCAGCGGATGGTAAATGAAGCCGCCAAGTCTGTCGGCTATAACGTTGGTCCCGTGTGGCACGGGACTGGGAATAAAATTACATCATTTGACTCTGGGAAAATATCCAACAATTTCCGTCCGAAGCTTGGAAACGGTTTTTACTTTAGCGATTCCAAAAGTGTAGCTGAGCACTATATGAAGAACGGTGACAACCCACATCTTTATATGGTTTATCTTTTGATGAACAAACCTCTGGAGGTTGCGTCTGTTAAGGAATACAGAGAGGCGGCAATGCCTAATATTGTTGATCCGCAATCTCCAACACTAAGTTATGACGAGGTTCTGAAGAGGAAGGGATATGACGGGGTTATTCTGGAAAACGGAACAATTCGGGAAATAGTTGCGTTTTATCCATCTCAAATCAAATCTGCCGACCCCGTAGTCCGAGATGGTGATGGGAAGGTAATTCCATTGTCAAAGAGATTTTCATCTTCTGATGATATTCGTTTGGACTCAAACGTTCCAGTCATTACGACAGCCTCCTTTGATGTAGCGGCGAAGACGGCATCGTCGGATCAAGAATATATGGATGTTGTTGAGTGTGGCGATTTAGAAGCTGCGCAGAAGATGGTCAATGAGGCGGCAAAGTCTGCTGGATACACAATTGGGCCTGTGTATCACGGAACCAATGCAAAATTTAACAAGTTTGATGAAAGTAAAATATATGCCAAAGTGTTTGGTAAGGGATTCTATTTTGTGGACTGCGAAGATGTTGCAACTGGTTTTGGAAGTAAAATAATGCGCACATTTTTAAGGCTGAAAAATCCTCAAGTTTTACAAATGGATGATGGGGAAATTACCCCAAGATTTATTTCAGGACCAGAAAAACATGACGATGCCGACTCTATAATCATTCAGCAGCAAGATGCCCCTACGATTTATGTAGCCAAGTCACATACTCAAATCAAATCGGCAGATCCAATCACCAGAGACGACGATGGACAAGTTGTTCCTCTTTCCAAAAGATTTTCCGATTCTGATGATATTCGAATGGACGAGACGGCTGTGGTGATTAGGAAAGCCGAGAGTTCCATACAGACCGAAGAGGCCTTTGATAATGGAGACAAACCAGAAGATTTTGCTGTAAACATCCAAGAGCCAACTGAATATAGAGGGGGGCATCAGGCTCCAATGCATGATAGTGGAGCCCCTTTACATGATCTTACTAAAAACGGAATCTACCCATCAGATGTTTACGAGCGACCATCTTGGTATTCACACAGTAGCGACCAAGAGAGAATTGCCATGAATATTGCCCTGAGCTACCAGGGAAGCCCAAACAAAAGGATTACAGTATACCGTGCTGTTCCAAAGTCCGCACCAAGAGGTATTAATGTTGGTGACTGGGTTGCTATTACTAGGGGTTATGCAAAAAAACACGGGGAAGAGTTGGGGGAATTCAAAATTATTCAACAAACTGTTTATGCCCGTGATATATTTACAGAAGGGGATTCAATGGCAGAGTGGGGATACGATCCACAGCCAAGAGATCTGGAAGCAGACCTAGCTATGCATGAACGCCGTAAGGAAAAACGCAAGACCATGGTTTATGTACAAGGGAAGGGGTGGTTCAAAAAGGATCATCCTGGCGGAGTTCCTGCACCCATGACCCAAGAAGAACGGGATAACGATATCAAGCGCAAGATGAGAATTAAGGGATGGGATTGGAGAGATGGACAATACATAAAGATACATGCTGAAAAGACGGCACAGACCAAAACGGAAGTTCCGAATGGGACTGGAGTGTTGCCTTTGCCTCCAGGACATATTAGGCTATATCATTATACAAATGCCGATCCAGAGGTAATCCGAAAAGAAGGTTTAAAACTGTCAATGGCAAAAGGGAACACATATGGAGAGCCAAATATGGTGTGGGCGTCTTCGGTTCCCATGACAGAGTCCAAGAATGTAGTTGAGTTTAGCACCCAGTCTGACGACCCATCTATGGTTCTTGAAAAACCAAGAAAAGAGCAAACCCCAGACGACTGGATGAGCGGGAACCACCACGTTGGATTTAACAGGGACATTAAACCTGATGAAATCCTTGCCATACACGAACCGTGGCATAAGGTTTATCGTTACATCAAGAATAATCATAGAATAATTAACGATGTTGTTGCCGGCCAGTTAGACGACATAGATGAGGTGCGTTATCCGAATGAGTTTAGGGCAATATTGGAAGTGAAAAGAGAGTTGGTGGTAACAAATGGCGGATCGGACTTAAAGATTGACCAAAGACAAAAGCTAGCATCGGCCCAAGACCCATCTTTCAAGCGGTGGTTCGGAGATAAAGTTAAGAGAGCTTTCAGAAACAGTGCGATAGCTTCTATCACAATTAATGCTCCAGAGATTGGGTCTGGTTGGCTAGATGGCGGGTGCAGAATTTTGGCCAGAGCACTCAAAATAATTGAGCCGAGCGGCAATATTGTAACGATTGTTCGCCATTATGAGGGGGAATGGAATGCCGACCATTACGGCTACGAGTTCTCTGATGGCGGAATTGTTGACGGTGAGGGATTTGTGTCAGACAAAAACGCTTGGCTTGAAAGGTTTATTAGGTTGGAGATGTTGAATAACACTGGAGAAATGAAGGTTGTAGACGGGGAAGTCGGGAGCGACGAAATTCCAACGATCCCTTCTTTAGAACACGCTTTAGCAGACTCTATATCTAAGTTTTTGTCTGGGGAGAAGGTAAGAAGGACAAAGGTGTCATCTCGCAATATGTTTACAATCGCATTTGACGAAAACAACGATGCCGATGTTGATATTGTTGATATTAATGGTGAATATTGGATCGTTGATGGAGATATAAATTTTGCCGACGGGGATGTTGGGGACATTGACCACACAGGTCTTGCAATTCAGCATGCAACTGGATTAGTGTTGGATGCTCTTGATATTGAACCAAATTGGGAATCGATACTAATAAATGATTACCAAGAAGAGATAGCAGATAAGTTCCGCGAAGAGGGTCTCCCTGAAGAAGGTAATGTTGGTGAGTTTGTGGTTCGCATGCTGACAGAATTGAGCGTCGAGGATACATATGGACTTTACGAAACGGCAAAGGGTAATGGTGATCCTCGCCAATATGCCTTGAAGCATTGGGGGTGGAAAAGGTACATATCTAAAACTGTTGAAACTCAAACCCTTACAAATGAAGATTTGGACGACATTGTCGGTGGGCTTTCATCAATTATGGACGGGTCTGGCATCGATGAAAAGGCTCGGGAATATGTTATGTTTGACATCTGGGTCGTTGGTTCCAGAATAATGTACCGCAACATACCATACTCTGTTCTTTCAGAGAAAAACATCATGTCTTTAAGGGACTACTGGATGAGATATTCATCCTGTTTAAATAAGCTAAAGACAGCCAATATCCATCAGGAGTTTGAGTTTGATGTGGAGGTTAGCAATCTCAAGTTAGTCCAAAAGGACGAGTTGGAAGCTCTTCGAGGTGAACTTTCCAAAGCCGCAAACGAAATTCTGGACGAATGGGAACAGGATGTTGATGGTGTTGACATGATTTATGGCAGTGGCGGCTGCTGTGATGCTGTAGCCCGAGCTATGAGTAGTGTATTGTCCATCTACGGCTATGACACATCGGATGGAGGGCAAGACGGAGATGACCACGCCTTTGTGGTTGTCAACGACGGCAAACGGGCTTTTGCTGTTGACATTAATCCTAGAGTGTACGAGACGGGTGGTGGTTATATTTGGAAGAAACTTGAAGGAGCACATATTCTGCCTAAAAACATCGAAATCTTTGAAGTTGGGATGGAAGCTGTTGCCAAAGTAACCCAACGTATTTTGACTGCCTCTGAAGACATTGTGGCTTACCACGGAAGTGGAACCGACATTCAGGAATTCTCCTACGAATTTACGGGTGCTGGTAACGACCAGTACGGGAGCGGCTTCTACTTCACAACCGACGAGCAAGAAGCTGTCGGCTATACCTGTCAACGGATTCAATCTGACAAGCCAAAGCCTGGCGGAGAGGATAAACCAACGGTGCTTGAAGTTAGGCTTGACATCAGAAACCCTCTAGATGCTGAAGCAGTGGGGACTATCCCGAAGAATAAAGTCAGGAAACTGATAATGATGTCCCCCGTTTTGGATGAATCCTTGATAGATTGGGGCGATGTGGATTTTGAAGGACGTGAAAAGGTTCTGTCAAAAGCCGTGGACGCCTATGCATACCAAGCAACCAGAAACATCATTGTCAAGGCTTTGTTCCCTATTGCAAACGACTTCTATCGTGGTCATATCAAGGCATTCAATGAAGCTGTGACCAAAGTCCTTGGATATGATGGTGTAGTGAAGAAGTACGACAATCCAGACGGTTGTTTTCCGATGAGGACTCATTACATAGTTTTCAGGCCGGATCAGATTAAGATTGTCGGACGCAGAACTGTAGATAAAACGGATAATTCAGATGTTGTTGTGAAAACGGCTGTTGAGTCGGGCTCGCATTTGGAACTGGACGAAAGATCGATCCAGGCAATCGAGAACACTCGCGGGGCGAGATATACAGAAGACGGAATAGAAGTGGAAGTCGAGCGCAGACAACATCCAGACCAATCTGGAGCCACATCTGTTAGGTCTGGAGTTTTTTATCAACCCAGCGGATCGTACAATAAATTCCCGTATTCAGGAAAATATGGATACGGAGGGTTGGAACAAATCAAGAAAAAGTTATTGCTTAAGAACCCGCTTTTCGTAAAAGGAGCAACTGGCGGAAAGGCTCCGCAGATGGCTTATGATATGGTAAAAGGGCGTGGAGCATTTGAAAAGATGAATTCGGATGTGAAGCAAAATTCAACACCCTGGCTCTTCGGACAGATTAATTATAAACCAGAGTCAAATGTTAAAGCCATTCGTAAGCTTCTTGTCCGCTATGAGGGAGATGTAAGTGTGGCGTCTGACATAGAAAGAGTATTTGTAAATAAGATTGGTAACGGTTTGCGCTACGCCATCTTAGAAAACATTGTGGCTAATGTTGTCAGAAATGCTGGTTATGATTCTATTGTTGGGTACAGCATAAGAAGAGATGGGACTCCATTCCTTTCGGAAGTTTTCAACTTAAATGAGACCACCTATCCTAACTCCAAGAGGATAGCCAAAATAGATATCAACTTTCCAATCGTCATTGCTGGGGATCAACCAAAAGGTATACGAGCAGTAGCCGGCCACGCCTGGGGAAAAATTCATTTGCCACTACCAGCCAACTTACAGGAGTTGCAAAATCGAGCCGATACACTTAAAAGAGATATCCACTCTTGGGATCAGACTAGACGCGACTATACGCTCATACAGATTAAGAAGTTCCTTCAGGATTTGGCGGATGGGCCACAAACGCTATATATGTACGGATGGCCAAAAGCAAAAACAAAAAGAAACGACAGAATTGAGACAGATCGTGAATTTAGAGAAAGACTTTGGGATAATTACAAATGGTGGAAAGAGGATCATGCTGTAAGGGCTTTAGATTGGGTTGAACAGGTTGATCGTTTTTCTGCTGGTATTGGGGAGAATCCTATGGGGTATCCAGAATCTGAGAAGCCTATTGGATATGTTCCACCATATCAAAAGGGTAGGTATGATAATTTTAAGCGAGTTAAGAAAGATAAATCTCCAAGATTTGCGTCTGCAAGTCCGACAATACAAATTACCGCTAGTCTTCCTGTCGGTTATTCAGAGATTTACCCAGATGATAGTTTCTTTGATGTGACAAACCAACTTGAGTTTTCACAAGGGCTGGCTGAATTAGAAAAAGAGTCTGGGATCAATATTCTTAGAGACAAGGATATCAATAGCGTTGTGATTGATACGGATGGTAAGCCAAAGGCGGCATTGTATACCAGCTTTTTGAACAACGAATTTGGTTTCGACGTAGTTGTTGCCAAAGACTCGCAAGGAAAAGGAATTGGTTCCCACCTGATAGACAGAGCCATTTCGGATGTCAAGCAATTAGTCGACGAAGGATTTGATTTCAAGATTGATGTGGTTAATCCAATGTTGGTTGACCCACTTAAGAGGAGAGGCTTTGAGGTCACCGAAGAAGTTGGAGGACACACTCTTATGGGGTTGTGGCAAACCGCTGGGAGTCTTGGGGTTAAAATGACTGACAAAATGGATAATGAATCTATTTTAAAACATGCAGATACAGACCTTAGCAACATCAAACAATGGCTAGAAGGCAGCGTGGTAAAGACCCCTGTTTATCACGGATCTATTAGTGAGCCTTTTGATTCGTTTGATCCGTCAAAAAGAGGAAAAGGAGTTGGGAGTTCAGATGAACATGCCTTTTTCTTTGCAAGCAATCCGGATGAGGCTGAATGGTACAGACAACAAGCCTCACAAACGAGCGATGATGAATCTGAAGGCCATGTTGGGGCATATTATTTGAGATTAACAAACCCATATTATCCAAAGACATCTGAATTCAATCAATACAATAGTGATGCCCCTTGGGCTGGTGGAGTGGCTAATGTCATCAACACAGCAAAAGCTGCTGTGCATGATGGTTATGTTTACGAAGACAAATATGCCACGGTATATGCCGTATTTGATGCATCACAAATTAAAAAAGCAGAACAACTAAAGAGTGCTGGAGCGTCCAAAAACACTAGGAAAGTTGTTTTGTCCAGAGACAACAGTCAAGTTGAAATAAGCGACAGAGACTATGAACAAATTTCTGCAGAATACTCAGAAAAGAAAGACAATATGGTTAACGAGATGATTAGTTCCTTCCGTTCAGATCAAGCAAAGAACAGAAAGTGGATAATTACTTGGCCTCTTATATCAGCGGCAAGACTACAAAAAATATGGAATGATTATTCTGTGTCTGGAGTTGTTCGAGATGTTAAAGGGATGCAGGAGATTGCAGACAGCATGTTCGAGGGCATAATCCGACTTAAGATTTCAAACGAGATAAGTGGGCACTCTGTAAACGATGCGAGAGTAGACTTTGAAGATATTGGATATGAATTTACAGATGGTGAGTGGAGACATTTGATTGAGGGGTTAGAGAACGAAAAAGGCGAGTGGTATGTTAGCGACTATGGATGCCCCAAACTAGAGGATTTAATAATTCCTCTTAAAATGGCGAAAACAGCAGAGGATCAACTGTTGGTTGTTGACCAGATGCTCAATGTTTGCCACCAAAGAGGGGATTTGGCTGAAATGTTTGTTGAGGGTGGCAGTGCTACTCTTAACAATATATTTTTGAGCGGGACAGAAAAGAGTGCGTCCAGTCAGAATAGGCACTTCCTTTCAAATGCAGACAGTGCATGGGAATGGGTAAAAGAAAATGCGGACATTGAACTAGATTCTGCCGATCAAATATCATCGTATCGGGATAGGGCAGAACAGTATTCTGACATGTACAATCGCATTAGGCTATCTCCAAAAATTACAATCTACAGAGCCTTGTTAGTTAGTTCCATTGACGATATACGATGGGGAGAACTTGGGACTCATTGGTCGTTCCAGAAGGAAGGAGTGGGGACATATGGTGCTAGTAGGCCAAAGGAGACCGATAGGGTGGTTGTCATAACTGGCGAGATTTCGTCTGGACATATCGACTGGGAATATGGCTTCATATCGTTTGTGTATTATGGCGATAGTCAATGGGAATGTGCCTTAATATCAGATAGTCCAGTCTCAGTCCTCGCTATTGATGATAAACCAATACAACCTATTCAAGCCGTAGCGATGGTGGCTGGAGAGACCAAGACGGCATTTGCGGTTGACAATAAGGTTCTTGCGTCCAAGGGAGGTTGGTTCGGGAACAGCAAGGTCGTTGATGACAGTGGAAAACCTCTTGTTGTTTATCATGGGTCTAGGTTTCCAATGATAGAGAGTTTTCATAAAGAATTCATCGGAACTGGCATAACAAAGGGTTTGGATCCCAAACCCAACTACGGAGGATTTTTCTTCTCGTCAGACCCTGAAAATGCCTCTTCTTTTGCAGACTATCATGAGGTTCCAAAAGAACTTTCTCAAGATCATGTGTCGGCTTATGGGGAAGACGAAGAGTGGTATTATTCAGCATCAGATGATGAGGGGGATTGGGTTCTTAATGGTGGACCATTCAAGACTTCAGAACGGGCTGAACAGGTCGGCGTTGCTCATGTTAAACGCTATAATGCAGCCAACAAGAAGAATGAGGATATGTTTGTTCGCGGATATAATCTAAAGATTGAGAATCCATTTAACATTACTGGCAAGGAAATGTTCGAAAGCAGAATGGCTCCTAGTGACCTTGTTCCGATAGCTAAGGATGCTGGACATGATGGTGTCATTATCAAGGGTTTGTTGGACGGAACCATTTATGGTGATGTTTACATTGTATTCAACGGGTCTCAAATTAAGCATGTTTCAGGGGTTCCGAAGATGGCGGCAAAACTGCCTCAGACCCCAGAAGAACTTGCTGAAACAGAATTTGCTGTTCCCGAGGGTGGTCACAGTATTACTCCAAAGCGTGCATTCGAATGGCGTAACACAATGATCAACGAACCTGGTTCTGATCATGAAACATTAGCTGATTTGGCTAGTTATTCAGATCAATGGCGTTTCGAGGAGGCTCTTGGAAAGGGCTGGGAACATTTCTGCCCCAATTCTCTAGCACTCGCACCTGCAGTGAAATCTGGAAAGCAGATTAAAATCTTCAGGGCAAGCAATGTTGGTGGCGGAATCTGGCCAGGGTCGTATGTAACTGAATCAATTACATATGCAAAAAAACACGGCGAGATTCAACTTGATGGACACGATTGGAAACTGTATTCTTTAACGGTTTGGCCTGATGAATTAGTATCTCTTGGAGATTCGCACGAGTTTATCTATGTACCAAGAGACGCCTATACAGCACACAAGAGGATGAGTAGTGATGTGCCAAAAAATGAGGAACAATCTAAATCTGCCGAATCTTTTGAAATAGTCATCACTGGAAAACTCAACCTTGATACTGGGGTGGACGATGCGCCGGCAAGCGGGCATCTCGATACTCAACTTTTTGAAAACTGCAAAGGAACGAAATTTGACAGGGATGTTGTTAGTAAGAATCGTCGAAGAAAGAAGAACCGAAAGGCTTTTGCTCAAGAAGATAGAGACTTGGACGGCGAATTAATTGACGAACTGAATGCAGCCTATTTGGCAAAATGGATTCCTGTTGAGTCTTCTGTAATTCGTGAAGTGGCCTACAGCGAGCCAACAGGACGGCTTGAGTTTAAAATGAAAAATTTCCGTGAGTACTCGTTTCATGGTGTTTCTAAAGAAGAGTTTGACTCTTTTATGACATCACCATCAAAAGGTAAGTGGTTTTCAGACTTTGTTAACAAACGCAAATCAATCAAAAAACAAAAGGCAGTTACAGCTTCTGCAAAAGACACGCAGATTCAGGCCATCGTTGACTCCATTATGAAAATTTGGGACAGTCCGGATATCGAGTACAAAACCGAACAGGCCAAACATGGAGATGGACTGAACAAGATTGAACTCGGGGAATATGAAGATGTGAAAATCTTTCTTGTTAATGGGAATTGCGTCAAAAAAGAAATGATGATGGACTTTGTTGAAGGAGGACACGATGCGGTCTACGGAAAGGAGAATGGGGAGAACGAACATTTTATGCCAAACAATGAAGTTTGGATAGATGCTGCAGTTTATATTAACGAAATCCCATATGTGATTGCCCACGAACTTTTTGAGCGGAACAAAATGACGAGCGATGGACTAAAATACGAAGAAGCACATGTAGAATCTAATGAGGTTGAACATAAGTTGAGAGAAGAGAAACTGTTTGAAAAGGTCAGAAAGATTTTAAAATTCCCCATCATCAGACAATCTAGGCCAGGCCTGTGCGGCCACGCTTGCATTTGCATGGTCTTGCAATACTACAACGAGGATGTTACAACCGACGGTATTTTTGATGAAGCCTCTGAAGCTGACAATGCTGAAGGTTTGCCGACAGAAACGGTTAAACGTATAATTGAAGACCATGGAGCAAAAGCTGAGATTGTGGAAGAGATGACGATTGAGGATATCAAATCAAGAATTGACCAAGGAATCCCTGTCATTGTTGAAATTCAAGCTTGGCCATCTGATGAAGATAAGGATATGTCAAAGAGCAATAAAGATGGTCATTACGCCGTAGCGATTGGATATACGGCAAGCCATATTGTTTTTTCTGATCCGTCCTCATATCAGAAGACATTCCTAGAGAACGACGAGATGGAAAATCGTTGGCACGACATAGACTCTGGAAAGTTGCACACAAAGGTTGGAATTGTTGTGACAAAGAATAATTCTGATGAGTATTACAATGAAAAAACCATTAAGATGGGTTCAGAAATCGCACAAACTGC
>Ga0265595_1000069_pt1 | contig 91684 bp, 89 predicted proteins | sample saktaG_15_FD_190148 | JGI IMG/M metagenome (GOLD analysis project Ga0265595, IMG submission 190148) | Saline water microbial communities from Sakinaw Lake, British Columbia, Canada - sak_2013_06_06_50m | ecosystem: Environmental > Aquatic > Non-marine Saline and Alkaline > Saline ... | reverse complement strand
CCGCGCGGTACTGCCACGGGTTATCCGGGACAGCATAACGCCACCATGAAGGAGGCGTACGATGCGTGATTCGGACCTGGTAGGACGGATCCGTAGCGGTGAGATCGACTTTGCCGTGGTCATGGATGACTTCCGGCAGCAGGTCCGCCGCTGGCTCTACGCGATGGTCGGTCCCGGGACCGACCTGGAGGAACTGACCGAGTGCGTGTTCATCCGGGCGTACAGCCATCTGGGCCAGTTCAAACCGGCCAAGGGCAGCTTCTGCACGTGGCTGCACACAATAACTCATAACGTGGCGGTGAGCTTTCTCCGGCAGCGGAACCACGCGCCGGATAGCCTCGACGCCATGACTGAGGAACAAGGCCCGACCTGCGCCGGGCCGGCGGAGCTCTACGAAGCCAGGGCGCGGTGGGAGCGGCTGCAGCAGGCGATTGGCAGGCTCGATCCGCGCAAGCGGCACGCGTTTGTCGGTCACCACCTGCGTAACCTGTCGTGGGACCGAGTGGCGGCCGAGATGGACTGCTGCGAGCACAGCGCGCGCAACTGGGCGGCCATGGCGGCCGAGGAACTGCGTGAGGCGCTGTAGGCCGGAAAGCTCCAAGAAAGCGGAGGTACTATGATAAACGTATGTATGGCTGCGCCCGTACCGGATTTCACCGAAGAGGAACTGGCGGTGTACGGGGATTTCTCCGACGCTTTGCGTGACGGCAAGCGCCCGGACATCGAGGAGTACCTGGAGCGCGCGCCCGAGGCAGGGGCGCGGCTCCGGCGGTTGCTTGAGACCGAGAAGCGGTTGTACGCCGAACTGGCGAGGGTGCGGACCGAGCATCCCGGCGTCGACCTGGCGCGGCTCCTCGAACCGGACTGGCGCAGCCAGAGAAAATAGAAAGCTGGACTCTGTAGGTTAAACCCGGCTCACGCAGCCGGGTTTTTCTCATGACGGATTCGGGGTAGTAGAGCGTATCTATATATGGTCACGGGAGCGAAAAGCTCTTTGACAACATGGAGAACCGGACACATGGGCAGCGAATGCGGGACCGGCGTCGCTAACTTGGGCTAAAGGAGGTGATTACCATGCCTATGGACCCGACCACACGGATCGAAAACTGGAACCAGAAGTACAACCTCGAACGCGTCAACGCCGTTTTGACCGAGAAACGGCCGAAGATGCTCGAACACGTCAGCTCTGTGATACCCTTGCTGGCTGCGATGGAGCAGCAGGTAAAGCAGGTGTGTGACAGCGCGGGCGTCGCGACCATCCAGTACCCCTTCTACCTCTGTTTCGGCCGCGAGATGTGGAGCCTCTCCCGGAAGGACATCTCCGGTGAGTCGCTGGCGCAGGAAGCCGCGGTGCTGATCACGAAGTGGACCGCAAGAGGTCTGACTCAGGCGGTGCTGCAGGCGGTCCGGACCGACGTGTTCAACGTCGCGGCACCGGTCGCGCCGTGAGAAGGCCACGAACGATGCGGGCGGAGTTCCGCTGCCGGACTCCGCCCGCGCATTGCGTAGTAGGCCGCGCTAGAGGCGCGGCCTTTCGTAGTCTATTCCCGCTTCAACGCGGCGGTGGTCTTTTCGTGGCGGGTGAAGGATATGGCGGCGAAGAGGCAGAGGAGCGGTTCGATTGGCGCGCGGAAGCGGGCATCGCCGACCGTGCCGGTCAGGAGCGTGAAGTAGAGAATCGGCAGGAGCAGCCAGAGCAGGCTTCGAGAACGGCGCAGGAACAGGCTCGCGAGTCCGAACCAGATGAGAATGAGGTTGAATAGCGCCGCGAGCGCAAGCACGACAAGTATGAACAGCGGGGCACCGCCTACGCGTACCTGCCACGCGGTTCGGAATGCGTCAACGAATCTGCCTTTGGCCAGCAGGCCGAGCGATGATTGGAGCAGGTTCGCGCTGCCCGGCGCGGGTGAGGAACCGGCGTGGATGAGCAATGGGCCCGGGCTGATGGGATTCAGGAAGTCGGCAAAGACCCCGAACAGCCAGACCGGAACTGCAAGCGCGGGCTTGGCGAGGAAATGGGGCCGGGCTATTGCGGCGAGTTTCTGCCACATCGTCGCTTCGTCATTGGTGTCGATCGGGCCGAACTTCGCCGTTGCCTCGGCCATCATCGTGTCGCGCGCCTGCGGGATGGTGATGCCTTTCTGCGCGGCCAGTACGGTTGCAGCGTCGTACAGGTAGATATTGTGCTCGGATGCGGTGGAGATGATGTAGCGGCCGGTCTTGATGCCGTTGCGAATGACCCAGGGCGCGACAACGACCGAGGCGCAGGCGAGGAGGATCAGGGGAGCCCAGAGAGGGACGCGCCGGCGGACAGCGGGCTTTGGGGACAGTCCCCGTGTGGGGACAGTCCCCTTCAGAGAGAGGACGTAGGCGGCGAGGAGGAGGGGGAAGAAGGTGGCGATAGGCCGGGTGAGGACCAGGAGCCCGGAGCAGACCCCGGCTGCGATGAGGTCGGGAACGCGGCCGGCCTGCCGGAAGCGGTTGAGCAGCAGCAGGCAGACCAGCAGCAGGGGCGCGAACAGGGTTTCCGAGATCAACTTGGATGAGAGGAACGCGAGGTTGGGGCTGAGCGCGACGAGCAGCGCCGCAACCGCAGCCGCCGTTGACGTAAGCTCAAGCTCAAGCGCAAGCTTCCACGTCAGCCAGACTGTGGCGAGCGAGAGGAGGAGCCCGACGAGGAGGAGAAGATAGAGGAGTGAAGAGTGAAGAGTGAAAGTGGAATGGGGAGCAAGGAGAAGCGGGAGGGCGAGAAGGAGGGGGTAGGCGGGAGTGCGGAAGATTTCAGGACGGTAGGGCGGGACCGAGTCGCGGGAGAAGGTCTGGTGTTGGGCGAGGTTGCGGGCGAGTGCAACGTACTCGCGACTGTCTCCGATTGAGTCGATTGCTTTGGTGGCGATCGGAACACCGGGCAGCAGGATGAACGCCAGCCGTGTCAGGACGGTCAGCAGGAGTGCGGCTGTGAGAAGGGGGGTTGCCCTGCGTCGCAACCAGGAATCGGGAGTTCCGGTTTTGGGGACAGTAGGCGGCCCGGTTTTGGGGACAGTCCCCATGCGGGGACAGTCCCCACGGGGACAGTCCCCGCTAACTGATTTCATACCACGGCCGGCGCACGCGGTTGCGCACTATAAGACCGAGTATTATGCCGCTGGCAAACCCGCCGATGTGCGCGAAGTACGCGACGCCGCCGCCCGTGCCCGGAGCCGAACTGCAGCCGGACAGGACCTGGAATAGTATCCAGAACCCGAGCAGGAGCGGGGCAGGTAGGTAGATGAGGCGGATGAAGAAGAATATCGGAATCAGGGTCAGGACCCGGGCGCGCGGGAACAGGACGAAGTAGGCGCCCATCACGCCGGAGATGGCGCCGGAAGCGCCGATAGTCGGAATCAGCGAATGGGGCTGCATGGCTATCTGCAGGAGGCTGCCGGCGATGCCGGCAAACAGGTAGACAATCAGGTACCAGTAGTGGCCGAACGCATCCTCGACGTTGTCACCGAATATCCAAAGATAGAGCATGTTGCCGATGATGTGAAAGAAGCCGCCGTGCAGGAACATCGAAGTCAGGAGTGTCCAGAGGTGGCGGCCGGAGCTGACGTCGTTCGGTATCATGCCGTAGGCTCGGACGAAGAGGTCCCCGGCTGCCGGGTCGCGGTACTCGGTGAGCGTCTGGTAGATGAACACGGCGACACAGGCCGCCATCAGGGTCCAGTTGACATAGGGCCGCTTCTCGGAGCGGATGTCGTCGCGGAGAGGAATCACTTCGGCTTTGAGGACAGTCCCGCACGCGCCCGGCGCGCGGCTTTGGGGACAGTCCCCGTGCGGGGACAGTCCCCTTCGACGAGCACGATCGCGAAGGCCGCTATGCTCTTGCGTTTCAGGGCGAGCTGCGTGCCCTCGGTGGTCTTGGCCTGGAGGCCGATTCGGTCCGGCGGCACACCGAGCATCCGGGCGATGCTCGTCCGTATCGCGGCGGAATGGGGCACGAGTTTGGGCTGGTCACAGACGAGGATGCAGTCTGCATTCACGAGCCGGAAGCCTTTGGCTTTGACCCGCTTGTACGCGCCCCTGAGCATCAGTTCGCTGGGGGCGTCCTTCCACTTCGAATCAGTGTCCGGAAAGAGCGTGCCGATGTCAGGCAGGGCGAGCGCTCCCAGCAGGGCATCGGTCAGGGCGTGGAGGAGCACGTCCGCATCCGAATGGCCGGCAAGGCCGAGCTTCGACGGGACATGGACTCCGCCGAGCATCAGCCGCCTGCCCGAAACGAGTTCATGGGCATCAAAGCCGAGTCCGGTCCGGTACTTGGGCATGGGGTTCAAGTTCGATGATTCTAGTGTCGCACGCTGGCCGGTCAAGGCAAGCGGGCGAACTAGTGGTCGAGTGATCTAGTGGTCTAGTGCTCCAGCGCCGGAGAACACAGTGCACTCGATCACTGGGCCACTGGACCACTTCGCTGTCTGGGTTGACTCTCGCACGCGCCTATGTATGATTGCCACGTGATTTCAGTGACTGTCAACGGTGAGACCCGGCAGGTCGAGCCGGGAACTCCCGTCGGCCAGATCTTGGGGACAGCGGGCACTGGGGACAGTCCCCATGCGGGGACAGTCCCCCATGGGCAGTCCCCTGCGGTCGCGGCCTGCGTTGACGGCCGGCTTGTTGACCTGACCACCAGACTCGACCATGATGCCAAAGTCGAGCCCGTGACATTCGACTCCGACGAGGGGCGCGAGCTGTACTGGCACTCAGCTTCCCACCTGATGGCACAGGCGGTGAAGCAGCTCTATCCCGACGCCAAGGTGACCATCGGCCCGGCAGTCGCCGAGGGATTCTACTACGATTTCGACGTGGACAAGCCCTTCACCGAGGCCGACCTCGCAAAGATCGAGGAGCGGATGGCTGAACTGGCGAAGCAGCGGATTCCCGTGGTCCACAAGCTGCTGCCGCGCCAGGAGGCGATTGAGCTGTTCCGGACCCGAGGTGAGACCTACAAGCTTGAGCTAATCGAAGGCATACCGGACGAGACCATTTCGGTCTATGAGCAGGGCGACTTCGTTGACCTGTGCCGGGGCCCGCACGTTACCAGCACCGGCAAGATCAAGGCCGCGAAGCTGCTTTCGGTGGCGGGCGCATACTGGCACGCGGATGAGAAGAACCGGATGCTCTCGCGCGTGTACGGCGTGGCCTTTCCGTCGAAGGAACTGCTCAAGGCGCACCTGGAGAAACTCGAGGAGGCCAAGCGCCGGGACCACCGCAAGCTCGGGCCCGCGCTCGACCTGTTCAGTTTCCACGAGGAAGCCGGGGCCGGGCTCGCGTTCTGGCATCCGAAAGGCACGACCGTCCGTCGCCTGATTCAGCTCTACTGGGAAAAGGAACACCTCGCCGCCGGTTATCAACTGGTCTTGACGCCGCACATCGCGCGCGCCGGGCTGTGGAAGACCTCGGGTCATCTCGACTACTACGCTGAGAACATGTACCTCATGGAGGTCGATAAGGAGCAGTACGTCCTGAAGCCGATGAACTGCCCGGGACACATGCTCATCTACCGGACCAAGGTCCATTCCTATCGCGACCTGCCCCTGCGCATGGGCGAGTGGGGGACAGTCTATCGCCGCGAGCGGTCGGGCGTGCTCCACGGCATGATGCGCGTGCGTGGGTTCACCCAGGACGACGCCCACATTTTCTGCACCCCGGAACAGGTGGAAGACGAGGTCTTCGGCGTTGTGAGTCTGTCGGTCAAGATACTGCGGGCGTTCGGGTTCGACAAGTTCAAGGTCGAACTCTCCGTGCGCGACCCCCTTCATCTGGACAAGTACCTCGGCACCGATGAGCAGTGGACTTTGGGCGAGCAGTCGCTGGTCCGCGCGCTCGATCGTGTCGGCCTGCCGTACAAGCGGGCCGAGGGCGAGGCCGTCTTCTATGGCCCGAAGATCGACATCAAGCTGCTCGACTCTCTCGGCCGCGAGTGGCAGTGTCCGACCTGCCAGTTCGACTTCAACGAGGGCCCGCGGTTTGACCTCTACTATACGGGGCAGGATGGGCAGCACCACCCGGTCTACCTCGTGCACCGTACGATTCTCGGCGGCATCGAGCGTTTCATGGGAATACTCGTTGAACACTATGCCGGCGCATTCCCGGTCTGGCTGGCGCCGGTCCAGGTGCGCGTAATGTCGGTTACCGACGCCCAGACCGGCTACGCCCAGGCAATCGGGCAGAAACTGCAGGCCGCAGGGTTAAGGGTTGAAATCGACCTGAAGTCTGATAAGATTAACCTCAAAGTAAGTGAAGCTGAACGCCAGAAGATTCCATTCATGCTCGTAGTGGGCGGCCGCGAGGCCGAACAGGGCACTGTGTCGGTTCGCCGGCACGGCAAGGGAAATCTGGGCGTGGTTTCCATCGACGTAGCGCTCGCACAAATCAAGGAGGAAGACAACGTACCCGGGTAGAGTCCCTCGCGACGGTTTCAAAGACAGGCCCAGAGTAAACGAACAGATACGCGTACCGTATGTCAAAGTCATCGGATCGGACAAGAAACTCATCGGCATCCTGCCGACGCGCGACGCCGTCGGGCTGGCGCGAAGGCAGGGGCTCGACCTCGTCATGCTCGTCCCGACCGAAGAGCCGCCGGTCTGCGGCATCGTGGACTTCGGTAAGTACCTGTATGAGCAGAAGGTCCGCATGCGCGAATCCAAGAAGAAGCAGCACGCGACCGAGGTCAGGGAAATGCGCATGAAGATGAAAATCGGGCCCGGCGACTATGAGGTCAAGATTCGGAAGATGCGCGAGTTCCTTGCCGAAAAGGACCGCATCCGCATCACGCTGTTCGTGCGCGGCCGCGAAATCGTCCACGCCGACCTGGGCATGAAGCTGATGGACAAGCTCAGCCAGGACCTGGCGGACGTCGCCCGCATCGAATCGCCTCCCCGACTTCAGACCGAAGGAAGAAAATCAATCCAGATGATGTTGGTGCCAAAATGAAACAGAAAACCAAATCCCTCAGTTCGCTCAAGAAGCGCATCAAGCGCAGCGCCGGTGGCAAGTTCATCCATCGCGGCTGCGGCGTCAGCCACAACAACGCGTCCAAGAGCAAGCGGAGAAAGCGCGGCCTGCACGTGCCGGCAGTGTGCGAAGGCAGGCTGGGCGAGCGGATGAGCGAGCTTGTTCCCTACAAGTAAGGAGATAAGATGCCGAGAGTGAAGAACGGACCCGCCACCAAGCAGCGCCGCAAGAAGTGGCTGCACGACGCCAAAGGTTACTGGGGCGGCCGGTCCCGGCTGTTCCGGACCGCGCACCAGGCGGTCATCCATGCCGGCGTCAGCGCGTACAAGGAACGCCGGCGCAAGAAGCGCACGTTCCGCTCGCTGGCGATTATCCGGCTGGGCGCCGCGCTCAAGCCGCTAGAGATGAGCTACTCGAAGTTCATCCACGGTCTGAATATTTCCGGAATCACCATGGACCGTTTCGTCCTGTCCGAGATGGCGATTCACCAGCCGGAGGACTTCGCCCAGGTCGTCGCTCTGGCGAGGGAAGCACTGGCCAAAGAAGCAGCGGACAGGGCCAGAGCCAAGGCCGAAGCCTAGTCCGGAACCGTCCAATTGCGCGGGCGCGTCTTCGACGCGCCCGCTGCTGCGTACGCCCGACATGGTCGCACCGGACCAACCCCTCGGACAATACCGGTTCGGACGGACGCCCACAGACACCCCAGAACCGGACCCAGCCGGATTCTCGACCCGCACTCGGACCTCGTCAGCCGGCATTCGCGAATCGGCATTCGTCACTCCGGCAATCGGTAGAACCACCGCCCGTAACCGGCAATCGGGAGTCTGTGGCCCGCTCCGATACTGGCAACTGGAAACCGACGCGCAGCGTCGCCCCTTCGACAAGCTTAGGGCAGGCTCTGACGCTGATGGAAGGGTCTCGTCTGCAAACTCGCGGCGAAGCCGCGTGGGACTTGGGCAGACTACCGGTCGAACAGCGGCACGGATAGTTGGGATGACTGCAGAGCCGATAACCGGACCAACTATTTGCCCGACAACCGGTCGAGCCACCGGTGCAACTGCCGCACCGGTAACCGGACGAGTAACCCGTCCTATGGCTCTTCCGGCAATCGGACTGACTGCGGCTCAGGTTGCCCGTGGAATTGCCGGCCTGACTACCGGTGAGGCAACTTGACCAGTAGTTGATGTAATCACCGGTCCGGCAAACCGGCCGACAACCGGTTGAACCACGGGTCGAACTGCTGGGCGAAGAATCGGGCCAACCATTGGTCGAACTCTTGGGTAAATGGCCCCCATACGGACTTACGTCACTTACGCGACTTTCCGGCGTGGTTCCGCGAAATCGGCTCGCCCCGGCAGATTACATGGCGAGGAACAGAATGGAACCAACCCTTGAGTCTGCGGACGTGTCAACCCGGTACGGGCTCGTTCTAGAGCGGATCCGGGGCGAGGCCGACTCACTTGCGCTCGATGACGTTGGTGCCTGGGATGAGGATGAGCGAGTGCGTCGCCTGGCCATGCCGGTACTGCGACGGAGCGGACTAAGCCGGGTCGGGCTGGTCATGTATGGCTCCTTTGTCCGCGAGACGAGCGGTGTGATGCGCCGATGGTTCGGACTTGAGCTTGTGCTTGAGCTTGAGTTGCTCGTGACCAAATGGTCCCTGCGCCGCTTGGACCCGGACCTGCTCAAGACCCTCATCTGCCACTGCTATACGAGTCTCGCTCTGCCGTCAGCGGCCCGTCAATCTGAAATCTGCAATCTGCAATCTGAAATGAGTGACCCGGAGGCTCGACGTGTCACGCCATAGCCATCGCCACCATCGGCATCATCCTCATCGGCAGCCCAGACCGTCGCTTGAGGCCCTTGTCCGTGCCTGCGGCTGCGATGGAGAGCAACTCCCGGCCTACCTTGCCTTCGCCCGCGAGTTCAGCCGCACAATGCGTGAACCGGCCGGGCTGTTCCTGCCCATGCGCCAGCGCCGAATCATCCAGAAGTGGTTTGAGAGAGGGCTATCGGGGCACGTGCTCAAACGTATCCTCGACGCCCTGTTCGCAAGTCGGCAATCGTCAAAGCCCGAAAGAAGGAGAAGACCACGAAGAAGTCCAAAGTCCCGAGTCCGGAGTCCGTTGCCCAAAGTCCGGCGGCCGAAGTTAGTCCGGCTGACCGCGCCTGCGCCAAGTATGAGGCCAAGCTGCGTGCCGGCCACGGTACCTTGGCCCGCCACGGCTCAATCGAGCTACAGATGGGCAACTTCCGGGTCGCGTTCGAGCATGCACGCGAACTGGAAGGCCGGGTGCGCGAGGTCCTGCACGCGACCGGGGTCGAAACCATCTCGTACCCGTTCTACTTCGCCTTTGCCCGGAGGCTCGACCGGCTGAGCCGAATCTGCTCAGGCGAAAGCCTGCGCATGGAAGCGCAGGCATACCTCGCGTACTGGGTTGCCCGTGGACTGATCCAGTCCGTGCTCAAGGCAGTCTGCGCGCAAGCCCTCGACATCGTCATCTAGCCGCTACTTCTGCCCCGCTGTCCCAAGCCCGGCCGCCCTTGGGCCGGGCGTTTCCCTTCACGCGCACGCGATCAGGCCGCGCGACGCGCTGCGGTGCCCGGCGTGCAGCGTGGCACTTGACCACGCACGGTTGGCGCCGACATTTCGGTTTGGTCGAGACTGGTGTGCCCCGACACGGGCTGAGACAGAGTGCCGCGATCTCGGTCGGTCCGTTCAGTGGCAGGCGAGATTCCCGACTCACGCGGAGGCGGTTGTGTGCACGACCCACAAGAACCATTGGAAGCAAAGGTGCAGTTCCTGTTCGGCTGTTGAACCGCCTCGTGACCGAGACCTGAGCCGTCAGATCATGCTTGACTGACTATCCGTGGAAGCTACACTTGGTTTGATATGTGTGAGTCGCGCCGGACGCTGGCATGATGTACGAACCTGACGCTGCGGTTCAGTCTTGGCTGGTCGATCTCAGGCGGTGGTTTCATCGTCATCCAGAGGTCAGCTTCAAGGAGCACGGCACCCAGGAGAAGGTCATGGAAGTCCTAGGCGCACTCGGGGTTGAGCACCTGAAGGTCGCCGGTACGGGTGTCATTGGTTCTATCCGTGGACTCAGGGTCGGAAAGACGATTGCCCTCAGGGCAGACATGGACGCTCTGAAGATACAAGAGCCAGAGACCGAATTGAACCGCGACTATCGATCTGAGAACGACGCCGTCATGCATGCCTGTGGCCACGACGGACACATGGCCATGCTCTTGGGGGCTGCAAAGTGGTTTCAGGAACACCGGGACAGTCTGACCGGGAATGTCTTGCTGGTCTTTCAGCCTGCTGAGGAAGTGCCGCCGGGCGGAGCGCGAGACGTCATTACTGAGGGCGGCCTTCGCGGCGTTGATGCCGTCCTTGGGCTGCACCTGCGGGGAGACCTGCCAGTAGGCAAGGTGGCGTTCTGCCCGGGGCCGATGTTCGCGATGGGGCGGATGTTCGAGTTGGTCGTGAAGGGGAAGCCGGGGCACCACATGTGCCCGCAGGACTGCGTGGACCCGATCCAGATTGCCGCGCGGTTCGTCTCGACTATTCACACTGACATCAAGCAGAAGCTCGCCCCCGGCGACCGGTACGCGCTGGGCTTCGGCTCGATACGTGGAGGTGCTCAGTTCAACCAGACGCCCGACGCCGTCACTTTAACCGGTACCTACCGGGCGTTTGAACCGCAGGTCGTCGGCGTGATTGACGCGGCGATCAGGGCGTCTCTCGACTCGCTGACGAGCTTGTTTGCCGCGGCGGCAGCGACTGGCACGGCCGGCTACGAAATGAAGGTCGAGGACGGGTATCCCGCATTGGTCAACGACCGGCGTTTCTGCGCGCGCGCGGCCGAAGTGCTGAGGCACCACCTTTCCGACGTCGATGACGACATTGCTGCCAACTTCGGGTCTGAGGACTTCGCGCGCTATCTGGAGGTAGTTCCGGGAATGTTCATGTTTCTTGGGTCCGGCAATAGCGCCAAGGGCATTGACGCCGCGAACCACTCCAACCGCTTCGACATTGACGAGGCCGTACTTGGGTTGGGCGTCACGTTGCTGACTGCTCTCTCCATGGATTTCCTCTCCGAACCGGAGAACTACCTCGGTCGATAGCCTCGCAACGCGTTCCGACTACTTGGTAGCAGTTCTGTTACATCTTCGTAACGTTGCCACACTCGCCACCAAGGCTGGCGTCCACAACCATTTGTCACACCATGCTTTACGTCTACGACTGACTGCGGCATGGGTCGTGCACTTCACGACGGTAGTGACCATCCATGGTCGTTCCGTCCGGCGACGCCGACTGCCTAGCAGTGGGGGACCCGCACGGAACTTCCAGTCGGCTGTTCGCCGGGAGTTCCGGGCGGCGGCAAGCATCAATTGATGTCCGAAGGAAAGGAGAAATTACGATGGCAGCAGGACGACAGGCGAAGTACCTCATAGGAGTAGTCCTTGTTTTGGCAGTGGCGCTGGTCGGGCTGGTTCTTTTCAGGAGCAGGCCAACTGGTGAAGTCCGCATCGGCTTCATGGGTCCGCTCACCGGCGAGGTCGGCAGCATTGGTATGAGGATGAAGAACGCCGCGGCGCTGGCTGTGGACGAGGCCAACGCTACCGGCGGAGTCGCCGGCCGCAAGCTGGAACTGGTGTCACGGGACGACCTGATGGACCCGAAGACCGCCACGGCAGCGCTCTACGGGATGATTGACGCCGACAAAATCGCATGTGTACTCGGGACGGGCATGAGCGCCATCGTAACGGCAGAAGCGTCGGTCGCGGGCGAGAAGAAGATCCCGCTTGTTACTTCCTCGGCAACCGCCATGGCCCTCACCGGCATGAACCCGTACGTATTCCGCGTGATTCCGTCCAACTACTTCCAGGCCGCTTCGCTGGCCAAGGTGGCGTGGCAGAAGTACAACTTCAAGAGAATCGCCATCCTGTTCATGCAGGATGATTACAGCAAAGACCTGAAGGATGCCTTCACCAAGGAGTACACGGCCCTCGGCGGGGTCGTCACCGAAGCCAAGGGATTCGAACCGACGGATACCGACTTCAGAGTGCAACTCACCGCTCTCGCGGCCACGCGGCCCGACGCGCTGTTCATTCCCGCTCAGCACGTAGCTACGGCCCGGATACTGCTGCGGGCGCGCGAGATGGGTCTGCGCTTCCCCTTCCTGGCCGGCGAGACGGCGTTCACCGAAGAAGTTCTGAAGAACGCCGGCCGAGCCGCCGAAGGCATGGCGGTCGCCGGTTCGGCCCTCGACATCAAGAACCCCGGAGCCGGACTGAAGAAGTTCACAGACGACTTCAAGGGGAAGTATGGTGAGGACCCGGATGCGTATGCCGCTTACACATATGACGCCACTCTTGCGCTCATCGCTGCGCTCAAGGCCACCAAGGGTGCGGGTGGCGTGAAGCTCCGGGATGAACTGGCCAAGGTGAGCGGCGTCCCCGGAGTCACAGGGACCATCACCTTTGATAAGAACCGAGAGGTGCCGAAGGACTACCAGATAATCGAGGTCAAAGCGGGCAAGTTCGTACCGGTCCAGTAGCCGGCGGGCACATTGGGCACACTCATCCTTCAGGCGGTACTCTACGGGCTGGTGACCGGCTCAGTCTACGCGCTGGTCGCCCTGGGGTACTCCCTGATTTTCGGTGTGTTGAGGTTCATCAACTTCGCCCACGGCGAGATGATGACTCTCGGAGCCTATGTCACCATAGTCCTGGTCAGCGCCAACGTCCCGCTCCTCTGGGCTGCCCTTGCAGCCATCGTGCTGGTTGCTTTGTTCGGCATGGCAATCGAGCGGGTCGTCTACCGTCCGCTCCGCGGGATGTCGGGCGCAGCGCCACTGCTGACCGCGATCGGTCTCTCGGTGTTGCTGCAGAACGCGATGGCCCTGGCGTTCGGCAACAACCCGAGGGCCTTCTCGAGTTCACTGAGCGATACATCCGTTCGCCTGCTCGGGCTGTCGCTGACTCCGCTGCACGTCGCTATCCCGCTGGTCGTGGCGGCCGTGATGCTGGTTCTGCTTGTCGTGTTCAAACGCACAACCATCGGCAGGTTCGTCCGGGCGAGCGCCGACAATCCCCAACTGGCCGCGGCGCTCGGCTTCGACGTCAATCGTGCGTCGAGCTTCACGTTCTTGCTCAGCTCAGGGCTGGCCGCACTCGCCGGCATAATGGTGGCGATGGACGTGCACATCATGATGCCGAACACCGGCTTCTCGTTCGGGATAAAGGCCTTCATCGCGACGGTCTTGGGCGGCATAGGCAGCATACCGGGCGCCGTCATCGGTGGGCTTGCTCTCGGCGTCATCGAGAACCTGGGCTTTCTGGCACTCCCCTCCAAAGATGCGGTGGCGTTCATTGTGCTGATACTGGTGCTCCTGATAAGGCCGGCCGGGCTGCTGAAGGTCTTCCCGGCGGAGCGGGTGTGAAAGCGCGGACCTGAGGAGCCGGCATGGACTACCTTTTTAGTCTCCTGAACTACGTGGCCATCTATGCCGTGTTCGCGCTGAGCCTTACGTTCTTCTCAGGTGAGCTGGGTTTGCTGTCGCTCGGCCACGTCGGGTTCTTCGGCATCGGCGCGTACGCATCGGCAATCGTCAGCCTGAAGCTCGGGTTGTCCTTTCCGCTCGCTGCCGGCATCGGAGTGGGCGCCGCGGCTCTCGCCGGGTTCCTCCTCGGGCTGCCGGTGCTGAGGTTGCTCAAGGGCGACTATTTCGTCCTTGTCACCCTTGGATTCGCCGAAATCCTGAGGACGCTTGCCCGGGACCTGTCATCTTTCACGGGCGGTGCGTACGGCCTGTCCGGTATCAGGCATGCAAGTCTGCCCGGCGTGTACTTCGGAACGCAGTGGTCCCAGTTGTTGTTCCATGCCGTGCTCCTTGCCGCCGTCTTCTTGGTCGTGCGGGGCATGGTCAGGTCGTCGTTCGGACGCGCCCTCAATTGCATCAGGCTCGATGAAATCGCTTACGTCAGTCTGGGCAAGAACGCCTTTGCCGCCAAGCTGAGAGCGCTGTCCGTAAGCGCGGCCATCGCCGGACTGAGCGGGGTGATGTTCGCGCACTACACTTCGGTTATCAGCCCTTCTTCGCTAGGCGTGGACGCTACCGTGCTCGTGCTTTGCATGGTACTCGTCGGAGGCCTGGGCAGCGTCTGGGGAGCAGTGGCCGGGGCCGCGATTGTAACCGTTGTTCCAGAGGTCCTGGCAAGGACCCTCGGCACCGTTGTCGCAAACCAAGTCTTCTTCGTTAACCAGATGCTGTTCGGGCTTGCGCTGATTCTTATTATCCGCTTCCGGCGTGACCGCGCCGGTCGACCGGCCAGACTGGCGGCGGTGTCGAGTTCATGATGATTACGCTGAACGGCGTGGCCAAGCGTTTCGGTGGGGTTCTGGCGCTGAACGACGTTACGGTAGGTTTCGAGCGCTCCGCCGTGTCGGCGATTGTCGGCCCGAACGGCAGCGGCAAGACTACGCTGCTGAATGTCGTTTCCGGGTTCTGCCGGCCGGACCGCGGGAAGGTCCTGTTTGACGGCGGAGTCGACCTGCTCCGGTATGCGCCATACCGCCGCGCCCGTCTGGGAATCGGCCGGACGTTCCAGGAGCCGCGCCCGTTCCTTGAGTTGTCCGTGTTGGACAACGTCCTTGCCGCGCTTCCCGGTGACGCTGACCAGACAGCCGAGACGGCGAATGCTGATGCCGACCACGTACCGAGCCTGCGCCACGGCGTTGACGGAATCCTGCGGCTGACCGACCTTGATTCCGAGACTGCCAAGCCTGCGGCATCGCTTTCCTTCGGCAAGCGGAAGCTCCTCGACCTCGCCAGGGCGCTCGTGCTCAACCCCATGTGCCTTCTGCTCGACGAGCCGTTCGCCGGGGTGGATCCGCGCAACTCCCGGACCGTCATTTCAGCCATCGAACGGCTTCGCTGTGCGGGCAAGACAATCGTGATGATATCACACGAGATCGACATAGTCCTCAGCCTTGCCGACCAGGTTTTCCTCATGGATGAGGGCAGGCTGGTCACCTCCGGCCTGCCGGATGACGTGCGTGCGAACAGGTTGTTCGCTGACACGTTCATGGGTACGGCGAATGCTTGAACTCAAGCAAGTCGCAGCCGGGTACAACGGACGCAGCGTTCTCTCCGACGTGAGCCTGCGCGTCAATGCCGGCGAGGCTGTGGCAATCGTCGGCCGCAACGGCTCAGGCAAGTCGACGCTGCTCAAGGCAGTGGCCGGCTTCGCATGCGTGACGGCCGGTAGCGTGCTCATCGGTGGCAAGGACGTCACATCCTTAAGACCCGAAGTCAGGGCCAGGATGGGTTTGGGCTATGTCATGCAGCACGGCGGCACGTTCCGGTCAATGTCCGTGAGGGAGCACTTCGAGCTCGGGGGACATGCGCTCAATGATGCAGTGGCGTTCAAGCGCCAGCGCGACTTCGCGTTGGGCGCGTTTCCGCAGCTTGAGGCCGTGATGAATCGGCCGGTGGCCGAGCTCAGCGGCGGCCTGCAGAGGATGACGGGCATCGCCACCGTGCTGATGACCAGACCGGCGCTGGTCCTGCTTGATGAACCTTCATTGGGGTTGTCTCCGGCGATGCTGTCCGCAATGACGCGGGCGCTGAAGCTACTGGCCGAAACGGGACTCGGCGTCGTCGTTGCCGAACAGAAACCCTTGTCCGTCTTCCCGATCTGCACCGGCGCCCATCTGCTTGCCGAGGGGAAGCTGAGATTGAGCGGTACGCCGACAGAGTTGCTGGGCCATGCGCTTTTCAGGCGCGTGTATCTCGGAGAACCCGAATCAGGCGGTATGGAGACCGCCGAAGAGACAGAATGTCCTGTGAGTGAATAGGAGGAAACCATGAAGAGCAAAGACAGTCCACAGAACACCGGCAAAGCGCTTGTCGACCGGGGCTTTGACTCGGATTTCAACGCCGAACGGCTCGCGGAGATCTCCCGCCTCTTTACCGATGACCGGCGGGTGCTTGATTACATCGTCCAGATGCACGAGGACGACCGAACCTTCGATCTGAAGCGTGGCGAGCTGTACCCGGAGATACTCAGGGCGAACATCAGCCTGAAGCGGACGCTCGCCGGAATCTACGGCATCGACCCGGCCCAGGCCCAGCCCAACTTCGGCAGCAACGGCTCGATAGATACCATCATCACCGCTGTCAAGGTACGCGAGGCGGAGCGGGGCGTCGGCCGAGCGGGGGGCGAGGGCAACGGTCTGATGGTTCCGACCCCGACCTACTTCCGGAATTACAACTCGGCCGAGGCCAGGAAGCTGTTCATGCACAAAGTGCCGCTGGACAAGGACTACAACTTCGACGCGCAACGCTTCGTTGCGGAGATGAGGCACGTGCGGCCGAGCGTAGTTTTCCTGGTCACGCCGAACAACCCCACCGGCATGCCGCTTGAGGACGCCGCGATAACGGCAGTTCTGGACAACCTGCCGGACGACTCGTGGGCGGTGATGGACCGGACGCTGGTCAACGTCAGGCCTGAAATCGGAACCAAAGAGCTCCTGCATCGGTACAAGCACAAGAACCTTGTAGTCCTGCACTCCTTCTCGAAATTCGCCCGCATGTCGCAGCAGCGAATCGGGTATGCACTCTATTCGAACCCGGAGATGGCGGAAATCGTCCGGCCCTGCCTGCCCCTGGGGATGAACATGGAGGCGACGATGAAGGCAAACAGCATCCTGCTGCGGGACAAGGGCCTGTTTCCCAACTCCGAGGTGGTGCAGAACATCAAGGACAGCCGCGTCCTGCTGGACGGCTTCACCGCTGAGTTCCCCCGGTTCCGAATCACCGACTTCGCCGCGAACTACTGCCTGCTGTCGCTGCCTGAGGGGCTGGCGTCCGAGGAGTTCAGCGCGGCCACGGAGGCCAAAGGGCTGTACGTCATGGCCGGCCACGCTTTGCCCGAGCCGGACAGCCGCGTTGTCCGGCTGTACACGGCCGGTCCGTCCAAGTACCTGAAGACGCTGCTGGATGAGGTCGCTGCTGTCTTCGGGAAAGGCAGGTAACTGGTTGATGTCGGATGCGCAGATTGCATCGTGCGGATTCGCGGGTAAGATTCCCCACGAACCGGCAGTCAGAGATGCAATGCACTACCAGCAAGACATGACGGAAACTGGCAGCATGCCGCTTGGCCGACGGGTTTGGTCGTATTTCATACTGTCTAAACCCTACTCGGCTATGGACAACGCGACTCGTGGCGTGCTCGCGGCATACACTGCTATGGGCGCCGCGGCTGGCGGCAGGGACGTGCTGCGAGCAGCCGTCCTGTCGGTCCTCATGTGGCTGTTCTTCAACTGGTACAGCGACTCACTTCAGCGTAACCCCGGCCGAATCGTTCCGCCTGTCTGGCTGGTAGTCGCCCCGCTGACCGCATCAGCGGTGATTGTCGGGCTTGCGCGGCCCAGCGCTTTGGTCGGGCTTCTCATCTACGTGGCGTTCATCCTTGCCTATCCACTGAAGGCGATGCGACGGTGGGCCGGTCCGCTCGGTCCGGTGCTCCGGGGTTTTTCCGCGTCCGCGCAGTTCGCAATGGTCATCTGGCTGTTTCAGCCGCTGTTCCAGCTCAGCCGACTGCAATGGCTGCTCATTGCCGTAATCACCCTTGCTCAGGCTGCGAGGAATCTCTTGGGCGACATCCGGGACATGAAGACCGACAAGTTTGAGCTCCCGGCAAGGTCTGGCGCTCTGGCAAGCTATCTTGCGGTCCTGGCCCTGCTGGCTGTCGCGATTGTGGTTCTGGCCGTGCCTTTGGGCTGGCCGACGGAGATCTACCCGTTTGTACTGCAGTTCGTTGCTACATTGGCACTCGCCCTCTGGCTTGGCCGTCGCGGCGTTCCGGCTGCAGCCTACATCTTGCACATGTTGTTTGTGTTGACGCTGACTGTGCTGCAGCTGAACCTGGCAATGCGCTTGGGCTTTCCGCCGGCCTTCGTCCTCCCGACCGCTCTGGCTGCTGTTGCCGGGCTTGTGACTTATCCGCTTCTTCCGAGGCGCAGCAATGCGGAAGTGACGAATCTGCGTATACTGGGCAGTAGAACCAAACGGGGAGAGGGAACTCAATGAGCCTCAGAGGCCCTTGGTCGATCGCCTACGCTGACGTGAAGCGACGGCTTGCGGCCGAACGTGCGCGCGTCGGTAGAGTCACGCAGGATGACTTCGTGCGTGCCTGCGTCGCCCAAATGCAGCTCGTTGCTGACCAACTGAATGGTGACACGGATTGCGAAGTTTCACTGGCAATTGGCTGGGCGAAGGGGATCGGGGGCAGCAGTTTGGGCGGGCACGACTGGCCGTACACGGTCCACTTCAGTTCCTTTGCCGAGCTGCTCACTGCACTGGGCACGGACAAGATGAACCTTGACGACATGCTCCAGGCTCTTCGGACCATAGTCCTTCCCGATGCGCCTGCGGGCGGGGAACACCCCGACTCGCGTCTAGACATCTTCGAACTGCATATTGACAGTCTGCTTCGTGTGGCCAGGAATGGGATTGAACTGCCTGAAGTTTCGGGGAAACTGCGTCCCATCGTAGCTAGGCTGGGTGAACTCTGGGGCGCCGGTGACAACAAAGACCGGTTGGACGGCAACTGGAGCGGCGCGAAGAGATACCTCCGGATTGTCCATATGATGAGCCGTATCGAAAGGCTGTTTGGCACGCAGGTCGCACAGGGCGACCCAGGAGCGTGCCAACTAGGCAACTTGACTATTCCACGGTTCAGCGTTCCGGAAGGCCTCCGCAACTTCGACATGGTGTACCGAATCTTCGTTGAGGCGTCAGGGGTACGCGTGGAGCCAATATCCCAAGCCTGCGATAATGCGCTATTCTCGCCATTCAAGAGCGGCCTCGTTGACTTCGTCCGCGAGGCCGCCGTCCGTTCCGCGAACCTTGGCGCCAACATCGACGACGCTGGGTTCTTGGTATTCATGCGTTGCTACCACCCCGCAGCCACCACTCGCGTGAACCTAGACATCTCCTCCTCCGGTAGGAAGGATCTGGGGGACCTGTGGACCGTCACCGATGTTCTCGAGGCAATGCAGCGTGAACTCATCGCCGTAGCGACAGACCCGTGCTCAGTTCGGATGCTTCCCATGTTTGCATTGAGAGAAACCACCGAAAAAGGCACACAACTACGCTTTGAACTCACGAGGCTTCAGAACCAGGGCCTCAGTGAAGGGCGGGAGCCGTTTCGGCTCCAGGAAGTCGAGACGAAGGACTATGATCATCAGGTCGACGATGGTGTTGGACGGTTACAGAGAGAAGTCCGTCAGTGCACTAACTGCGACGACCCGCTGCGTGCAGTTCTGAATGTTGTCGAGCAGATACTGAAGAGCGTACCGGCCACTAGCGCGGCGCTACCGTTTGTGCCTGCGTTCCTGGAGAACGTCCTCTCGCCGCTGGTAACTGGCTTGGTTCAGCTTCACGAAATGAAGGAGGAGAACCTCGTTTCCTGCTGGCGATACACTGGACTGGTCGGTACATTCGGCCGCTTCGCGGACTGGCTGCTGTCTGAAGCGTTGCCTGTCCTCAGCGACTACCCCAAACGCGCCCCCAAAGCCAGCCTCGAATCCGCCCTTCGAACCGGATGGGCTGACTCCATGGCTCAGGGCGCGGCCGTCGCACACTCGGGCTTGGTAGAGATCGCGTGGCAATGGGCAACCGATCCTCACACGATAGAGAGGATAGCGGAGTACCCGAAGGAGTTGTATGTCAGCGAATTGCTCCCGTCGAGGGGCTTGCTCTATATACCGCTCGTGCTTGAGCACCCGACGCGCATAGTCGGGCTTTGTGGAGTCGACGTGGGAGACTACAGGGGCGTGGGACGCCAGTTGGTCCGTTCGATCATAGGCAAATACGTGCCATCGCTCTTCGAGGCGATTGTGGAGGGTGAAGTGCGCGCTCTCCTCGGACAGACAACGGGGCAACTTCAGGCGTACCTTCCGCAGTACCGTCAGGGAATCCTGCCGCCCAAATTCAGAGCGGGCATGGAAGGGTCATTGAGGCAATTCCGCCTCAAGCTGACACACTTGGTGCCCACCGACCAACTCAAGAAGCGTTACATCGAACCATACGAGAAGCTGGTTAACTTGCTGGTGGACATGGTATTCGGGGGGTCGGATGCGCGACTCAGGGAAGAGGCGGCGGCACTGGCGACCCAAAACCTTGCGCACAACATCGGTGAGCACGTCATTGACATAATACCAAGCGACGATGGCAGCCTCGACCTAAAACACTTTCTGGAGTATCTGCGGGCGAGGATGCGCTACCTTCCGGTTCTCCCGCTAGGTAGCCACACGGATCTCAAGAAGCAGTTCAGGGGTACGTTCACTTGCGAAGATCTCGATGCTGCCCTCCGCTGTTTCTTCACCCAACGTTACCTCTTCGAGGGCCTGCTTGACGGTGCCAGGGGGGCAGAGGGCAGGAGCCTGCTCATCGAGTATGGTGACTCGGTGCGTCTGCAGTTCGTGCGCACGGGAAACCGCTGGGGTATGGTTGGCCAAGAGCCAAGGGAAGGCGAAGGCGACTACACGAGGTTTCACCACGTCTTCACAGTCATCGAGAACCTGCTGCGTAACATGGCCAAGCACGCACTCACGCAGGATCTGGCGCACGAAGTGCGAGTCACGGTCGCCTTGGAACGGGGAGGAGATGCCGTAACCGTCGTGTACAAGGAACAGACTGGGTTCAACTACTCAGCTCCCACGAGCAAGGGCGAAGTGCCTTCACGCGAGAATCCCAAAGATGCCGCGGAGTGGTGCGTGTACAGCATGAGGTCGTCCGCGCGCCGTGAGAAAGACGGAGCAATCGATAACCGCGCCGCTGGCTATGGTGGACTACGTATTTCAGAGCTGCTGCTCCAAGAGTTTGCGGGAACGAGGACCCGGCTAAGCTTCTTGGCGGGTCAGGGCATGCTGCAGTGTTCCTTCAGTCTGCCAGTCCAGCCCGAGGCAGGGCGGGCCGAACGGCATAGCCACTAGGAGTCAGCATCCAGTACACGTACATCATCGCTTTTGAACCTCTTCTGAGGAAGCTCAACACGGAACGTGAGAACCGGAAGCACGAACTAACCCTTCCAGACTGGCTTGCGGTCGTGGATCAGACGGATGCCGAGGTGCAGGGGCAGATTGACAAGCTAAGGCATTCTGGGAGCAGAATCGCGGTCATCTATCACAAGGGGTGGCTGAGCGACGAGGCGTCAGCCGGGGCAGATGTCGTCATTCCACGTAGCACGACAGATCCAGAGTACGCGTCGATAGCCGCGCACATTACGCCCACCAAGGGTAGCGACTGGAGCAAGGCCGCCCGTGAGCTTGAAACTCTGGCTCGGGCGCATGATGCACGCGTGTTGTACGAGACGTTGATTCGTCACCTGCTGCCTGCGCACATCGGCGTACAGGCGTTCTATGGCACAGAGGCTGATGAAGACGGACCGGACCCGAATGGAGATGCCCTCAGGTTGCCTTTGGAAGCCAATGGATGTGACTACTTCGCCGACCTGCTCGACTTTCTCAGAGAAGCTGACTGGCGCCAAGATGCCTGCGCCGACCCGAGCTTCGTCGGTCTCATCCATCTGCTCATGGATGTCTGCAGAGGGGACTACGCGTATGTCGAGGATGTCTCTAGCGCTGTGAAATCCGTGTACGCACGTGCCGATTTGAAGCCCAAGGTTCTACCGGACGAGTTGCGCTCACGTCTGAGCTGGCTTGCCGCCCTGCTGGCCAACACCGTAGACTACAAAGGTGACAGGGGCCGGCGTGACAGCATACTCCGCGACCATTGCCGAACTAGTTGCATACACAAGAACCGGCCCTGCACGCTGCGCAGGGAGTCAGACGAAGCGCCAAGAGAGCACAGCAAGCTGCCCGGTGATGACCGCTATGACACCCTGAAACAGCAACTGCAGTCCCGCTGCTTCACGGCTGCTGACGCAAAGGTGGTCGTGGACGGGGTCATTGAACTGGCCGAAGCCATGAGAGTATGCCTGCAACGCAAAGGAACCAATGAAGACCAATAAGAACAAACCCTGCCTGTACTTCTCCGCCAGCCTGATAAGCGCCCCGAACAACGCCTACATCACTCGGGTTCTAAGAAAAGCTGGGCTCAAAGTGATGCTTCCCCAGGAGTTCGTGCCGTCGCCTCAGGCGCACGAGACATACGAACTGTCCATCTACCGGGCCTGCATTGATGCGATGAAGAGCAGTGATGCCTACTTCCTGAACCTTGATGCCTTCCGCGAGGACTCTTCAATGGAATGCGGCTGGGCCGCACATGCGGGACAGCCAGCCATAGGCTACGTTGAATCTTCGCTGAAGTTCCTAGAGGTCTGGATGGTCAAGGGTGCCCTGGATGCTGTCTTTACGCCGAACCGGCGCATATACCAGGTATGCCGGAAAGACCCTATGCTCGCGGGAAAGAAGCTCGTCCTCCTCCGGGCGCCCGAAGAACTGGGCCGCGGGCTGAAACGGTACCTTGACTCACTCCCCGGGAGGTAAGCGGCTCGACGAGCCGGTCATGCAGATAACGCAACATCGGAGCCTCAGTGAAACATCGGCGTTCTGTCCCACAACGTGCGACAGTCGTGTCTGTCAAAGGACGTTCCGGCGACACGGCTCAACCTGAGGCAGGTGGCGCGAGTCGAGAAATGGTGGACTGCTCCAACGAGACCCGGGATTCTATCTCTCGGTGTGCTTTCGTTGGGAGGAACCCCGTGACACTGACAATGGAGCGAATCCTGGGCGATCCGGCTACGGTGTTCTGGGAACGCAATGGTACCCCCGTTCCCGACTGCCATATCGAGTTCGTATTCTTTGACCACTGCCGCGGCGAAGACTACCGTGAGTTTCTGTGGAGCAGGCTGAGGCTCACTGAGGTCAGTTTGGGCCAACTTTCCCCCGTCCCGTTTGTGCTCTTGGGGCTCGCGTCGCGAAGCGACTTCCTGTCGGACGAACGCAACATTGCATTCCGCCAGCCGTCACTTGGCTACTGCTACTTGGAGCTGCCTATCGCGCTTGCGTCCCTGCGGGAGGCGTTGCGTCAAGTCGAGCGATACAGCTTTGATGCAAGGGCTGCGTTTGAGGGCCACATCCGACGGTTCGGCACGTCGGCGGGCGTCGTGCGCTTGATTGCTCACGGCTTACGGCGGGCGGATGTGGCGGTGTTGGACGGTGAGCTGAGGCGCATTGAGCCGCTACTCAACGACAAGCTTCGCACCAAGGTCGCGGGCTGTAGGTCAAGAGGATTCCAGAAACAGGAGGTAGCGGTCCTCCTAGATGAAATCGAGAACTCAGACAAGGAGGAGGCATGAGTACAATCAGGGTTCTAGTCGTCGAGGATCGGAAGCCCGATAGGCTGTATATGGTTGCCTTCGTGCAGGAGGTGCTATTGCCGATCGCTCGGAGAGTCTACCCCGATCTCTTCAGTGGAGGCGATCTCAAGATTGACGAAGCGGACTGCGCACAGGCGGCCCTGGAATCCGCTGCGGACGGGCAGGCAGCGGTGGACACACTGGCAGTGTTCCTGGACCTGAACCTGCCGAACAAGAGGGGCGATACGGATCCGGCGCCCGAACACGGCGTGAAGGTGCTGAGGGAACTGGCCGACGGGTCTTACCCGGTTCTGGTAATGTCCGACTACCCTGACCAGGCTGCTGAAGCCCTGTTGAGTCGGCGCGGCCCCTTCTGTGCGTTCAGGCGGAAGCGAACCATTCTCGACCTGATGGAGAAGCACAAGACATGTCCCGATGCCAACACGAAGGAGGCTCTGGAGCTTGAGGCCCACGGGATATTGGCCTTTATCCTCAGCAGTCACGAGACCTACAACACAGCATTGAAGATTGCGCAGCGGCAGAAGTTGAGAGACGAGCCCGGCGACCTTCTGTCCTTCTCTCGGGATGTGTCGGAGCACGTTTACGGGCTGTCTGTGCTGCGGCCTCTCGGTGGGACGCGCGAGTTCCACAAGACGCCCTGCAGCGATGACGTCGGGGCTTCAGTCAGGGACGAGACTGCCCCATTGACGCAGGTTATCGTACATTCGCCAGGCGGGGAGGTTTCGGACATACCCCAGAAAGAGTGCAGCGACTTCCTGGTGGACCAGCCTCTCCATTCCGTCACGTTCCGATACCAGCACGAGGTGTTCAAGAGCGTTCTCAAAAGGACTGCCGGCGCTGTGCTGGAGATTACTGACCTGTTGAAGGACGTGCTGGACTCCAGTCCGGATATCCTGCGGAGATTCGCGTGGGAGGTCACGCGGCTGGACAACGCACCGCCCAACACGTTCTTTGATCTGGTTTCCAAGCCTACCGAGGATATCGTAAGGTATGCCGTTGAAGGCGTTAGGGCAGGTGGCATCGACAGCCCCTGGCTGCTCCGGCCGGTTCCAAACCTCGTGTTTACGCGGGATGTGGGGTTCTGTGTTCACGACAAGGTGTTTTCCTTCATAACCGCCCAGCCCGCCCGGATGAAAGAACAACTCATGTCGACCTTCGTCCTCAAGCACCATCCGGCGTTCAAGGGGCGCTTCATCGAACTGGACCTCAGGGGGCGGAGTAACGGCGATGACCTCAGCGAGGAGGCGTGTATCGAGGGTGGGGACGTTGTCCTCCTGAACAAGGAGAACGTCATGATTGGCATCTCGGACAGGACGAGCCTGAAGGCAGTCCAGATTGCTGCGAGGGAGATTCTGGCCAACACATCCGTGAAGAGAGTATTTGCGACCGAGGCACCGCTTCAAGACGTGCGGAGCATGCATCTCGACACCTACCTGGGTGTTGTAGACAAGAACCTCTTGCTCGTGTACGAACGTCCCTTCAAGCGCCGTCGCCAGGTGTTCTACGAGTTCACCCGTGATGCTCACGACCCAAAACTACACCTGCTCTGGCTTGCTGACCTGGTTAAGTCCGAGACCTACGGCATGGACTATGATGACATCGTTTGGGTGAGCGACCCACAGGAGCACTGGGAAGACGGCTGCAACGTGCTAGCCCTTGCTCCTGGCCACATCGTGGTGTACAAGCGCGCCAGCAAGACAATCAGCGAGTTTGTGAAACGCGGCTGGGAGACAGTCCCCGCCGACGAGTTCTCAACAGACAACCCGCCGACCCTCGTTCCCGGCAAGAAGTCTCTCGTAGTCCTCGACGGCTATGAACTCGCGCTGGCGCGTGGTGGACCCCACTGCATGACATTCCCCGTTGGTCGCAAGGAGGCGTGACGTGCCGCCATATGCGTGGGACAAGTTGAGGGCAGACGCGCGGCGTGTGGTGGCGGCGGCCACAAAGGACGATTCCGCAGCGCGACTCGAAATCATAACTCCACCCGCAGGTGTGGAGGCAGATTTGGCGTCCCCTCTCTTTGGGCTTGCGAAGGCACATGGCAGGAACCCGCTTCAGTTTGCCGAAGAGATCGAGCGGGCCGCCAGCATCGTCGGCTCACCGTTCGCCCGAGTTCAAGCGCAGCGGGGTTATCTGAACTTCTTCATTGACTGGCCGGCGTTCAGCACCAGTGTCTTTGCCGATTTCGCAGCTTCCGGGGACAACTACGGGCGTTCAGAGGCCGGGGACGGCAAGACCATCGTCATTGACTACTCTTCACCCAACATCGCCAAGCCGTTCTCCATCGGTCACCTCCGGTCCACAGTCATCGGCCAATCGCTGTACAACATCCTCAGCTACGTCGGCTACAAGGTGGTCGGCGACAACCATCTCGGCGACTGGGGCACGCAGTTCGGCAAGCTCATGGCTGCGTACAAACGGTGGAGTGACACGGTGACCATGGAGGCCACTCCGATCAAAGCCATGCTGGAGCTCTACGTCAGGTTTCACAATGAGGCCAAGACGAACCCCGAATTGGAGCGCGATGGCCGGGATTGGTTCAGGAAGCTCGAAGAGGGCGACGCCGAAGCGATCTCTCTCTGGACGTGGTTCAGGGAGCTAAGCGTTCGGGAGTTCGATCGGATATACACGATGCTGGGGGTCAAGTTCGACTGCGTCTTGGGAGAGAGCTTCTACAACGACCGACTGGCCGACGTTGTTGCGAAGGCCTTCGAGAAGGGCATCGCCGAGTGGGCGCCGGCCCTGGTATCCCAGAAGTCAGGTGCCATCGATGAACCCATCAAGGAAGAGGAGAAGGTTGCCCTCGTGCGACTCGCGGCGTACGGGATACCCACGCCCCTGCTGCTGCAGAAGAGCGACGGCACAAGCCTCTATGCGACGCGGGACATCGCCGCAATCGCGCACCGCATGAGAACTTGGAAACCGGCGCAGGTCCTCTACGTTGTCGGCGGAGAGCAGAAGCTCTACTTCCAGCAGTGCTTCAAGGTCTTTGAATTGCTTGGCTACGACGCCAAGTGCGTTCACGTTTGGTTCGGGCTGATCCGGCTGCCGGAGGGAAGAATGAGCACCCGAGAAGGACGCGTTGTGTTTCTTGAGGATGTGCTCCGCGAAGCTGTCGAACGAGCCCATACGGTTATCCAGGACAGGGACATGACTCCAGACATGAAGGACCAGGTAGCGCGCATGGTCGGGATTGGGGCCGTGAAGTATGCTGACCTGTCGCAGGACCGGACCAAAGACGTGGTGTTTGACTGGAACAGGATGCTGAGTCTGGGAGGAGATAGCGCACCGTACATCCAGTACGCCCACACCCGAGCCGTCTCAATACTGAGAAAGGCAGGCGCAGAAGCCTTGGACCTGCAGAGTGTCGTCCCGGGACAGCTTGTAGACGAAACGGAGAGGCATTTGGTCAAGACGCTCGCACGTTTTCCCGAGGTGGTCGAACTGGCCGCAGCCGACTACGCCCCACACCGGGTCGCCAGTTACTTGTTTGAACTTGCCCAGGGCTTCAATCGCTTCTATCGGGAGGTTCCGGTGTTGAAGGCAGAGGAGGGCAGCCTCGTTGCCACGCGGCTCAAGTTGGTGGATTTCGTGAGAATTGTCATTCGGAATGGCATGGCGTTGCTTGGGATAGAATGCCCGGAGTCCATGTAGTGCTGTCGGTATGGTGACTCCGTCGCCCAGGATGTCGCACAGCGGAACGCGGGGAACCAGCGGAGGCTGCAAAACCATGGTTGTCAGCCAACCCGGCCCGGTTTCATGGACGCTCGTGCGCTGTCTTGGTGCTTCAGGCCCGGTTCCCTGCGACCGATTGACATCTGACAGTCTCGCGGGCGTGCACGCGGTCGTGGTCTTGAGTCCAGAGGACGACCCCGACCGGCGTCTCACACCTATCTTGGGGCAGGTGAGGCGAATGGGGCACACCGGGTACGTGCTTGTTCTCGACTTGGGGCTTGGCGGAGACAGATCATGTCTGCCTGCGGACGATGCCCTGGTGGACATTGTGGAACTGCCGGCGTCACTGGCTGACGTACACGCCAAGCTTGCGGCTGGCCGCGGTCGAAGACCGTCGTCCGCCGCGGCCGCGGCGGTCAGGGCAAGGTACGATGACAGCGAACTGTACATGTTCCTGCGCAACAGCCTTGGGCACAGCAGTCTGGCCAGCATCAGGCGGACGTTCACGCAAGCAGAGCACAGCCTTGCCGCTGGAGACCGGGCGCTGGCAGACCGGTACTTTGCACGGTGTGGCGAGAGCTGCCGCAAAGCGATAGACTCCCTCGCAGCCGTAATGGCGCGGCTCTCGTTGAAGCCCAGTGTCCGACACGAGTTGGACGGGATGAGGCTGGCACTGGAGGAAGCCGTCTCGTTGGTTGCGCAACTTGGCTCTGGTGGAGGCTCAGCGGAGATGGTGTCGAGGATTGCGGGGCTGATCGCCGAAGTGCGGGACGCGATTGACAGAGCGGCTCCGAAGAAGGAGGCGACGGTTGACGCCTAGAGTTCTGTTCATCGACGACTTCTACGGGGACTTTGAGGATGGACTGAAGCAACGCTTCGGAGTCGACAATGTCCACTGTCTGCGGTATCCCAACGCGCGGGAAGCACTCCGGATCATCCGCACCGCAGGGATCAGTGCGGTGCTCCTCGATATTCAGTTCGAGCGGGATGACCATGACCGGGTAATCACGCCCGCCGTAAACGTTGGCCATAAGCTCTTGCACGCCATCAAGCGCGCGTACCCGGATCTGCCAGTATTCATGTTGACGTCGTACGCGAGAACGATTGACCCGGCGGACTTCGGGCTCGACGACGGCAGGCAACAGAAGCCGGACCCTGAGGCAAGCGGGGAGGAGTATGCCGAGTTCTACGATACTCTGTTCAAAGAGGTGTCCCTCTCCGTAAGGCTCGCCGCGACACGAGACTGGGACGCGGAGATGGGTTTCGTCGTGGGCAGCAACCCGGCAATGGTCGAAGTGGCGCGCAAGATCATGCGATGGGTACACCTTGGTGAGCGGTTCTTCCTTGTCACCGGCGAGTATGGTACGGGCAAGGAACAGGTCGGCAGGGCGCTGCATCTGCTCTTCGGCTACTCCGACCGTGACGAATCGTACCAGGCGATGCTCTGTCACGCAGTCTCGCCCCGGGACTTTAGGATTAACCTCGGCGGTTTCCCGAAACAGGCAGGTTCCGAGGCAGCAAGAGGGCACCTTGCCCCGCTAGAGGATTTGGGCTGGCGCGGTACGATGTTCTTCGACCAGATTGATGACCTTGGCGAAGATTCGCAACTCGTGCTCAACCGCATGCTGGAGGGCCAAGGTTTCCCGCAGGAGAACAACCCGGGCAAGGTGTTCTTTCCGGAGTGCAAGATCGCCTTCACTGCCCAGTTGCCACCTGAGCAGTTGCAGGAACGCATGCGCGGCGATTCGTTCCAGCGCTGTTTCCGCAATCACGTCCATCTCCCGCCGCTGCGGGAGCGAAAGGACACGATACCCGCGTTGTTTGAGGACTTTGTCCGAGTGGCCACTCAGGGCCGGCACTTTGACTCGTTCCTGCGCGATGACGTGAAGGAGAAACTGGTGTCCTACGACTTTCCGGGCAACATCCGCGAACTCAAGCACATGGTCGAGCGGGCTATTGCCAAGACCCGCAACTCCCCGCTTCAGGCAGATGACATTGAGATTCCACATCGGGCGCCGGAAACATCGCTTTCCCAGCCAGAAGGACAGGCTGCCGAGGCAGAACTCCGGCGTCTGCTCGATGACGCAGAGGCGGTTCGGTCGCAGTTTGCCGCCAATCCCGGCGGCTACCCCAAAGACCCTGAGGATTATGTGCCCGGAAAGAAGAGCGGGACCAAGAGCCGGGTGCGTGGCCGAGACTACACGATTGACGAGACACGCTACCCCCGACGGGTCATTGAGAGCCTGATAGCGCGAGACCCCGAGGTTTCTGGGAAGAAGCTGGCCTTCACGCTTGGTAAATCAGAGCGCGCAACACGCAAACTGATGAGTGACCTTGGCATTAGTCTGCGCGAGCGCCGAACTCAGTAGCCCGGTCCGGTTCTACAGCCGTCCAAGCAGTCCACCGCTCAATTGTGCCCACGACGTAAGTTCATTGTAGGTAGTTAGTCACCAACTGCAACCCGCCTGAGCTTCCTTCCTGCGCTGAGGTTACGTGGCCGCTGACGCAACTAGCAGACCCAGTTGCACTTGCGGGCCGTGGCCGCAACGAGCGGCGAACCCGCCGAGCGGTGGCACACCAAGTGCTAATCATGACGCCATGGGTGCAATGAGCAACCAGCGGCTGCGCCGGCCGAATGAATCAGGTGTGCCAGCGGTGCGATGGCGCGCAAGAACAAAGGAGTCAAAGTGGCGTACCCGTTCGATGATTCGGATGAAACGGTTTCCGGGTGGCGGAAGCGGAAGAGTGGAGTCGACCGGCAGTGGGAGAATCTCGGGCTCATGAATGCGAACCGGCTGCGTTCGATGGCGCTCGACGCGATGCGCGGCAATACCTTCGCGCAATTCCAGATGCGCGACCCGGTTTTCCTCGGGTCGTGCAGGCCGCTGTCGCCGTTCTTCACGCTGCCTCGGTCACCGTTCGGACTGAGGTAGAAGCGATGCGGCACCGGCAGCGGTATTCGCGAACACCTTGGTGCCGGGTGTTCGCACAAAGGAACCAGCAGGAGGCAAAATGAGACTGGCAGTTTCAGTGGTGGCTCTGAAGGGCAGCGGCGAACACCGGGTTACCACCCGTGGTCTGGTATTCCCGGACCAAGCGACGGCAAGGCTGTTTGCTCAGTATATCGCAGACGGGCTGAGGCTCTACGACGCCCAGATGGGCGAGAAGGCAGGCGAGCCGGGGTTTGCGTTCGCGCTGCCCCAGGCCGCGGGGCCTGCAGCGGCTCCGGGCAACGGCGTCGGCGCTGACGAGGACCTTCTGGCCGGGTTCAACTGGTCCGAGAAGAAGGGTGCCAGCAGTGGCACTTGAGTTGAGGACGACGGAGGCGCAGTGGTAGTCGAGAAGGCGAATCAGGATATTCGGATCTGCCAGGGACTGGTTCGCGGCGGCGAGATCAGGGGCGTGGACTGGTCCAGCAACCCCAATGACCCTTGGATTACGGTCAAGGGTGCGTTCCGGCTGCCTCAGAACCGGTTCAACCTGCCGGACTGCAACCTGAAGTTGCCGATGCCGGACAATCTGTACGAGCCGGCCGGACCGAACCGACTCTGGTTCTACAACCTTATCTTCATTGACGAGGCGTTGAGGATGAGGGGACCGGGTGGAAGCTGGGTCATGATTCCGAGGCAGATTCCATCAATGTATACGCACGAGACAGCCAAAGGATGGGCGTTTCTGTGTGTGTACCCGCGGCCGGTGCGGTCGGAGGCCGACATCAGGGCCGTGTTTCCGATAGTGCAGCGATTTCTGTTCAAGCCGAGGTAGAAAGGAGTCAAGATGGGCAATCTCGCACGGAGAACCGAAGGCGGCACGAGGCTCGTGCCTGCCAAGAACGCGACCTTGCAGGAACTGCTCAAGGAGCGGGAGATAGATAAGGATGAGGTCGTGTACGAAGTCACGGATACCGGCACCAAGGAGATGAAGTTGAACGATATGCTCCAGCCGGGAAAGACCTACGGCGTGGTGCCGCATGATGACCGGGGATAAGGCAGGTTGCGGGGGAAGGGTTCGACCCCTTCCCCCGTGGGAGGTGCCGCGCATAGCGGCCCCCACCGTCCTGACCGCATCGATACCCGGCTTCATGGACTGGGACTTCAAGGACGCGGAGACCATCAGGTACGGGCTCGCGGGAATTTCCAACTCGGCCAGTAGGAGTGAGCTCCTGCTGCGCGAGGTCATCCGGCCCGGGCCAAACGACCTGGCCCGGCCGCCGTCCGGCGGCAGCATCACCGTGAAGCCGAGGTTCGTTCACGGCGTGTACGCGCGCGCGGTCGAACTGGGATTGCCGGTGGTTGTTTCGCTGCACACGCACTCGTGTGGCGCATTCTTCAGCGGCACGGACCAGACGAGCACCCGCCGCCATGCCGCGGTGGCCCGGGACTTCGGGTTGCACTACGCACAGGTGGTTGTCGCCAAGAGCGGGGTCGCCGCATCCTTCCTGCGCGATGGCAGCGAACGTCCGATTGACCTGGTCAAGGTCATCAAGCCTCGGGGCATCGAACTGCTCTGGACCGTCAACGGGACCTGCGAGCGGGGCGAGCAGGTTGATAGAACTGTGCATGATCGTTCTCTGCAGATTGGTGGCGGAATTGAGGAGGCGCTCCGGCTGTTCGGCACGCTGAGGGTCGGGTTTGTCGGCGCGGGCGGCGTTGGCGCGGCGGCGATCAGCACGCTTAAGTTCCTGAACGTGAAGCGGTTCGTAATCGTGGACCCGGACGCGCTCGAGGTGTCAAACGCCAACCGCTACATTGGATACCGGGCAGGAGACATCGGGACACCGAAGGTCGAGGTCCAGAAACGGGAACTGCTGGCCTACGACCCGACGTGCGACATCGAACTGGTTCGTGAGCAGTTTCCCTCGCCGGCTTCGGTCGAGGCGTTGAAGGCGTGCGATGTCATCGTGAGCACGCCGGACAATCACTGGTGCCGCGCACAGGTAGCAGAGTTCGCTGCCCGATACCTGAAGCCGGTCTTCGACGCGGGCGCCGGCGTGTACGTGAACGAGGCCGGGGAGCCATACCGGATTTCGAGTACGACACACATCCAACTGCCGCCGCCGCTTGGCCCCTGCCTGAAATGTCAGGGCGTGCGCGCGGACCACCCGCCCCACGTGGAAGCCGCAGTGGAAGCGGCACGGAAGAGCTACATCAAGGGGTACAGGCATTCAGGCCCGACTCCGGCGTCCGTGGCCACGCTCGTCACGCACGCTGGAAACCAGCTTGCCCGGCACATGCTCTACTACCTGTCAGGGGTCGGCGGTAGCGAGGCAAGAGTGCCGCTCCATTTCGTGAACGAGGAGATTACGCTCAAGGCCGAGGACCTTTCCGGGCTCTGGTCCCGGCAGAGCGAATGCCCGGTCTGTGGTGAGCAGGCCCAATGGGGGTTTGGCGACGCCGCGACCAGGTTGTTGGAGAGCCCGGTTAAGGCAGCATTGGAGACTGAAACCCACGAGGAGGCAGTATGCACAGGATAGCAGCAATAGCAGCGCTGTTCGTGTCAGTGGTCGTGGGTCAGCCGCACGACCTGACCGCAATCGTCGTGGACGTCACCGGAAGCATGCACGACCACGACTTCCCGGCAATTCAGGAACAGGTGTGCGGCCGGATTGCGACCTTCAGCCCAGGAACCGTCCTTTTCGTAATCCCGTTCGCCGAGGATGCGCTGGATGTGTTCCGGGTCAAACTCGACGCCGACAGCTTCGAAAGCCGCGTGGCCGAGGCCCAGCGGTACGTGAAGGGCCTTCGAGCAGGCGGCAGCAAGCGTGGCTTTCCATACGGCAACCACACGAACATAGATGAGGGAATTGACGCCGCGGTGCTGGCGCTCGCCGGTGAGCAGTCTGACGGTCGAAAGCAGATTCTCCTGATATCGGACGGGATTTCCCAGCCCGATACGTTTCACAAGCCGGTGAAGCTGGAGGATTTGGCCCTGAAGGCCAAGAAGTTGGGAGTGGACCTCGTCATGCTTGACGTGTCGGGGACGCCGGTGCCGGATATCGAGCCGGAACTGCACGAGGGGTTCAAGATATACCGGTTTCCGACCCCGAACCTGCAGGTGATCACCCCAGACGGTCCCAGCCAATGGCAACTCGTCTGGCCGGTGCTGGACTCAGTGCGCGGAGCGAAGGCCAAGACACCCAGCTCACGACCGGTCCGATGGTGGTACGCACTCGTGGCCGCCGCTGCCTTGGCGCTCATCATCTGGCTGCTCGCCGGTCGGAAAGCACGGCCCCAGGTCGCGGCTGCGGTACGGAAGCTCTTGTGTGTTTCGGTCAACAAGGGCCGGGAGCAGCAGTACGACCTGCCCCAAGTTGTGACTGTCGGTGGCGATCCGGATGACACGCTCAAGATTGCGACCGCCAAGCCGAAAGAGCTCACGCTGACCGCGGACGATCAGGGCGGATGCCGATTCCGCCTCAAGAAGGACGACCGGGACGAGGCTGGCGTTGTCTACGGCAGTCGCGAGTTCAGGCTGGCCTGCGGGGCGCCGGTCGCAGTCCGGGTTCAGAGCCAGACAGATCGGCGCGTCGAGAAGTTCCGCTATTTCAGAAGATAAGGGAGGCATCAATGCGTACATACGTAGAGCTTCACAACGGCACCTACGGCAAGCTCATCGGGGAGAAGGCCGGCGTGCTGGAGACACTGTACAAGAAAAACGGCGCAGCCCGAGGTTGCTTTGACTCCGACAGCAACCGGTTCGGGTCAGGATCATTCCTGCGCTGCCCGCCACTCGTGCATACCGACGTGTCGGTGAACGGCCAGGAACTCAGGGAAGCCCTTGCCCGGGGCGAGTATCCCGGGTGCCAATTCATTGACCGCGAACTCCTGCGGAATGCGGCGGTCAACAACGGGTTCGGGCTCTATCCTCAGATTGGCTACATCGCGGGCCTGCATCATCGCGACAGAATCGGTGACACACAGCGCCGGCTCTGTGAGGCGGCGGCACACATATTGAAGAAGTCAGGCGGCGGGCAACTGGTTGTCACGCGCGACGGGTCGGCCCTGGGCGGGACAACCCGCGGCATCTTGTGGCAGGAGAATGAATCGCTGCTTGACTTCACACAGAAGGGCGGTCTCAAGCTGACCGCGATGGACTTCATCGCCGTGCCGTCCTTCAGCATAAGCACGAGTCAGTTCGCCGACCGGTTCCTCACTAACGTGTTTGCCTTCGTCAAAGAAACTGCCGCGCTCAGGAGCGAGAGGTTCACCCGGGTCGTGCTCGACTCCAAAGGTAGGTATCAGAGCATCGTTCGCGCCTTCGCACCGAACACACTTGTTCTGGTGGGGGACACCACCGAGGACGGGAGTTACATAGACATGCAGCTCCAGGCAGCGATGATCGCGCGATTCCAGGCGTTACTCAGGCACGAGCAGTTCTCGGATATGTACTGGGGAGTCAAGGTTGACCTAGACAACCATGTGACCAAGGAACCGCGTGCGGCACGGCTCGGGATGTTTTCGGTATACCAGCCCAACCGCGAGGAGAACGTCCACCGTCAATATCTGGTCGGACGCGCGGTTCTGGACACGTTTGTGAATGGTACTGGCGATAACGCATACGCGCAGGCAACGCGCCTCCTGGAGCGGCTCGGCCTCTGGGCTGCGGAAGCCACGCAACTGCCCATGCGCAATCAGATCGAGGGTGCCATTGTCGCCAAGCTGGGCGAGGACCCGAGGCGCAGGTTTGACGTGCTGCATCTCTCTCGTCCAGAACCCTACTTCAGCGAGTACCAGGAAGCGTGCAAGGCTCTCGACGCCGTTGACATCAATGAAATCGCACAGCAGTTTGCGGACGGGTTCAGGGAGAGCGACGCGCTCAAGGCTGAACTGGCCGCGCTCAAGAAGAGCTGTGTGCCGGGCGACCTGGTCAGGATACTCGCGACTGCGGCTACCGAACTGGCGCGGGACCGCGACAAGATTGATGAGTACGTTCGCGGTGACGATCCATTGGCGAACCAACTTATTGTCCAGATTGAGGAAAGCGCCAACAAGGCACAGGCCGATTTCAGGCAGAAACCCGGGCTCCTCGCTCAGTTGTTTGGGACTCAAGACCGAACACACGATGCGCTGGACGAGGCCAAGCGTTTGCTGGTCGAGGCGGTCGAGAAGAGGCTTGAGGCCATATCCATGAACTGCTTCTCGCGTGTACTGGAGAGAATCGTCGACGGGATGGCCAGCGGCGACGTGCGAGCTTGGGCCGCGACGCGGACGCAGGCCGAGACTCTCGTCGCAGTGCTTGATACGGTGAAGGCGGACGTCGCCGGCAGGGATGAATTGTTGCTCGGCGGTGCATTCTCGGAGTATCGCGGTCCCGGCATGGCGTTGTGCAGCCCCGCAGAGTTCAAGGCCCAGCCGGACCTGTACAGGCGAACACCGCTTGCGGACTTCGTGGCTGCGGCAAAGGACGACCTGGAGCCTCTATATGGCAGCGCCGAGAGCCGCGTCCAGGACTGGGTCTGGATGAAGCTCATGCCCCGAATCGAGACAATGCTGTTGCCGGTCAGGAGACCGCTGGAGCCGGCCGCGCTGTCTCCTAAGGTTCTGGCCGAGGCGGTGCGCAAGGCGCTCCCGTCTGCGGCCGTGGACAGCACCATGCACGATGGTATGCGTGCTTTGTTCGTGGTCGCTCCCGGCGGAGAGGGTACTAGCCTCAAGGACATGGTCAGCGGGGCGCTCGCTGACGCAGGCATCAAGGTGGACCGGGAACGTTGGACCGACCTTGGCGAGGACCACTCCGACGAAGTGATCTTCGTAACGTACGAAGAAGGCGTGCCGCTCAGGGCATACAAGGCGGTCGCCGCCGCACGGGAACGCTACTTGAGATCAACCGAGCGCTGGAAGAGCCATCTGCAGCCGCTCTACGAACTGCTGCCGGACCCCACGGTATCACCGGATGAAGCGGGACGAAAGCGGTTGTTCCTGATGGCCTGTGCCACAGGAGTTGTGAACCGGGTGGCAAACGACTTCTTCTACACCACGTCCGACAACGAGTCTTGTGCGCTGGACAAGGCGACGCTCGATAACTACGACCTCGCCGTGGACATAGCCAGTAGGTTCATTGTGAAGCTGCAGACGGACGGGTTCGCTCGAGTGATATCTGCGTTGAGACAAGCGGAGCAGACAGAGGGTCTGGTGCAGGAAGCAGAGGCTCTTAGGCTCGAAATCGAGGAATACGCAAAGCTGCACGATAAGCATTCCACCAGTTGGCAGGAGGCGAAGGTCTCAGCATGAGAGTCAAGCTCAGAACGACGGCTGGCGGCATCCAGAGCGTTGTGTTGACCGGGCGAAAGCGCGGGACAGTTCAATCGGACCCGGGCGCAGGAATACCTGCGGCCGGTTCGGTCGGTGCGCCCCCCCGCGGGCAGGCCGAACAAGCCGAGCCCGTGCGGCCGCCTCCACTTTGGGGCGAGGATATGGCTGCCCCGCCGCCCGGCCATGACCCGGAGGGGAGGAACGAAAGATGACGGCACGTGGGGTAGTCGCGGACTTGTCCGGGTCCGCGACAGCATAGGGAACCCATGTTCCTGACTTTGGCGATATTCGCCGGGCTGTTCCTGTTCTTTCTGCTTCTCGGCGTGCGCAGAAGTCTGAAGCTGCTTGTGCGTTCGTTGGTCGCCGTCGCGCTGGCTGGGTTTCTCGTAGCCTGTTACCTGTTCGTTCGGCTTGTGGTCAGTTAGGGGCAGGCGGACCTGGTCGTGGGCGGTCCCATTCACGGTGGGCTAGCCCGGCTGCCGACGCAGTCGGGTTGACGTTCGAGCGATGAGAACTCCGGGGCTGTAACCGGATTGGGCGCACGGGAATAGGCGGTTTCCGATTGCCGATTCCCGATTGCCGACCTTCGATCCGCACACGGAAATCCGTGATTTTGGGGACGGGCGGTAGATAATAGCATGTAGGCAGAGAGATTCTGCCGGCGGTCGGCACATCGAGAATCAGTTGGCCGGCTGGCCGGTCCGGCGGTTGCCCGCCGGCCGCCATGAAGCGAAGCCGGAAGACCAGCCACAAGAGAGTGTTGAAGAGAGGAGGTGCGTCGTGGATGACGCACAGCTTGTGGCCGGGGCATTGGCCGGTAAGGCCGAGTGCTATGATGAGTTGTACCGGCGGTATCGAGGCCGGGTTCAGGGCTGGATGACGAGCACGGGGATGCCCGGGCCTGAAGCCGAGGACCGGGCGCAGAAGGTGCTGGCTGCGGTTTGTCGGAAGCTCGCCCAGTTCGACCCGAGCCGAGCCATGTTCGGCACCTGGGTCTACGGTTTCGTTCGGAATGAGCTGTTCTCGTACTGGCGGGAGCATGGGCGGCATCCTGAGCCGGATTCGCTGGATGAGTCTGCCGAGGAGTGTATTCCGAGCGACACAGACGGTCCGGAGACCGTGCATGAGCGGAGGCAGGTGCAGGAGGGGGTGAGAGAGTTGGTTTGCCTGCTGCCGGCAAAGCTGCGGGAACCGGTGGTGCTGTTCTGGTTCAAGGAGATGACCGTGGCCGAGATTGCCCGGCTCCTGAAGCGGCCGGATTCGACGGTGCGGGACCAGTTGAAGGAGGCGATGCGGGAGTTACGGAAGTTGATTGCGACACGACCGGACCTTGCGGCAATGCGATAACGTGCTCAGTGCGATGAAAGGAGATTCAATGGAGTTGGAACGTGACAATAGTGGCGATGAGCGTGGATGCGAGACCATGGAGTTGAGCGAGGAGGAGGATGCGCTGGCCGATGAGTTCCTGGAGTTGGCGCGGGCCGGGGCCAGGCCGGACCCGGAGCAGTATCTGAGCAAGCTGCCTGCGTCTGAGGCGCGGCTGCGGCCGATTCTGGAGGGTGCGGCGCTGTTCAGCGGCGAGGTGGAGCGGTTCAAGCGCGAGCATCCGGGGACGAGCATCTTCGAGTGGCTGTGCAGGGGCGAGGAAGGGACAAAGGGAGAGAGGGAACGAAGGACATAGTGAGGAAAGAGAGTTCGCAAGCCCGGCCGAGAGGCCGGGTTTCTGTTTCCGCGACGCCCGTCCGGGTGCCGGCAGATAAGAGAGGTGAAGGCAGCAGGAAGTGCTCTTTGACAATCTGGAATGGGACTGTCCCAACGTGGACGGTCCCCAAAGCCGTGGCCGGGAGCGGCAGCCAACCCCGGCCCGGCCATGCGGCAACCGCCGCTCTCCCTTTCTGTCGCCATGAACCTCACTTCTGTCATGCTGAGCGACCGCAGGGAGTCGAAGCATCTCTCCGGAACTGAGAGACTCCTCGATTCGCCAGGCTCACTCGGAGTGACAGGTGCGGTCGGAATGACGAAGAGGGGGCGGCGGCAATCAACCGCAGAAAGCGAGGTGATACATATGCCGATTGATCCGGTGAAGCGACTGGAGAACTGGGATACCAAGTACAACATCGAGCGCGTGACCGCCATCCTGACCTCGAAGCGGCCGAAGATGCTGGAGCGGATGGGCAATGCCATCGTCGCTCTGTCGTCGATGGAGAACCAGGTGAAGCAGGTCTGCGATGGATCGGGAGTGTCGACCATCCTGTACCCGTTCTACCTCAGTTTCGGGCGGGAGATGTGGAGCCTGAGACAGAAGGAGATATCGGGTGAGTCCATGGCGAAGGAAGTTGCGGTCCTTGTCACCAAGTGGACCGCAAGAGGCCTGACGCAGGCGGTGTTGCAGGCCATCCGCACCGACGTCTTCGACGTGGCTGCGCCGGTTGCGCCGTAGGACAGCTTACGGCTAACGCCCGACGGCTGACAGCGAAGGCCAGAGACGGCCGGCGGGCAGGCTGCCAACCCGCCGGCTGTTTTCATACCAGTGAAACTGTCCTGGGGTCGGAACCGGACGGTGGTTCTACCGATTGGCGATTGCCGAGTGACGAATGCCGATTTGCGAATGCCGGCTGACGAGGTCCGAGTGCGGGTCGAGAATCCGGCTGGGTCCGGTTCTGGGGTGTCTGTGGGCGGCCGTCCGAACCGGTATTGTCCGAGGGGTTGTCCGGTGCGACCATGCCGGGTGCACCCAGCAGCGGGCGCGTCTCTGACGCGCCCGCGGCTACATACGCCCCGACAGTGCCCCAACCCGGCTTTTGACTTCCGGCTCGCCGGACAGTATCATCTGGCGGTGAAGATACTCCAGCGCTACGCGCTGAGGCAATTCGTCCCGCCGTTCTTCCTCGCGATTCTCGTTCTGACATTCGTGTTGCTGATGGACCGGCTGTTCCTGCTCGCCGACATGCTGGTGCGCAAGGGCGTGGCGGTCGCGAACGTGTCGGAAGTCATGGTGCTATCCCTTCCGTTCGTGGTTCAGATTTGCGCGCCGCTCGGCACCCTGATCGCGGGAGTGATTTCGTTCGGCCGGATGGCGCAGGACAACGAAATCCGGGTCATTCGCGCGGCCGGTATCAGGATTGTGCGGCTGTTCATCCCGGTCGCGTTTGCCTGCCTCTTGCTGCTGGTGGCAATGGTCGGGTTCAACGGCTACATCGTGCCCGAGTCCCAGCACCGGGTGCGGAACCTGCTTACCGACGTGGCGCGGAAGAAGCCGGCGATGCGCGTGCGCGAGGGCGTATTCATGGACGACTTTCCCGGGTACATGATATACATCGGCTCGATGGACGAGCGGCACTCGACCGTGCGTAACGTGGCGATATTCGAGACCGGAGCGAGCAAGGGTACGCCCGGGTTCGTGACCGCGCCGCGCGGAGACATTTCGTACACTGCGGATGACGGGTACATGGTGATGACTCTGTTTGACGGCGAGATGCACGAGCTGGTCGACGCCGAAACCTACCGGCGCCTGTTGTTCAAGCGGCACGTCATCAACGTCGCCATGGACGATGAACTGGTTCGGCGCGACCGGGAGTACCGCAACGATGAGGAGATGATGCTGCCGCAACTCGCGGCCACGATGAAGCAGCTCAACAAGGACGTCGGTGACCTCAAGCGCAAGGCGGCCGAGGCCGGGAAGAAAGCTAAGCTCAGCGAGCCGGACAGGCTGAAGTACGACGAACTGCAGTCCCGAGCCAGGTACAAGGGCCTGGAGGCCGTACGCTACGACGTGGAGTTGCAGAAGCGGCTGTCGCTCGCGTTCTCCGCGTTCTTCTTTCTCCTGTTCGGCGCGCCGGTCGGCTTGCTCCTGAGGCGGGGAGGGGTCGGCACCGGTTTCATCATCGGGCTCGTCTTCTTCGCCGTCTACTACGTCCTGTTGCTGGCCGGCGAGAACATGGCCGAGTCTGGCAAGCTGTCGCCGTTCGTCGGGATGTGGTTGCCGAACATCATCCTCGTGCTGCCGGTTACCGAGTTGTTCCTGCGGGCATTCTATGAGAAGTCGGTGCTGCGCCTGGTGGGTCTCAGGATATGAAGATCCTCGACCGGCACCTGCTCAAGGAGTTGGTGAAGTTCGCCCTCATCGCGGTCACGAGCGTTGTCGTCATCTACCTGCTGATCGACCTGTTTGAGGAGCTGGGTTACTTCACCGGCCGCAAGGTGAGCCTGCTCGTCATCCTGCTCTACTACTTCTACAGCCTGCCGTCGGCGATCAGCCTGCTCTACCCGGTCAGCATGGTGCTGGCGGTGTTCATGGTCTACGGCCAGTTGACGCGCAATCGGGAGCTACATGCGCTGGAGAGCGCCGGAGTATCCCTGCTGCGGTTGTTCGCGCCGGCCATCGGCCTGGGCCTGGCGTCAATAGTGATCTACCTGGGAGCCAACGAACTGATTACGATTCCTTTCAACGCCCGGCTCACCGACCTGCGCCGGCAGAAGATTGAGAGACGCCAGACCAGCGACGTGCAGAAACGGCAGAACCTGTACTTCGTCGGCGAGGAGGGTCGGGTCTTCTACATACGCGAACTGTCTTCCGACGGCGTGATGAAGAACTTCGAGGTCAGCGAGCTCGGCGCCGACCGTAGTGTGAAGCGCCGCTTCGATGTGGCCGAGGCGGTGTGGCGCGACGGGGCGTGGTTCGGCCGGGGCGTTGACGTACGGACGTTCGATGCCCTCGGCGGCGAAATGCTGGAGCATCACGACAGCCTCAGGCTCGATGTGATTCGCGAGACCCCGGCGGACTTCGCGAGTAATTCGAGGCCGGTCGAGGAGACTTCGACCCGGGCTCTGCGCAGCTTCATTACCCGCATGAAGCGCGCGGGAGAGAACGTGGCCCGGGAAGAGGTCGAGTACTACTATCGCTTTTCGTATTCGCTCATCGGGCTGGTGGTCGTGCTGCTTGGGTTGCCGCTGTCGGTCCGCCTGAGGCGCGGCGGTGTGATGTTCGGGCTGGGCCTCGGCCTGCTGCTCTCGTTCATGTACTGGGGCGCGATTCAGACCAGCCGGGCCTTCGGCACGTCGCACGTCATCAGCACCGCTCTCGCGGCCTGGCTGCCCAACATTGTGTTCGGGACGTTCGCGCTTATACTTGTGCTCAATGTTGACAGGTAGGAGTCAAGGGGTCAAGGAGTCCAGGATTCCAGTGTTCGGCATCGGGCCCCTCGAATCATTGAATCCTCGAATCATCCTCCTGTTCGCGGCGCTCGTCGGCACGGCCTGCGCCGGCAGCCTGCCCAAGGGCATCGTCTGCGACGCGGACTTGGACTGCTTCTACGTGCCGGAGTTGGTAGCAAAGGCGGGTGTGCGGGTCCCGGCCCTGTTGATACTCCACTGCAACGGGGCGGTGCCGAAGGACCTTGATACGTTCCGGCTGATAGCCGACTCGCTCGGCTGGGTCGAGGCCACGTGCCACGCGACGCGCAACCACCGGAGCACGGACTCGAACGACGTTGACATCGTGCGCACGATTCACAAGCTGCTGGCGCGTTACCCGGTCGATTCCAGCCAATTGTTTCTGTTCGGTTTCTCCGGGCAGGGCGTCCAGGCGCTGGCCACGATGTTCCTGCATCCTGACCTTGTACGTGGGTTGGTCGCGGTCTGTCCTCATTCGGCAGCAGTGCCGCTCGCGGTCTGGGATGAACTCCAGGGGCATTTCGTCTACCTCGTAACTCGGCAGCAGGACTGGAACCGGGCCGAGAACGAGAAGATGTACCAGTTGTTCAACGAGAATGGTGTCCGGACGGAGCTTCTCACGACACCGGGCGAACACGGGAACGGACCAGCTACGGAAGTCCTGGCCGGTTGTCGCTGGCTGAAACAGGCGGCCGGGAAGTAGGCGAGAGCACTCGACCGAAGTCAGAAGGCAGAAGTCAGAATAGCGAATTCAGAAGTCGGAACGCGGAGATGACGAACCGCAGATTGCGCTGATCTCCTGCCAGAACCCTAGAACCCTAGAACCCTAGAACCCCGGAACCCTGGAACCCTGGAACCCTGGAACCCTGGAACCCCAGAACCCCAGAACCCTAGAACCTCGCCCTGATTGCGCCGAGCAGTTTCATGAGTCGCGCATAGCTCAGGCAATTCACGACGTCGGCCTTTGTCAACCACGCCCGTCGTGCGGTGATGACGCCGTAGCGCATCCAGTCCAGGTCGCCCAGCGCATGCGCGTCAGTGTTGATGGCCAGCTTGACCCCGGCCTGCATCGCCCGGCGTGCCCAGACGTCGTTGAGGTCGAGGCGTCCGTAGAAGGCATTCATTTCCAGTATCTTGTGGTGCTTTGCCGCACAATCTATCACCTGTTCGAGGTCGATGTCATAGCCCTCGCGGCGGCCGATGATTCGGCCGGTAGGATGTGCTATAAGATGTACGAGCGGATGCGCAAGCGCGGCGCACATCCGCTTCGTGGCTTCCTTCTTGAAGCCCTGGTGAATCGACCCGATGACAAGGTCGAGTCGCTCCAGCACCTTGTCCGGATAGTCCATTCCGCCGTCGGCTTTGATGTCGACCTCGCTCGACTTGAGAACCTTGAAGCCGCGGGACTTTGAGTTGAACCGGTCCACGCGGTCACAGTGGCGCAGGAGCGCGTCTTCCTTCAGACCGCCGGCATAGCCGGCCGAGACAGAGTGGTCGGTAATGGCGACGTAGGTATAACCTCTGTTCTTGCAGGCCTCGACAACTTCATCGAACCCGGCTGCACCGTCTGACGCGGAAGTGTGGACGTGCAGGTCGGCTTTGATGTCCTTCAGAGCGACCAGTACGGGCAGGCGGCCTTCGGCGGCGGCATCAAGCTCGCCCCGGTTCTCTCGCAGCTCGGGCTCGATGTAGGGGAGACCGAGTTTCCGATAGACTTCTTCCTCTGTCTTGCCCGCGACGCGCTTCTCACCCCGGAACAGACCGTATTCTGAGAGCTTCAGCCCGCGCTTCTGGGTCAGTGCACGGAGAGCGACGTTATGGTCCTTTGAGCCCGTGAAGTACTGGAGGGCGGCGCCGTATTCGGCATCAGCTACGACCCGCAGGTCAACCTGTCTTGTCCTGTCCCGGCTTTCGAACAGGACCGACGCCTTGGTGTCCCCGGCTCCGAGGACCTGCCTGACTTTCGGGTGCGTGGTGAAGTACTTGACGATCTCCCCGGCCCGCGCGCCTGTCGCGAGGATATCGATGTCGCCGACCGTTTCTTTGCCCCGGCGCAGCGAGCCGCCGAAGGCGAGCCGGCCGATGTCAGGATCAAGTTTCATGTGCGACATGACGGTGTCAGCCAGCTCGAACGCCTCATCGAGGTACATTCGTTCTCCGGTCTGCTCACCGGTCCTGATGCCTTTCAGGATGTTAGCGCCCTTCTTCTCTCCCATGCCCGGCAGCTCGGCGAGCCGGCCGCTCTCGATTGCCTGCTTGAGCTCGGCCGGAGTCGTCACCCCGAGCTTGTCGTACAACTGCTTCACGGTCTTGGGGCCGACGCCCTGGATATTCAGCATCTCGAACAGGCCGGCCGGGAGGCCGCCAACCGCCTCGTCGTACTTCTGCATCCGGCCGGTGGCCAGATATTCGTGAATCTTCTTCGCGATACCTGAACCGATGCCGGGCACTTCTTCCAGCTTACCATCGGCGTCGAGCGCTTCGATGTCAGCGCCGAGGTCGGTCAGGGTGCGGGCGGCCTTCCGGTACGCGAGGACGCGGAAACCAGTCTCGCCCTTGATTTCGAGCGCATCCGCGATGCGGTCAAACCGGCGGGCGAGTTCCTGGTTCTTCAATCGGCTACTTGACCACCCAGTTGAGCGTAATCGTCCCGACGGTGTTGATGGCCTCCGAATCGCGGGTGACGCCGTCGGACACCAACTTCGCAGTCAGCTCGCCGACGCCGGCGTACACAAGCTGGGCGGCGACGATGTCGTACTGCTTCCGGGCCTCGAACGTGAACGACTTCGGTGGCGATCCCGAAATCTGAGTCTGACCATTCGTGGTCGTTTCATAGTAGCCAGTGAAGACGGCGAGCGGGCTGCCGGTAATATCGAGCGTCACGTCGGCAGTCTTCAACGCGTTGCAGGTCATCAGGCTGAACCCGGCCAGAGCGACCGCGAGTGTCATGAGTAGGGACAGTCTGCGCATATCAAGCCTCCAGTTTCAGGTATTCGGTCAGAGTCTCATTCTTGTAGGTACACGTGCCGCCGCGGAAGGTCGCCACCACCTGACAGCGAGAGGTCGTGCGCGGGTCGGCGGTCAGTACCGTAATGTCTGCGTCCTTGCCCACCTCGATGCTGCCGCAGGCACCTTCCCGGATCAAAGCAAATGCTGCAATTGACGTGAACATCGCCAGAGCTTCCTCGCCAGTGATGGTCTGGTGAGGATTCGGGCGCTCGACGGCAGCCCGGATTCCGGCGACCGGGTCAATCGGCGTTATTGGTGCGTCGGAGCCTCCCGCCAGTCGTATGCCGGAATCTAACAGGCGGCGATACGGATTGGTGCTGCGCCAGCGCTCTCCGAGCCGCTGTGCGTACATCCGGTCCGGCCCGCCCCATTCCGCCTCGAACGCGGGCTGGACGCCGAGCACAAGGCCGAGCCGGGCGATTCGGTCTGCCAGGGAATCATTGAGCAGTTCCGCGTGCTCGATCCGGTGTCGAAGCGGGTTGTCCGAGCCGGCCTTCGCAATCCGTTCGTGGCAGCGCACGACCTGCTCTACAGCCCGGTCGCCAATCGCATGTACCGCGGTCTGCAGGCCTGCGTCCGCGGCCGTCCCAAGGAACGAAAGCAGCTTCTCGTCGGTCACGTAGCTCGCGCCATTGTTGCCCGGCGCATCCGCATAGCCTTGAGAGATGGCAGCCGTGTGCGAGCCGAATGAACCATCAATGAGCAGGCACCCGCCGGCCTGCCTGAGCCCGAACCGGAGCGGCACTTCGGTGTTCCACGTTTGCAGGAACGGGACGGTCCGCACTGCCATGGACTCGAGGCCGTCCAGGAGTACACGCCACTCATCATCGGTCGTGTCCTCGACGCCGACCAGCGCACCGATTGTCGTCACGCCACGGGCAGCGGCCTCGGTTCCGGCGAGCCGGAGTGCCTCGCGTACCTGTTCCGGGCCCAACCTGTGCTTGAATACTCGTGAGGCCTTCTCATAGGCTTCGCCGCGCAGGACCCCGGTCGGCCGGCCGTTGCAGTCGCCTTCCATGCCCGGCGGTTTCACGCCCGGGTATTTGGCGAGTATCAGTTGCAGCCCGGCCGTATTGGTTACGGCGGAATGGCCGTCAACCCGGTACACAAAGACCGGGATTTCCGGAAGCACCGCGTCCAACTCGTGCCGGGTCGGGTATCGGCGCTCACTCAGCCGGTCCGGCTCAAGGTTGAACCCGAGCATCATCCCGTGTTCCAGAGCGTCCTGCCTTCGGGCCCGCAGTCGTTCATGCACCTCGGCTATCGAGGCCACGCCGCTCAGGTTCGCGAACAACATCTGCAGCCCCGTTTCCAGCGGATGGGTGTGTGAGTCAATCAGGCCCGGCACGATGAACCCGAGGGGACTGTCCCCGAACGGGGACTGTACCCTCGGCCGGACTATCCCCATGTCGGGCGCGTCCAGCACCGCCTTGACTTGCTCGTCGAACACCAGCGTCGCCGCCTTTGGCCGGGCAGAGGCATCGACGATTGTGTAACCGGTTACTTTCACTCGTCAGCCGACCCGAGCGGGCCGAGCCGGGCAATTACCTCGACGTGGAAGGTCTGCGGGAACATGTCGACCGGCTCGATCTCGTAGGTCGTGTATCCGAGTTGTTCCAGCGTTGCGAGGTCCCGTGCCAGTGTCGCCGGGTTGCAGGAGACGTAGATGATGCGCTTCGGCTTCAGGGCCGCGATCCGGCGCAGGGTTTCGGCCGGGCAGCCTTTGCGCGGCGGGTCGAGAATGACGACATCGATAGAGGCGACCTGGCTTATTGCCCGGCTCACGTCGCCGCACACGAACTCTACGTTGCGGACACCCTGAGCCTGCGCGTTCACCATCGCGTCTTCAACCGCAGTCGAGTCGAACTCGATGGCGGTGACCTGCTGGACAAAAGGCGCGACAATCAGTGAGATCATGCCCACGCCGCTGTACAGGTCCAGTACCAGCTCGTCGCCCTTGGGCGCGACATGCTTAAGTACCTTGCGGCACAACTCCTCAGCTTGTTCGGCGTTCACCTGGAAGAACGACGGCGCCGAAACCCGGAACGTCTTGTCCAGCACCGACTGGTGCAGGTAGCCGCGGCCGGCCAGTACCCTTGTGCGGGAGCCCATGATTCGGTTGGTGCGCGACGGAACCATGCTCTGCGCCACGCCGACAACGCCAGGTTGTTCCGCGATCAACTCCGCCGCCCGCGGGCTGAATTCAGGGGTCCGGGTGACGACAATCGCCAGCAGCCCGCCGTCCTGCGTGCCCTGGCGCAGGACGACGTGTCGGATGTTGCCGTTGTGCTTCGCTTCATCATACCCGGTCTCACCGGCTGCGGCAAAGACGGCGCGCATGGCCTCGCGCAGCCGGTCGAACTCCACCGGGTGCAGCAGGCACGCCGGCACATCAAGCAGGTCGTGGGTACCGCGTTTGTAGAACCCGATCGCCATGCCGTCGCCGGTGGTGCCGACCGGGTACTGGGTCTTGTTCCGGTAGTGCCAGGGCTCGGCTTCGACGGTCACGTGTCTTACCGGCACGAATATCCGGCCGATACGCTGCAGCGCCTCATTAATGTAGAGTCGCTTGACGACGAGCTGTCCCTGGTAGCTGATGTGCTGGAGCTGGCAGCCGCCGCAGGCTCCGTAGTAGGGGCACGGCGCGGAAACGCGCAGCGGCGAGGGCTCCAGGATTTCCTGGATTTCCGCTACCGCGTAGTCGCGTTTCTGCGTGACGATGCGGGCGCGCACGCGCTCCTGCGGCGCGGAATACGGCACGAACACCTTCATGCCTTCGTGCGTGGCCAGCCCGTCGCCGCCCTGTACCAGCTTGTCAATCAGCAGCTCAACTACCATGCAATCAGCACCTGGCGTACAATTTCCGATGCCAGCTTCTTTAATGTCTCCGCCGCGGCCAACTCCTCGGTGTTCACGTTTGGGGGCGTCGCGTTCGGGTCGTAGGTGAACCTTGCCGACGCAGTGCCCGAGTAGAATTCCTCATCCCGGGTCTGGTCCCGGGCTTCCACCTGCGCGCTTATGCTCAGTTCATACGCGGACACGGCCTGATCGCCGGTGTACGACGAGGCGGTCCGGGTGTAGCTCGATACGGTCGTGTTCACGACGAGGTCAGCGGCCTCAGCGTTGGTTACGTGGAGGGTGCGGTCGGAAGTAAATGCGGCTGTCAGGTCATCGGTCAGGGCTTCGGCCAGGCCGGGTTGAGTTGTAGTGTTCGTCGCCGGCGGCACCGCCACGGTCTTCAGGTGGGAGGGCAGCAGCGAACGGGTCGAGTAGCCGCAGCAGCCGACCACGAGCAGTAGAAATCCGAGCGCGAGAAATCGCACAATAGGATTCTCGCCGGGCAGGCCGGAAAGTCAAGAAAGCGAGGGGCGGGTGCTGAGTGGAGGGCGGCTTGGCCGGAAAGAAGAGAGCCGAATCAGAAGTCAGGTATCGTAGGACAGAAGGCAGAACTGCCGGACGGCGGGCGGCCCGACGTCACTCACTCAAGCGAAGAGCCTCCGTAGGCTTCATCAATTGCCTTCCTTATACCCTCGAATGTGAAGGACATCGCACAGGTCGCGGCGACATCGGACAACACCTCGGGGACGGTGCAGTCACGGTTTGCCCTGACCGCGACCATCCGCTTGCCAAGTTCGTCGGCCTTCTTGATCTCCCATTCTACCCAGGGATTGCCGAAGGTCTTTGTCCCGACGACGCAGAGAAACCCGCTCGCGGCGCCAATCCTCTCGGCGATTGCGCGTTTGAGCGGCTCGGCAGCTTCGCTGTCTACCGATACTGTGACAGGTTGGTCATAGAGCGAGAAGTGCGCGAAGCCCGGCTGCTTTGACCATGTAACAAGGACGTCTTTGAGGTTGCCGTCATTCTCGTGGTCGTAGCTGAGGAATACCCGCTTCGTGTCGGGGGTCGCCAGTTCTTCAGCAGCCGATAGAAGCGGGGCGGCCGGTGGACGGTGAACGGCGGGCGGCCGACGCACAGCCGGCGGCGGATGGGCCGGTTCTGTGACGGGACGTCCCTGGACACAGTCCTTGACGTTCTCGCAGGCCCGGTTCCAGCCAAGACCGTGGAAGTCGGCGAAGGGCTGTTTCCTCAGAAAGGCAGCCAGCGGGCAACCATCAATCCTCGCCGGGAACACGACGACTCGCCCAGCGAGTTCCTTCGTCATAATCGGCTCGAGTTCGCGCTGCACCCATCCGGACTTGACCGACGTGGCCGAGATAATCGGGATAACGAAGTCGATAGGCCGGGTTGCTTTCAGTATCCTCGTGGTTAGAGACACCCCTGTCGACATGTCGACTTCATCAATCCACGGGCTGACTCCGCCCCGGCGCAGCGTCCCGGCCAGCCTGCCGGCGAACTCCCGGTCCACGAAGCTATACGGAATGACGACGTGCGGCTGGCCGCCGGGTCTACGGGGCACGTTCGGGAAATCCATATTCATCTTCGCCTCCAATCAAAGGACGCGGGCTGCTTGCACAGCTTCATCTTCGTCGGTTGAGTGTCTTTCATCGGATACCTTCGCGAAGATGGTAGCGGACGGGCCGGGCTTGTCAAATCGGGGACAGGGGCTAGAACCGAGATAGGAGTTGAGCAGGCCCGGACGGCTCCCTGCGAGGACGCAGTGCACCACAAAGGCACGAAGACACAAGCGGGTGACGAGTTGCGGGTTGCGGGTTCCGAGTCTCCACTTGGCGGTCTTGGCGTCCTTGGTGGTTCAATGTCGGATTCAGGGTAGGGGCTAAGGACCGGGATCGGAGTGCGGCCGGACGCCGATGGACATCAGCCGTCGGCCATGAGCTGACCTAGTCAGTTGCGCAGGAAATCAGGAGGTGTGGGGCTGTTGAAGAAGCCGCCTCTTGTCATTCTGAGCGCAGCGAAGAATCTTCGCGATGATGATTCTACGAGAGTTAGAAGACCCTTCACTTCGTTCAGGGTGACATGAATGGGGTTTCTCAACAGCCCCGGTGTCCCGGCCCCGCGGCGGCGCCGCACCGTCAGAACCCGAACCCGTCCTCTTCAGCACGAGAGACGGTCCTTCCGAAGCGAAGCCCGATTTGCAGGGCGAAACCACTCAAGCTGAACGCCGGGGGGTCCTTGTCTCCGAACCACGAAGGCCCCGAGACCGGTATGAAGTAGCTGGCCTTGACGAACAGCCCGATGGAGGATTCGGACGACGTCGGCAGGCTGCCCATCAACTCGATGCCGGGCGCGGCGCCGACGTTCCAAGCGGCGAACCACATCTTGGAGTCCGCGTTGAGGGTCTGCGCGTAGACGACCATACCGTTGCCACCGAGCTCGACGCACGGCCTGACCGAGAACCACGCATTCGGGCTGTACGGGAATCCGGCCTCGAAGTTCGCGCGAATGGCGAACAGCCTGCTCTCCAGAGAATCAGCCTGGGAGTGGTGCCATATTGAAAGCGCCCCGGAACCGCCCAGCGTGACCGGGCCAACGTACTCGCCGCCGTGCCCGCCGAGCCACCACATCGGGGACCTGTATGTAAATCTGCCGGTCCCGTTCCTCTCCTGATTGAGCGAGTCCAGCTTTTGATTCAGGCCTCCCATGTTGTTAAATGTGGTGGTTACCTCGAACCCGCCGTACCCGAGGCAAGATGCCGCCAAGAGCAGAACGCCGACGATGACCGCCTCAATCGTGTGTCTCAAGACTGCCTCCTTACAAGTGCACAGTGCCCTGAAGCACGGGCTTAGAACAGTAACGTGGATTTCGGAAACACATCGCCGCCGTCACAATGGCCGGGCGGGTTTCGAGGTTCATAGTGAAGCGAATACTACTTCCGTGGGCCGAGATGTCAATCCGGGGCGGCGGGGACGAGACGGCCGACAGCCTGCGGCTGACCGTGCACGGTACACGGTGTACGGTTTGCGGTTCACGGCTTACGGTGTACGGTTTACGGTGCACGGTTCACGGACAGCAGGGGAGACGCCCGCGCGCGTCAGGAATCGCCTGTTGCGTCCGTGGAATTCCCCATGCGTTCCCTCACCGGTCCTTCGCTTTGTAGATCACCTTATTCTCGTGGCGCACAAACGCCGCGAATCCGCCGTCGACCGCTATCACTTTCTTCTCGAGCAGCACTTCCCATGTACATAGCAGCAGGAACATCCAGACTCCGAGGTAATTCACGTCATGCTCGTGCCCGCAGTGCGGGCACGTGATCTTGGGGTGCGACGGGTGCTCCCGCACCGGCGAACCATGCGCCCGCGCTGCGTCCTGGAACTCCTGCCGCGTCAGGTCGAAGCTCTCGAGCAGGCCGAGGTGGCCGAACGGTTTTTCGCAGTCGGGGCATGCGATTGGCGTTTCCTCGTAGTCCGCCTCTGACCAGTGCTTCGACTGCTGCTTCAGCAGATCATCAAGCAGTGCCATACTACGCTCTGGTCCGTTCTACGGCTGGTGTCTGCTCGGCGGGCCGGCGGACGCATGAGACGTCTTCACGCCAGGATTCTAGGACTCGCGGGCGGGCGTGTCAAATCGGCGGGGTGGGAAGGCCGACAGCCTGCGGCTGACCGGGTACGGTACACGGTGTACGGTTTGCGGTACACGGTTCACGGTTTACGGTTTACGCTTCGTGGTCGCGCGAGGTCAGCAGTTGCTTGTTGCGTCCCCGGGACTATCCCTAATTTCTTGGGTCCTCAATATACTATCTGCACTTGGAGCCCAAGATGATGCACCCGGGTTTGGCCGACCGCATCCCAACCCGAAAAACGGAGGATTTCTCTCGCTGTGTCTCGCTAAGTGCCAGAATCTCAGCAATCTACAATCGGCAATCGTCAATCAACAATGCGGAGGGGCCCCGACAGGGGGAGTGGCTCTGAGCGCGATTCGAAGAGCAATTCTGACCGAGACTCTGAGATAGAATCCAAGATAGAATCCGACCGAGAATCCAAGATAGACTCCAAGATAGAATCTAGCCGAGACTCTGTCCGAGAATCCAAGATAGACTCTGACCGAGACTCTAACCGAGACTCCGAGATAGAATCTGCCCTAAACTCTAACCGAGGCTCCAAGATAGACTCTAAGATAGAATCTGCCCGAGACTCCAAGATAGACTCTAACCGAGACTCTGTCCTAGACTCTAAGATAGAATCTGCCCGAGACTCTGTCCTGGACTCTGAGATAGAATCTGTCATAGCTTGTTTCCAGTCGGCTCCTGGGTTCGGCTTCGGACCTGCGCGCGGACCCGTCCCGGCTTGACTGCGGGCAGGGCTGATATATTCTCACACCAATGGGAACGCCCGCACCCGACGCCCTTCTGCGCCTCATCGACCGCTTCGACCAAGACCGCAAGGTCTTCCTCTCCGGCGACTACAAAGAAGAACAACTCCGCCTTGAGTTCCTAAACCCGCTCTTTACCGCACTCGGCTGGGACATGGACAACAGATGCGAGCCGGACAACTCAGAATTCAGAACGCAGAGACCAGAATGTAGAACTTCAGGATATTCTGACTTCTGGTTTCTGACATCTGACTTCTGGACTATCCGGCTCGTGAACAGAAAGGACCTGTCCGAGTTCTCGGTCACGCCCGCGGACGTGCTCGGCCAAGTCTACGAGCAGTTCCTCGGCAAAGTCATGAGGCTGACTGCCGGGCATCAGGCCAAGGGTGTTGTTTCCACCGGTGCATTTCACAGGCCGTCCGCCCCACGCAGACTGCCCGCAATGCTGTCCGAACCCCGCCCGGCCTTGACGGAGACGAGATAAGTCATGTGTCCCCGTTTCTCTCCAGGGTCCAGACCGCCGAGACCTTCTTCGACCCTTCCCCGGCCCGCGCCGCGCTTGGTTTTGGTTCCGGCTGCCTCAACGATGCCCTCTCCGCCACCGTCGCCGCCTGCACCGAGAAGCGGCAGTGAACACACTCTTGACATCCGCCTTCTGCGCCATAGCCTATTCTCGAGACTATGAACTCGGCGTCCAACCCTGCTCCTGCTAGTCGCCCAAAGACGCAAATGCGCCCGGCGTGGCTACTGCTTGCGACAGCGCTGATGGCCGCGACGAGTGCGGTCGCGGCAGACCAAGAGTACGACCACTCCAAGAAGATGCGCGAAGAACATCGGCGGAACCTACCCAAATACATCGAGCAACTCCACAGTCCAGCCACGCAGACGTCGTCGTACTATTATTCGCAACTCGTACTGTGGATAGCGAACTCCGACGACCCGCGAGCAACAGAGCCGATGATTCAGGTGATGTCGGACACGATACTACGACTCACGGCCGATGCTCAACTGACCGCCGCTGAGTTTCTCGGCAGAATGGGAGTCAAGAGAGCAATCCCCGTCCTGAAGCAGAACCTCACAATGAAACGCCGTTTCCGCCCGCCGCGGTTCAGCGTGGCGTGGAATACAGCAGTGCATCTAGGCGCTGCTGCTGCGCTCTTCCAGCTCGGCGAGTTGCAGGCGGCGTTGCCGACATTCAGGGTAGTGCTGTCGATGGGGGACAACGAACTGCTTGATATCCCATCGAATGCCTTCCAGGCTGTGGGTACCTCCATCGACGCTTACAGTGACCGTCCCAAAGCCCTCGATACGGTCTATCGGTACTTTCGAGAGGCCACGGAATCCAGGAACCCCGAACTGCGCGCAGGGGCAGCGTTGCGTCTGGTCGGGATCGACACCGAGTTGGCGTTCAAGGTCGCGAGCGAAGTCCTTGCGCTCAGTGAGCCGGAGGACAGCATCCACCGTCACATAGGCGACACGCGTCTTCCTGCTGAACGTGCTGCCCAGATCGAAGCCATCCGATCCTACCGTGTCATGATGGCACGGGTCAAAGCCGTGTATGTGTTGAAGGCGATTGGCGATGCGAGAGCCAGAGAGTTGCTCAAGACTCTGGCCCACGGCCCGAGCAAGAGCGTGCGTGAAGCATCCGATTTCGCCCTGCGCGAGCTTGGGCAGACGAAGTAAGAAGCGAATGTCACAGGGAATGCATCCAGCGTCGGGCTTCAGTCCGACCGGTCCCCCAAAGATGCGCGCGAAGTGGCTCCTGATTGCGGCGTCGCTGCTGGCGGCAGCATTCCCGGCCCTTGCCGCGAAACCGCCCAAGGTGCAGTGGACAAAGACCTTTGTGGGATGGGGCGATGCCGACGGCCAGTGCGTCCAGCAGACATCCGATGGCGGCTACATTGCAGTCGGCACAACCAGTTCTGCGGACAGTACCACGAGGGATGCGGTCCTGCTGGTCAAGTTGAGTGCATCCGGGACTACCCAGTGGGTGAAAACGTTCAAGGGGGTCGGCGGAATGATTGGGTCGTCGGTCATTCAGACATCCGACGGCGGATTCGTCCTGGCAGGGTCCGCAGCCGAGGATGAGTGGGGCGGCCACTGGAACCCGTGCCTCGTCAAGACCGATGCGTCGGGAAACGAGATCTGGCGGTCCCTCCTTACGAACGTATTCTCGGCGAGTGCCTGCTCCGTTGTCAGACTCGGTGATACTGCCTACACGATCGTCGTGAAGAGATACCTCGGCGACAGTGCTGTCATACTCTGTAGAACCGACAACGGGGGAAACCTCAGATGGAGTCACGCATACCCTGTCTTCTACGACCTCGAAGCGAGGGATGAGGAGCTGTCACTCCGCAGAACCTCGGACGGCGGCTACATCATCGGAACCAAGACGTTGCTGAAGGTCGACTACCTCGGTGCCCAGCCGCAGCTCAAGACCTTCGGCAGCATGATGAATGCCAACTCGGTCATTCAGACATCAGACGGAGGCTATGCCGCCAGCGGAGCCATGCTGGAGTATTCGAGCATCTACTTGCTGAAGACAAATGCGAATCGAGACTGCGTGTGGTTGCGTACGTACATGGCGAGCGAGGCCAGCCGAGGACACTGGGTCGAACAGACGGCGGGCGGCGGTTACATTGTCGCCGGGACGTCAAGAGACAGTAGCCTGAATGACAAAGTCACGTTAGTGAGGACTCAGCCGAACGGCACCTTGGACTGGACCGTTACGCTGTTCGATGGCGATGGCTACTGCGTGCGCCAGACTGCTGACGGGGGCTTCATTGTCTGTGGCGTGTACTACGACCCGACGGCCGGGCCAGAAGGGACGGAGTTTCTGTTTGTGACCAAGCTGGCAACCGAGTCGGAGAAGCAACGATGACTCGCTCTGTGAAGATTCTGCTCGCGCTGACCACTTTCTTTGCAGCGGTGCCCTTTGGCGGCTACCCATTTGGGGACGCGAGGACGCGAGGGGAGGACGCGAGGGACACTTCCCATATTTCTGAGCGATGTCAAGGCGCGGCATGACAAGATGGTCGGTCTGGTCGAGACGATGATGACAGCCGACAGCTTGCGGCTAACGGCTTACGGCCCGGACCAGGGTGAGATTCGAGTTGTGGAGATTGGGTGCCATGTCTGACCGGGCGATGGCGGCGCAGACGGCGCTTCTGAGGCGGCGGTATCGGCCGGCGTGGGGCGGGCTGGAGGACACCGTGGTGGGGCGGTTCGTACGGGACTTCGTGAGCGGGCGGTACCGCTCGGTGGCGGAGGCGGCCAAGGTGTGCCGGAAGCGGCTGGACCGGCTGCATGCCCGTCATCCGGAAGAGCCGTGGGGCAGTTTCCCGCGCACGTGGCAGGCGTGCGGGCAGCGCATCGGCCACTTGCGGCGGGCGGCCGGCGATTCATGGGTAAGTGTGGATTTCCTGCCTCGCGAGGAGGCAGCCATCAGCCGCTGCGTGCGGGCGGTGATGGACGGCCGCTACCGCCACATCAAGCAGGCGGCGCAGGATTGCTGGCGCGAGTTGAAGCGGCAGGCCGACGCGGTGCGCCTGAGGGAGTTCGGGCTGACCGGGACGCCCGCGCCGCGCTCGCTGAAGGCGATTGAGAGCCAGTTGGAGATGAGAACGATTGCGCTGGGCCGCCCGCTGACCGCGCGGCGGTGGTCTGCGGCCGAGGTGAGAATCGCGGATAAGTGGATGCGGCGGTACGTGTCGGCGCGGTGGCGCGGTGCAGGGCCTTCGCAGCCGGAGGCGATGGACGCGATGCGCCGCGAGCTGGAAGGTCATGGGTACGCGCCGCGGCCGGAGGAAGGGTACCGGGGCATGTTCGAGAAACGGCTGCAGAGAACGGCAGTAGGGCGGTCGCGGCCCGGCCGGGGGTGGACCGACTCCGAGATGGCGCTGGCCCGGTTCTGGGCGCGGAAGTGCCTCGTAGCCCGTCGCGCCGGCCGGGAGTTCTTCATCACCGAAGCCGCACGCAGGCTGCGGACGGAACTGGCGAGCAAGGGTATCAGGCGGACCGACCGCGGCTGCGAGGGGATGGTCGAGCGGCTGGTCAGGCCCAAGCCCGGCCAGCGTTGGCCGCTGCTGTGAGACTGGCCAAGGGGATTCTGGAGGAACTAGGGACAGTCACCTATTACGGAGTGATGTCAAGGCGCGGCGTGACAAGATGGTCGAGAACCGAGAACCATGAGTGATGAGCAATGAGCGCGGAACGATGAGTAACGGGCACGATAGAATAGCAGGGCTGGTTGAGACGATGCTGAAGCTGCACGCGAAGAGCAGGACGCTGACGGCTGACAGCCGACGGCTTGCGGCTGACGGCTGATGGTCCGAAGCGAGCCGCATGCAACCGGTTGCGTGTGACCGGTAGTTTCACTATGCTGTACGCATGGATGCAGACCGTGATGTCTGAGGTAGCCGAAATGGAACGCGCTGGTTTCTGGGCGGACCGCCACAGGGCCGCGTTCAAACCTGAAAGGAGTTGAGAGTGGATAACCGTGTGAACCGAATCACCGCCGAGATTGCGGAGGTGGTCGAGAGGAATCTGCGTCGGGAACTGCTCCGCGAGCGTGAGGCGATGCTCAGGAGCGAGTTGGAGGCGGTGCGGGCCGAACTCGGGCGGATTGGCGCTGGAGGGCCGATTCACCGGGCGGCGAGGAAGCCGGTCCTCGTGAGTCAGCCGCAGCCGACGCTGCCGGCGAGCTCCCGGCCGGTGCGCGGCGCCAGTGCGCGCGCCCTGATTATTCGAACCCTGAAGCACTCGGGGCGCCCCATGACAATCAAGGAACTGACGAAGGCGATTCTCCGGAGGGGCTGGAAGAGTGCCCGCAAGTACCCGGTCAAGACGGTCGACGCCACGCTGCGTACTCACCCGCAGGACTTCCGCCGAACCGCACCCAGTACGTTTGAACTGAATCGGTAAGCCCCGGTCGGTCAGACAGGCCGGCCGACAAGGCGCGGCATGACAAGATGGTCGAACTGGTCGAGACGATGCGTGATTCGTACATCGTTGCATCGGAGGAATCGTACATCGTGATCTCGGAGGAGTCCGAAGTTAAGGAGCACTATGGGGCGCAGGCCTGCACCACCTGACGAGATGCACGAGTCGCTGATGGCGGCGAAGGAAGCCGTGGACCGGGTCAAGTGGACGGGCGAGGATAGGCTCTGGTTCAAGAAGATGGATGAGATGGGATACAAACACAAGCGCCCTTTTGTGGAACCGATCGGGGGAGCAAGGAAGCGAGCTTCGCTGAAGCCGAACAGAGACGAGCGCAAGCTGATTGTCAAGGCGTGGCGGCGAGCGCTGCCACTCGAGAAGGACGGAGCGCTGCAAGCAGCCGAAGGAACCGGCCCGCTGTCGCTGACACTGGCGGAATGGACGAGCATCCGTGCGGACCTTATTCGGCTCTTCTACAAGCCGCGAACCAAGAAGAAGGAGAGGCAGATGGAGCGGCTCATCGCAACGATTGAGGGCTTGGTCACGTCCGCACTACAGCCGGACTACCGTGAAAAGGCCTCGCCACCTTCCGGCACAGCGACCGCGAGAAACACCTCCGTAACTCGCCCCTGATGTCAAGGCGCGGCAGGGAGAGCTAGCGGCTGACGGCTTACAGCCGACGGCGTGAGGAGAAATCGACGCACTGCTTTCGTCTAGCATCACTTCGTGCATCGTTGATGCCTAAGGAGCGCGGAACAGCCTGATGCGCAGGCAGAAGCGGCGGGCACGGTTCATAAAGGAGCGCGCCATTCTGGGCCGCTTCGTGCAGGCCATCAGCGACGGGGAGTATGACGCCATATCCAAGGCCTCGCGCGCTTGTGTGAAGGAACTCGGGACGGCATTGGCGTACAAGACCGTCTACGCCTATCTCGAAGAGAATACGCTTGGGGCCCGGCGCGGTGCCGCCAATTCTCCCTGGACCCGCGCGGAGCAGGCCGTCGTTGATAGGTTCATCCAGGCTCTCCTTCGTGGCCGCTATCGAGATGCGCGAGAAGCTGCCGACGCCTGTGCGGCGGAATTCGACCGCCTGAGGCGGCGTCCCGGTGCCGTGCGTCCGGCCGCTCCGCGGACGCGGCAGGCCATCTTCGTCCGCATCTACGAGGGTGCGCGGGCAGCCGGCCGCAGACCGACGCAGAAGCCCTGGCACCCGGCCGAGGTAAGGGTGACGGACCGTCATGCCCGTGCCCTGGCTCGGGGCTGCTTTGCTGATGCCCAGGCCGCGGCAGCGGCATGCAGCGCCGAGTTGAGCAGGCTGGCGACGCGACCTCAGGTTCGCACGCTGGTCGCGATACGAGGCAGAGTGGTACGACGGGCCAAGGAGCTGGGCTGGTCATGGGCCGGCAGCCGGATGCTTCGGTCGGAACGCAGGCTCTTGGAAGAATACGCCGGCAGGGCAGCGCGGGACAGAGATCCTGGCCTCAAGGAACTGGTGTCGGAATGCCATTCACGCATCATCCGTGTGTACGGCCGCCTGCTCTCCGGGCGCACATCTGCGAGTGAGTGGCGCGTGCCGCCGACGCGCAGAGCCGTGGAATCCTACATCGAGCGGCGCGCGACTGAGCTTGGCCGGCAATTGATGAGCGCGTGGCGGCCCGACGAGGACGCGATTGTTGACCGGTATGCGCTGGCGCTACTGGACGGAGAATACAAGGACGGGGACGCAGCGGCGTTCGCCTGCCACCGTGAGCTTGCCCGTCAACGCCGGCGTTGGCGATTAGCCGACCCTCGCCGGTACCGGTCCACCCTGGCGAGGTCGCGCCAGGCAGTTCACTTCCATATCGTCGAACTGGCGCACGGGCACCACCGTTGCTGGCCGAAGGCGTTGTGGACCAGGGTCGAGATGCGGGTGCTGCGGAGCTGGATTCCCTGGTATCGCCGAAATCACCACCGACGCGCGTCCTCGCCTAAGAAGACAGTGGCGGCCGGCATACAGGAGGAGCTTGAGCGCCTTGGCTGCCGGCGAACCGTCGCCGCGTGCTACGGCCAGTTCACCAAGGAGTGGCGTCGGATTCTCAGACAGGCAGATTAGCTGAGGCCGCAGTAGTGAGAGGACCCAGGGGCGGGTATCGGACTTGATGACGGCGGCCAAGTGAATTGAGATTGACGATTGTAGATTGCCGATTGGCAGAGCGGACGATGGCTTGCGGCTGACAGCTTACGGCTCGGGCGAGGAAGAGACTCGCAATCGCGGTGACGCAATGAGCGATTCCTGACGCGCGGGCGGGCGGATTCTTGCCTCCACGACAGGCTACGTTGACAGCATGACGGGATGTGCCAGGCGGCGGCTGGCGAGGGTGCTGTTGCAGGAGCAGGGACGGCTGCTGTTGCAGGTGACGTAGCGGGGGCTGGAGCGGCTGCTGTTGCAGGACGAGGGCCGGGTGCTATTCCGGGTGCTGGGACATGGGCTGGAGCGACGGCTGTTGCGAGACGAGGGCCGGGCGCTGTTGCAGGTGCCGGGACAAGGGCTGGAGCGAGTGCTGTTACGAGGCGAGGGCCGGGTGCTGTTGCAGGTGCTGGGACAGGGACTGAAGCGACGGCTGTTGCGAGACGAGGGCCGGGTGCTGTTGCAGGTGCTGGGACAAGGGCTGGAGCGAAGGCTGTTGCGAGACGATGACCGGGCGCTGTTGCGGGTGCTGGAGCGAGGGCTGTATAGAGGGCTGGGACTCCCCGGATAGTCCAGGGGACGGCAGAATCGCCAAGGCGAAGTCAAAATGCAGAATGCAAAATGCAGAGTGCAGAATGGACTAAGCAACCGGAAAGGACAGGACGCAGGGGCCGGAATCGACGTTTCCCCGCGGGGTTGGCGGCCGGGCGGGACACTGTCTCATCGCCGCCGGTTTCGCAATGGGCCACAATCAGGCCTAACGTCAGTACAGTCAGCCGGTTAAGCCCTGTCGGGCAGACAGAATAAGACTCTGAGGGGTCGCCCCCTAAGCAGCTTTCGAGTTAGCTTTCGAATGAGGTTTTGAACGAGGTTTGAAATGTGCTTTGAACCGAGCTTTTGACCGAGCTTTTCCGCGAGCTTTGAACTAAGCTTTGAAACAAGCTGTTTCTTGAGCTTTTCCGTGAGCTTTGAACGAAGCTTTGCGAGAAGCTCTTCAACGAGCTTTGAATCGTGCTTTGAAATGAGCTTTCGAAGAAGCTCTTGAACGAGCTTTCGAAGAAGCTTTCCAGCGAGCTTTGCAGCGAGCTTTGTCGCGAGTTTTGGGAGAAGCTGTTGCGGGTTGCGAGTTACGAGTTGTGAGTTGGCTGACCGGAGCCTGAGCTTGCGTTTGGTCTGGGGAAGCGTTGAGCGTCGCGCCGGCCGGCACACGTCGACGGCTGCAGAGGCGCAGGCGGGCTACGCGGCGGAAAGGCGGGAGCTTACGCTCCCGCACTCCAAGGCTGCTTCGCAGCACGGAGGGGAAGGAGCTACGGACCCCGCAATTCCTCAGCCGCCGTTCGCCATTTCCCCTTGGTCATTCGGCCTTTGCCGGAAGCGGTCTTTTGGGTTCGTGGGCGTCAAGGGGTTTTTCGCTTGACATTCCGTGTAAATCGGCTATAAATTACAGCTTACAAACTAAGCAAGATAGCAATTTTCCTGATTTCGGCAACCACAGGAGGTCCGTTTGGCTCGTATCGCGGGTATTGACCTGCCCGATAATAAAGCGATTCTCTACGCGCTGCCGCACATCTATGGCATCGGCCAGTTCACGGCGCGCAAGATTCTGACCGCAGCCGGCATCGACCCGACTCGTCGCACGAAGGATTTGAGCGACGATGACGTGGCCGCCATCCGCAAGGAAATCGACAGCGGCTACAAGGTCGAGGGTGAGTTGCGGGCTGAGATTTCCAGCTACATCAAGCACTATATCGAAATCAGCAGCTACCGCGGCGAGCGGCACCGCCGGCGACTGCCGGTGCGTGGCCAGCGGACGCGCACGAACGCCCGGACGCGCAAGGGGCCGCGCAAGACGACCGGCGTCATCAAGGTCAGGGCGACGCCGGCCGGAGCCAAACCCGCGGCCGCAGCCAAGCCGGCGACCGGAGGTAAGGCGTAATGCCACGCAAAGCAATCCGCAAGAAGGTTCCGCTGCTGTGTGTTGCCCACGTCAATTCCAGCTTCAATAATACGATTGTGACAATCGCGGACCCGACCGGCGCGGTCGTTTCGTGGTCGAGTTCGGGCCGGGTCGGTTTCAAGGGTTCGAAGAAGGGGACTCCGTTTGCCGCGGGGCTATGCGCCGAGGCGGCGGCAAAGGAAGCGGGCTCGCTCGGGGTGAAGCGGCTCGAGGTCCTGGTAAGCGGTGCGGGGCCGGGCCGGGAGTCGGCAATCCGGTCGCTGCAGAACGCGGGCCTGGATATCATCTCCATCCGCGATATTACACCGATTCCTCATAACGGCTGCCGGGCTCCGAAGCAGCGGCGCGTGTAGCGAGAGGCGAGGAGAGATGGCAAGATACATCGGACCGAAGTGCAAGAAGTGCCGGAAGAGCCGGGAGAAGCTGTTTCTGCGCGGGGAGAAGTGCCAGTCGGACAAGTGCACGCTGATGAAGCGCGGGGAGATGCCCGAGGTGCGCGGCCGGCGCCGGGTGTCGGCATATTCAATCCAGTTGCGCGAGAAGCAGAAGCTAAGGATGATGTACGGCATCCTCGAAACGCAGTTCCACAATTACTTCACCAAGGCCGCGAAGAGCAAGAATACGGCGGCGGCGCTCGTCATCCTGCTGGAGCGGCGTTTGGATAACGTGGTGTTCCGGATGGGGTTTGCCAATTCCCGGGGCCAGGCGCGGCAGTTCGTGCGCCACGGCCTGATTACGGTGAACGGACGCCGGATCAACATCCCGTCGTACCTGACCGATGGCGGCGACATCGTCGGCGTTAAGGGGGACGACAGCATGAAGGTCATCGCCGCGATTCTCGCGAACAAGCAGCAGCCCGGGATGGCCTGGCTTACGGTTGCCGCCGACCGCGGCGTCGGAACCGTGGTGCGCCAGCCGAGCCCGGAGGACGTCAAGGATATTCCGTGTAACACGCAGTTGATCGTGGAGCTGTACTCGAAATGAAGCTTAAACCTTTCACTCTGCCCGAGAAGCTTGAGCTCGACAGCGGGACCTCGACCGAGTCGTATGGCCGGTTCACGCTGGCGCCGCTGGAGAAGGGCTGGGGCGCGACGATGGGCAATTCGCTGCGCCGCGCGCTGCTTTCCTCGGTCCAGGGCGCTGCCATCACCGAGCTGCGGATTGACGGCGTGGCGCACGAGTTCTCGACGATTGACGACGTGGTCGAGGACGTGACGGAGATCGTGCTCAATCTGAAGAAGCTGCGGCTGCGGCTCTGGTCGGAGACGCCGAAGCTCTGCCACCTGCACGCCACGGGCAAGCGCGAGTTCCTGGCGCGGGACATGACGGTGCCGCCGGAGATAGTGATTGCCAACCCGGACCAGCGGATACTGACGATTTCCGGCAGCAAGCGGTCGGTGAGTATCGAGATGCTGGTCGAGAACGGCCGCGGCTACGTGAAGGCCGAGCGGCTGAAGAAGAACCGGACCGCGCCGGAGACCACGGTGTTCATGGACGCGTTCTTCTCGCCGGTCAAGCGGGTCAATTTCTGGGTCGAGGCGATGCGCGTGCTGGACCGGACCGATTTCGAGCGGCTGGTGGTTGAGGTCTGGACCGACGGCACGGTCCGGCCGGATGAGGCGATGATCCAGTCGGGCACGATTCTGAAGAACCACATGGCGGTGATGGTGCCGGCGGAAAAGGAACCGCAGTTCATCGCGGAAGAGAAGCTTTACCAGGACCGCGACAAGCTGGTCGAACTGCTGAACCAGAGCATCGAGGAACTGGAGCTTTCGAACCGTGCGCTGAACTGCCTGATGAAGGGACGCTCGAAGACGACCGGCGACCGGATTTCAATCCAGACAATCGGCGACCTGGTGCAGCGGAACGAGAAGGACATGCTCGATATCGAGAACTTCGGCCGGAAGTCGCTCGAGGAGCTGAAAAAGGTGCTTGAGGACGTCGGGTTGTCCCTCGGTATGGACGTTTCCAGCCTGCCGATTGTCGAGCGGGATCCGGATAAGGAAAAGGAGTAACCTTGCGTCACGGAGACAAGGTCAAGAAGCTCGGCCGGACCGCCCAGCATCGCCTGGCGCTGATGCGCAACCTGATTACCTCGCTGTTCGAGCATGAGCGGATCCGGACGACCCTGGCCAAGGCCAAGGAATCCCGGCGGTTCGCGGACCGGATGATCACTTTCGCGGTGAAGAATACGCTGGCCGCGCGTCGTGAGGTCGGTCGGGACATTCACGACAAGGCCGTTCTGAAGAAGCTGTTCGACGTAATCGGGCCGCGATTTGTCGGCCGGCCGGGCGGGTACACGCGGGTACTGCGGCTGGGGCCGCGCGAGGGCGACGGGGCCGAGATGGCCCTGCTCGAACTCGTGATCCGCGAGGAGCGCCACCATGAGAAGAAGGCCAAGGCGGCAGCGGCCAAGCAGAAGGGCGGCAAGAAGGCGAAGCCGGATAAGAAAGCCGGCGACAAGGGCAAAGCTCGCGACGAATCCCAGAAGTAGCGGGCCGATGCTTCGGTGCCTGGTCCGGTCGAAGATCCAGCGGCTGGTCGTCACCGATAAGAATCTGAAGTACGAGGGCAGCCTGGAGCTTGACGTCCGGCTGATGCGGGCCGCCGACATCGTGCCCGGCGAACTCGTGCAGGTCGTCAACGTCAACAACGGCAGCCGGTTCGAGACCTACGTCATCGCGGCGCGGGCCGGGTCGGGCGCGTGCGTGCTGAATGGCGCCGCCGCCCGGCTGGGCGAGGTCGGCGACGAGGTTATAGTCATGACTCTCGTGTGGCTTGGCGACGCCGAGTCCCGGCAACACCGGCTGACTCGCGTCAACGTGGACGACCGGAATCGCATCAAGAAGAGTGACCGCAATAGTCCTCGCGGCGGGTAAGAGCAAGCGCATGGGGGCTTCCGTCCCCAAGGTGCTGCTGCCGATTGAAGGCCGTCCGCTGTTGAGCTACGTTCTGGAGTCGGCCCGCAAGGCCGGCGTCACCCGTACAATCGTCGTTGTCGGCACGCAGAAGGAGCAGGTCGTGGCCGCGTTCGGGCAGGCGGGCGTGGAATTCGCCACGCAGGCCGGGCAGCGCGGCACCGCCGATGCGGTCCTGGCGTGCCGGGACCTGCTGGGCGATGACGAGGAGTGCGTGGTGCTGTGCGGCGACGCGCCGCTCATCCGGCCGGAGACGATCCGGCGTCTGAGCCAGGCACGGCAGGCGGCCGGCGCCGACGTGGCGGTCTTCACCGCCCGGCTTCCGGACCCGTCCGGGTATGGGCGGGTGGTGCGCGGCGAAGGGGATTCGGTCGAGCGCATCGTCGAGCAGCGCGATGCGACGCCCGAGGTGCTGGCTATCAACGAGGTCAATTCGGGCGCGTACTCCTTCCGCTGGGGAAGGGTGAAGCCGGCGCTCGAACGGATTCGGCCGAGCCCGGTTTCGGGCGAGTACTACCTGACCGACATCGTCCGGGAGGTGCGCGTCGACGGCGGACTCGTGGTCGCGGTGCTCGCATCCGACCCAAGCGAGATGCTGGGCGTCAACACGCGCGACGAACTGGTCGCGCTGGAGCGCGGGATCGCCGCGCGCCGGGAGCAAAGTGCCGGTTGAGGCGCGCGCTACCGTGGTTGATCCTCGTGGCCCTGGTGCTGATACTCGGTGCTTCGGTCACGTGGCGGTTCCTGCCGGAAGAGGACACTGATTCCGATGTCAGTTCACTGCGCATGGAAGTAGTCAACGCGTGCGGCATGCCGCGTGCGGGCCGCGCGGTCGCCGACGAGCTGCAGATGCGCGGGTTTGACGTCTACGCGGTGAGGGGCGACCCGCAGCATTCCGCCCGCACCACGGTCGTGGACCTGCGGGATCCGACCGGCGCGACCGCAGAGGCAGTGGCGCGCGCGCTGTCCGTGCAGCGGCGCTGGCGACGGCTGCCACTGGGACCGAGAGCAGTACCCGAGACCCGGGTCGAGCTCGACTCCGCGCGTTATCTTGAAGTGCGGTTGGTTGTCGGCGATGACTATCGCCGTTTCTTCGCGAACGTGGTCCCGCTGTACTGAACATGACTGCGGGAAAGCTGGCGAAGCGCGCGGCGGCGATCATCCTCGATAAGCTCGGCGACGACGTGATGGTGCTCGACCTGCGCGGCCGTTCGCCGCTGGCCGACTACTTCGTGATTGCCACGGCTACCTCGACAATCCATGCGCAGGCAATCGCCGAGGAGGTGGAGCACGAGCTGAAGAGTGAAGGTGAGCGCGTGCACCACACCGAGGGCATGGAAAACGGCGTGTGGGTACTTCTTGACTATTTCAACGTTGTCGTGCATATTTTCTGTGGTGAGACCCGCCAGTTTTTCGGTCTGGAACGGCTTTGGGGCGACGCGCCTTGCCAGACCTTCACCCAAACCCATGGCAAGAACTAACCCGAAGACCGAAATAGCACCACCAAGACACGAGGAGCACCAGTCAGACGCGGATGTTACCCGATGCACCCGGCTTTGTGTCTTTGTGCCTTTGTGGTGGATTCCTATTCAGGTTCTTGGGACTAACTGGCCGCCCGCCCGACGGCTGCGGCCAACAGGAGGTGCCTTTTGACTCTCACATCATTACTTCGACCCGACCGCATCAACCTCGACCTGAAGGCAAAGAAGAAGCTGGAGGCGTTGCGCGAGCTGGTGCAGATGATCCGGCAGGGCGACGATTCCGAGCTGCTTCTTGCGACCCTGACCAAACGCGAGGAACTGGGTTCGACCGGCATCGGCAAAGGGATCGCCATCCCGCACGGTCGTTCGCTACTGATCGACAAGCTGGAGATGGCGGTGGGCCGTTCGACCAAGGGCGTTGAATACGACTCAATCGACCACAAGTCCGCGCACCTCTTTTTCCTCATCATGGCGCCGCCGCAGGACCCGGGCAACCAGTATCTTATCACCCTGGGACGGGTGGCGATGGTCTGCCAGGAGCTGACAAAGAAGAAGCGGCTGTTCGACCCGCAGACGCCCGACGAGCTGATTGAGCTGGTGAGAAGCCTGGAGGAGAAGATTCGATGAACGCGAAGGTGGAGACTCTGCGCTCGCTCGAGGAGTTCGACCACATTCTGCGTGACATCGAGACTGAAGACTACCAGGCCGTGGGGTTCCAGACGGTAAAGGCTTCGGATGAGTTCATCAAGACCGCGGAACGGGAACGGGAGAAACTAACCAAGAAGGTCGACCCCAAGCTGCTCGTCATGTACGAGCGCATCATGAAGCGGTACGGAGGCCGGGTCGTGGTCCAGGTCATCCGTGAGTTCTGCGGCGGGTGCTACGTCAAGCTGCCCTCCGAGCTTGCGGCCCGGTGCCGGACCGACCTCGTCAGTTGCCCGAACTGCGGTCGTTTTCTGTACTACGTGAAGTAGACCTGGGCCGCCGGCGGATGGGATCAGGGGTCAGGGGCCGGGGATTAGGGGCCGGACTCCGGACTCCGGTTCCCGACCACTAGCCCGGACCTCGTGGTGGTCCTTCTTCTGCTGCTTTCGGCGTTCGAATTCCCCGGGTACGCCGGACGGTCATCGTCAATGCTCGCCGGGGCAGCGGTGCCGGACTGGCAGCATTCCTTTTTTCTCAACCCAGCGCTCAGCATGGACGCCGACCGGGTCCAGGCCGGTGTCGTCTATTCCCGGCCATATGGCCTGCCCGGGCTCGAATGGGGCAGGGCCTGCGCCGGCTGGAGCTCGAGGCGGGTCGCCGCCGGGGCCGGGCTCAGCGTGCTTGGCCTTGACCGCTACCACGAGTATGACGCACAGACAGTCATCGGCGGAACGCCGGCGCGCAACGTCGCGGTTGGCCTGGGCATGCATGCGCTCGTGGTTGAGGCCGGGCAGGGCAACGCCGACTTCGTGCCGGCAGTCGATGCCGGGGCATGCTGGCATTCCGGTCGCCTTCGGGTCGGCGCCGCCGGCCTGCGGCTCAACGCGCCGCGCTGGCACGACGGCACCGAACTGCCGCTCCGGGTCGTGCTGGCCGGTGCCTGGCAGCCGGTTGACGAAGTGCTGCTGGCCATGGACTTCAGCCGCGAGCGCAGCGACGAGGATGCGGCATTCGGTGCAGAATTCCGGTTGATTCCGCAGCTTGGACTCCGGTTTGGCATCGGCACCGCCCCGCTGCGGTTTGCGGCCGGGCTCGGGGCCGAGGTCGGACCGGTGGGCTTCGAGTATGCGTACCAGTTCCATCCTGTTCTCAAGGATTCGCACGTCTTCGGACTGCGCGCGGCATGGCGCTAGCCTCGATGTCACTCTCCAAACCCGAGACTGAACTACAGGGACACCAAGAGCACCAGGCAAACGCGGATGTTCTCCAGTGCACCTGACTTTGTGTCTTTGTGTCTTGGTGGCGAACTCCTATTCCGGTTACCGGCAGTTCGGTTCCGAGCTGTTTCCTGAGTCGCCGGCCACCGAAGGCGATGTGGCGATGCAGGAGCAGGTCGAGCGACTGCTCGAGCGCCGGATTGACCTGAACCGGGCATCGGCCCGGGAGCTGCTGGCGATTCCGTGGTTCAATCCGTTTCTCGCGTATCGGATTGTCGCGGCGCGGGATTCGGCGGGCAGGTTTGAGAGCGTCGAGCAGGTGCGCCTGGTGCCGGGTATGACCGCGGAGACGTTCGAGGCGTTGCGGCCGTTCCTGCGTATCGGCGGCAGGCGGCAAACGTGGACCGGCAGCCTGGTCGCAAGAGCCCGGACCGATTCAGTCCAGTCCGGAACTGCCGGGCTCAGGACATTTGACCGTCTGAATCTCCAGTTCGGACAAGCCCGGGTCGTGGCGCTGGCTGAGAAAGACCGGGGCGAGACCGGCGCGTTTGACTTTCTGAGCGCAGGCTCGGAACTGCGCCTGGGCCGGGCCCGGGTTACGCTCGGGGATTTCACTGCCGGTCTCGGCCGGGGTCTTGTGTTCAGCGCGCCGTACTGGCGCAGCAGTTTTCTGGACGGTACCGACCGGGCGAGGCAGAACGTCCGATTGGTCAATTCGGCCGTCGAGGGATCATACCTACGCGGCGGTGCGGTGGAGGCCGGCGCCGGCAGATGGAACGTGTGCGTGCTGGGGTCGTACGCGGGCAGAGACGCGCGGCTGAACGAAGACGGGACCGTGGCGCGCCTGGTCGGGTCCGGTGTGCACGATGACTCGGCGGGGCTGGCCGGCCGCAACGCGGTCCGTGAGGCAACTGGCGGGCTTGGCGCCGGGTATCACGGCACCACGGCCGGAGTCGGGTTTGCCGCGGGATATTCGAGGTACAGCCGCGCGTTCGCGCCGGCCGACTCGGCCAATTCCTTTGTCGGGCATGAATTGTTCGCGGCCGGCGTGAATGCAGAGCTGAAGCTCGTGCACTACGACCTCGGCGTGGAGATGGCCGGGTCAAGCGGACCGGGTCTGGCCGGCGCAGTGGAGTTGAATGGTGACTGGCCGGATTTCGATGCCCGCGTTTCTCTCCGCGGACGCCAGGCCCGGTTCTTCGCGCCCAACGGCCGGTGGTCCAGTCTGACTGGAACCGTTGACCGTCTGGATGCGTCGGGCCGGCTCGCATGGCATCATGGCGGTTCCGGCGTGTCTTTGAGTGGGAATACGCATCGGGACTTCGAGCTCGATTCGGTGCCGGCGAAGCTGGACGTGCGTTTCGGACAGGAGATGGGCGGGCTAGCCGTGGGGCTCGCGCTCGGCGTACGCTATCGGGCCGAGATGGAGCGTCAGCGGACCGCCCGAGTCGAACTGGGCGCGCGCATTGGCCGCGCCACGACCACGCGGTTGATTCTGGCAGACGTCTATCCCGAGAAGAGCGAGTCGCGCGGGGTGATGGCCGCATTTCTATTGACACAGGGACTCGGGCGGGCGGAACTGGACCTTGCCGCGGCGCGACTTGTCATCAGCGGTTCCGGGGTTACCATGTACCTGCATGAACCTGGAGCCGAGCGCATCGGCTCGTCCTACAGCACCGGCGTATCGGCCTGGCGCCTGTCAGCGGGCTGCGGGGTTCGAATCGGGCAATGGCTGCGGCTGGGATTGAAAGCAGGCTGTGCATGGAAACCACAGGCGACCCTGGACGGAGCAGCGCAACTGGAACTGGAGAAACGATGATAGACTACCACGTTCACCCTGACTTCTCGCAAGATGCCGAAGGCTCGATTGAAGCGTATTGTGAGCGGGCCGTCGAACTCGGCCTCGATGAGATTTGCTTCACCACCCACTACGAGCCGGACCCGGCGCGCCGGGACCGCGAGGAAGTCCATGTGAATGGTCGCGCGCAACCGGTTGACTCGGACTGGCCGGATGCCTACTTCGCCGCTCTGCAAGCCGCCAAGGCGAAGTTCCCCGGTGTCGCCGTGCTGGCCGGCGTTGAGGTTGGCTATGAACCCGGGCTGGAGGGTGTCATCAGTGACTTCCTGCGTCAGCGTCCATTCGACTTTGTGTTGGGTGCGGTTCACTGCCTTGACCATATCGCAATCACGGCGGGTCAGGAGTTGGACCGGTTTAAGGTCGAGTACATGTCCAAAGGCCCGGAGTTTGTCGCCGAGCGGTATCTTCACCACCTGCGCGCCGCGGCCGGAAGCCAGCTCTTTGACTGCCTTGCGCATATCGACATCTATCGCAAGTACGTCGAGCCGCTCTACGACCAGCGATTCGGTGCGACAGTTGATTCACTACTTCCCTCGGTTCTCGATTTCGTGGCTCAGTCCGGCACGGGCATCGAGGTCAATTCCTCGGCGCTGCGCCGGGGCAATGCGGAACCCTATCCAGCGCTTCACATCCTTAGGCTGGCCAGGGATGCCGGTGTCCGGGTCTTTACGGTCGGCTCGGACGCCCACCGTCCTGCCGACCTGGGCAAAGACCTGGAGACTGCGGTTCAGGCGCTCAAGGTGCTTGGTGTTGAGCCGGCGCGGTTCCGGAAGCGCAAGCTCATGCCCGTGGCCTGAGGCCCGAGACAGGAATCTACCACAAGGAGGGTCCGGAAGGTACTGTCTCTGTATGCTTGGTGATCTTGGTGTCTTGGTGGTTCAATGTCGGATTCGGGGCACACGCTGTTTCTTGACAACAATTCGGGACACGCTATCCTCGGTTTGTGGCAACCCAATGCATGACCGCCGATACGCTTCGGTCCAGGCGGGCCGAGATTCTGGCCGTGGCGCGGAAGCGCGGCGCCCGGAACGTGCGTATCTTCGGTTCGGTCGCGCGCGGTGACGCCGGACCGGACAGCGACGTTGACATCCTGGTAGAACTTGAGCCGGGCCGGGGCCTGCTCGACCACGCGGGTCTGATGCTCGACCTCAGTGAACTGCTCGGCTGCAAGGTGGACGTCGTCACCGACCGCGGACTCCGTCCGCGCATTCGCGAGCGGGTGCTGCTCGAAGCCGTTCCTCTGTGAGAAGTGATCGCGAGAGGTTGCTCGACATGCTGGAGGCAATCGAGCAGATTGAGAAGTATGTGGGCAGGGGACGGTCGGCAATCGAACAAGACGAGTTACTACAGACGTGGTTCGTCCATCACGTACAGGTGATCGGAGAGGCCGCTGGCAAGCTGAGCGACGAGCTCCGTGTCCAGCATCCTGACGTGCCATGGCCCGAAATCGTCGCCATGCGTAACGTGCTGGTTCACGAATACTTCGGCGTGGACGTCGAGGAAATCTGGACCACGATTCAGTACGACCTGCCCAGGTTGAAGCCGAAACTCGCCGCTATCCTCACCGGGTTACCGCCCGACTCCTGAATCCGCGTCCGCCAATCCTCAGATAGTCGCCGTCCGACTCCGGCACGGGCATCGAGGTCAATTCCTCGGCGCTGCGCCGGGGCAATGCCGAACCCTATCCAGCGCTTCACATTCTCAAGCTTGCCAAAGATGCCGGTGTCCGGGTCTTTACGGTCGGCTCGGACGCCCACCGTCCTGCCGACTTGGGCAAAGACCTGGAGACCGCAATTCAGGCACTCGAGGATCTTGGCATTGAGCCGGCGCGGTTCCGGAAGCGCAAGCTCGTTTCCGCGGCCAGAATCCCGAAATAGAGAGCCGCGAAGCCGTTTGAAACGGACCGCCAAGAACAAAGGTTCAAGTGAAGATGATGAAGTCAGCCTTGGGCCTTTGTCCTCGCCCTCTGAGGACCCCGAACGGTTGCCATTCTTTTCTCCCAATCTAAGTCGTCAGGCTCCTGAGATTCCGGAGCAAGTCGCTGCTTCCGAAGCTCGCCGCAAGGCTTCCTTCAAAGCTCCATAGAAAGCTCCCTCAAGAGCTTGTTTCAGGGCACAGGCGAAAGCTCGGGCCAAAGCTCGTTCAACAGCTTCCGCCATCGCTTCGCGACAAGCTTCGATACAAGCTCGGGTCAAAGCTCGCGGCATCGCTCGTCTGAAAGCTCAGCGAAATGCTCACCTCAAAGCCTGCTATGAAGCTTGGTTCAGAACCTGCTCAAGAGCTTGCTCGGAAGCTACCCTGGGAGCAGGGGAGGGCAGAAGCCGGAAAGAGTGAATAGAGAATTGAGAATAGTGAAGTTAGGGCATTCGCTGGCGGTCGGCGGAATATGTAGTATACTACATATGTGGAGACCGTAGAATGAGCCGCGAAGGCGACCAGTTCCGGATGTCGGAAGAGCTGGGTCTGAGACTTAAGAGCCTGCGCGAGAAGGCAGGGCTGACCCAGGCCGAATTGGCGAGGCTCGCCGGTAAAGACTGGGACCAAGCTCTGGTGTCCAGGCTTGAGACTGCCAAGCACTCCAATCCGACGCTTGGGCTGGTGGCCGATTATCTGCGGTCTTGCCGGGCGAGCTTTGCCGACCTTGCCGACCTGCTGGACGCGTACACTGCGAAACCCCGGCCGGTCGAGCAGCGAGGACGGCAAGCAGTGACGAGAGTGACCGAAGCGTTGCCGGTGAAGATTGGGAACCAGGCCCTGAAGTACGACATCAAGACAACCGTGGCGCGCCGGGCTCTGGGCAAGTTGCCGCTTTCTTCGGAAGAGCGCGTGAAGCGCGTGTTGAACCTGGCAGCGGCAGCGAGCCGGCGCAAGCGGCTGGACATACTCGTGAAGTACCTGCTCGATGAGGTCGGTCCCGGGCTCGCCTTTACGGAGCGGCAGTTCGTGGACCGCTTTGCGAGAAAGGTGTGGGGCGCACTTACCTCTACCCGTGGAAAGGAGCAGCGCCTGCGTGTGAGGCGGATGGCGCGTGTAATCGGCGATGGCATCGTGGAGCACGTCCTGCCCGAGGAGAAGGTGCGGCTGGTGCGCGACCGCGTGGCCGAGCTCTTCCGGGCAATGGAGACGACCGGCGGGTTCGCTCCCTTGCTGCCGCACACGAGGATCATCCTGAAACGCAGGCCGAAGAAGCTGGAACGTGACCCGATTGAAGCGGCGCAGATTGCCCGGCAAGCGAACATCGGCGAGGGGCTGGGCCCGGTGATGGCGGTGATTCAGACGAAAGACCGCCCGGCCGGAGAGGGTGTTTCCTGGTACTTGTGGCTCACCGTGCTGGCCAGCGATGCCTACGACACTCAACCCGGGTCGCCTGAGCGGGAGAAGGTGCTGGCCGATGTGCTCAAAGACCGGCCCGACCCGGAGCAGGCCCGCAAGTTCGCTCAACTCGCCCTCGACGGCCTCGACCGCCAACTCCGCCGCAAGTAGCTGCTCTGGATCGCAGCGGCAACGCTGCCGCCTCGACGGTGGCTCGGCGTGCTAACTTGACGAACGTGTTTCTTGACAAATGGGCTGTGGGCGGTAGTCTCCGGTGTAGCAAGAAGGACAACGTGACTGCCGTAGCTGATTGAGGTCAGACCATGCCAGACACTAGGGGAATCCCTGTGCCGTTTTGGGCGCACTCCAACACAGACCGAATCCAAACAACACAAAACCTGGGGGACAGGATGAATAGAACCGTTGTATGGCTGGCAGCGGCGTTGCTGCTAGCCGTAGCGCAGGCCCATGCCACTGGTAACCCGCCGGCGGTGCAATGGACCAAGACCTTTGCGGGTTGGGGCGGTGCCAAGGGCTACTGCGTTCAGCAGACATCCGATGGCGGGTACATCGCAGTCGGCTACACCGGTTCGGCCGACAGCACCCCCGAAAACGCAGCCCTGCTGGTCAAGCTGAGTGCTTCTGGGGATAGCCAGTGGGTGAAAACGTTCAAGGGGGTCGGCGGGATGAAGGGGTCGTCGGTCGCACAGACCTCCGACGGCGGATACGTCCTGGCCGGGTCCGCAGCCTTGTATGCAGGGGCGGGCCACTGGGACCCGTGCCTCGTGAGGACCGACTCATCCGGAAACGAGCTCTGGTGGTCCCGCCTTGCGAACCATGTTTCCGCGAATGCCTCGTCTGTCGTCAGCGTCGGCGACACTGCCTTCACGGTCGTCGCGGACGACGCTGGCGACAGTGGAGTCGTACTCCGGAGGACCGGCATCAACGGAAACCTCAGATGGAGGCACGCGTACAATGTCCGTTACGGCTTTGGACAAAACGACGAGAAGCTGTCTCTGCACAGGACCTCGGACGGCGGGTACATCATCGGGACCAAGACGCTGCTGAAGGTTGACTCGCTCGGGGGCCAACCGCAACTCAAGACCTTCAACAGCTTGGAGAACGCCAACTCAGTCATTCAGACATCAGATGGAGGGTACGCTGCGACCGGGGAGGCGGACTCCTCGAGTATCTACCTGCTCAAGACGAATGCGAATCGGGACATGGTGTGGATGCGGACGTACCTGCCGAGCGAATGGAGCCGCGGACAATGGGTCGAGCAGACGACCAACGGCGGCTACATTATCTGCGGGACGACAAGAACGGGTGACGAAGGTGACAAAGTGACGCTGGTGCGCACATCGTCGAACGGCACGCAGATTTGGGCCGACACGCTCTCTGCCGACTATGGGTACTGCGTGCGTCAGACCACTGATGGGGGCTACGTGGTCGCCGGCACATCCGGTGGGCTGTTCGTGACCAAGCTGGCGGCGGAGACGAGGAAGCAGCGATGACTCGCACAGTCAAGATTCTGCTCGCGCTGACTACCGTATTTGCGGCGGTATCCTTCGGTGACTTCCCATATCATAAGCAGAAGCTCCTCGACTGGGCGGACAAATACAAAGACTCGTCCAAGTTTCAGGACAACTGGGGCAAGTATGAGCCGGCCAGAAGGAATCGTGAATGCGGTCACTTCGTCATGCGAGCCATCGCCGAGGCGGCGCCGGAGCTGGCTCTGTTCATGAAGTGGAAAGGCCGATACAACCCGAAGTGTAACAAGGGTGACATGAGGTATAACGATGGCCTGCCAACACTGGGCCGGGCGATGCCGTGGTTGCACGAGCATTGTGGATGGGGTCTAAACGGCTTGAGATTTGTTCGGACGCAAGACTCCGACCCCCCTGCGCAACTGCTCAATTTCATCTGGTGGAATTTGTTGCCGGGGGATATCGTGGGGATCGTGCCTTGGGACGGCTCGGACGGCCACGCCGGGATAATCCGCGACAATTCTCCGAACGGCAACGACTTCGGCTGGAGGGAACACAACGGTCGCAATTGGGGAACGGAGTTCTTTAGCGGACCATTCGCTTGGTATTGGCAGAACACGCCGGTCGGGGAGACTATCAAACTGAATATCTTGCGTCCGCAGACCCCCGCGACGAATGATCAGGTTATTGCTTCAATGGCGCTCGACAGCACGTGGAAGCAGGATTACGGGCAGCCGGTCAGCGGCCACGGCGGGCGGGTTCGGCACTCGTGGATTTGCTGCTGGCACGAGAACATCGGAGGTACGTGGCCGTGGTTCGCGGACTCGACCGGTTATGCCTGTTTGTCGTGGCAAGAAAACAGCGGGTTCACCACGGACAGCTTGATCTCGCCGCGCATCAATCTGGCGGGCTGCAACTCGTGCGTTCTGCAGCAATCCTGCTTCTCCACACTGGACTCGACCGTGGGAGTGAGGAAGTTACTGATTTCCACGAATAACGGACCCTGGGTGACTATCTGCGATGGTCCTCCATCGATCTTGCCGAGCACTTCCATTCCTTGGGCCAACAACCAGAGAGACGTTCGGATTGCGTGGTTTTACGAAGGCCCGGTGCAGCCGGGCAGAGCCTGGTGCGTGGACGACTTCGAGATCTGGGCCACCCCGATCCGAAACCACGACGTTGCGGTCAACGGGATAGCATACCCATGTGGCGCAATCACGCAGGGCACGCCAATCATACCGCGCGCATATGTCGTGAACCACGGCAAGCAGACTCAGGAAATGGGGGTGAGCATGCTCATCGACGGAAACTCGGTGGGCTTCGAACACTTCAGCCTGGAAGCGTACGCCGACACCCTGCTCGAGTTCGGGAGTTGGACAGGATCGCCCGGCATTCATACCGCTACGTGCTTCGCGTGCGCACAACAAAGCCTAGACGAGTGCCGCGCGAACGACACGGCCTCTTTGGTGTTCAGCGTCGTGCAGGATACCTGGATCGAGAGGTTTCCTGTCTATGACGGCGGCGGGATGAGGGCGGGCGCGTGCATAACGGCGGTGGACTCAAACCGCATCTACTGCGCTCCGGCCAAAGGGTCTACCGCCAAAGGGTACGCGTTCGCCAAGTACCTCGTCGCTGAGGATCTCTGGAAGTCTAGGAAGCCCACAATATGGAAGCCGATGGCCGGCTCTGCACTTTCGTATCCGGGGACCGGCGACTTCATCTACGCTATCCAGGGTAAGAACCACCAGTCATTCTGTCGGTATTCCATTTCCAATGACCTGTGGGACACGCTAAGGAGCATTCCCGGCGAACTGGGCGCGGGCGCGGGCATGGCCTGCCTGGGCACTGACTCAGTCTACGTCCTCAGAGGGACGGGTGGCACTGGGACGGGCAGCAAGTTCTACCGCTACAGCGTCCGTCAAAGCGAATGGCAGGAGCGCACACCGACGCCCGGCACGATAGGGAAGGGCGGCCGCCTGGTCTGTGCTGAGGGATCCCTGTATGCGCTGCGCGGCGGGAGGACCTGTGATTTCTACCGGTACGACCCTACGGGGAATTCCTGGCACACGCTTGCGCCAACCCCGGTCCCGGTATACTACGGTGCTGCAATGGCGTACGACTCCCTGCATGGGAAGATATACACCTTTTTTGGGAGTGATACAGCCTTCTACGCCTTCAACATACAGAGCGGTCAGTGGATGAAAAGGCGGCGTGCGCCGGCCAAAGTCAAGAATGGCGGTTGCCTCACGTACTGCGATCACTCGGTGTACGGTGGAGTCGGCATCGGCGGGAACCACAGCTTCTGGCGCTACTCGCCGCTGGGGCCCAGTGGCTTCCTTGACGCGAGCGATGATTGGTCAGAGCTGGTTGGTACGGCAGAGGCTTTGCCGTCGACGAACGTACACGACCCCGCCTCCCGTCTGGAACCTGGAGAACAGCTCACCTATGACCCCACTGACAAATCCACGCCGCAGTATTCGCCTAACGGCCTCTGGATTGCGTACACGGCGTGCGATTCCTCCAGCGACGGCGTCGGCCTCTATCAAATCCCGGCGCTTGGCGGTCTACCCGTCACTCTGGTCCCCGATACTCTCACCTGCGAGGACCCGCAGTGGGCAAACAGCGGCAACTGGCTCGTTCTGGCGGAGGATGATGGCATCTACAAGGTATCCAGCGACACTCCCCAAGTGAAACTGGCCGAGGGAATCGTTGCCGGACCACAGGTGACTCAGAACGACTCGTGGGTTCTGTACCAGGAGTGGGACCCGAGTGTCCAGACACACCATGTTCACAGAGTGCGACCCGATGGCACCGGAGATACATGTCTGACGCCGGGAACCGGCGAGTACCTTGAGCCACAGCCGATCACGGGCTCCGAGTTCGCGTGTGCGAGACTCAAAGACGAAGTGTACCAGCTCTCCAAGTTGGTGGGCGGGCAGGAGACGTGGCTGACGTCGGACTACGCCAACAACACTGGCATGGATGTATCTCCAAACGGGCTGTGGCTGACGTATCAGAAGCTGGATGAGTCAGGTCATTGGCAGATCTACAAGATGCGTGTAGACGGGACTGAAGAGACCAGAATCACTGACGGTACCTGCAACTGCGAGACGCCGGTTTTCTCTCCCGACGGACGCTACGTCGCGTATACGAAATGGCCAATTGACTCCGCTGAATTCAGCCAAGTCTGCTACAAAGACACAAACAGCGCGGTTCCTGAGGTGGCACTGAACAGCGCGACCGCGGACCGCGAGAATCCGTGTTGGTCCCCGGACTGTCAGCACATAGTCTACGAGATCGTGGTGGAGTCTGGCACGCTCGGGCCGAATCCAAGGAAGTTGAAGCAGATTGGGCGTGCACGCACGCGCATCAAGTCCCTGAGCGGAGTAGAGGAACTGAGTCACTTGCCCAGGGCGTTCGCACTCGAGCAGAACAAGCCCAACCCGTTCGGCAGGACGACAACCATCCGATACGCGCTTCCGGTTCATTCGCTCACTGAACTCAGCATCTTCGACGTCACCGGGAGAGCTGTCACGAGGCTAGTCCAGTCCGAGCAGAAGCCGGGTTTCTATTCAGTTGTGTGGAAGGGTACTGACATGCGCGGACGTAGTGTGGCTGCGGGTACGTACTTCTACGTTCTGAAGTCGAATGGCAAGATAGCGCAGAAGAGGATGTTGCTGGTGAGGTAGTCGCCACCCGACAGGCCAAAACGGCTTCCTAGACAAGGGCTGCCCGCATTCCTGCGGGCAGCCTTCCACTAGTAGACGCGGCTCAAGACGATGCTGGCGGCGAGGCAGATGAAGAGGTGATTCCGGGGACGCTATAAAAGACCCCGAGGTAATTCCGCGTAATTCCGGGGACGCAAAGCTTGTGCGAATACTCGACTCGCCGGGGTGTTTAGGGTCATCCTGGCAAGCGGTGCCGGCCGTAGTTGGTCTCCAGGCGGGTCGGTGGGTGTCTACTGCGGTCCGGGAGGTAGTCGGCAGTCCCTCCCTCCGGCCGTCCATTTGGGCTCGGCCTGGGCGCATTTGCCGAGTTCGCGTCCCGCGGCAAAGGCCTTGAGGTTGAGTTCGATGGCCTTAGGTTTGACCAGGCTGGTGATCGCCCCGTGGAAGGCATCGGCCGGGAATTCGAGACACCAGGAAACCGCCCCGAGCATCACCGTGTTCTGCACGCGGGAGTTGCCGAGCTTGAGCGCGGTCTTGAACGCAGGTACCGCCTGCCGGTTGGGCGCGCGGGCGGCAAGCCGTTCGTCGAGCCGTTCATCCGCCGGCCGTTCGACCATGCCGCTTGAGACCGGCAGCGGGTCGATCCGGTGCGGGTCATAGAGTAGCCTGCCGGTAGGCCGGAGCATGTGAATGTAGCGCAACGCCTCCAGCTTCTCGAATGCGACGACCATGTCGGCGGTTCCCTGCTCGATGAGTGGAGAGAAGACCCGGGTCCCGTAGCGGACGTGAGTGGTGACGCTTCCGCCGCGCTGAGCCATGCCATGGACTTCGGATTTCTTGATGTCGAGGCCGGCGCCCAGTGCGAGACTGGAGATAATATCCGAGAAGAGGATGACGCCCTGCCCGCCGACACCGCAGACGAGGATGTTCACTTGGCACCACCAGTCTCGGACTTTGTCCTTTGTCCTTGGTCCTTCGTCATTTCCGAGATGGCGCCTTTGGGGCAGACGTCCGCGCACATGCCGCACCCGACGCAAACGGTCTCGATGACGTGCGACTTCCCGTCACTGAACGAGAGCGCCGGGCAGCCGAGGCTGATGCAGGTCTTACAGCCGATGCACTTGTCCGGGTCAACCTGCCTCGGCGTGTCGTGCAGCTTGATGAGCAGGGCGCAGGGCCGGCGCGAGACGATGACCGATGGTCCGGGCTGGGCCAGGAATTCGCGGATCTGCTTCCGGGTTTCCTTGGTCTTGTACGGGTCAACCGTGAGGACGTTCGTGATGCCGCAGGCCCGGGCTACCTCGGCCGGGTCGATTGCGACTGTTTCCTTGCCCATCAGTGTTTTGCCGGTGCCGGGATGAGGCTGGTGCCCGGTCATGCCGGTCGTACGGTTGTCGCTGATGATGGTGACGACGTTCGACTGGTTGTACACCGTGTTGATGAGCCCGGTGATGCCGGAATGGAAGAAGGTCGAGTCGCCGATGACCGCGACCCGGCGCCGCGGGTCGGTTTCCCCCAACGCCTTGTCGCAGCCGTGCGCGGCGCTGATTGACGCCCCCATGTCGATGCAGGTGTCCATGGCGCTGTGCGGGGGCAGCCCGCCGAGGGTGTAGCAGCCGATGTCCCCGCCGATGAATAGCTTCTGTCTTTGCAGCGCCCAGAACATGCCGGTGTGCGGGCAGCCCGGGCAGAGCGACGGCGGGCGGTTGGGCAGGTCCGGTTCCGGCTCGACCGGGGCGGCGGGCCCGGACAGGGCGTCACGGACCACACGCGGGCTCAGTTCACCGGTGCGGGGCAGCTTGTCCTTGCCCGTCACTTTGAATCCGAGGGCGCGTACCTGCAGTTCAATGAAAGGGTCAACCTCTTCGATGACCACCAACTCGTCGACGGTCTCGGCGAACCGGCGCACCAGGTCTTGAGGAAAAGGCCACACCATGCCGAGCTTGAGGAAGGAGGCGTCGGGAATGACCTCGCGGGCGTATTGATAGGCGACGCCGTCGCAGATTACCCCGCGCTCTTTCGCGCCTTTCTCAATCCGGTTCAGGTCGCTCTTCTCGTTCCATGCCCGGACCCGGTCCATCCGCTTCTCGAGGTCGATATGGCGGACCCGGGCGAACGCGGGCAGAATCATGGTTTTCGTAATCTGTTTCTCGTAGCCTTTGACCGGTCTAGGCTGGCGGTCGCCAAGCTCCACCACGCTGCTGGAATGGGCGGTGCGCGTGGTCAGGCGCAGGATGACCGGTATGTCGAACTCCTCGGAAATGTCAAAAGCCCGGCGTGTGAAATCCCTGGCTTCCTGCGAGTCCGACGGGCAGAGCACCGGCACCTTGGCCATCAGGCCGTAGAACCGGTTGTCTTGTTCGTTCTGGGACGAGTGCAGTCCCGGGTCGTCGGCAGTGACGACGACGAGGCCGCCGTGCGCTCCGATGTAGGCGGCCGAGAAGAGCGGGTCGGCAGCGACGTTCATGCCGACGTGCTTCATCGCGGCGAGAGCCCGCGCGCCCGAGATTGAAGCGCCGAGCGCGACTTCCAGGGCTACTTTCTCATTGGTGGACCACTCGCAATAGACGTCCTTGTAGGTAGACAGTGCTTCGAGGATTTCGGTGGATGGTGTGCCTGGGTAAGCGGCGGCCACGTGGCAGCCTGCTTCCCAGGCTCCCCGGGCGACGGCTTCATCCCCGGAGAGTAATTTCCTTGTCATAGCTACGTTCCTTTTCTTTACCGGACAGGACCGCGAGCAGGCGCGAGGCCAGCGCCGACATCTCTTCCTCGCCCGGATACACGAACACCTTCAGGTCCAATGGGGCAAGCCACTTCTTCAAGTCGGTCAGGAACCGCTTCGACAAGGTCAGGCCGCCGGTCAGGATGATGGCGTCGGGCCTGCCCTCGCACGCCACGACGTACGCGCCGATTTCCTTGGCTGCCTGATAGACCAGCGCCCGATAGACCAGTTCGGCCTGCTTGTTGCCGCCGGCGAGAGCGGTCTCGACCCGGCGGATGTCGTCGGTTCCAAGGTACGAAACCAGACCGCCGCGGTTCGTGAGCAGGTCGATGAGTGTGGCTTCGTTGTACCGGCCGGAGAAGCAGGCGCGGGCGATCCCGGACAACGGTAGAGACCCGGCTCGCTGGGGGGAGAACGGCCCGTCGTCGTTGGCATTGGTCGCATCCACCTGGCGTCCGCCCACGTGCGCGGCAACCGTGATGCCGGTCCCCAGATGCGCGACCACGAAGCGGCATTTCTCGTACGGTTTCTTGAGCTTCCGGGCGGTTGCCTGTGCGACGGTGCGGCAGCTCAGGGCGTGCGAGATCGCGGACCGCTGGATGCCCTTGAAACCGGAGACCCGGGCGATGTCACGGAATTCGTCGGTGGATTCCGGGTCGACAAAGTAGGCGGGGATGCCCAGTTCCTGGGACAGCTCAAACCCGATGAGCGGGCCGAGCAGCGACGGATGAAGCGTCTGGTACTCGCCGTGCCGGATGTCGGCGACGACCCGGGGCGTGATGCGATAGACCCCGCCGGGCAGAGGCTTCAGCGGGCCGCCGCGGGTGGCGATGGCCTGCAGCCGCTGCTGGTCGAACTTGTGCTTGCCCAGGGTCGTCAGGACGGTTGACTCGCGCAACTGGTACTGGTCAAGGACGTGCCCGAATCGCACGAGTTGGTTGGGCGGGTGCTCGACGGTTTCGGTGAAGACCTGGCGCGGGCCGTTGAACACGGCCACCTTGGTGGACCCGCCGCCGGGATTGATGACCAGAATCCACATCTGCCTCAGTCTATCGTTGCTGCCCGGTAAGTCAACTTGCGGGCCGGGCAGGGCTATCCGCAGATAACGCGGATTCGACCGCTGACGGCCTGTCTCTGCCTACTGACTGCCGCCTGGTTCCGCAATCACCGCCCGCCGCCGACGCGGCCGGTGTTCATCGCGTCGTGGTGGAACTTGGGCCAGTCAGAGTTCGCCAGCTTGCCGGTGCCCTTGAGCGCGTACAGGTAGCCCTCATCGCAGGTAAAGTAGACCGTCCCATCCGGGCCGATGGTTGGCGCAGACCTGATGTTCGCGCCGGTCTGATACTGCCACTTGAGGGTGCCGTCGCGGTTCAGTGCGTAGAGGGAATTGTCATTCGAACCGAAATAGACCGTTCGCTGAGAGTTGATTGCGGGCGAGCCGTCCACGTTACCGCCAGTCCGGTAGCGCCACTTGAGCGTGCCGTCAGCCGTGAGGGCGTAGAGGTAGTTGTCCTGTGACCCGACATAGATAGTGCCGTCAGCAGCAATGGCCGGCGAGGATTCGACATTTTTGCCGGTCTCATACTGCCACTTGAGGGTGCCGTTCGGGTTCAGAGCGACGAGGTAGTCGTTGTCCGAACCAAAGAAGATAGTGCCGTCAGAGCCGATTGCCGCGGACGAGTTGACGTTACCGCCGGCATCAAAGCGCCACTTCAGCGTGCTGTCCGGGTTCAGGGCGTAGAGGTAGTCGTCCTGTGATCCGACATAAACCGTACCGTCAGCCGCAACGGCCGGGGATGACGTGATATTGCTGCCGGTCAGGTAGCGCCACTTCAGCCACCCGGAAGGGCTGATGGCGTACACATAGTCGTCCGATGACCCGACGTAGACCGTGCCGTCAGCCGCCTGTACCGGGGACGTCCGTATATTACCCCCGGTCGCGTAGCTCCACCAGGGAGTACCATCAGGGCCGATAGCGTAGAGGGAGTTGTCATCTGAGCCGACGTAGACCGTTCCGTCAGCCCCGACCGCCGGGGAGGATTGAATGCTCCCGCCGGTCGGGTAACGCCACTTGAGTGTGCCGTCGGGATTAACCGCGCACAGAGAGCTGTCGCGCGACCCGGCGTAAATGGTCCCGTCCGGGCCGATGGCCGGCGAGGAATACAGGGATGTTACCTCGCCGGCAGCCAGTTGGGTGCGCCATTTGCTCAACGTGTCCGTCGGCCGGATGACGATGTCGTGCGCCGCCGACCACAGGGACGGCGCGTTAAACGGATCCTTGGCCTGCGCCGTAATAAGGTAGGTCTTTGGAGTTGACCAGACGTGGCTCATCCTCGCCGATTCGCCGGAGGCGACGTAAGGACTCCAGTCTGAGGTGTCGCCGTCATCCCATGCGAACCTGATTGCCACGGTGCTGCTGTCGGGGTGGAAAGCGACAGCGGCAAAGGTGTAGGACGAGTCCTTGCCTCCGATGCCCGGGCCGGTCGGGGTACGTGGCGTGTCGGGCGGGCGGTACAACACTACCTGCACCGTGAGTCCGCCGGAAGAGTCGGATTCGCGCTGCTCCTGGTCCATTGCCCAGGCACGGACTTCGTACGTCCCGGTCCTGGGCCACGTGTGAGTCCGCGTGGCAGCATCCCCGCTTGCATACCAGCCCTCCCAACCCGAATACGTGGAATCGCCCCAGCCGAAGCGGACAGCCACGCTGTCGCCGTCCGGGTCGGTCGCAATCGCGGAGAAGGCGTAGGTAGTGTCCTTGAAGCAGATGCCGGGTCCGGTCGGGACGGCCGGCACGTCCGGCGGTCGGTTCCTCTTGCAGGCGAGCCCGGCAGCCACCACGACCGCCAGGGCGGCGGCAGCCAACGTCCTCGTTGCAGACATCATTCCCATCTACCGACCGCCGCCGACCCGGCCCGTGTTCATCATGTCGTGGTGGAACTTGGGCCAGTCAGAGTTGGCCAGCTTGCCGGTGCCCTTGAGCGCGTACAGGTAGCCCTCATCGCAGGTAAAGTAGACCGTCCCATCCGGGCCGATGGTTGGCGCAGACCTGATGTTCGCGCCGGTCTGATACTGCCACTTGAGGGTGCCGTCGCGGTTCAGTGCGTAGAGGGAATTGTCATTCGAACCGAAATAGACCGTTCGCTGAGAGTTGATTGCGGGCGAGCCGTCCACGTTACCGCCAGTCCGGTAGCGCCACTTGAGCGTGCCGTCAGCCGTGAGGGCGTAGAGGTAGTTGTCCTGTGACCCGACATAGATAGTGCCGTCAGCAGCAATGGCCGGCGAGGATTCGACATTTTTGCCGGTCTCATACTGCCACTTGAGGGTGCCGTTCGGGTTCAGAGCGACGAGGTAGTCGTTGTCCGAACCAAAGAAGATAGTGCCGTCAGAGCCGATTGCCGCGGACGAGTTGACGTTACCGCCGGCATCAAAGCGCCACTTCAGCGTGCTGTCCGGGTTCAGGGCGTAGAGGTAGTCGTCCTGTGATCCGACATAAACCGTACCGTCAGCCGCAACGGCCGGGGATGACGTGATATTGCTGCCGGTCAGGTAGCGCCACTTCAGCCACCCGGAAGGGCTGATGGCGTACACATAGTCGTCCGATGACCCGACGTAGACCGTGCCGTCAGCCGCCTGTACCGGGGACGTCCGTATATTACCCCCGGTCGCGTAGCTCCACCAGGGAGTACCATCAGGGCCGATAGCGTAGAGGGAGTTGTCATCTGAGCCGACGTAGACCGTTCCGTCAGCCCCGACCGCCGGGGAGGATTGAATGCTCCCGCCGGTCGGGTAACGCCACTTGAGTGTGCCGTCGGGATTAACCGCGCACAGAGAGCTGTCGCGCGACCCGGCGTAAATGGTCCCGTCCGGGCCGATGGCCGGCGAGGAATACAGGGATGTTACCTCGCCGGCAGCCAGTTGGGTGCGCCATTTGCTCAACGTGTCCGTCGGCCGGATGACGATGTCGTGCGCCGCCGACCACAGGGACGGCGCGTTAAACGGATCCTTGGCCTGCGCCGTAATAAGGTAGGTCTTTGGAGTTGACCAGACGTGGCTCATCCTCGCCGATTCGCCGGAGGCGACGTAAGGACTCCAGTCTGAGGTGTCGCCGTCATCCCATGCGAACCTGATTGCCACGGTGCTGCTGTCGGGGTGGAAAGCGACAGCGGCAAAGGTGTAGGACGAGTCCTTGCCTCCGATGCCCGGGCCGGTCGGGGTACGTGGCGTGTCGGGCGGGCGGTACAACACTACCTGCACCGTGAGTCCGCCGGAAGAGTCGGATTCGCGCTGCTCCTGGTCCATTGCCCAGGCACGGACTTCGTACGTCCCGGTCCTGGGCCACGTGTGAGTCCGCGTGGCAGCATCCCCGCTTGCATACCAGCCCTCCCAACCCGAATACGTGGAATCGCCCCAGCCGAAGCGGACAGCCACGCTGTCGCCGTCCGGGTCGGTCGCAATCGCGGAGAAGGCGTAGGTAGTGTCCTTGAAGCAGATGCCGGGTCCGGTCGGGACGGCCGGCACGTCCGGCGGTCGGTTCCTCTTGCAGGCGAGCCCGGCAACCAGCATTATGGCCAGGACTGCGACAAAGAAAGCTCTCGTGTGCGTTGCCGTATCTTCTTACCGCCCTCCGCCCGTGCGACCGGTGTTTCTCAAGTCATGCTGGAACTTGGGCCAGGGCGAATTGGCCAGGGGGCTTTCGCCTCTGAGCGCGTACAGGTAGCCGTCATAACTGCTGAAGTAGACTGTTCCGTCCGGGCCGATGGCCGGGCTCGTCTGGATGCTGCCCTCGGTTGCGTACTTCCACTTGAGCGTGCCGTCGGAGTTTATCGCGTGAAGGTAAGTGTCGTCCGAGCCGACGTAGAGCGTGCCGTCCGCCGCAATGGCCGGCGTCGACCATATCGAACCATCGGTCTGGTACTGCCACTTGAGCGTGCCGTCGGGATTGAGGGCGTACACGTAGTTGTCCTGCGATGCGAAATAGATGGTACCGTCCGTGCCGATTGCGGGCTCGGACCTGATGTCTGCCGACAGCGGGTATTGCCATTTGACTGTTCCGTCCGGATTGATGGCGTAGAAGTCGCTGAAGCGTGTCCCGACGTAGAGGGTCCCGTCCGCCGCGATCGCCGGCGAGGTGGGCCACCCGATGACAGAGTATTGCCACCTGGCAGAGCCGTCGGGGTTCACCGCATGGACGAAACCGTCTTTCGTCCCAATGTAGACCGTTCCGTCCGTCGCCACGGCCGGCGGGCTGGTGACTCCCCACAGGGTCACGTATTGCCATTTCAAGGTGCCGTCCGCGCCGAACGCATAGAGGCTGAGGTCGTCCGAGCCGACGTAGACCGTGCCGTCCGGGCCGATGGCCGGAGATTCAGCGACGGCCGCGCCGACCTTCTGGCTCCACTTGAGCGTGCCGCTGGGGTTGAGCGCGTACAGATAGCCGTCATCCGAACCGAAATACACGGTACCATCCGCGGCGACGGCCGGCGAGACCCAGACCACGCCGCCGGTATGGAATCGCCAACTCAGGATGCACTGCTGGCTCACGGCGTAAAGGGAGCTATCGTACGACCCGAAATAGAGCGTGCCGTCCGGTCCGATTGCCGGGCTGGACTTTATCGAACCCGCAGCCTTGTACTGCCACTTCAGGGTGTCCAACTGGATGGTGATGTCGTGCGGGGGAGACCACTGCGACAGCGCGTTGCCCGTGTCTCTTGCCTGAGCCGTGACCGTCCACGTACCGGGAACGGACCAGGCGTGGTTCACCCGCACCGACTCTTCGGAGGCGACGAAAGCGCTCCAGTCGGAAGTGTCGCCGTCACCCCAGGCGAACCTGATTGCGACGGTGAAGCTGTCGGGATGGGAGGCGACGGTGGCGAAAGTGCAGGACGAGTCCTGGACTCCGGTGTCCGGCCCGGATGGTGCGGCCGGGGTGTCGGGCGGCCGGTGAAGCGCGACCCGCACCGTGAGCCCGTCCGACCAGTCGGACTCGGCGAGTCCCTGGTCCTGCCCCTGGGCGCGGACCTCGTAGGTCCCCGTATCCGACCAGGCGTGGGTCAGTTCGATGGCCCGGCCACTGGTAGACCAGCCGGACCATTCCGACATCGTCGAGTCGCCCCAGTCGAAGCGGACAGCCACACTGTCATCGTCCGGGTCGGCCGCGCTTGCGGAAAAGCTGTAGGTTATCTCCTTGAAGCAGTACGCGGGCCCGGTCGGTACGGCCGGTGCCTCGGGCGGGTGGTTGGTGCAGGACGAAATCCCGACTACCAGCAGGGCTGCGGACAGAAGCGGAATCAGACCAGCGCGGCCTTTAATCATGACACCTCCTGTCATTCCCGGCCCTGTCAGGGCCGAGCTTATCTTCCGGCAAAGGGGATAAGTGGAAATGGCAAAGTTCGGAGTCCGGACTTGTTCATTCCCCTTGGAACTTTCCCCCGGCAAAGGGGATAAGTGGAAATGGCAAAGTTCGGAGTCCGGACTTGTTCATTTCCCCTTGGAACTTTCCCCTTCATCATAGCCCTAATTATACCACGGGAGACCGCATGTCAAGCTGAATCCGAACTCCGAGGACCGAGGCGGGATTTCACCTGGACATCATGCCTCTCTCGATTCCATCGCCGCCGGAGGTTCGGACTCCCTCGCGGACCTCTTGGAGAACCGGGCCGGGAAGTCAAGGCGGCAGCCTGCGGCTGACCGCCCACGGCTCGCGGTTCATGATGCTCTGCCGCAGGCAGGTGCCATCCGATGGCTCAACCGCGTGACATGGGCAGCAGGGACCAGGGACCGGGGACTAGGGACTATGAACTAGCAGCTGATAACTCGCGCCGTTGGCGCGACGGCAGGGGAGACGCCGCCCGCGCGACAGGAGCTTCTTATGTACGCTGAATCTCTCCGGCTGCCCTCACTAGGGATGCCGATGGCGGACGCGGTAAGCCTCGCGACGCACGGCGGTCCCGTAGAGGGGCGGGCTCTTTGGTTCCCGCGGCGCACGGAAACTCGGCGGCTCGCGACCCAGAATCTCCAGGCCATACGTGCCGACAATCTCCTTGAGAATTCCATCCACGACCGCGACGACCTCGGCAGGTATGAGCGCGAGATTCGGCTTGCGCTGCGCCACCAGCCCTTCAATGGTTATCGTGCCCACGTGCCAGTGTTCGCGCGTGATTGCCCCGTCGGCGACCAGTCGCCGTACGGTGTCGGTGAAGACGTTGGAAAGGTGACCGTAGCAGTGTGAACTACGGCCGGGGCGGAGGAGTTTCTCGCTGTGAGTGGAAGACCAGACCTTGTCAATCCACCCGAACAGCTTCCGAACGACATTCTGACCTATGTCCCGCTTGCCGCTGGTTTTCTCCAGCACGTAGAGCAGGACCTCATCGAACAGGGCCTGCCGGCCCGACGAATCGGAGTTATCATCCATTCTGCACCTCCAACTAATTGTACCACGGACGAAGACTCCCGTCGAGGGCCAAAACCGGGCTACCGGGACCGGGTCCTGCTACTGCCGGTCGCAGCCTCGGTCTGGGGACTCACGCCCGCCGGGCGCGGCGACGGCTCACGGCTTGCGCTGGTGGCAGGGGAGGGGGGCTTGCTGCGCCGGGGCGGGTCTGGTAAAATCCTGCTGCTGGGAGCGTTGCCAGCTTGCGGCCGAAACACAACTGCGTGATGACCGCCGGCGCGCTCCCGGCTTTGCCTTGACTCTGGGGTCTGGAGCGGGAAACCAAAGTGACTGTGTCCGGCCCGGCAGGATCTGCTGTCGCGGCCCGCGAATATCGGACGGTCAGGGTAGACGCCGCCCGCACGTGGACCGTGCGAGGACGGCAATTGGGCAGTCCGAGAGCCCTAGCTCCGCGTCTGTGGCCCTTGGGCGATCTTCCGTAGGGCCATGTAAGGATTGAACTGAGGATTTACCGAGACGTAGCCACTGATTCTGTCCAGCGCAGCCTGCGAGTACCTGTGGACTACGCCCGAGTGCGACACCCTTACCGCCTGATGGAACTGGTCGTTCCCTTTGAGACCAAGGAACTTCACCGTGGCCGCAACGAAGTTGCGAGTCTTCGCAAGCTTCTGTGCGAGCTCGGCGGTGAGATACGGGTAGTCCGATTCAAGCTCGGTTCGTCGGATCAGGACCGGCAGCGATGAATCGGCCGAGCTGCCTTTCCTGAGATTCAGGTCCGCGGTGTAGTTGCGCGGTGCCTGCACGGCGACGACTCTCACCATGTCGCTGCCCTTCAAGTAGGCATTCAGAGCGAGGTGCGGAAGCACCTTCTTTTTGTTCTTGTACTGCTCTTCAAATTGGGTTTGACTGATGTACTGGTGCCCATCAAACTTGACTCCTCGGTCAAGGAGCCAGATGAGCCTCCTGCTGGAGTCGTTCCTTCTGACCTTAGATACCAGCTTTTGTACCTTGTCGGCGTATGTAGTAAGCTCGGCGAAGGACAGGGATAGGTAGTGTCCTTGGAGCCGAGATACCTTCTGCGGGTATACCTTGGCGACAACCATGCGAAAGAACTTACAAGAGAAGAAGAATAGGTGGTGGAGTATTTCTGCGGGAGTGGCTGGCAGCACGTGGTGCACCGCGCAGTTCCTCAGTGATACGATCTGCTGGATGCAATCCTCTTGGTTATCGTCCAGAAGACGCAGTCCCTTCAATCTGGATACGGCCACCTCAGCAGAAATCGTGTTCCCGGCATTGTCTTTCGTGATGTTTAGGTGGTTCTTCACCAGCACAGACTTCGCCAGCAACTCCCACGCAGTAGTTGTCAGCATCAGACAGGTCTCGGCTTTGTACGGCCGCCCGACGCGGTTGAAAGCGTCGACCGCCTCCTCCGCAGCCCACATCGCACTTTCGAGCAGCCTTAGATACTCGCGCTTCATCTTCACTGGCATGGTGGCTACTCCTCCAGCGGTAACGGGGTCAGTTTGACTGCCGAGTCCTCTCTAAGCTTGGCGTGATTCAAGCTGCACCGCCACGCTGTATATGTGGCCTATCCTGACATATGTGGTTACGAGGGGCACGATTTACAGCGGGACGCCTTACACGCGGTCCCACTGCTCTTGCGCCTTGGTCTTCCTCATCTCCGCCAGTACTAGACCTTTTTGCTTCTTGAGCGCATGCAGCAGCTTAGCCTGACGCTCGTATTCGGCGATGGCCTGAGCCAAAGGCATCCCAGGCGCGAACAGGTTTCCGTTCCAATGGCATTGTACCCCGTTCGCTGACTGCAGGTCGTTGTACCAGCCTCCGGCAACGCCCTCGTTCGAATCCATGAGACCCGCCCTGCGCAACGGTGTTGCTGCGGCGCTAATGATGGCAGAAATGGCACGTGGTATGCTCGGTTTGTCCACGATATCCAGCGTGAGTCTGTCAGGTTCCCAGTGCTTATCGTCCTCCCACGATGTGTCGCGGTGCGGCAGCCACACTGGGTCACTAACTTGCTGTTTGATTATGTCGGCGATGGTCTTGTTCATCTCGGTGAATTGCGTCTTCGCCCGTTTCAGGTCTTCAGCCGGGAGCTTGGCCATACGGTCTGCGTGTGTGTACATAACATGCTGGAGAAGCAGCTCGTTGCGTTCTTCGATGAAGCTCTTCACACTGACGAGAAAGGCGCTCCAGCTTGAACCCATGGCCTTAGCTGTGGAGAGGAATTCAGTGCGGAGTTTCTCCAGCTTAGTCTCCAATTCCGGATAAGATTCCATCACACCTCCTGATTACCGTAGTTGTATGCTACTCTGTCTTTCCCGGTCGCAGCCGGGAGTTCGGACAGCATTTACAGTATAGTAGGTCGGTGGCCAGCAAATGTCAAGGCGTGGCCTCATCGCTCTGCGACTCGTCGAATAATTCCGGGTCCGGCTCAAGGTGGGTGGCGGAGTCGGCTGCGGCGTCGGACTCGGCCAGGTCCTGCCTCATCTTCCGCAGGTAGTCGTCCGGCAGCATGACTGGATGTCAGCGGTTCATCTTGGGCATCAGGCCATTATGCCGATTCGGGCGCGGTAGTCAAGGCGGCGGGGAGAGGGGCAGGAGTTCGGCACAGCGGCGGGGGAGGGCTGAAAATCAGCGGCACACGGCGACGAGGGCGGAACTGCGGGCTCCGGTTCAAGTCGCGTCCCAGGGTTTGACTTCCTTCTGGGTCCAGTCGCGGGCCGCGTGGACGATGGCGAGAATGATGACGCGCGCGTCTTCGAGTCGATACATGATGCGGTAGTTCTGGAACAGGAGTTCTCGGGTGTTCGGGTCGTCAGCCTCGGGAACGAGCCGGCCTCTGGCCGGGAGTTCGACAAGGGTCTCCACGGCCTCAATAATCCGGTTGATGAAGCGGCCGGCATAGAACTCGGAGTCGCGCCTGATATAGTCACGAATGCTCTCGATGTCGGCCAGCGCGGGCTCGGACCAGACGAGCTTCATTCGTCCAGGAGCCGCTTCCTGACCGCGTCGTGAGCTACCACGCGTCCATCTTCGACGGCCTTCAGGGCGACGGCGAGCTTCTTCTTTATGTACAACTCGTACATGACGTCGTCCCACGTGGCCTCGTCGGGCAACTGGTCGATGAGCTTCCTGGCTTCGTCTCTTACTGTATTCATGTAAGCGTGTCCTCCAGACTCAGTCAGCATAGGGCGGAACGTGTCGGGCGTCAAGCAAGACGGCACGGAGACGACTGCGCGGCGAACCGGGATGTCAATGCGCTGGCTCGTCGCTCTGCGACTCGTCGCATAGTTCCGGGTCCGGTTCTAGGCGGGTAGCGGAGTCGGCAGCGGCGGCGGATTCGGCCAGCCCGAAAGCCAAAGCCGGTTGCTAGAGTGCGAAGTCTCGGATACGGTCAGGACTACAGCGGGGATTACGGTGAGGACTGCGGTGGGGAGCACGGTGAGGAGTACGGCAAGGATTACGGTGAGGACCACGGTGGAGACCACAGTGAGGAGCACGGCGGGGACCACAGCGGGGACTACAGCAGGGAGTACGGTGAGGACTGCGGTGAGGAGTACGGTAATGAGTACGGCGGGGATTACGGTGAGGACTACAGCGGAGAGTACGGTGAGGACTACTGCCGGGATTGCGGCGGGGACTACGGTGAGGAGTACGGTGAGGAGTACAGCGGGGATTACGGTAGGGAGTACGGTGGGGAGTACGGGTCCCCCGGTCGGATGAGAACGAGCCGGGGGGTGCTGAAGTCTTGCACCTTTTGCCGTTTCGTTACGAACAAGTATGCGAGAGCAATGATATGAGCAGACGATATTCTCACCCGCCGCGCCACGAGCGCCCGCATGAGCAGCGTTTGCGGGAGATTGTGGATGAGCTGGTGCCGGATGATTCTCGGAAGCAGACGTATCTTTCGTTCGCATGGGAGCTTGCGATGGCGGGGCGGCAGGCGCGACTAACCACAGATGAACGCAGATGGACACAGATTCGAGGTTCGGAAAGGACGCCGGCACTGCGAGCTGGGAACTGGAAACTGGAAACTGCGACGACGCGTAATCCACCCTTCCCTGATTATGGCCCGAGGACGAAACGCATCGTCGCGAAGTGGTTCAAACGCGGACTCTCGGGGCATTTGCTCTGGCTTATCGGCGAGGCGGTGCTGCGGGAGCAAGAGTGGTAAATGGAGGTATACGATGAAAGAGCGAGCCCATGATCGCACAGAACGG
>Ga0265595_1000068_pt1 | contig 92682 bp, 93 predicted proteins | sample saktaG_15_FD_190148 | JGI IMG/M metagenome (GOLD analysis project Ga0265595, IMG submission 190148) | Saline water microbial communities from Sakinaw Lake, British Columbia, Canada - sak_2013_06_06_50m | ecosystem: Environmental > Aquatic > Non-marine Saline and Alkaline > Saline ... | reverse complement strand
GACAAACGGACGAAAGGAGTTGACAAGACGCCAAAACTGCCGGACAATCAGCCGGCCGAAAACAGCTAGGAGGGGGGTCAGATTTCAGTGGCACAAAGGGGTCAGTTTTCAATGGCAAACGACACTGAACCAACGCGGACTTTGCCTTCTGCACTTTGGCCCATAGCTCTTGGCCTGCACCCGGCATCCGCTCTGCACTTCTGCCTTCTGCATTCTGATATCTGACTTCTGACTTCGCTCGGTCCTCTAAATGACCGCCCCCCGTACCCTGAGTCACCGTCCCCCGGTGCATTGGGTAGACTATTGGACCGGCTCTTGGACCCGCTCTTGGTCAAGCTCTCTGGCCAACTCTTGGTGAGGCTCTCTGACCGGCTCTTGGTCAGGCTCTCTGTCCGGCTCTTGGTCAAGCTCTCTGACCGACTCTTGGTCAGACTCTCTGACCGGTTCTTGGTCAGACTCTCTGACCAGCTCTTGGTCAGGTTCTTTAACCCGCTCTTGGTCAGGTTCTTTGACCCGCTCTTGGTCAGGTTCTCTGACCGGCTCTTGGTCAGGTTCTCTGACCGGCTCTTGGTCAGGCTCTCTGACCGGCTCTTGGTCAAGCTCTCTGACCAGCTCTTGGTCAAGCTCTCTGTCCCGCTCTTGGTCAAGCTCTCTGTCCCGCTCTTGCTCAGGCTCTCTGACCAGTTCTTGGTCAGGTTCTTTGACCCGCTCTCGGTCAAGCTCTTTGTCCGGCTCTCTGACCAAACCGGTGAACGGCGCAATTGCGCTGCTTGACTACGACGGTAGCCAACCTATGCTAACTACCGATGGACGACGGATTCACCCCGGCCTTGACGGACACATAATTGAATACTATGTCCCCGGAATTACGCGGAATTACGCGATTCGACTCCCGATTGCGGTCATTCTACAATCCTGCACTGATGGAAGTTCCTTCGAAGCCCTAACTCAAGTGAGGTCAATCTGATGACTCTGCCACGCGGGAATCATGCACTGGGCGTTCTGTCCATCTGGACGGCTCTCCTAGCCTCTATCGCAATCGCAATGACACCCGTCGAGATCAAGCGGGACTACGGTGATGCGGTCGTCACGATAACAACCTACTCTGCGGCAGAGGACGCGGTCGGTCTAGGTAGTGGCTTCATTGTTGACCCTTCTGGCGTGATAGTAACCTGTTTTCACGTGATCAACGGGGCGTATCCGGCTGTAATCAAGCTCCTCAACGGAGCCTCATTTCAGGACATCTGGGTACTGGGCTGCGACTCGGCCAAGGATGTCGCCGTGATCAAGGTGACGGGCCGAAATCTCCCGTCTGTGAAGCTGGCAGGCACAGATGACGTCGAGGTAGGCGAGCGCGTGATCGCAATCGGTAACCCCAGGGGTCTAGAGAATACTATCTCAGATGGTCTACTCAGCGGGGTCAGAGAGATGGACAACTTCAACCTGCTGCAGATCAGTGCGCCAATATCGCCGGGGAGCAGCGGCGGACCGGTGTTCAACTCCTCAGGACGAGTGGTCGGCATAGCGTCCGCCACCCTGAAGGAAGGCCAGAATTTGAACTTCTGCGTCCCAATCGGCTACGCGCGCCAATTCGTCAACCTGAAGCCAGTCTTGACGCTGGAAAACTTCGCGCACGGAGTCAGAGAGCAAACGTCCTTGGGGCCGAGCCCAGTTCCACGTCTAGTCGAGACCAGTTTCTGCAGGACTGCGTTGGACCCTTGACTGGCATCTTCGGCGCATGTGCGGAATACTGGACGGGATTGCGGCTCACCATAGACGCTGGCGCCGCTGGGGCAGAGGGTGTCATGAGCTTCCACCTGTCGTACGTGAAAGAAAAGTCATCGAATGCTCTCCAGCAGCTTGAGGGTCTCAGCCCGCCTGACCGCGTCCTTGCGGTAGCTCAGGCTGGGTTCGTAGATGCAGCTCGCAAGCTCGCGGAGGGCGCCGACATGATGGCGCGTGCCCTGCCGGGGAACGTTGGCTACGCGCTGGACGCCGGCGCGGCGAAGATAACTGAAGCATCGAACATTGACAATCTTAGACCGCACATTGAGGCGTTTGCGCGTGCCTATTTGGGAACGCGGGCTGCGAACGACACCACAAGCCGGCTACCATCGGTCTTTGACAGGCTGTCGGCCGCATTCGCCATAGCAGCCATCCTTCAAATCCAGGAGGACACATCCCGCAGTGTTCTACGGAGCATCTTGGACCAGGCGGGGACAAGTTCACTGGGGTTTCGCGTTAACCCGTGGCAGCCAGGTGTCGTGGTCTTGTCCGTTGAGGACGGATCCCCCGCTAAACAAGCTGGCCTGCGGAAGGACGACGTGCTTCTTGGGACCAGCAATGGCAAGTGGACGTTCCGGAACTTCTGGGACATTAGTGTCTTCTGGGCCGTGCAGCCGATAGGAGAGAACTTCAAGCTGGACATTCTCCGCGACCACAGAACCTTGCAGGTCACAACAGCACTGCGGCGCACTGGAGGTTGAGTACGCCCACCAGCCATTGGAAATGAGGGACAGTCACCTATTAGAGTCCGGGGAAACGGTGGCACAATACGAAGCCCTGCCTGCCCAGCGCATCGGGAAGGGATGAAGGATGAAGAGCGAAGAACGAGGAACGAGGAACGAGGAACAAGAGGAGACGCGACCTGCTGTCCAAGTGCGACTATGCGGAGGATGTGAAGTGAGGATTGGAGGCGGCTATGTCTGAGACGTACAACATCTACTGCGACGAGAGCTGTCATCTACTGAACGACCAGAGTTCGGTTATGGTCCTCGGCGCGGTCTGGTGCCCGGCAACAGCCGCACGGGAATTCTCAGAGAAGGTGAAGCAGGCGAAGGCCGCACATGGCGTGAAGCCCAGCGCTGAGGTGAAATGGCACAAGGTGTCACCCGCTAACCTGGCTTTCCACCAAGCGTTGGTTGACCTCTTCTTTGCGGACGACCGGCTGCGGTTTCGGGGCGTAATCGTGCCCGACAAATCGGTATTGCGGCACGAGGTATTCAAGCAGACGCACGATGACTGGTACTATAAGATGTACTTCGTCCTGCTGGAAGCGATACTCGACCCGAAGACCCCATTCTGTGTCTACCTTGACTACAAAGACACGCACGGCGGGTCCAAGGTGCGCAAGCTGGAGGAAGTCCTGCGCAAGAGCAAGTACGACTTCTCGGGTCAGATTGTGGAGCGCGTGCAGATCGTGCGGTCTCACGAGTCCGCTCTGATTCAGATGGCGGACCTATTGATAGGGGCGGTGGCGTACGCCAATCGCGGGTTGAATGAGAGTGCAGCAAAGCTTACGCTTGTGGACGACATCAAGCGACGGTCCGGACACACGCTCACGAAGACGACTTGGTTGAGGGAACTCAAGTTCAACCTGCTAGTCTGGCAGCACAAGGGAGAGCCTGAGTGCCGGTAGCGCCTGACTGGCTGCCGCCATTATTCCCGGTGACGGGAAAGCGCATTGAACAGGTCGTCGCACTGCTGTACGCGGTGTTCATCCGCGACTTCAAGCAAGGCAAACCCGCGCTGGGCGCTGTGCCGGTTCGATGGGGCGAGCAGCCGCGCGAGTTGTTCGGTTCCTACTACGAAGAGGGCTTCTGGCACCTGCTGTGTAGGAAGGTCGGGCCAGGCCCCTTGGACCGTGAGTTCGAGCCGAGCCGCGCCGAGCGCATGCCGTGGTGTGCACCGGTGCTGCAACACGCAGCGGAGCCCTGCATCAGAGTGTGGGAGCACCTGGCGGGTGACCCTGCGTTGCTGACGCCCAGACAGCGAGCCGAGAAAACCAGCACGTATGTTTGGCTCGTTGAGCATGACTACGTCGTTGTCCTGCACCGTAGGAAGCTCGGTTCAGGGACGGTCTACTTCCTGCGGTCTGGCTATCATGTCGATGGCGCGTCCAGCCGACAGAAGTTCCAGAGGAAGTACGATGACCGTTTGCCATGAAACGCAACCGCCGCCCTTGCGGGCGGCAGGCGATCTCTTTCCACACATGGCGGATGAGTCTGATACGATAGTAACCGAATTGGCTATGGTGTCAAGCAAGAAAGCAGGGCCTACATCCGCCGCCAAGGGCGGTTTCGGTCCTGCACTGAGATAATAGGGCGTGGGCCGAACTTATCAAGTTCGGGCGCTGCTTCAAAGGGACTATCGGGGGGACTATCGGGGACAGTAACCGTTTTCGCTTCACCCGAATCCCGCGGCCGATGTCCGTACACCGCAAGCCATACACCGTAGCCGTCAGCCGTCGGCCGGATGCGTCGTCAGGTCGCAGCGGAAGCCCTGAAGCGTGCCTTGATGTGTGTAGCCCGCCCGTTCGAGTGCCGCGTGCATCGGCAGGTTCTCAACGTCCGTCTCCGCCACAACTGTCTTGAGCCCTCTTCGTTGCAGGAGCGCCGTTCCTTTCATCAGCAGGTCGAAACCGTGGCCTGTTCCTCGCAGTTCCGGCACTACCCCGATGTAGTTGATGGTGCCCTCGTTACCGACTACGATCCGTTGCGGCCCGACGAGGCCGCAGAGCCTTCCGTCGTCAAGATAGCCGAGCTGCCATTCGTCAGGCAGGAACTCAACGTCCTTGAGTACGGCCATGTACATTCGGCCCGCCGCGCCCAGGCCGTGCTTCGCGAGGTCCGCCTGGTCCGCTCGGTCGAGTGTGCCTTCGGTGACCCGCCGCGCCGCCTCGGTGAAAGCGTCCTCGCCGACAACGGCAAGCGAACGGAATTCCAGTCGAGTAGGGACTTCGACCTCAACGCCCGAGTCCTGCCAGACGTACCGCTTCTTCTCCTGGAACTGCCTGAACCCGAACGACTCAAGCAGTTCCTGCTTGCGGGCCGGGTTCTTCTCGTAAATATCGTAGATGGCAGCCATGGCACAGGTCGCACCCGACTGGGCGAGCCCGGTCAGTGCCGTTCCCAGCAATTCCCTACCTGTTTCCCGGAAGTCGACCGAATCGTCAACATACATCCCGAACATGTAGCGTTCTGTCGAAGACGGGCCGTGGTGGAAGTAAACCCGACCAACCGGCTTGGCATCTTGCTCCGCCACGAAGCACACGTCAGGCGAACTCCTGCCCTCTTTCCAGAATCTCCTGACCGCGTCGGCCAACCCGCCGCCGCCCAGCGCGCAGCATGCTTCCAGTTCCTCGGGCCTGATTGGACGTATCGTCATGGCCAAGGATATTCCCCGCGCAGGCCGTGTCAACCTCAGATGAGGTACATCGTAACTTCGTACAACGTGAGATGGACCCCTGCCGGGCCGACGCGCGGTCGTCTCCCCTGCCGTCGCGCCAACGGCGCGAGTTATCAGTTCCCGGTTCCTGGTTCGCGGTAGCGGACCCCCGATTCCAAACAGTCATTCTGCTGCCCATGTCGCGCGGTTCATTATAGTGAACCGTGAACCGTAGGCCACAAACCGGAAGCCGTCAGCCGTGAGCCGTCGGCCGTCCACCTCGCTGCCTTGACATCCCGGCCCGCGAGTCCTAGAATGGCTCACAAATCTGCAAGGCACAACCGGGAGGTGCATATGCTCAGACGATTCGGCACAACCGCCGCTGGGGCCGGTTTCACAGATGCCGTGATCGAAGCGGTGTGGGGCAAGGGCCAACCCGAACCTCCGCACCCCCTCACGGCCCACAGGAGGGACGTGTGTGGGGCATCCATACAAAGGTACTCGTATGGCACTGAGACAGTGTACGGGTGGGAGATCGACCACATCATGCCTGTATCCAAGGGCGGGACAGACGACTTGGAGAACCTCCAACCTCTCCAATGGGAGAACAATCGTCACAAGTCAGACAACTGGCCTCAGTGGGAGTGTAAGAGAAAATCCTGAGAGCTGCCTGGAGAGGAACCGGGACTGTCTCCTGAATTGCCGCCCGCCCGCTGTGACGAACTCCTGAGCCTCTCCCCGCCGCCGTGACATCCCGGCCCGCGGGACTACTATGTCCGCGATGATCACGGCCGGCAGCCGGTGACCGACAGGCGGTGTATGACTGCCGGATGCTTCAGCAGTTGATTCTGCGACCCCCGAGGAGGGCGTCTATGAGAAACGGCGACGGATTCACGCTGGTTGAGTTCTTGGTGGTGATACTCATAATCGGCGTGCTGATCGCCCTGCTGACGCCGAGCTTCGCGCTGATGCAGGAACGCGCACGGCGAACGGCGGTGCGGGAGGTCATGCGATCGCTGCATCTGGCGCTGCAGGCCTACGCCGCGGACAACAACGGAGCCTACCCGATGATGGGGGCTTTCACGGGGTCCGAAGCCGACAACCCTTCACCCCCGGGGATGGACATCGTCTACTGGTTTCCGGGCGGGGACCCGATTGGCACGCATGGTTCGCCCGTCCCCGGGGTGATGCCGGTCAACCCATACACGGGCCGCCGCTACAACAGCGAAGACGAGGACATGGACGGCGAGTCGTATTTCGACGAACTGGACGAATCAGGGCTGCATGTCGAGTGCCTGGCAAGCGACCCTGACTGTCCGTACGTGGACTTCCCGGCGCCGAACGGACTCCAGGGTACGGTCTGTATCGCGAGCTATGTTCCGAAAGCAAACCCGAGGGAAGCCATCGAGGAGTACGGTATCTTCGGATTCGGTCGAGACGTGACGCTACCGATGTTCGACTTCGTGGCCGACGACTCGACCGGAGCACCGGGATTCCGGTTCTTCGTGCTGCATAATTAGAGCGAAACCCGGCATATCCCGCCTCGCCAATTTGACACGCGTGTCAGCGGGCCCTGGAACCGCGGACTATCGGGTACGGTAACCGTTTTCGCTTCGCCCGAATCCCCCGTCCGCTGCCCGTGAACCGTAGTCCGTGAACCGTGAACCGTAAACGGTAGACCGCGTCAATTCCAGGTGCGCAATAAAGAACTACTGTTCTCGGACGAACGCCCGCGCGTTTGACCTCCCGTCGCCTCCTGTATAGAATGTCCTTGTACGGCAAGGCACCGGGCCGGCATGCCCGGCCGGGATGTAAGCAGGCGCGGCATTACGGTCACGGTAACGAAGTAGACTAGCACTAGCTTGCAGGAGGAACCCATGGACGAGGAAACCGGAAAGACTGAACGAACAGTGACCGAGGAGATTGAGGTCGCCGGGGCCGAGCTGATTGACCGCATCAAGGAACTCATCAAAGCGGGGAATGTCCGGCGGGTGATACTGAGAACTCCGGATAACAAACTGCTGCTGGAAATCCCGCTCACCGCCGGTGCAGTGGCCGGGGGCGTGTTCGTGCTGGTGGCGCCGGTGCTTGCTGCCCTGGGTGCGATGGCCGCCCTGCTGGCCAAGGTCAAGATCCAGGTCGTCCGTACCGACAAGTCCAACCTCTAGTTCGAGTCGGCTCGCGACGTTCTTCGGCTACCGCCGATAGGTTCCCATGAGCTTGGCGGTGGCGAGGATGTGGCCGTTCATTAGTTCCTGCAACCGGGCCGCGCTGACGCCGGGCTCGGCCGGCAGCATGGAGTCAATGACGTACAGGTCGAAGTGGTATTCATGCGCGCCGCCGGGCGGGGGCTTGGGGCCCCTGTAGCCGATTCCGCCGAAGTCGTTCTTGCCCTGGATGGTGCCGTCGTCCAGTCGCTCCTGTCGGGGCAGACCTTCGGGCACCCCGGATGCGGTGCCGGGAATGTTGTAGACAACCCAGTGGATGAAGGAGCCGCCGGGCGCGTCGAGATCGGTGCAGATGACGGCGAAGCTCTTGACGTCGGGCGGTGCCCCGCGCCACTGCAGCGCAGGCGAAACGTCGGCGCCATCACCGGTATATGTTCGACGAAGGGTCTGACCTTCGGTGAAGGCCCGGCTGGTCAGCGTCAGGCCCTTCGGGGCTTCAGTCGAATACATGTCTGCAACCTCCTGCCTGTGAGCCGCACAGGCCCAATGCGAATCCAGCTTGACCGACGCGGCGAATCGAGATGTTCCGTTGCCGGACCTCGATACCCACCTAAGCCTAAGAGTGGAGAGCCCGATTGTCAACCGTCTGTGCGGCCGGGCTTCCCTGCGCCGGACATGCGGACAGGGACGAGACAGCGATGTGCTTCGGACCTGCTGCCGGGCCAACGAAGGCAGGTCGCCTCGGGTTGACAAAGAACTGCCGCAAGTCTATCATAATTCGATGGCACAGCGGCTAGATGAGGAACAGCTCGAGCACGACCTCGTCATCGAGGCGGCGAAGGAGCAGTTCGCTACGAGTGCCAAGTACGTAATTCACACCAATCCCGGCGACGAGCGGAACACCGCAGTCGGACACCAGCACCCGGACATCATCGTGACCGAGAGAGGCTCGACGAAAACCAGGTTCATCATCGAAGTCGAAACGACCAACAGCGTCGCGACCGAAGAGGTGAACCACTGGCGTACGCTCTCGGGATTGGGCCCACCCCTGTATCTGGTGACGCCGCACCTGATGTTGTCGGCCGCCGAGCAACTCTGCGGCGATGCCGGTATCAAATGCCACTACGGGTACTATCTCAAAGACGAACTGGGCCGGCTTAAGGTAGTTCTGCTGAAGAACCCCGCCATGCCCGCGTTCGGCGCCGGGGCTCGACTGCGATAACCGGCCTGACAGAGCAATGGGCGTCCACCCGACAGCAAAGAGGCAGGGGCGCACCGTAGTGCGCCCCTGCCTCGATTGTGCGGAACGGGCCTGCAGCCCGCCCCTCTCCACTATCTTAGAACGAGCTTGAAGCCTTTCGTCCCGCCGGTCGGGCCGGCGTCGAGCCGCAGCATGTAGACACCGGCGGCAAGGCCGTCGGACATGAGCACGGTGACGTGTTCGCCCACGCCCTGCCAGTCATCCTGCACGACCCGGGCCAGCCTGCCGGTCGCGTCGTACAGCTCGAGTCGCACACGCCCGGCCGCGGGCAGGGAGTACCGAAGCTGGGTCCGGCCGACGAACGGGTTCGGCGCCGCCGTGAGCCGGAACTTCGGCAGCGAAACCGCCTGGGCCTGCGGCCCGTTCTTCAACGTATCCTGCCGCAGCGGGAAGCCGACGTTGTAGCGCCAGAATTCGTCGGACTTGTTGCCGCGCAGGGCGAAGATTTTGCCCGCACCGTAGCAGAGGTCGGCGCCGGCATACGGCAGATCGCGCTTCTGGCCCGACGGTGTGGGGAAAGTGTCCGGTCCCGCGTCAACCCATGCGTCGCGCGCCGGGTCGTAGGACCAGAACTCGCCACTCTTCCCGCCCTTCAACACGTAGAGCAGGCTGAACTGGGTATCGAACGCCACGGCTGCACCCTTCTTCATCTTCCGACTCTTGCGCGAGAACTCGGATTTGGGGGGAATGGACTTCCTCCCGTACCAGGAATCGCGTTCGATAGAGTACGCGTAGAATTCGTAGGTGTTGCCCTTGAGCAGGTAGATCGTGCCCGCTCCGTCGTAGGCCATCACGGTACCGTCCTTGGGCTTCCGGCGGCGCTCCCCCGACGGGACTGATTCCTTCGTCAGCCAGGTGTCGCTCGCGACGTCGAAGCAGTAGAACTCGAACGTGCTGTTACCCTTACAACTGTAGAACGCGTTCCGCTGTGGCACAAAGACGAGGTCCGAGCCGCCCTTCAGTTTCTTGCGGGACACGAGCGGGTAGTCCGGTTCCTGTGTCCAGGTTCGGTCCGCCGTCGAGTACTTCCAGAACTCGAGCGTATTGTTGCCCTTGAACGCGTAGATGTTGCCCGACGTGTCGGCTGCGAGCTGCCCGCCGGTCCTTACCCTTTTCGTGCGTCCTCGTCCTGAATCCCCCTCCGGGGGGATTGGCTCGCGTACGAACCAGGAGTCGCGGTACGTATTGTACATGTAGAACTCGGTCGTATTGTTGCCCTTGAAAGCGTAGACCAGCGAGTCCGGCACGTAGGCCAGCGCACCACCGGCCTGCACGCCCTTGTCCTTAGCACCGGGCGGCACGTCCGCGAGCCGCTCCCAGACCGGCACGCCGGTCACCTCGCCGGAAACCGTGTCGTTCGTGGCTTCCTTGTCAGCATCGAGCATGGTATAGCAGCGGATCTCGTGCGTGCCGAGCGCCGCCTGCTCGACCAGCCACGGCGAGAAGGTGACCAGGACCGAATCGTACGCCGGCACCGCTTCTAGCATCTGCGCATCGAAGTAGAACCCGCCGATCTCGCAACGGGTGGCAAACGACCGGGAGGCCGCCGCGCCGTAATTGCGCACCCAGACCTGCGGAACCACCGTCGCACCGAGCCGGAAAGTGTCATCCGGCAGCACGATCCGGAACGCACCGACGTCGCCCTCGGTGTACTTCACCGTGCAGTAATTCTCATCCGGGCCGGCGTAGTCGAAGCCGGTGACGTAGATCTCGCCCAGCTCATCCATCACCATCCCGTACGGGGCGTCGTCTTCGTCGAAGGTCGCGTGGCTGGCGTTCCATATCTTGGCCCCGTTCGCGTCGTACTTGATTGTCATCCAGTCGATGTCGGCCTGGTAGACGTAGGACCAGCCGGTGACGTAGGTGTTGCCCTGGTCATCGACCGCCATCGCGGTCAGGCTGTCGTCGTCTTCAACCCCGGCGTCGTACGTCCGAAACCAGGGAACTGTGTTGTCCTGGTTGATGCGGAAAGTCAGGAAGTCGTACAGGTCGTCGATTTCGTTGAGCACGATGCCGCCGACATAGACGTTGTAGTTCTTGTCCACCTTGACGTGCCCGCCGCCGTCGGTACCGAGCCAACCCGCGTCGAACCGATTGGTCCAGGCCACGTCGCCGGCCGGGGTGTACTTGATTGTCGTCGCGTCATACCACGTCCCCTGCTCGCCGGCCCGCCCGGTCACGTAGATGTAGTTCGAGTCGTCCATCGTGATGTCATAGGCATAATCGGCCTTGGGCGCGATCGCGGTGCCGTCGTAACGCCGGGTCCAGACCGTATCGCCGTTCAGGGTGTCGAGTTTGACGGTCAGGTAGTCGTACTGCGGAGCAGAACCACCCCACGAATAGCCGGTCAGGTACAGGTATCCGGCGTCGCCGAGCACCATCGCCATCGGGTAGTCCTGCCAGTTACCGGTTCCGTTCAGACGCGAAACCCAGCGCTGGTTGCCCGCCGCGTCGTAGTGAATCGTCAGGTAGTCCCGGTTGGCGTTGCCCGCGCCCGCGTTGCTGTAGCCGGTTACGAAGCAGCCGCCGCGCTGGTCGGCAACAACCGCCCACGCCGCGTCCACACCCTCGTAATGATAGGTCTTCGCCCAGAGTTCGGCGCCGTCGCTGCCCCGGTACTTGATAACAACGTAGTCGGTGTCGGACGCGGACGTGTACGTCTTGCCGGCGACGAACACGTCGCCTGAGTTGTCCGCGGCGACTGCGCGCGCTTCGTCGCGCGCACGGTCCGCGCCGGCCCAGCGCCTGCCCCAGACTTCGGTGCCGTCACCGCGCCTGATCTTGATGGTGTAGATGTCGCGGCTGTAATCGGAACCGACGCTGAACCCGGTCACGACCACGGTCGTGTCCGGCGACAGCACTATTGCCTGTGCCTCGTTCTGATTACCGTTTCCACTGTAATGGTGAGTCCAGACCTCGGTCTGGCCGAACGCGACGCCTGCGGCAAGCGCCAACGCCAGCCCGAGGCCGGCGATTCTAAACGATGACATGTATCTCGACTTCATGACGAACCTCCTCAAAAGAACGTGCAATAACGTCATATTCTTGGTTCAAGTGGTAACCCGGTCACCCGGGTCGGGTGTCGGTGAAGGATGGGGGGCGGCAGCTAGACTGTCAGACCCATAACCCCACTTATAACACTCGGCCGTATGGTGGTCAAGCGGCCACAACTGATTATAGAACACATAGTACATAAGTCAACCCGACATAGAGTTAGACCCGGATATCGGAGCAACGCTGCGGGCTGAATCCTGCCCGGCTTTACAGACCGGCCGGGCGGGCATAGACTCCTGCCGGTGAAACCGCGCCCGCACCCCGCCAGTCGCTTCCCGCGCCGGCTCATGCTTGGGCTGGTGCTTGCGCTTGCCCTGAGCCTGCGCCTCGCCAACCTCGCCGACATCTCGAACTCGCCGTTCTTCACCCGGCCGGTAATCGACGGCCAGGCCTACGACACGTGGGCCCTGCAAATCGTCGAAGGCGAAGCTCCCGCTCAGCCGTTCTACCAAGACCCACTCTACCCCTACTTCCTTGCTCTCGTCTATTCGGTTTTCGGCCATAGCTATTGGGCAGTCTACCTGCTCCAACTCGCGCTTGCGCTCGTCTTCCTGCTCCTCATTTACGACACCGCCCGCTGTCTCTTCGACTGGCGAGCCGGGATTGCGGCCGCAGCCATGGCCGCGTTATGCAAGCCCTTCATATTCTACGAAAGCCAGATTGAGAAAACCGCACTTGCCGCCTTTCTTACCGCCCTGTTTCTCTGGCTATTCGTCCGTTCTCTCCGGTCCGGCCATTCGTCGCCCGGCCATCGTTATTCGTCATTTCCACTTCGTCATTTCCTCCTCTGGCCCCTGGCCACAGGTATCGCTCTGGGCCTTGCCGCCCTTACCCGCGCCAACCTGCTCCTGTTCGCGCCTCTCCTGCCGCTGGCGCTGGCGCTCAAGCCGCAACCAGCAAGCCGCAGAATCCGAGTCGGAGCCGCGGCGCTCGGCGTCATTGGCGTGCTCCTCGTCATCGCGCCGGTATCCATCCGCAACTCGATTCTCGCCCATGAGTTCACCCTTACGACCGCCCAGGCAGGACAGAACCTCTACATCGGCAACTGCGAGTACAACACCACCGGCCAGTACCAGGCACCGCCATGGGTCAGGCCAAACCCCGGGTTCGAGCAACCCGATTTCGCCGAATACGCCCGGAAGACGACGGCAAGTGAACTCACGCCGGGGCAGGTCTCCCGCTTCTACGTCCGAGCCGCGCTTGACTGGGCAAAGACCCACCCGCGCGACTTCACGAAGCTCCTCTGGCGCAAGAGCGTGCTCTACTTCAACAACTTCGAGGTACCTGACAACCAGGACATCTACTTCTTCGCCCGCTATTCGTGGGTCTTAAGGCTGCCCCTGCTTTCGTTCGGGGTCGTCTTCGCCCTGGGCCTTGCCGCCATGATACTGCTGGCGCGCGGAATCGGCCGGTTGTCCATGGTCGTCTTCTTCTTTGGGTACGCGGCATCGGTGATACTGTTCTTCGTCTTCTCGCGCTATCGCATCCCCGCCCTGCCCGCGCTGCTGCCGTTCTCCGGAGCCATGTTCATCTGGTTTGGGGACCAGCGGAAACCGGCAACCCGCAAGCTCAGCCCCGCGCACATTGCCGGCGGTCTCACGCTCGTGCTCGCGTCATTCGCCATAACCATGTACCCCGTCCACCATGGCTCCGGCAGAGCTGAGGCCGCCCAGAGCCTCACCAATCTTGCTGCCGTCTATTTTCACGAAGGCGACACCGCAAAGGCGGTCGCCGCCTATGAAAACGCACTCAGCACGCAGCCGGGCCATGGCGAAGCCTCGAGGAATCTCGGCATCATCATGCTTGGTCGCGGCGACGTTGACCGCGCTTTCGAACTCCTCTCGGATGCCGCCCGGGCCGAGCCGTCCAATCCATCCACACACGTCTACCTGGGAAGAATCTACGAGCGCCGGGGACAACCCGAGACGGCATATCTCGAGTTCCGCAAGGCGGTCGCGCTCGCTCCCGGCCGCGTCGAGTTCCGCTTCGAACTGGCCACAGCCCTGCAGCAACTCGATAACTACGGCCCGGCCCTGGCCCAGTATGACACGATGATTCAACTCGCGCCGGATAACCCGATGGTCCGGCACAACTACGCCGTAGCGCTCTACAACGTCGGCCGCCTCGACGACGCGCGCTCCCAACTCGAACAAGCCCGCCGTCTCGGCGGGCCGGTGAATCCCAGGTTCGACTCTCTGCTCAGAACCGGCAGGAAGCCAACCCGCTAGAGCAACCCAACGGCCGCTCGATTACATCTTGCGGCGCTGTCGAGGGAATCTTGTCTGGGGTCTTGAATTCCCGGAGTCGGTCGCGTTACACCTTTGCTTGCGGCGGGTCGGCGACTCCTACAGGCGGCACGAAATCGGGCAGGTCAAGGCGTGCCACGCCAATCCGGTAGTCGGCCATCCCATAGTAGACGTCGAAGCGGTCCGGTGAGCCAATATCGTCACGCCGGTCGATGCCGGTGGGGAATACGACGTTGGCGACGGTCCCGCGGCGTTCTTGCGGCAGCACCGGCGTCAACACCGGCTCCGTCGAACGATAGCGGATCACGTGCGGATGCTCCTTCGAGAGCACCATCACCCCGGCCGAGTATAGTAGCTGATGGCCGTCGATGCCTGGCTTCCCCGTGTCGCTCACCCCGTGGTAGATAATCAGCCAGCCGTGCCGCGTCAGGATGGGCGGGGTGCCGCCACCAATCTTGAGCCGCTCCCAGGGCGCAACTGGGGCGGCCAGCCGGTGGTGCGAATTAAGCACGCCGAGGTGCTGCCGTTCGACACCCTCCAGGGCCATCGGGCAGTAGGAAATCCAGATGCTCTCCCGGTCGAGATCCACCTCACGCGACGCGGGTTGGTGGGCGGTCTCCTCAGGACGAGTGCCGGGAAAAAGGGGACGATGGAAAATGGCAAGCTGCATTACGCCGGCGTGATTGGGAATGGCGACGGGGAACACGCTGGCGTCCTTGTTGTCCACGTGGACGAAATCGAGGCCGTCATACGGCTCGAAGGTAGCCAGGCCCAAGCGCTGCCAGTGGAATAGATCTTCGGATATTGCCAGGGCTATCCGTGGGCCTTCAGGCGAAAGCGCCGCGTAAGTCATCACGTAGCGCTGGAGCGACTCCACGAACGTGATACGAGGGTCCTCGCAGCCACCGCCGCCGTCCGGCCGCTGCTCATAGTCGGCTTCCGGCTCCAGTGCGATGCCCAGCCGCTCGACGCCAGCCGGATCGCCGGCTTCATTGAACCGAACCCGTGCAATGCCGATGCGCGAGTAATTGCCCCGCGCGACGAGCCGTGGGAAGAGGTAGAGATCACCATCCGGGCCACGAACGGCACCCGGGTTCAGGATGCCTTCGATCTCTTGGGGGTTACCCGGCTCCGGTTCCATCACCACCCCGATGCGCTGCAGCTTGAATTCGCCCATCACGCTCCCTCACACGTTACACCTGGGAACAAGACGTCCCCGACGTTCGTCAGGCGTTCATCGATGGGATGACCGGAGAACAGTTGCTTCTCGAACCGGGACCGATCGCCCCCGGAAATCGTCGTCGTGCTCATGTCCTTTCCATCGCGGCACTGTATTCGCCACGACGTGCAGCCCAATTGCACATGGCTCTATGATACAGGGCTTGCTGCGCCGTCGGCACGTTGGCCTCCTTGCCTCGCCAAATCTCCAAGGCCGGTTGCTGGATGGCGCGGGCGAATGAAAACGCCAGGGCCCAAGGCAGCCGCGCTTTGAATCTGACGTTCATGGCACTCAAACGGGCTGACGCCAGCTCACCGGATTGACCGCCCGACAAGAATGCAATCCCCGGAACGGCAGCGGGGACGGCCCGCAAGAGACATTTCACAGTAGCGTCGGCCACCTCGTCCACCGTCTCCTGCTTCGGGCAGGCTAATCCCGGAAGCACCATGTTGGGCTTCAGTATCATGCCCTCCAACATCACCCGTTGTGCGTAGAGTTGGTCGAAGGCTGTTCGCAGGACTTCCTCCGTTATCTGAAAGCACCGCTCCATGGTATGCCCACCGTCCATGATCACTTCCGGCTCGACGATGGGAACCAGTCCGGCTTCCTGGCACAACGCGGCGTAGCGAGCCAGCGCCTGCGCGTTGGCCTCGATGCAGCCCCGGCTGGGAATGCCGTCGCCCACGGCGATCACGGCGCGCCACTTGGCAAAACGGGCGCCCATCTGGCTGTATTCAGCCAGGCGGTCGCGCAATCCGTCCAGACCTTCGGATATCTTCTCGCCGGGATGACCTGCCATGTCCTTTGCCCCGGCGTCAACTTTGATGCCGGGAATGATTCCGGCATCGGCGATAACTCTGACAAACGGAGTCCCGTCCTTCTTCTGCTGACGGATGGTCTCGTCGTAGAGGATCGCGCCACTAATGGACTCACCGAGGCCGGGCGTGGTCACAATCAACTCCCGATAGGCGCGTCGGGCCTCCTCGGTCTGAGGAATCCCCAACCTGGCGAATCGTTTGTTGCAGGTTGGAGTACTTTCATCCATCGCCAGCAAACCCTTGTCGTCGGCGAACAGCGCTCTCGCGGTCTCTATCAGTACTTGTGCGTTCTGCATGGTAACTCCTATCTATACTATCCGCTCGTTCTCGAACCCTGACTTCGAACCGCTCTCTCCAGCGTCTCCATCAGCTCATCGAAGGACTTGCTGAGCTTCTCAACGCCTTCGTCCTCAAGTTGCTGCGTCGCCCCGGCCTCCGCGACAATGCGTACGCAGCAGGACCAGAGTCCCAGCGCCTTGGACCGCGGAGGCTGATAGTCCAAGGGGTTGTACCCATGTCTTGTATTATACTCACGCCATCAGCGGGCTGTCAAAACCCGCTCCCCCAGCACAGTGCACCGGTCCCGTTGCCTCACGTAGGGATCTACACGGACGGTTTGACTCCGGGCTGCATTGTGGCTAGTATCACACAGCTTTTCAAGAACCATGAGGAACCGTACATCTCAATTCGGCAAGATCGCCTTCATCGGCAACTACGTGCCGAGGCGCTGTGGCATTGCCACATTCACCACGGACATCTGCGAGTCCGTCGCGAGTGAGGTGCCGGACGCCGAGTGCCTGTCCGCGGCGATGAACGACACGGCCGAGGGCTACGACTACCCGGACCGCGTCCGCTTCGAAGTCGCCCAGAACGACCTCGACGAGTACCGGCAGCTCGCCGACTTCCTGAACCTGGGCCGGGTCGACCTGGTCTGCATGCAGCATGAATTCGGCATCTTCGGCGGTCCGGCCGGCAGCCACCTACTCCTCACGCAGCGCCGCCTGCGCATGCCTGTGGTGACCACGCTCCACACCGTGCTCCGCGAACCGAGCGACCTACAGCGCCAGGTGCTGACCGAAATCTGCCACCTTTCCGACCGGGTCGTGGTGATGAGCGAACGGTCCCGCCAGTACCTGACCGAAGTCTACAACGTGGACGCCGGGAAAGCGGACCTCATCCACCACGGCATCCCCGACATGCCATTCGTCGACCCCAACTTCTACAAGGACATGTTCGGCGTCGAGGGCCGCCGCGTCATCCTGACCTTCGGCCTGCTTTCGCCGAACAAGGGCATCGAGAACGTCATCCGGGCGCTGCCTGCCATCGTGGAACGGTTCCCGGACGCGGTCTACCTCGTGCTCGGCGTCACCCACCCCCACGTCAAGCGTGAGAGCGGAGAGGAGTACCGCGTTTCCCTGCAGCGGCTCGCGCGCGAACTCGGCGTCAGCGACCACATCGTGTTCTACAACCGGTTCGTGGACATCTCCGAGCTGTGCCAGTTCCTCGGCGCCGCCGACCTCTACGTTACGCCCTACCTGAATGCGGCCCAAGCCGTTTCCGGGACGCTCGCCTACGCGGTCGGTACGGGCAAAGCGGTCGTCTCCACGCCCTACTGGTATGCCGAGGAGCTGCTGGCCGACGGCCGCGGCCGGCTCGTCCCGTTCAACGACGACGCAACGATGGCCGACACTATCACTCATCTCTTTGCCAACGAGGCCGAACGACACGCCATGCGCAAGCAGGCATACGCGTTCGGACGCCAGATGATCTGGAAGGAAGTCGCGCGGAACTATCTCGGAACTTTCCACCGTGCCGCCGAGGAGCGGTTGCGCGTCCCGGTCTTCGTCGACCGCGTCCCGGTCGAGAACCCGCTGGACATGGACCTGCCCGATCTCAACCTCAATCACCTGCTGACGCTCACCGACGACACCGGCATTATTGAGCATGCCCGCAATACCGTACCCAATCTCAGTGAGGGCTACAGCACCGATGACAACAGCCGGGCGCTGATTGTGGCTCTGCGCGCCCATGAACACGATGAGGACACCACGGTTCTCCACCGGCTGTCCAGCCGCTACCTCGCGTTCATCGACTACGCCTTCAACCGCGAGAACCGTCGCTTCCGGAATTGCCTCGGCTACGACCGCCGCTGGCAGGAAGACACCGGGTCAGAAGACTCCCACGGTCGCGCGCTCTGGAGCCTCGGCACCGTGGTCGGAGGCTCGCACGACAATGCCTTCGTCGCCCTGGCAATGAACCTGTTCGACGCGGCGCTGCCCGCCGTTGAGATATTCTCGAGTCCCCGCGCCTGGGCCTACACGTTGCTCGGCGTCTGTTCGTACATCAAACGCTTCCCCGGTGCCAGTAATGCCCGCCGGGTCCGCGACGCGCTGGCGCAGCGCCTGCTCAGACTATATCGTGCCGGAGCTGACGATGACTGGTCCTGGTTCGAGCCGTCCCTCGCCTACGGCAACGCCCGGCTCAGCCAGGCGCTCCTCCGCGCCGGCGCCGACATCGGCAACGAGGAGATGACGGCCGCCGGTCTGCGTTCACTCGACTGGCTGCTGCGCGTCGAAACCGCTGAAGCCGGCAACTACTCACCCATTCCCAACACCGGCTGGCAACGCGGTACACCGAGGCCCCGCTTCGACCAGCAGCCGATTGAAGCCCAGTGCATGGTCGAAGCCTGCTTCCGTGCCTGGCGTGTCACGAACGACAACTGCTGGCGCGAGGCGATGACTTCGGCGTTCGAGTGGTTCCTCGGCCGCAACGACCTCGGCCGGCCCGTGTACGACTACGCGACCGGCGGTTGCCACGACGGCCTTCACCCCGAAGGCGTCAATGCCAACGAAGGGGCCGAGTCGACTCTCGCATTCCTCGGGTCGCTTCTCACCTTGCGTTACGCAAAGACCATCGGCGGCGAGGAAGGCCGATGACACCGGCCGCACGCGACCAGTTGTTCCAGCGCCACCGCGGCAACCCCATCCTGACCGCGGCCAACTGGCCCCACACCGTCAACGCCGTCTTCAATCCCGGCGCGGCCCGGCTGGCCGACGGCACGACCCTCCTGCTCTGCCGGGTCGAAGACCGCCGCGGCATCTCCTGCCTCTGGGCCGCCCGCTCTGCCGACGGCATCTCCGGCTGGCAAGTCGACCCCGAGCCCGCGCTGCTCCCGAATCCGGAGGAGCACCCTGAAGAAGCATGGGGCGTCGAAGACCCGAGGATTGTCTGGCTCGAGGAGCTCCAGCGCTACGCCGTCACCTACACCGCCTATTCGCCGATCGGCCCGGCGGTCTCGCTCGCCCTCACCGCCGATTTCCGCACCTACGAGAGGATCGGCGTCGTGATCCCGCCCGAGGACAAGGACGCCGCGCTCCTTCCGTGCCGGTTCGGCGGAAGCTGGCTCATGCTTCACCGGCCCCGCACCGGGCTCGGCTCCGACATCTGGCTCGCCGAATCGCCCGACCTCGTTCACTGGGGCCGCCACCGCACCATGCTCGCCGCCCGCAAGGGCGCGTGGTGGGACGCCAACAAGATCGGCATCGGGCCGCCGCTCATCGAGACCGAACGCGGCTGGCTCATGCTCTACCACGGCGTCCGCATGACCGCGGCCGGCTGCCTCTACCGGCTGGGCGTTGCCTTGTTCGACTCCGCCGACCCGGGACGCATGCTGCTCCGCGGCGACGAATGGATCCTCGGCCCGCGCGAAAGCTACGAACGGCAGGGCGACGTCGGCGACGTCGTCTTCCCCTGCGGCGCCACCATCGGACCGGACGGCGACACTCTCAACGTCTACTACGGCGCGGCTGACACCTGCATCGGCCTCGCCGTTGCCCGCGTCTCCGAACTCCTCGCCTGGCTCGACAACCATTCCTCGACCCCGGAACCGGTCATCTGATGACCGTCTACTCCTGACGGCCGACGGCTCGCTGCGGACAACAACCCGGACCTGGACCGAAGCGGATCAATGCCCGGCGTTGACACCGCCGGCCGCAGGGCTAGAATCGAAACGCGGGCAGGCTGCCTGCAGACCAAAGGCGTAATGTGATATACACCGTCACTCTTAACCCGGCTCTGGACCGGACGCTCTACGTAGAATCGCTGGTGCCCGGACAGTCGACCCGCATCCGGCATGAGGAACGCTACGCCGGCGGCAAGGGCATCGACGTGTCGCGGGCCCTCCGTGAAATGGGCAGTGATAGTGTCGCGCTCGGGCTCATCGGTGGCTTCGACGGCAAGGAACTGGAGGGCAGGCTGCTGCTTGCCGGCGTCGCCTGCAGATTCACCCGCATCGCCAACGAAACCCGCACTAACATCATCATCCAGGACGAGCCGAGCGGCTCTGAGACCGCGCTCCTGGCCCGAGGTCCGGAAGTACAGCCCTCCGAGTTGATGGACTTCCTCGACGTCCTGGAGAAGCTCCCGGACATGAGTTTTCTCATCATCTCCGGCTCACTGCCGCCCGGGCTGACGCCCGAGGTCTATTGCCGCATAATCACCATCGGCAACGAACGGGGCGCGCGGGTGGTGCTCGACACCACGGGCGATGCGTTGAGCCAGGGTATTCAGGCCCGCCCGGCCGTAATCAAGCCCAACCGCTTCGAGCTTGCCGAACTCGCCGGAAAGGCGTTCACTGACGTCCGCGCCATTGCCGAATACTGCACGGGCCTCTCGGACCGGGTCGAGATCGTGCTCGCATCGATGGGCCCGGAAGGAATCGTGATGGTGACTCGAGACGAGGTCCTCCACGCGAGACCGCCAAAGGTGATTGTGAAGAGCACTGTCGGGGCGGGCGACTGCGCGGTGGCCGGGTTTGTGCACGGTCTGGCAGCCGGAGAACCGGCCGCCGCCGCGCTCCGCCAGGCGGTCGCCGCCGGCTCGGCCGCCACTCTGAATGCGGGCACCGGCCTGTGCCGTCGCGCCGACATCGAAGCCATCCTTCCCCAAGTCACCATGGAGGAAATCAAACTATGACCTCGCCACGAGCGAAAGCGCCTTCGAGTGCACCGGCGCTGAGCCCGCAGTCACGATGGAACGGGTTGACGAGCAAACGACGACGGTCCCGCCGTGCTCTCGTCTTACCACAGCCGTCGGGCATCGCGCAGCCGCGCATGGAGTCTAAACCTACATGAAGAAGAGGCTTATACTTCCGTTGGCAGTAGTCGTCTTTGCCGGATTCTCCTGTTCCGGCGCCGGCACCGGCGGTGGCTGACCCGGCTGGCACCCGCGGCCGGTCAGGCCAGATTCGTCACAGACAACCCCGGCAGCAAGCCCAGACACGACCGATACGACGGTTCAAAAGACCCCAAGGCAGGGAAAGTAACCGGCCGGCGACGATCTCCGACCGGCAAGAAAGTGCTGCGGCTGCCTGTGCGACCGGCCTCCGGACTACCTCACCTTGACAACGCGTTGGAGCCGCTCCCCGGCACGCCCGCGCACAAGATATACCCCGGCCGGCAACCCGGCTCCCAGGCTCGACCCCGGCTGCACCGCCACACTGCGGCCCGTGACGCCGAGCACCTCAAACCGCTCGGCCTCGCGGCCCCGGACCACCGCGCTCCCGACAATGACACCGGGCAGAAGCAGACCGCTCTGCGCCGGCGAAACCGGGCGTTCGGCAATCGCGCCGGCCGTACCCCCAACCAGCACCCAGTGGCAGTCCGACTCCGTGAAGACGTGACTGGTGTCGTTCGCCGGCCCGGTCGCGGCGGCAACCATCCCGTGCTCCCGGGTCAACCACGTATAGGCGCGGTGGCCGGAAGTATCAGCGTAGACGGGGATACCGCTCACGTACGTCGTATTGATGAGCGTGTCGTAGCTGTCCAGCCGCAGGCAGTCGAACGTGCCCATCGGTATCTCGACCGTGCCCCAGCCGTCGACCGACATGCGCGACCGGCGCTCGCCCAGCATCTCCATCGAATCGCCGAGCGGAACGTGCCACGAGGTCGCCGCGTCCCACGCGTCGCCGAACCCCAACGGCAGGACGAGCATCTTGTACCAGGCGTCGAGAATCTGGAGATAGGAAGTATCGACGCCCACGACCGCAGTCCCGAGCAGATTCAACGCATCATCCTCCAGCCGCATGTAGTCGTAGGTCGAGACGGTCGAGTCGTCCGGGATCATGTGGTCCACATAGTTCGCGTCGGGAAATGTGTCGCGGAACGGCGCCAGCGCCGGGTCGACAACAACGAACCAGCGCAGCGCGCCCGTGAAGGCCGCCGTATCGAAGACCCAGGTATGGGGTCCGCCCGGCTCGAGCACGTTGACGCCGACCGTGCCGACGTTGTACTTCTGCCGCAGCGAATCGCCGTACTGCTGGGACAGGTTACCACGCTCTATAGTTATCTGGGCCGGCGCCGGAACCGCCAGCAGGCAGACGGTCACGGCGGTCAGTATCACAGTTGCTCGCATCAAAGCTCCTTGGTTTGTGTGCTCCTGCGCCGCACAAACGGCGCAGAGCAACACTACAACGACGGCACTCGGGTGTCAAGCCCGACTGGAATTATGGCTCCGGGGCAAGCTCCCGGCCACGGCAGCAGGGCTGTCGCGGAGTTGACAACGGCCCCTAGATGACCGAGAATCCCAAACAGATGTGCACGGCAATTGAACTCTATGCAACGAAACGGAGACGCCCGGGCCGTATTCGAGAAGGCCGGACGGGCTCAATGAATGTGAGGTACGATGACAAGTACAGCCGATAAAGCGAAGCTGCTACTCGTAGACTACGAGAACGTGCAGCAGGTGGAATTGTCAGGACTGGATGACAGCTTTCGCGTCATCATCTTCGTCGGTGCGGACCAAAAGAGCCTTCCCTTTGACTTGGTAACCAAAGCACAGAAGCTCGGCAACCGCGTCGAATGGCATAAGATTGTCGGCAACGGCAGCAACGCCCTAGACTTCTTCATCGCCTGCCAACTCGGGCGTGTATTCGAGAAGTCGCCCCGGCCCGAGTGCACCGTGCTGTCGAAAGACAAAGGCTTCGATCCCCTGCTGACGTACTTAAACGCCAACGGGCTGAAGTGCAAGCGCATCAACGGCCTGGCAGAACTCCACCACAAGGCCGCGACTGCGACCGCCACGCCGGCCCCGTCCCCCGAAGAACCGGTGCTCCGGCGCGTCGTCGAGGTACTCGGCAAGTCGGAGAAGCGGGGCCGCCCGCGCAAGCGCAAGACCCTGTCCCAGTGCATTTCCGCGATGTTCCAGAAGAAGATTCACCCGCAGGAAGTCGACCGCATCATCAGCGCGATGCTGGCCAGCGGCCTGATTTCGGAAACCAACAACACCATCACGTACGAGTTCTAGCGACTGCAGCGGCACGAAGACCGCGTATGAAGAAGACCGCATTGGAACGCGGCAGGAAGAACCCACCAGCAGTGACGGTTGCGGGTTACCTCGCGGCCCTTCCCAAAGATGCGCGGGTCGCGCTCACGAAGCTCCGTAAGACAATCAGGGCCGCCGCACCCGATGCCACCGAGGGCACAAGCTACGGCATGCCGGCGTTCAAGCACAAGGGCACGCTCGTTTACTACGCCGCGTTCAAGGACCACTGCAGTTTCTTCCCGGCGAGCACGGCCGTGATGCGCCGGTTTGCGGCCGAGTTCGAGGGCTACAGTACCAGCAAGGGCACCATCCGCTTCCCGATCGAGAAGCCGCTTCCTGCCGCGCTTGTGACCAAACTAGTCAAGGCACGCGTTGCCGAGAACGAGGCCCGGCAGGCGCGCCTGAAACGGTAATCGGCTTCCGGCGACCGCTGCGCCGGGTTGACGGCGGACCGGAGATGACCGGGGGGTCGGGAACAGAACCATACCGGACTTGTACGCAATGTGGCGAAGCAGCGATGCCCTTGGTGGCAGCGGGAATCACGGGCGTCCTCAGAAACGTCTCACGGTCGGGCTTGACAAATCAATTCGGGCGCTCAGAATTGAACTCGACATGAGGACTGCGCTGGTCGGCTTGAGCGTATGCCTGGGACTGGTGCTCGGGCAGGTCATCGAGCAACCGATGAGCTTCGACTCCAAGGGTGAGTTGTACCGCCTCAGTGCCGAGACGAATGCCGCGGCCGTCGTTTTCCCCGAGCTTTCCGGGTTCGATCATCTCGAGTTGTGGCAGACCCCCGACGGGCCGGTGCTCGAAGTTTACCGCCCGGACAAAGGCAGGGAGCGAATGAGTATCAGCGAGGACAAGCTCGCCCATGTCAGGCAGCAGGTTGACGCGTACATGACGCGGTCCCAGCCGGTGAAACTGGACCAGGAAGGCCGGGGCAGTTTCCTCTTGCAGCAGATTCCTCTCGCCCTTGGCTGGTACGGCCCGGCGACGACTGCGCTTATCATCCCCAGCGCCGACTTCCGCTGGCAGGCAGCGCTGTCCATGGTCGTTTCTTCGGCCGGCTATTTCGCGCCGCTGTCTGCCATGCGCAACATGAAGATGACCAATGCCCAGGCGCACCTCTCGGTGGCCAACGGGTACCGGGGTGTCCTGGCCGGCTATCTCATCGGCCACATGTTTCACATCAGTGCGTACCGGGCGTACTCGGCAATCATGATGGGCACGAGCATCGGCGGGCAGGTTGCCGGCTACACTCTGGCGGACAAGCTCAGCCTGGGCCAGGCGACCCTGGTCACTGCATACACGGACTTGGGGATAATGGACGGCGCGCTGCTGGGTGCCGCGTGCCTGGACTGGACTCGCGCTGATAATCGCTACAACATCTCGATGTCTTTCTGGACCCTGGCCGGGATGGCGACGGGCAGCGTTGCCGGCAACTACGGGGCGCCGAAGTGGGATTGCACTGAGGGGCAGGTCACCGTGCTGCGCACCGGGGTCATGGTCGGAGCCGCAGTGCCGATAGCGCTATACGCAGCTATTATCCAACCTGAGAGCCCGGCCGCGGCGTGCATACTGGGAATAGCCGGCAGCGCGTGCGGCGCATGGTGGACCAAGGGCTCGATTCACGACACGAGATTCTCGAACGGCAACGGCCTGATTGTCACTGGCATGACAGTCGGTGGTGCACTGCTCGGTTCCGGGCTCGGCGTGCTCACCAACAGTGCCGAGGTAACCGCCGTCACCGGTTCAGCCGGAGCAGTAGTCGGCCTTGCTGGGGGCATTGCCCTGGCGAAGAACCTGCAGTCCGGAAAGGCGAGTCAAGGGTATATCGAGCCGCGCATCGAGTTCAACTATGCCGGCCTCGTCGGTGGCGCGACATCCTACGCCGCAAACCGGCAGTTCGCGGTTCCGAACCTTGTGACCGTCCGGTTCTAGCCCGGTTACGCCGCTTCACAGCCAGCGGAGGTACCGACCGTTCCCGACGCCGACTTGACATCGGGCCGGAGATGGCCGAGAATCCAGAGTAGAAACACACCGGACTTGAACGCGATGCCACGAAGCGGAAACGGCCTTGACGATGATCAATATGGTTAGCGTCCCCAGATTTATCTGCGCCTTCGCGGCCTTGACGGTATTGGGACACGGCCAGCCGGACACGAGCCGGAGGCGGCCGGACGCCGGCGCGTTCGCGCGGTCCTTGAGAGAGTTCCGGGAAGAGTACGGTATCCCCGGCATTGCCGCAGTTGTTCTGACCAGCGAGTCGGTCCTCAACATCGGCGTCGACGGTGTCAGGAAACTGGGCGGCCTGGATTCGATCCGGCTTGGCGACCGATTCCATCTCGGCTCTAACGCCAAGGCGATGACCGGGTTCGTCGCCGGCTCGCTCGTCGAGAAAGGACTGGTCAACTGGAGTACGAGGATCCTCGACGTATTCCCTGCCTTCGCCAAGACGACCAGAGATGTCTACCGGGACAAGACGCTGAAGGACCTTCTGTCACACCGGGCGAGGATCGTCCCATTCATGTCCGGCGCGGATTTCAAGAGATTGCCGGCGTTCAAGGGCAGCCTCGCCGAGCAGCGGGAGGCTTTCACCGGCTGGCTTCTGCGGCAGAAGCCGGCAGACGTCGACACGACGCGCGGGTATCAGTACTCCAATGCCGGCTACGCGATTGCATCAGCCATGCTGGAGAAGGTGAGCGGGAAGCCCTGGGAGCGGCTCATGGTCGATGAGCTGTTCAAGCCTCTGGGAATCAACGGCGAGTTCGGCTGGCCTGGCTACACTGATGGAAACCAACCATGGGGACACTGCTACGACGCGGACAGTCAGAGAATCCGTCCCGTTGCCCCGCGCGGCGGGTATCAGTTTCCCGACCTCTGCGAGGCGGCCGGCGGTGTCAGCATGTCCATTCGGGACTACGCCGCGCTCCTGCAGGCCAACCTGCTCGGGCTGAACGGCAGGGACACAATCCTCAAGGCGAAGACCTATCAGTTCCTGCACACCTGCAACGACACCGCCATGCAGTACTCGTTAGGCTGGGATTCAGGCGAAATCGGCGGTCACAAGGTGAGCCGCCACAACGGCAGCGCCGGCACCTTCTACTGTACCGCGGTGGTCTTCAGAGACAAGGACCTCGCTCTTGCGATTATGACGAACGCAGTCCGGCCGGGAATAGACGAGGCAGTCGCCGAACTGAGTGCGAAGCTGCTAAGACTCTACCTGGAGTAGCGGGGTCAACGCAGACTTGCCTTGCGGAGACCGCCGGACTATCGGCGACGCCTGCCGCGGAGTTGACAACGGTCTCGGAATGCCCGAGAATCGAGGGCGGAGATATGCTGGACTTGAATGCAATGCCACGAAACTAGGAACGCCTTGACGATGCTTAATACGATTAGCGTCCCCAGATTCCTTTGCCCGCTGATACTAGCACTCCTGACGCCTGTCCCATTGGATGCGCAGTGGGGCGCGATTGTCAGATTGTCTCAGACCGACTCTGCGTCATTGGTCGTAACGGAGAATCCGCTGTTTGCCGATGGCACGCTTGTGTTGGCGGTGTGGAGTGATGTAGTGAGCGGCCGCCGACTGGTGTACAGCCGGTCCACGGACAGCGGAGCGACTTGGTTGAACGCACAGCAACTCACTGCCACAGAACCGAGCTGGTCGGCCCTGCAAGCCGGGCAATCCGGCGTCGTGCATTGTGTCTACACCGACCGAGACTCGGGATGGGTCATGCACACACGCTCTACCAACCGCGGCATCTCATGGACCGTTGCCGACACGCTGGGCAGAGCGCACTGGAACGGTGACTACCATGACGTTGACTTCGCCGCCAACGGAACGGGAGCCATTCTCTGCCTTTGGAGGAAGCCGTATCCGCGAGATACGCTGTACGGCTGCCGCTCAGGCGACGACGGGGCAACATGGCTTCCTCTGCTGCCCTTGGTCTGCACATGGGATACTGTTGTCGCCGGCACAACTCCGTGGTTCTACCGCCTTGGCCGCTCCCTGGATTCTGACACGATTACTGCGTGTAGCTCCAGCGACGAAGGCAAGACTTGGAGCCAGGCAAGCACTGTCGCAATCGGGAACATGGGGCAGTACATATGCGCGTCAGACGCCGCCGAGCGTCTGCACGTATCGTATCTGGACTCGAGTACTGGAGAGAGTGAGGTGTACTACACCCGGTCCACCGACCACGGAGCGACCTGGAGTCAACCGACCAGGCTGACAATCTCGTCCGGGGCTACCCTATCGTGGCTCGGTGTCAGGGGTGACGCCGTGTATGTGTCCTATTGCATAGATGGCACTTGGAGAAAAAAAGTCTCTACCGACGGCGGCGCCACTTGGGGAGCAGAATCGACCTGGCCCTATCCTTGGGTCGGTCCATACACGGACCTTTGTGCTGTCTCCTTGGGCGGCGCGGGTCGCATCCATCTGCTTAGATACGAGTGGGGTCTCTACAATAACCAGTGGATTGAATACCGCAGGTCCAACGATTTTGGCGGGACATGGCCAGACTCAGCGATGTTGTCTGACTCGAACAGCTTGGACCGATATCCACGTGCCGTCGTGTGCGACGGCAACGATGTCCACGTACTCTGGGAGGACTACGAATACGGCAACTACGAAATAATGTACCGCCGTGGCCTTGGACTCGCAGGCATAGAGGAAGAGGAAGGCCCCCCATCCGCAGCCCGCAACACGCGACTCGAAGCTACGGTCGCTCGCGGCGTTCTGAGTGTTCCGATATCGTCTGGCGTCACACGTAGTGCGTCCCCCATTCTCCTGAATGCAACCGGCCGGAAGCTCGCTGACCTGCACCCCGGTGCGAACGACGTATCGTATCTCGCACCCGGCGTGTACTTCGTGCGCGATGGACAGGAACAGGCTCAGGCCGTGCGGAAGGTCATTGTCTCGCGCTAGCTGCCTGCGGCTTCCTGACGGCTGGCCAAACCCAGCCAGTAAATGCGCGACGCTTCCTGTCTTGTCTATAGCCGAAAGGCACGTTCAACGTCGAAGCACAGCAGAACGGAAGGCGACACCGGGGCGGCTAGACTCATCTACATGCGCTAGACCATCCCCGCACGAAGTCGACAACGGACCGGACATGGCCTAGAATCGAGGACAGAAGCATGCTGGACTTGACCGCAATGCCGCGATCAGAGACGCCTTTGACGGAGGCCAGAAGTGAATAAGGTATCGCCGAAGCTCCCTATCGGGCGTGTCGTCATATGCAGGCCGGACAGAACAGGACCGGAGGCCGCCGCGTGCTTCCTCGCTGAAACACTCGACAAGCACTGGCCAGATGGGAAACGCGTCAAGTTCCTGATAACCCCAGGCGGTTTCCTTTGCGTGCAAAAGCACGGGAGCTTTGCTGGCAGAAAAGGATGGAATTCCACCGAGAATGACATCCGTGATTTCATCGCTACGGCCGACGCCGAAATCCGCAAGACCGCCATGAGAACGGTACTGACGCACGCTAGGGGCAAAGCCGACTTCATCACACTTGGAATCGACGTCACCTTTGAGGATGGTGTCGGTGCTGAACTTGTGTCAGTTGTTGACGTTACTGAGGGGCTAGCTGTTCATTGGACCGGCAAGTCCTATCCAACCGACCAGGACAGGAAACTGGTCCACGTCGTGGATCTGAAAACGCACTTCCTCTCCCTAGACGGAGAGCGTGTGATGATTCTCGGATGCTACGACTTGACGATGTGGAGCCCTCGCGGCTGCGCGAATCGGACCATCGGCGGCAATCGGCGAATCCGTTGCGACGCCATGAGACAGCATGCGTGCGAATGGAAACCGACAGCCGTGCTCCATCATCCGCACACGACCGTCAAACCAAAGACATGGAGCCAGTCCTGGAGTTCCCTCCACCAAAAGCTCCCCACTGTACGTGCATGGGCAAGCGGAATCTACTACGACCAACCTACGAACAGCCACCCGTCCCTGAACGACGTTCTTCGAGGGACCCGGTCTGGCACGGATTCTGTCCTCGACATCATTCCAGGTTCCAGGACCCCAGGACCATAAGGGGTCCCCTTCTGTCTGTCCGGGAACCTCGGAGCGAGGATGGCCCGAAGTACGTGAGATTGTCGATGTTCCTCCCCGATGAACGCTGCCGAGACTATAAGGCAAGGTTCGAGGGGTTGTTTCCAGCGGTCTGGACGATCAGTATCTGAAGCTACAGATCCCCAGATAGTTCTCCCGATAATCCTGTAGACGATTCACCAGACAATCTAGCGAATAATCTGGTAGATTGTCCTCCAGATTATCCTCCAGATTGCTCTCCGGGTAATTCTCCGGGCAATCTGCGGAATAGTCGGCTAGATGGTTCTCCAGAGAGTTGTCTAGACTCTCCACCAGACTCTCCGGGAGATTGTCTTCCAGATTGTCTGCCAGATAGTCGTCCAGATGATCCTCCAGATTGTCCTCCACAGAGTCTGGAGAATAGTCTGCCGAATTGCCCTCCGGATGATTCTCCCCACAATTCACCAAACAGTCTAGGGAATGGGATAGGGTACTTCGGAGAATGACGAATAACTAATTACTAATAACGAAGTTAGCGGATTTCAGGGCTTGACTTTCGGGGGACATATAGGAAACTAGGTCTGTGCCAACAAGGCGAAAGAGGCGGTCAGGTTCTCCCCTACTTCCGAAGGAAGTAGGGCGACGTTTGCGGCTGCTGCGAACGCGAGCAGGACTCTCGCAGGAAGCCGTGGCCCTGATGCTGGGGCTGGACTGGCGGACAGGCAAGGCTCAGGTCTCCAAGATGGAAACCGGACACTACCGGTCAGGGCCGGGGTTCATGCGACTGCTGGACTATCTACGGGCGTGCGGGTGCGGGGTTGACTCGCTGCTCGACATCCTTGACCGGTACACGTCGAGAGAACCTGTGCCGGACGAGCGGACTTCGCGGGCAGTGATGGCCGCGATTGCGGATATGCCGGAGCGGTTGCAGCGCCGGGCGTTCTACTATCACGTCGGCTTGAAGCACAAAGCCCGGCAGCGCGTGCAAGGTGCCCTCGCGACGGCGCTGCGGGTCAGGCAGGTTGTGGCACGAGGCCGGGCTGAGACCTGGGAGCAGCGGCTCCGGCGTCTGTTCAACGATGAGTTCAATACCCTGCATCTCGCATCGGGCCACACGCTGGCAGCTCATCTGCGGGCCTATGGCCGGCTGGTGTTTGCGACCCTGCGGCGGATGCGTCGGGCCAAGCCGGTGTGGCGTCGGAAGGCGCTGGCCCGGCTGGACGACTGGCCGCTGGAAAAGGAACTCGAACCGGCGCCGTTCCGACACATGAAGGTTGCGGTCATGGAGCTGTTCGAGAAACTTGAGCGGGCAGGAGCGTTGGACCTGTGAGCTACAGGGCTCGATCCACGAACTCGCCGCCGTTGTGAGGGGACGCGGAGAACGCAATTCAAAATGCAGAGTGCAAAATGCAAACTGCAAATTGCGGGACGGGCGCGGAAAACCCAACTTCCGTTATCCACGATCTGGCATTTGACTTCGACCGGTGCGTCGGGGCTTGGCGTTCTTGGCGTTCTTGGCGGTTCAATTCCGATTTCCGGGTCGCACTATGAACGAGACTGAGCAGGAACGCGGGCGGGAAGAACTTGTACGGGCGCTGTCGCTGCGGTTCGTCGAGTTGCGGCGCAAGGCCGGGATGCGGCAGCAGGACGTGACCGAGGCGATGGGCCGGGAACGGAGCGGGAAGCGGTTCGTGAGCCGGCTTGAGCATGGCGCAGTGGCAAACGCGAGCCTCTGTTCCATGGCAGAGTATCTGCGGGCGGTGCGGGCCGGGTTCAGCGACTTGAAGGACGCGCTTGACCGGTACACGTCCTTGCCGATTCCGCAGCCGGCGCGCAAGCTTGCCGAGGCCGCGCCGCCGCCGCGTTTGCAGTCGGGCAGTCGGGCCTTGGAGTGCGTGCAGCGCCGAGCTGCCGCTCTTCCGGAAAAGCGGGAGCTGCGCTCCCGCATTCCAAAGTTGCCGCCCGACCTGGAAACCTTGCGCGCTCAGCGCCGGGCCGGGTACTGGGTGTTGCGCCGGGCGTTTGAGCATTACCTGCACGGCGAGTTGCACGCGGTTGGCATCTCCCCATCGTCATGGGTACGACGGCGGATGGCTCAATACGGCCGGAAGGTCTTCAACGCCCTCTTCCGCACGCGCGGCCCCAAGGAACAGAAGCGGCCGGAGCGGCTGGCGCGGCTGCGGGAATGGGCGTTGAAGCAGCATTTGCCCGCACCTCTCGCCGAGTACATGGAGTTCGCGGTCGGGCTGACGTTCGAGGACATGCGCGCCCACGACGAACTGGACTGGCTACCGCCGCCGGCCGAATCATACGCAATCATGGCACTGAAGCCGAAGCACAGGGTCGTCACCGACGCCCAGATGTGCCTCGACGAATGGTGGGAAGCAAACAATCGGTATGCCCGGGCCGCGCAGGAGACCTATGAACGCGCGCACAAGGCAGCGACCGACGTAGTCGCAGCCGTTACCTGCGACGCGACCACTGCCGTCCGCTACCGGCAGGCGGCAATGAGAGCTGCGAACATCGCCAGTTCCACCGCCCCCGGCACTCCGCGGCGCAGGCAGAGTGTTGCCGATTTCAAGGCCTCGGACTGGCCACCGGAGCTCAACCGGAACATGCTCGCGCGGGCGCTCTCTGCCGCGCTTGAGGTCTGGGACGCAAGCCGCGCAACACTCCCGCCAGCGCCCGGGCCAAAGCCGCACTGAGCGGACCGCGTAGTCCGTGCACCGTGAACCGCAAACCGTCCGGCGGTAAGATCGCCAACTGCAATCTAAGCCCTCTGTCTCCGTTCGGCCCGTCGGCTTGACACTCTGTGCTGCGGCAGCTATTCTATCACCAAGGATAGCATTGTGAAACCCCGCAAAGAGATTGAGCGTACGCTGCGACAGCACCTGCCCGAACTGCGTCGGCAGTTCAAGGTCAGGCGTATCGGTATCTTCGGCTCGGTCGTCCGCGGAGAACAGCGCGGGCGGAGCGACCTCGACATCCTGGTAGAATACTCCGAGACCCCGTCCCTCCTCGCCGTCGTGGCCCTCAAGCGGCACCTCAGCGAACTGACCGGCGAGAAGGTTGACCTGGTGCCGGCCAGCGCCATCAAGCCTGCGTACCGTCGGACCATTCTCGACGAGGTCGTCTACGCGTGAAGAACCGGCACTACCACCAGTCGCTTCAGGACATCATTGATGCAGTGGCAGACATCGATAAGTTCATGGTCGGCGTGAGTCTTGAGCGGCTCACCGGCGACAGAAAGACACTCTTCGCCGTTGCCAAGGCACTGGAGAATATCGGCGAGGCAGTCAAGCAGATTCCTGCGGCCGTAAGGCGCAAGTACCCGGACGTGCCCTGGAAGGACATGGCCGGCATGAGGGACGTGCTCGTGCACGACTACTTCGGCGTAGACGCGGCCATTGTCTGGAAGACGGTCCGGGAAGACCTGCCACCGCTCAAACGCCACGTCGCGGACATCCTTGCGGCGACCCACGAGTAGCTCGCCGCCAGGCGCCCGCAGATGCCGCGAGCCGTAAGCCGTTCTGCCTGCAAACTGCCAACTGCAGCCTGCGCACTGAGACCTGCCTCGCACCCGGCTTGACCGCGACGCCCGGCCGGCTACTATCACACTCGTGACTCCGAATCGTGAACCTGTTGGGGCACACGCGTCCCCCGCGCCCGACGAGCAGCTCATCCCGCCGCACGGCGGATACCAGAAGCTCAAGTCGTTCCAGATGTCGGAAATCGTCTACGACGCAACCGTCGCCTTCTGCGACCGGTTCATCGATAAGCGCTCCCGCACCCACGACCAGATGGTGCAGGCCGCCCGCTCCGGGCGACAGAATATCGCGGAGGCGAGCCAGGCCTCCGGCACTTCGCGCAAGACCGAGCTCAAGCTGGTCAACGTGGCCCGCGCCAGCCTCGAAGAGCTTCTCCTGGACTATCAGGATTTCCTCAGGCATCACAGGCTGCCGCTCTGGAGCAAAGACGACCCGAGTGCACGGGAGGTCCGCGGCCTGGTCTATAGGCCCGATAGGTCCTATAGGACCTATTCCGCCCTCGTCGAACGCGGCGACCCTGAAACTGCCGCGAACACACTGGTTTGCCTCATCCACCAGACGTGCTTCCTCCTGGACCGGCAGCTCCGGCAACTGGAGACGAAGTTCCTTGCCGAAGGCGGCTTCACCGAACGTCTCTACCGCCTCCGCAAAGAACGCCAGTGACTCGCCCCCTCGCCAGCTTGACTCTGCCCTCCCTCCAGCCTACAATCCCAGCAATGAAGCCGTCCCCGGTCGCGCACTGTTACGGAGTGGGAAGTACTGGCATTCGAGAACAATGACCGACCCATTGGAAAAGCCGCCCGACGAATGGCTGCGTCAGGCCGACTACGACATGGACACGGCCGGCACGATGTTCCGGGATGACCGGTACTTCTATGCCGTGTTCATGTGCCACCTTTCAATCGAGAAGACGTTCAAGGGCCTCTATGTCGCCCGATTCGGCGCGCAGCCACCCAGAACGCACAGCCTTCTCTACTTCGTCGGTAAGCTCGGCCTGGAATTGCCCGACAGGATGAAGGAACTTGTCTCCAGATTGAACGGCCTGAGCATCCCGACTCGCTATCCGGATGACCTCAGAAGGATGTCGGCTGAGTTTGACAGCCGCAGGACTGAGGGAATACTGAACGAAAGCAGGAAAGTACTCGCATGGCTGAAATCGGAATTGCCGAAGTCATAGACTACCTGAGCGGGCGACTGCGCGCCAGGGGCTTACACGTGGAGAAGCTGGTGCTGTTCGGCTCGCACGCCCGGGGCCGGGCGGACGACCAAAGCGACATTGACCTTGCGGTCGTCTCCGGTGATTTCCAGGGCAAGGACATCTTCGCCCGCGTCGAGTTGACACGGGAAGCCGAAATGGAAACCGTGCTCAGGTTCATCGTACCCATGGACCTCGTGCTGATGACGCCCGAAGAGTACGAAAGCAGAACGTCGCCCGTTGCCGCCTACGCCCGCGACGGCAAGGTCATCTACGAAGCGCAACAATGACATGCCCGGCCCGGACTGCTACGACCCCGCGATTGAATCCGAATCCCGGCGGGCCCTGACACCCGGCCGGCTACTATCACTCCTGTGACTCCAAATCGTGAACCTGTGGGGGCACGCGCTTCCCCAGCGCCTGACGAGCAGCTCATAACCCCGCACGGCGGATACCAGAAGCTCAAGTCGTTCCAGATGTCGGAGATTGTCTACGACGCGACCGTCGCCTTCTGCGACCGGTTCGTCGACAAGCGCTCGCGCACCCACGACCAGATGGTGCAGGCCGCCCGCTCCGGGCGACAGAATATCGCTGAGGCGAGCCAGGCCTCCGGCACTTCGCGCAAGACCGAGCTCAAGCTGGTCAACGTGGCCCGCGCCAGCCTCGAAGAGCTTCTCCTGGACTATCAGGATTTCCTCAGGCATCACAGGCTGCCGCTCTGGAGCAAAGACGACCCGAGTGCACGGGAGGTCCGCGGCCTGGTCTATAGGCCCGATAGGTCCTATGGGACCTATTCCGACTTGGTCGAACGCGGCGACCCCGAGACCGCCGCGAACACACTGGTCTGCCTCATCCACCAAACATGCTTCCTCCTGGACCGGCAGCTCCGGCAACTGGAGACGAAGTTTCTTGCCGAAGGCGGCTTCACCGAACGCCTCTACCGCCTCCGCAAGGAACGCCAGTGACGACAAACGCCCCAGCCCGCTTGACTAGCAGCCCTGCCTCGATAGTATGTCTTTAGTGCAGTTTGCCCTTTTCCTGGCACTAATCGTTGCCGACCCCACGACTTTGCTGGTGCCGCCGTTTTCCCATACCATGGGGTTCAACCGGATTGGCCGGCTCTATATCAGCATGTACCTGGGCAGGAGCTTCAAGCTCGATGACCCGGAGGGGATGTGCGGCGCCAAGATGGTCGAGGAAGACGACCCGAGCACGTCGAACGACGACCACATCCTGACCATGTTCGGGATCAACTCCGGCTCCAGCCAGATTGTCTACAACGTGAAGCTGATTGAGCCGCGCCTCTACGGTTCGCCGGGCAAGGATACCAACCACTTCAATCACCCCCACGGCATCTGCTGTAACAAGTATGGCACGGTGTACGTTGCGGATACCGACAATGACAGGGTGGTGAGGCTGAAGTACCATGACACCAAGCTGACATGGGCAGGGGTAATTCCTAATGACGAATTACTAATGACTAACGAGGAAGCCCGGTTGAAGGCGCCGCGGGACGTGGCAATTGACACGCGCGGCCGGGTCTACGTGGCGGACAGCGGCAACAACCGGGTTGTCGTATTCGATTCGCTGGGCGCGCTGGTCACGACGTGGACCGCCGACATCGAGGGCCCGACCGGCATCTGCGTGATGGACCCGAGCGCCGATTACAACGACTTCGGCTTGAACGCCGCGGTCGTGATCGACCGGGGCCGGACCCGCATCAGCCAGTTCTCGCTCGATGACGGCCGGCAGTTACGGACGCTCGACATGCGCCGCATCGGCCTGGATGAGGCCGGTTTCGCCTACTGCGCGTATGACCGGCACGGGAACGTCTATGTAACGGACCAGCTCAACTCCCAGATTCACCTGTTCGACCCGGAACTGAAATACATCGTATCTTTCGGCCGGCAGGGCATCGAAGGCACGACCTTCCAGTCACCCACCGGCATCGCCATCTGGCGCCGGTTCGGCCAGGTCTTTGTCTCCGAGGCAAACGGCGGCCAGTACTACTGGGTGGGACTCGATGCGTATCTCATCGGCTTCTACCCCGCCGAGTTCGATTCGCTCGAGCCCGGCTCGACCATCGCGCTCTATGTCACCGAGATGGCCGACATCACTGTGGACATCACCGACCCTTCGGGTAAACTGGTCCGTTCCCTCGCCCCGCCTCACCTGCAGCACCCGGGCGAAGTTCTGATTGTCTGGGACGGTCGTGACAACGCGGGGCGGCTGGTGGACAAGGGCGAGTACCGCGTAACCGTGACCGCGCGCCCGACTTACAGCCGGCCGATGCGCATCTTGAAGAAGGAGCTGACCGGCACCGTGCGGCGGATGTGAAGCTGAGGGCTGAATTATGAAGGATGAAACCGAGAGAAGATGAATAGCAGATTCCACCGTCCGAGTCCTTGCCGACTGATGGCAGTCGTCCTGCTGGCCATGCTGGCCACGACGGCTTTCGCAACCCGGTACGCGGGTGACTTCGAGGAACTGGGCACGTCCGCGCGCGCCATCGGCATGGGCGGAGCGGTCGTGGCCGCTGCCTCGGACCCGAGCGCCATCTACTATAACCCTTCGCGCCCGTCAGGCTTCGCCCGGACTTCGGTCCTGTTCCTTCATTCCGAGGATTTCTCCGGGCTGGTCAAGCACAACTACCTCGGCATCTCGTTCCACTCCCCGCTCCAGTCCCTCGGGTTCGCGGTGCTTCACAACGGCATCCCCGGCATCAAGCTGACCGCGTTGCCGGATTCGACCCAGCCGGTAGGCCCGGATAACCGCCCCTATGTGCTCCGCGAGGTCAGCGCGACCCAACTCGTGGGCTACGTCAACTACGCGCGCACACTCTCGCCGTACGCAAGCCTCGGCGGCAACATCAAGCTCATCTACCAGGACTACGGGGTCGGCTCGGCTTTCGGCATGGGCCTCGATCTCGGCGCAACGCTCACCCCGATGACCGACCTCGACATCGGACTGCGCGTCCGCAACGCCAGCACCTCTCCCCTGTTCTGGGACACCGGCACGCGGGAACTGGTAATGCCGCGCGGGGCCCTGGGCCTGGCCAAGTCATTCCCTATCTCGCGCGACCGCCTGACCCTTGCGCTCGAAGCCGAGGCGAACATGGAGGGGCTGGATTTCACCACGAACTACGGGATCGAGTACGGGTTCCGGAACGTGCTCTTCGGCCGGCTGGGCGTGTACCGTAGCAACTTCACGTTCGGGCTGGGACTACGTATCAAACGATTCCACGTGGACTACGGCTACGCCTCGGGCCTCGCCCCGGATTCGCGGGACCTCGGCAGCCCGCAGCAGATTTCCGGGGGAATCGAATTCTAGGGTCCGAAGTCAGCCGCAAGCTTCCCCATCTTGCGGCGCTCATAATCCCGGTTGCCCTCTACCCGATGTCATGGCGTCTAGCCATACCGATAATGGCCGGGGCCACGGTCATCTTCTTGCTCGTCGACTTCCTGCGCCTGCGCATCACCTCGATGAAGGGCATCTTCATCGTCCTGTTCGGGTCGCTGCTCCGCCGTAAGGAGTTCACGTCGCTGACCGGCGGCTCGTACCTGATGCTGGCTTCGTTGACCTGCATGCTGATATTCGGCGGCAGCGACAGCGGCCGGGGCGTATTCATCGCCGCCATCTCGTTCCTGGCCCTGGGCGACACGGCCGCGGCCATCGTCGGGCTTTCGGTCGGCCGGATCCGGATTTTCCGGAAGACACTGGAAGGAACTCTCGCCGGGCTGCTCGTCTGTGTGGGGGTAGCCTGGGTTGTGTCAATCCTGCCGGGCCTTGACCTTCCCATCGAAATCGGTATTCTTGGTGCGGTTTCCGCTTCGGTTGTCGAGGCGTTACCGATAGAAGTAAACGATAACGTCGTGATTCCGCTGCTTTCCGGGGCAGTTATGATGATTGCCCTGCAGATCGTCAGGTGACGGAATCGCGCGCTGTGCGTCTAACCACAGGTCAAATGTCGGTTAAGTCTTAAGGAGGCTCTGCGTGAAGAAAGCCCTGACCCTCGTAATACTATGCCTGATTGCAGCGGCAGGCGCGAACGCCGCACCGTTCAGCTCGGCGCTCAATACCGTATACCAGCTCTATGTCACGAAGGACATGGACCAGGCGTACGCGATGCTGCAACGGCTCGACGCCGAAGCCAAGACTCCGGCGGACCGGTTCCTCGTCCGGCTTGAAATCGGCGACTTCCTGCTCGACAAGAAGACCGACTATGCCGGGGCCGAAGCGGTCTACACCGCCCTGGCTGCGGCGTACCCGAAGCACAAGCAGTTGCCGGACGTGCTCTATCGCCTCGCGCTCTCCCAGGAGATGCAGGAGAAGTACCTCGAAGCCGCCAAGAACTATGAACAGGTGGCCACCCGCTATCCGAAGTCGACGTTCGGCACCGACGCGCTCGACGCCATCGAACGCTGCTTCCGCAAGAACTACCAGGACCGGGTCGCCTTTGTCGACTCCTACCCGCTGACCCGCATCGAACTCGACGACCGCATCAGCCGCAACCCGGCCGCCTACGAGCAGTACGCAAAGAAGCAGGAACTGCTCGACACGATGATTGACAACCGGTTGCTCTATTCGGCCGCGCTCCTGTCCGGGGTCACGCACGACTCGGCCTTCATGTCCGGTATCACCGAGGCGCGCAACCGGGCGATGTTCCAGGAATGGTACGAACGCACGATCAACGCCAAGAGCGAGCCGACCGAGAAGGAGCTGAAGGCTTCGTACAAGAAGGACCTCGCCACCAAGTACACCACGCCGGAGAAGGTCCACGCGTTCCAGATACAGATCGCGACCAAGGCCGAGGCCGACTCAATCCGCAAGGTCCTGACCTCTGATACGACCGCGGTCTGGGACAGCGTCGCGAAACAGGTTTCGACCGCCCCGGACAAAGAAAGTGGCGGCGATTTGGGCCTGTTCGCCCGCGGCTCCCAGCCCCTGCCGATTGAGAAGGTCGCGTTCAAGCTCAAGGTCGGCGCCATCAGCCAGCCGATTTCGACCAAAGAGGGCTTTGTCATCCTCAAGGTCACCGAGAAGAAACCGAAAGTAGTCCGCACCTTCGCCGACGTCCGCAACCAACTGTCCGCGGACATGAAACAGCAGAACACGACCAGGATCTACGACGAGGCCATCGCCGACCTGAAGAAACGGGGGACGATGACGTCCGACACGAACGCTATCGCAGAGGGCAAGGATACCCTCGCCGTGGTGAACGGCATCGTCATCGACAAGGCCGCGCTGGAGTCGCGGCTCAGCGCGATTCCGCCGTTTTACCGCTCCCAGTTCGACACGCCCGAAGGCAAGAAACGCATCCTCGACAACCTCATCCTCGAGAAGCTGCTGCTGAAAGAAGCCGAGACCAAGAAGCTCTGGCTCGTCAACAAGGTAGTCGACCAGGTACTCACCCGCCGGGCCAGCCTGCTGATTGACACCTACCGGCGGACGATGACCACGGACAAGGTCGTGCTCGACTCGGCTCAGCTCATGGCTGACTACAAGGCGACAATCGCGGACTACAAAGAACCGGCCAAGGTCCACGCCCGCGAGATTACCGCGACGAACCGGGCCCGGGCCGAGGAACTCCGGAACTGGGCGGTTGCCGGCAGGCTGCCGGCCATGATGAATGGCCTTGCCTTGCTCATACCGGGTTTCAGACCGGTTTTTCACGCCAAGTTCGTGTCCGCGACCGTCAAGACCGATTCGCTCCTCGGTGAATTCGCGCTGGCCGACGCGCCGGCCCTGCTGCCGGGCAGACCGATGGTCACTGCCTGGACCAAGAACCTGGCTGACCTCTCGGCCCCCGCGGAGCTGACGGGGCCGTATGCCAGAGACAGCGGCTACAGCTTCGGGTTCAACGACCTCTCGAAGAAGGACAAGCTGTACGAGCCGGAACTGATCCCGGTGGAGCGGCTCTCTCAACTTGACTCGCTGCTGGGCAGACCGGCCCGGCCCGAGTCCGCGGCCACAACGGCGGCGGATTCGGCTAAGCTCGGCATCTATGTCAGGCTGGAGAAGCCCCTTCCCGCCGATTTCGTCACCGGCCTGTTCGAGCTGGGCGACGTCGTATCCAAACAAATCAGACTCGGGGACGTCGTGCTGGCCGTCAGACCGACCAAGAAAGACACCGCGCAGAAAGCGACCTTCGCGGATATCGCCAAGCGTTTCTCCAATTCGTCCAGCCGCTGGTCCGGCGGCGACCTCTACTGGCTGACCCGGGACGACAAAGCGCACGACGCGAAGCTGGTCAAAGCCGCGTTCGACCTGCCCAAGGGCGGCATCTCGCCCGTCATCAAAATCAACGACTCGAACTATGTCTTCGTGACGCTCGAGGAAAAGAAGGACGCCATTACGCGCCCGTTCAGCGAGGTCGAATCGAAGATTGACAACAAACTCCGCCGGGCGATGGAAAAACAGATGTACGACCAGATGCTCAAGGACCTGCGGGCCAAGTCGAACATAGAAATCCTGATGAAGGAAGCCGACTTCACGGTCGAGCCCCTGCCCGAAGAAGTCCAGCCGACTGAGCCCAAGAAACAGTAGCCCGCAACAATACCAAAGCCCCCGGCTCAACCCGCCGGGGGCTTTCAGTTTGTGACCGGCCACCGGCGGCGCGAGCTTCGTACACAGCACGCTCAAAAGCTCGTCACAGACCTCGCCGGAAAGCTCCCGAGAAAGCCCACTCAAGAGCTTCTCAAAAAGCTCACTTGAAAGCTCATTTCAGAGCATCGTTCAAAGCTCGCCCAAAAGCTCACTTCAAAGCTTCTCGCAAAGCTTGGTTCAAAGCTCGCGGAAAAGCTCGCGTAACAGCTTGTTTCAAAGCTTGGTTCAAAGCTCGTGACAAAGCTCAATCAAAAGCTCGGTTCAAAGCTCGGTTCAAAGCTCGTTCAAGACCTCGCTTGAAAGCAGCCCGGGGGGCGGTCTCCAGTCCGTACCCCATACGGGAGAATTGTGGTTCGGGCCTTGCCTGACCGCTACATGTAGATTGTGGAGAACCGGCGCCTCCGCCGCGCGCCGCCGCGAAGGAACACGGCATGGTCATGGTCTTCGCCGGCCTGTCGTGGCTCCTTCGTCACTTGAGCCCGACTCTCACACCACCGAGACATCAAAGCATGGAGGTCGGGCTGTTTCATTGACTTGTCCGGGCAATCAGTTAGCCTTGATTGAGAAGTTCTCCGGCGCATGAAAACTACACGGTACTTCGAGGAACAGGTATTACGCAAGCGACCGTACATCCAGCGCGAGTAGTGCGAGGCGGCCCTGCGGCATCCGGTGCGACGCGAGGAACAGCCGGGCGGCCGCGTCCGCTACTGGACATTCGTCAACGAACTGGGCAAGTACCTGAGAGTCGTTACCCTCGCGGACGGCGAGACGGTGCACAACGCCTTCCCGGACCGGGGATTCAGAGAGGAAAGCAAATGAAGTTCCACTACTATCCGGAAACCGATTCGCTCTACATTGACTTGTCGGAGAAGAAGAGCGTGGACTCACGCGAGGTCGTCCCTGGCGTGGTCATGGACTTCGACGCCGACGGGCAGCTTGTCGGAGTGGACATTGACCACGCCAGCAAAGTGGCCGACCTCAGCCGGCTTGAAGCCGACTCGCTGCCGGTGTCCAACTTGAGCCTGATCCGCGCCTAATCGCGCCCGCGCGTCCGCTTGACTTGACGCCCCTCGGGCATATCCTTCTGAAGTATGGCGACGCCCGCGCCCGACGCCCTTCCGGTTCCTCTCTCTTCGTTCTTGTGTCCTCCTTCAGGGGTCTTCATACCTCTATCTTCACTCCTCTCTCTTTCACCCTTCGTCCTCCCTCCTCTTTCCTCCATCTTCATTCCTCCATCTTCCATCCTCCTTCCTCACTGATGCAAGGCCAAATCCGGCCAAACCCGGCGCCTCCCTCGCTGCTCAGAACTCCGTCCTCAGGTCCTGAGGTGAATCCTCCATCCTCCGACCTCACTCTTCAGTCTTCTTCTCCAGTCACCATCGCCTCCGCCGCGCTCCGCCGCAAACGTATTGCCTCACCCAATTCCCCCCAACCCGCAAGCACCGCTGCCGCTGCCGCTTGACTTCGCTGGATAGTCAGACTATATTGACTCAACGTAAGAAGGTGCAACTATGAGTACAGTCGAAGAGACAGTCAGACTGATGAAGGATCTCCCGGACAAGCTCCAGGCTGAGGTGCGCGATTTCGTGAAGTCCCTGGGGGCCAGAGGCGATGGCAAGGCCGTTGAGCAAGACCGAGACTGGATGAGCCTCTCGCTGTCCAGTGCCATGCGGGGGATGGAGAACGAAGAAAGTCCAACCTACTCACCGTCCGATCTGAAGGAAGTGTTTTCGTGATGCGGCCTGGCCAGGTCGTGCTCTTTCGATTTCCCCAGACTGATTTCGAGTCAGGCAAGCTTCGTCCGGCCTTGGTCATTGGGAAGCTACCGGGCAGATTCGGCGATTGGCTCATCAGCATGGTGTCCTCGCAGGTTCACCTCCAAGTCCCCGGGTTCGAGGATGTGATTCGAGAAGACGACGCCGACTATTCAGCGAGCGGACTCAAGGCAGCAAGCCTGGTTCGCGTTGGCCGACTGGCGGTCGCGGAAGAGCGCGTGTTTCTCGGGGCCATCGGCCAGGTCACGCCGGATAGACTGCAACGCATCAAGCGCCGATTGGCAGATTGGCTGATGAGTTGAGATTCCGCCGCCGCGAATGAAAGCAACCCGGCAGGAAAACGGTGGTTGTCCCTAATTCCTCCGCCCTCCATCCTGCATCCTCATTCCTCAATCTTCCCTCCTCCTTCCTCCATCTTCCGTCCTTCCTCCGACGACTCCGTCGTCCTCGCCTCCGCCGCGCCCAATCCGGCTACAGGCTCCGGATTCTCGCCTGATACGCAGGAGATTGGGAAATGTCCCGGCCTATTCCTGAGATCTGCAATCTGGAATGGCACGGCTGGCAATTGGTAACTCGGGCGCGTGTTGACTCTCGCCCCGCGCCAGCTAACATCCTCCCATGTTCCGCGTCACGCGAAAGCCGAACTTGACCTTGTAAACCTTAAGGTTAATCTATGCTGAGGTTGGATTTGCTGTTCGGCGGGGCTGCACGAGACGTGTACGCGCTGGCGGTCAACGAACGCTGTGCTACCCGGGACTGCATCTGCGGCCTGCAGATGCGCTCGCAGGCACGCGTCTACCGGATGCTGGAACGACTTGCTGAGTATGGACAGGTCGGCCGCGAGCAGCACCTCGTCCGCCGCCTGGAAGGCAGCGTCTTCGAATTGAAGGAACACGAATCCAGCACGAGGTTGTTCGGCTTCTTTCACGGCGTCCGCGTGGTCGTCTGCACGCACGGCACCCGGAAGCCCGCGGGCAAGGCGGCGTATCGGACCGAGATAGACAAGGTGAAGCGACTGCATCAGATGTGCATTGACGAAGGAGTTCTAGATTGACCGAACGGGCAGAGTGGTTCCGCAGGCTCGGCGAGAAGCTGGAGCAGGACCCGGTCTATTGGACGGAGTACCTGAAGCTGGAGTTTGCCGAGGAACTCAGCCGGTTGATGGACGAACGCGGACTGACCAAGACCGACCTCGCGACGAAGCTCGGCTGCTCGCGTGCGTACATCACGAAGGTGTTCAACACCACGTTCAACCCGACCCTCGAGACCCTGGCCAAGATTGCGCTGGCGTTCGACGCACGAGTCGAGCTCAAGTTGGTTCCCAGAGATGCTCCTTCGGGCAAGCGTGCCGCTGCGGTTCCATCAACCCACCGCCGCGAACGCCGGCACGAATTTGTGGCTGCGGACCGACCTGCTCGCGCCAAGCGGAATGAGTTCGTCTCCTCCGACAAGCCCGCCCGGAAGCAAAGAAGCAAGAAATGAAGAGCGAGGAGCGTGGTGTGAGGAACGAAGCCCGTGATTCCTCCTTCCTGTATCTTCATTCCTCCATCTTCCCTCCTCCGCCCTCATTCCTCCCTCCTCCATCTTCCATCCTCCGTCCTCACTCCTCCATCCTCCATCCTCCATCCTCCCTCCTCCATCCTCAGTCTTCCATCCTTCCCCCGACGCCTCCGCCGCGCCTCGCCCTGCCGGCGCGCTTGACGGCCGCCCGCTACTGACTTAGAATGGGCCAGATGCTCTCGGAGGGTCGAATCGGCGTTGACGCAGAACGGAAGTTCTCGGGGTGTTCCGACAACCCCACGGCTGCGACCAACAGAGGACAATTGCTGCAACGTTGACGTCGGAAGACCCAGTAACCAAGGAGGAGGTATGAGTAGTTCAGTCAGTAATACGCGGACCCGCATCGTCGCACTGCTATTGCTCGTCTGGAGCGGAGCGGCGTTTGCTCAGTATGGCCTACATAGTTCGTATCAGCGGCTGCCAGGGGTAGAAATCATCGGCCCGACCACGGTCGGAGCGCACACAACGGATCAGCAGTCGCGCGAGGCAACCATGGAACGTGCGCCCCGCCCGGCAGCGCTCAATCCCAACCACGATGCAACAAAAGCGAAGCCAGCGCGAAACCGCGCTAGGCGGTCCGAGTCAACCGATGGCTGGGCAACAATCAAATCCGAGGACTTCGAGGGCGCGTTTCCAAACGAGTGGGATCTGCGCGGTACTCCGACGTGGGACGACGAGACTTACCGTTCCCACGGAGGAAGCTGGAGCGGGTACTGCGTGGGGTCTACGATTGACCCACCCGGGCCGTATCCGTCAAATGCCAACTCCTGGATGATCTACGGTCCGTTCAGCCTGTCCGATGCCAGCGACGCAAGGCTGGATTTCTATCGCTGGCTGAACACGGAGGCGAACTACGACTACCTCAAGTGGCTTGCGTCAATCGATGGTTCGAGCTTCTACGGATGGCAGACCAGCGGCAGTGCGCAGACTTGGACCAGCGATACCTTCGACCTGAAAACCGTCCCAACTCTTGGCAACCTCTGCGGTCAGTCCCAGGTTTGGATCGCCTTCGCCTTCTCATCCAACGGCACCAATCAGTATGAAGGTGCCTACGTCGACGATGTGGTGCTACAGAAGTATACCAGTTCGGGCCAGCCGGACCTGACCTACTACCAGCCGTCCGGTTGGGATTTCCCGATTGTCCCGTCAAACATCACAGGCACACACACCGTACCGTCTACGTTGCTCGCCGGAACTGCATACATTGACTGGGCCGGAACCAACGCTGGCACGGCGGCAACGACAGACACCTTCTTTACATACCTGTACCGGGACGGCACTCCCCTAGCGGGCTGGTACTCCCCGCCACCGGTCAATCCCGGCGCGTCGTTCTACGTCAATGACTACCAGACCACGGTTACGGCCGGCAGCCACACATTGATGACGTTTACGGACTCGACGAACCGCATCGCCGAGTCGAACGAGAACAACAACCGCTACTCCCATTCGTGGACATGGGACGCAAGCGTGGACTACGACCACGTCACTATTACGTCCTCTGCTTTCGCCCCGAGATTCGCATCCCTATCGAGCTTCGTCGAGGCACATCTGGGCCTGAACGATACGGTAGTGACGGTGGAGAACATCTACGCGGCTTTCCCAGGACGGGACAATCCAGAGAAGATAAGGAACTTCATCAAGTACGCTTACACGTACTGGTCCACGACTCACGTCCTCTTGGGCGGTGATGCGGACATCGTGCCGTGCCGGAAAGCCTACGGCTATGTGAACGAGGAGGAGGACCTTCTGCCTTGCGACCTCTACTATTCCGACCTCGATGGTGACTGGGACGCCAACGCTAACTCCGTCTTCGGCGAGGTCGGCGATAGCGTCGACATGTACCCGGATGTCTACGTTGGAAGATCATCCGCGTCCGTCGAGGCGACAGTGGACCAGTTCGTACAGAAGTTCCTCACCTACAGCAGCGACTCGACCGCGGCCTATCTCAGCAAAGTGGTTCTTGGCGGTTTCGACCTCGACGCCCAGACCTACGGTGAGACCACAATGGAGTTCTACGAAGACACGTACGTGCCGTCGAGCATGAAGCCGTGCAACAGGGTGTATGACAGCTACACGAGCAATCACAAGGCAGCGATGATGGCATACCTTAACGCGGGGCAGCACTTCTGGATCCACACCGACCACGGCGGCAAGGATGGGCTCGGCTGCGGGTACTTCAGGCACGACCATCAGTGTTTTTACCCAAGCGACCTCTACGGGCTGACCAATGGCAACAACTTGACCATTTTCATCTCGATTGCTTGCCTCATAGGAGCGTTCGACACGTCCGACTGCATAGCTGAGGACTTCCTTAACGCCGACAATGGCGGCGGCGTGGCCGCTGTCGTCAATTCTAGGGAGGGCTGGTTCAATCCGGGTATCAACCCGCAGAGGAGTCTTTCCGCCGCGTACGTCGAAGCGTATCTCTACTATCTCTTTGGCCACGGTACCGGCAACGCATCTTTGGAGGATATCGCCATAGGCAAGGCGACGCTCGTGCCGCTCGCGGGCACAAACAGGACCTACCGCTGGTGCATGTACGAGATGAACCTGTTCGGTGACCCCGCGATGCAGGTCTGGATCCCGACGGACGTCGGTGTGTCAGAGGGCCCCGGCTCCGCAGGTCCGCCTGGAGCGCTCACGATGAGGGCCCAAACGCACTTCGAGTCCGGAACGAGACTGCAAGTCCGCCTGCCCCAAGGCGGTCACGTGCGGCTGGGTATCTACGATCGCACAGGTCGGAAGGTGAAGTACGTGGTCAACTCTCACATGCAGGCCGGGTATCACGATTTCATCTGGGACGGCCGTACAGACAATGGTGCCGACGTGTCCGCCGGCGTCTACTACGCTCGGCTTGAGACCGACCAGAGCAGTTGCCAATGTAAGCTCGTCCGACTTGGAAGGGAGTTGCCATGAGAATCGCGAGTCTGGTGGCGGTCTCAATCGCCTTGGCCAGTGCGACGGTCGTGGAGTGTGACTTGAACTTCGCCCGCAGCGACCTGAAGCTGGAACTACAGAACGGTTTCACGACGGTCAGCTTGCCCCGCTGTATCCCGACGTGGGACATCGGAGCTCCGTCGCTTCCCATTCTCGTCGCGCAGATGGTCATACCGCAGGGAACGCGGGTCGTGCACGTCAGGGTAACTCCGACTGCAGCAACCGAAATCATCCCCTGCTCTCTTGAAGTGTGGCCAGTACAGAAACCACGACCGGTTTCCGACTCTCTGCCCGCGGGTCTGACGGAACCGGATCCGCGGTACTACGGCAACAGCCTATATCCAGGAGAGGTCGCCACCGCGGGGAAACGGGGGTCGATGTTCGGTTACAACATCTCGAGTGTGTTCGTAGCACCGATACAGTACACTGCCAGCAGCAGGACACTCTCCCTGCATCCAGCGCTCCACCTCGAACTGGAGCTTGTACCAGATGATTATAGTCGACAGGCCGTGGGCAGAAGAAGCGAACGCGCTCGAAGAAGGATAGAGTCCTCGCTCGTGCGGCTGGTGTTGAACCCGCAAGACGTCCACGGATATGCCCCGTGACCGCAACCGTTGATGGGTCCTTGTATGCTTGGAGTCTTGGCGTCTTGGCGGTTCAGTTTCGGACTCGGGGAAATCCCGCCGCCTTGACATCCCAGCCCACGAGGCAGTTCATTCTGCGATGACCGAGCCAGGTACGCAAGGAGGTATTCCCTACGAACCGGATTCGGTCGTGCTCGAGAGAATCCGCAATGAGCGTGAAGCGGCCAAGTTGAAGGGAGAATAGATGTACTATGTAATGGTAACGGATTGGGATGACCATTGGGCCAAGTTGCTGAGCGGAAAGGCAACCTATACGCAAGGAATGCTGATGGGCCTGTCGTGGGGCAAGTGGGTTGAAGGCATGGGCACCGTCTTCATTCGTCACTACAAGGATTCGGATAAGGTGGATGCGTGGGTTGGCACAGTGAGTCAGTTCGTGGCGGGCAAACCCGCGAATAGAGACAAGGAAACTGTCCGCTTTTGCGTGAACATTGAGGCACCCTGCGAGGTTCCCGTCGAGTATAAGGGCCTTGCGTCGGGCTGGTACCTGGTGGAGGGCGAGACAGACTCAATCAAACGACTTCCTACTCGCACTAGTCAGTTCGACCCGCCCTTCGTAGCCACACTCAGAACCACTAGCGACTGGAAAGAGTTAGAGAGGCATACGCCACATCTACTGAAGCTCCTGGGCATACACTCAATCTACCCCATCCCCGACACGATGCAGAGGGGAAGACCAGACGGGCTCTTCAAACTGAAGTCGCTGGCAGTGATCTATGACTGCACGCTGGAACCCGGGTTCGAGGACGTCAAGCGGGACCAGATTGCCAACTACTGCGCGATGCTCCGCAAGGGCACGTTGGGTGCTGGTGACGCTAGCCTGAACGTGGCCGATTGCAGCAAGCAGGTGTGGGTCATCACCCGCGGCCAGACGCACAAGTTGCGCCAAGAGGACGATGTTTCGGTTCGCGAGGTGGCGATAGCCACGCTCCTTGGAATCTACCACAAGCGGATGCTGGAGGACATTGACGAGGACGACCTAGTAGAACTCTTGAAGCGCGCATGAAACGAGAATTGCATCCGTCGTTCCCTAAGTTGACGCGCGACTTCCCCTGTCCTCAGCGCAAGCCGTGAGCCGCAGCCACGGTGGCGGCGTCGACTCTCCCTGCGGGTGGCTGTCGCTGGCTTGACATGGACAAACTGCTCTGGGGTGCCATCGTGCCGCTGGTCATCTCAGTTGCGGCAGGTGCAGCAAGTGGCTGGTTTGCCACGAGGCTACAATCCCGACAGGAGTCTAGGAGTCGCAGACAAAAGGCGGCTATCTGGCGCCCACTAGCGGAACTAGGCTCTAGCGGGGTGATGTCCGCGGACGACTTGTTCGAGAGGCTGCGAACGGAGTTCAAGAGCAGGGCCGAGTTTGATGCGGTAATGTTCGAGATGCAGAGAGACGGGCTAGTTGCGTACGATCCCGCCTTTCGGTCCTATCATGTGAGTGGACCTGACGCGCACAATCCGTACTTATGACAGATGCGGTCCCTCAGTTCGGGACCGGCGAGGGACACTTCCCCTATTTCCTTCCGGCCGATGTCTGGACACGGCACGGAAGTCCCGGTGACACACTAGGCGATTCCTGACGCGCGGTGGCTCCTCGAAGTCCGGCTCACGGCTGACGGCGGCGCGCAGGATGCGCGCAGTGTCCAGTTCCCAGTGACCAGTGTCCAGTAGCTAAGAGATTCCTCCGCTCCGCCTCGCTCCGGTCGGAATGACATCACGCTCGGCGTCCGGTCTCCCACTTCGCCATTTCCCCTTTCTCCTTCGCCTCTTGGCGTCCTTGGCGAGCTTGGCGGTTCAATCCATTCCCGATTGCCCGACGGCTTGCTGCCTCCCGCCTGACGTTCCTCTCCCCTCGCCCACCTTGCCGGTCTTGGCGGCCTTGGCGTCCGCTTGGCGGTTCATCCCATTCCCGATTGGCGACTGGCGACTGACGATCGGACAGCGTCCAAGCCGGGCATAGGCAAAGCCCCCGGCGCGGTTGGCCGGGGGCTTCGAGTGTAGGACGGGCTACTTGTTCGGAGCGGTGCCGAACTCTTTGACCTTGATGCCGATGGTGCCAACCAGGCCGAGGATTTCCGCCTGCTGGCTGAGCTCGCCCTCGGCCAGCTTCAGGTGCAGCGCGCTGGCCGGGAACTCGCCGAACGTGGCGTCAACCGGAATCCACGTCCCGAGATAGACCTCGTTCCATGCGTGGTAGTAGAACGCCCGGTTCATGTAGATAAGCCCGACCGCAGTCTTGGTCGGTATGCCGATTGACCGGGCCAGCGCGGCGAACAACACCGCGTGCTCGTTGCAGTCGCCTTTCAAGGTCTTGAGCACGTCGAGCGCGCTGGGGAACGAGGCGGTCGCCTGCTTCTCCATCACCGTGAAGACCCACGAAACCAGCTTGCGGGTCGCGGCCACAGCGTCCTTCTCGTCGCCGATTGCCTCGTGCGCCTTGGCTTTGATTTCGGGAGCATCGCTCTGGATTGAGACCGACGGCTTCAGGTACTCGGCCTCCGCGGTAATTGGCAGGGCGAGAGGTCCGGTTGGGACGTCCGGCGTCTTGATCTCGACCACGAGCGGGCTTTGGGTCAGGACCTGCTGGCCCGGCCCGGTCAGGTCGTACTCCTTGGGATCGACGCCGGTGATTTCGAGCTTGAGCCGGTTGACCTTTGCCCCGTCAGGAATCTCCGTGTCCACCGGCACGCGGAACATCGTCAGCACGTCGAACTTCCTGTCCTCGGGCTCGGCTTTGAGCACCTGGTCCGCGGTGGTCCGCTCGGACCTCATGCCCGGCGGCGACGCTTCGACGATGGACATACCCTTGTCGTCAATCCACGTCGTCATCTCGAACTTTGCCATCTTGGTCGTGAACTTGAGCGCGTCGTATTCCTGTCCACCCGCTTTGACCTTCTCGCGGCCAATGACCTTGACTTCGGCCGGCACCACGCCCATCACGGCCGCGTCGAACACCGGCACGTTGTACGTCGAGTCTTTGACCAGCTTCCGGACCACCACATACCTGCCCAGTGCTGAGGCCGGATAAACCGGACCGGCCAGCTTGATGGTTCGCTCCTGCTTGTCGCCCGGCGCGTCAAACACCAACTCGCCGCCGGCGACCCGGCCCTTGACCGCGAACGAACGGTCCTGCGACGAGAACGTGAACGTGAAATCCTGAAGCGCCAGGTCCGGCCCGGCATGAGCCACCGAACGTGACTCGATCCGCTGTTCCTTGCCCGCCATCGCAACGGTCATCTTGATATAGCTCTCGAACCGGTACCCGCCGGCGGACTGGTCGAAGCGGTAGAGCGAATAGCCGACCTTCTGTCCGTTAATCGTCGTTGAGAGCCAGGCTTCGGCGCTGTCCGAGCCGGGCTTGCCAGCCTTCGCGCCGCCGCACCCGGCCGCAACCAGGACTGCAACTGCAAGGATAATCACGTTTCTCATGTTTTGAGCGTAATGCGGCCGGGGCCGACTGTCAACACGAGACGGAAACAGGAGTGGTCGAGTGCTCAAGTGCTCCAGTGGCCCAGTGTCCGGGCACTCAGTCACTAGAACACTTGACCACTGGACCACTTCCCCGCCGGCTGCTTGACAAGCGAGACTCGCCCGCTACAATTCCCGCCGTCTGATGTTCACCTTTCGCGGCGGAATCCATCCTCGTGAAGACAAGGAAGCCACCGAGCACAAACCGGTCGAGCGGCTTCCTCTGCCTGCGCGGGTGCATATCCCTTTGTCCCAGCACGCAGGCGCGCCGTCCAAGCCGGTCGTGAAGAAGGACGACACGGTGAAGACCGGCACGCTCATCGGCGAGCCGGGCGGCCGCATCTCCGCCGCGACCCACGCCTCGATTTCCGGCACGGTTGCCGACGTCGCTGACCTGCCGCACCCGCTGACCGGCAGGCGCGGCCCGACCGTCATCATCGACTCGGACGGAACCGATACGCCTGACGAATCGATAAAGGAACGCGACTACTCGTCGTTCACGGCCGAACAGGTAATCGAGACCATCCGGCTAGCCGGCATCGTCGGCATGGGCGGCGCTGCGTTCCCGACCTTCTTCAAGCTCACTCCGCCAAAAGAGAAGCCGATTGACACGCTGCTCATCAATGGCTGCGAGTGCGAGCCGTTCCTGACCGCGGACCACCGGCTGATGCTGGAACACCCGGCCGAGGTTATCGAAGGCACGGCAATCATGGCCGGAGCGCTGGGCGTGAAGAACGTCATTGTCGTGATCGAGGACAACAAGCCCGATGCGGTGAAGGCCATGACCGCGGCTGCCGCGTCGACCGGCTTCAAGGTCAGGAAACTCAAGACCAAGTACCCGCAGGGCGCTGAGAAGCAACTCATCAAGGCCTGCCTCAAGCGCGAAGTGCCGTCCGGCGGCCTGCCCATGGACGTCGGCTGCGTGGTGCAGAACGTCGGCACCGCGCTGGCGGTTCGGGATGCGCTTCGCCTTGGCCGGCCGTTGTACGAACGCGTGACGACCGTCACCGGCCCCTGCATCAAAGAACCGAAGAACCTGCGCGTCCGCATCGGCACGCCGGTCAAGAGCCTGATAGATTTCTGCGGCGGCTATTCGGCCGAACTCGGCAAGCTCATCATGGGCGGCCCGATGATGGGCATCGCGGTCAGTTCCGACGACGTGCCGGTGGTCAAAGGAACCTCCGGCATCCTGGTCCTCGACCGCGCCGCTACGCTGTTCGAGGAGCACGACTGCATCCGCTGCGGCCGGTGCATCCAGGTTTGCCCGATGGGTCTGGCCCCGCTCCGGCTGAACAACCTCATCCGGCGCGGCCGGCTCGAAGACGCCAAGACCGAACACGTCAAAGACTGCATCGAATGCGGGTGTTGCGCCTGGGCCTGCCCGGCCCGCATCCGGCTGGTGCATCAGTTCAAGTACGCCAAGTTCGAAATCGCGGCAATGGAGCGGAAGCAGTGAGCGCGGAACGCAAGGAACCTACGGCTTTGGGGACAGTCCCCGTGCGGGGACAGTCCCCCTCAACCTCAACCTTAGCCTCAGCCTCTCCCCTCGTTGTCGCCGCCTCGCCGCATATCCGGTCCCAGGCCACGGTCAAACGCATCATGTGGCTGGTCGCAATCGCCCTGCTGCCCGCGCTTGGCGGCTCGGTCTGGTTCTTCGGCCCCAGGGCGCTGCTGCTTGTCGCCCTCTCGGTCGGCTCCGCGCTTCTCTTCGACGTGCTGGCGCAGAAGGCGTTCGGCCGCAAGCCGACTCCATTTGACGGCAGCGCGGTCATCACCGGCCTGCTCCTCGCCTACAACCTGCCGCCCGGTGTGCCGCTCTGGATGCCGGTCATCGGCGCCGCATTCGCCACCATCGTAGTCAAGCAGTTCTTCGGCGGCCTCGGCCACAACTTCATCAACCCGGCCCTCGCTGCCCGGGCGTTCCTGATGGTCTCCTGGCCCACGCACATGACCACCCTCTGGCTCAAGCCTCACGGCGGCCCGCTCTCCGGCCTCGACGCGGTCAGCGGCGCGACCCCGCTCGCGCTCGTCCGCCGCGCCGCCGAACTCGTGCCCTCTGGCATGGACCTGGGCGGACTCCTCAGACAGGCCAACTCGCTCGCCGAACTGAAGCGGCTCTTTATCGGCAACGTCGGCGGCTGTCTCGGCGAGACCTCGGCCCTGCTCCTGCTGGTCGGTGCGCTCTTCCTCATTCTCATCCGCGTGGTTGACTGGCGCATTCCCGTCACATACATCGGGACGGTCATCGTGCTGGCGCTGGTCCTGCCCAACAGCCACCTGACCCCATGGTTCCACGTCTTCTCCGGCGGCATCATCCTCGGTGCATTCTTCATGGCCACCGACTACGTCACGTCGCCGGTCACCGCCAAAGGCCGTATCATCTTCGGCATCGGCTGCGGAGTCATCACCATGCTCATCCGTCTCTACGGCGGATATCCTGAAGGTTGCTCCTACTCGATACTGCTGATGAACGTGTTCACGCCCTTGATTGACCGCCTGACCAAGCCGCGCATGTTCGGCGCGCTCCGCAAAAGGCAGGCCGCGGCATGAAGAGCAGGACATGGATGGTCGTCTCCCTGCTCATTACCTGCCTCGTCGCCGCGTTCGCCCTGTCCGAAGTCTATGCCGTGACCAAGCCCAAGATTGACCAGCAGAAGATTGACGCGACCACCTCCGCGCTCATCCAGGTCCTGCCGGCCGCGCAGACCTTCAAGGAAGTGGAGAAGGACTCGCTCTGGTACGGACTCGACGCCGCAGGCGCCAAGGTCGGCATCGTGGTGCGGTCAGGCGCGCGCGGCTACGGCGGGCCTGTTCCCCTGCTCGTCGCCCTCGACCTCACCGGACGCATCAGTGGAGTCAAAGTGGAAGACCTGAAAGAGACGCCCGGACTTGGCCTGAAGGCAACCGAGGACTGGTTCGCGAAGCAGTTTATCGGACTCGACTCGACCGTGGCGCTCAAGAAGGAAGGCGGCACGATTGACGCCATCTCCGGCGCGACCATCACCTCCCGCGCGGCTGCGCGGGGCGTCGCCCAGTCTATCCGCAAGTATTCGGAGCACCTGAAACCATGACATCCCAGAAGCCATCACGGCTCAGCTATCTGACCAGCGGCATCATCAAGGAGAACCCGGTCCTCATCCTGATGATCGGGCTCTGCCCCACCCTTGCCACAACGACCTCGGCCCGCGACGCGCTCGGCATGTCCGCTGCGGCCTCGTTCGTGCTCATCTTTTCCAACGTTGTGGTCTCGCTGGTGCGGAAATTCGTGCAGCCCTCAATCCGCATCCCGATATTCATCATCATCATCTCGACATTCGTGACCATCATCGACTACGTTCTCCAGGCCTACCAGCCTTCGCTCTACCGCGTGCTCGGCGTCTTCGTCCCGCTCATCGTCGTCAACTGCATCATCCTCGGCCGGGCCGAGGCGTTCGCCTACAGCCACGGCGTCTTCGACTCGTTCCTCGATGGACTCGGCAATGCGCTCGGGTTCACGCTCGCGCTCGTTATTCTCGGTTCGCTCCGCGAGTTCTTCGCGGTCGGCACCGTCTTCGGCAAAACCCTGACCCCGAACTGGTACCGCAGCGCGCCGATGCTGTTCATGATCTTCCCGCCCGGCGCGTTCTTTCTCATCGGCATCCTCAAGGCATTGGCGGTCAAGCTCAAGCTCGGTAAATAAGGGCTTAACATGAACCTCTCCAAGATATTCATCGGCGCGTTCCTGGTAAACAACATCCTGCTGATGCGCTTCATCGGGCTATGCTCGTTCTTTGGAGTCTCGACCTCGCTCGACACCTCGGTCGGCATGAGCGCGGCGGTCGTCTTCGTGACGATGCTCGCGGCATGGGTCTGCTGGGTACTCTGGCACGCCCTGCTCCTGCCGCTGGGACTTGAATTCCTCCGCACCGCTGTCTTCATCCTCGTCATCGCCGGTCTGGTCCAGTTCGTCGAGATGTTCCTGAAGAAGTACGTGCGCGGGCTCTACTCGGCGATGGGCATCTACCTGCCGCTGATTACCACCAACTGCGCCATCCTCGCGATCACATTCCTCAACGTCGACTACGGGTTCAACCTGCTCCAGGCGACCATCTACGCGCTCGGCGTCGGCGGCGGCTACTCGCTCGCCATCATCCTGTTTGCGGCCATCCGGGAACGACTTGAAGACTCGCCGGTCTCCCCGTCGTTCCGCGGCTACCCGATTGCCTTTGTCGGCGCGTCGCTCATCTCGCTCGCCTTCCTCGGGTTCGCCAACCTGTTCGGGATCTCAATCTAACGCATGATTGACTGGGGCATCATCATCAAGGCGCTGGCCGTGCTCGGCGGCGCCGGCCTGCTGATTGCCATCGTGCTCCTGGTCGCCTCGCTCAAGCTCTCGGTCCATGTCGACGAACGCGAAACCGCGGTCCGGGCCGTGCTGCCCGGGGCCAACTGCGGCGCCTGCGGCTTCCCCGGCTGCGACGGCTACGCCGCCGCGGTGGCGGCGGGCAAAGCGCCGCTTAGCGCCTGCGTGGTCGGCGGCCCCAACGTCACCCGCCGGATCGGCGAGATTATGGGCCAGGATGCTTCCGCGGCCGAGCCCAACGTCGCGTTCCTCATCTGCCGGGGCGGCAGGAACGAAGCCGCGAGCCGGTTCCAGTACAAGGGCGCGGCCGACTGCCGCCAGGCCGCCCTGCTGCTCGGCGGACCCAAGGCCTGTATCTACGGCTGCGTCGGGCTCGGCCACTGCGCCAAGGTCTGTCCGTTCTCGGCCATCACCATGGGCGATAACGGCCTGCCGGTGATTGACGAACGGAAGTGCACCGGGTGCGGCAAATGCGTCAAAGAGTGCCCCAAGCAGACCCTGCTGCTTGTTCCCCGGTCCAAGCTCGTTGTACTCGCCTGCGTCTCCCACGACAAAGGCAAGGCGGTCAAAGACGTCTGCAAAGCAGGCTGCATTGCCTGCAACCTCTGCATCAAGGTCTGCCCGGCCCAGGCCCTTGCCATGGACAAGAACCTGCCGGTCATGGACTTCGAGCGGTGCGTCGACTGCGGCATCTGCGTCCACAAGTGCCCGACCGGCTCGTTCATCGACCGCGCCCCGGGCCGGCCCAAGGCCGTCATCAACCCCAATTGCGACGGCTGCCAGACCTGCGTCAAAGCCTGCCAGTTCAAGGCAATCGAAGGCGAGCCGAGCAAGCAGCACAAGGTCGCAGCCGACAAGTGCATCGGGTGCGGCGAATGCCGCAAGGTCTGCCCGGTCGCGGCGATAGACATGGTCGGCGCGCTCGGCCACTCGGGAAAAGCCCTCTAACAACCGACCCCTTCGTTCCTCGTTCCTCGTTCTTCACTCTTCTCTCTTCTATCTTCTATCTTCTCTCTTCTCTCTTCACTCCTCCCCCATCCTCCCTTGTCCATTTCCCCTTCTGCCTTTCCCCTTTCCTCCTCATCCTTCCTCCCTTGTCCATTTCCCCTTCCGACTTTCCCCTTAACTACATTTGACATCCGTCCGGGGGTGGTTAGTATTGACAGTCGGACGGCACGGGGCCTGCGTCCGGCACGAATGCAAACAAAAGGCCCCAGAACCGCTTGAGAAGCGAATGCGAGTACCACGTGTGTTCGCCTGAGTAGTCCGCAGGCTGGTCCCGTACCGAATCCCAAGCAAAGACATGACCGGAGGAACGAAATGGCAAAGCGCATATTCGTGGGCAACCTGCCCTTCAGCGCTACCGAAGACCAGCTGCGCGCCCTGTTCAGCGCGCACGGCGAAGTCGCGTCCGTGAACATTATCACGGACAAGTTCACGAACCGCTCGCGTGGGTTCGCGTTCGTGGAGATGAGCGACGATGCGGCCGCCACGGCGGCAATCGCGGCCATCAACCAGCAGCAACTCGATGGCCGGGCCCTGACCGTCAACGAAGCCCGCGAGCGGAGCGAAAGCGGTCCGCGGCCAGGCGGGTACGGCGGCGGGCGTCCGGGCAGCGGCCCTCGCCGTGGCCGGGACGAGAAGAAAGACTTCAACCGTCCGCGCTGGTAGTTCACTCGCTAGTTCTCAAGCGGGCGGGCGCAAGCCCGCCCGCGCGGTTTTCGCCGGTCTGCCGTTGTTGACTTTCACGCTCCTGCCCCTAAGATGCAATCCTTGAACTACCAACCGACTACGCCGCTCTCCGGGAGGTTATCCCTATGGACGTAATTGAATCGGGTATCGGCGAGCTGTTCCAGCCGCCGGACCCGGATGGTTTCCGCGAATGGGTCCACACGCGGAAGAATACGAAGATGGTGGACAAGGTCATGCCCGAGCAGGACGCCGTCGCGAAGTTCGTCGCGGACGGCGACTACATCGGCACCGAGCTTTACGGCACGGTGCGCGCGCCGATGTCGCTCGTGCGCGAGACCATCCGGCAGGGCAAGAAGCACCTGCGCGTGGCCGGCCAGGGCATCCACGAGATTGACCTGCTGCTCGCGGCCGACATGGTGGACACGCTCGACATCACCTATATCGCATGGGAAGTCTACGGCATCTCGTCCTGCCTGCGCCGCGCGGTCGAGTCCGGCCGGGTGAAGACGACCGACTGGTCCAATGGCGGTATAACCTGGCGTTTCAAGGCCGCGGCCATGGGTGTTCCGTTCCTGCCCGTCCGCTCGATGCTCGGCACCGACACCCTCAAGTACTCGGCGGCCAAGGTGGTTGAGGACCCGTTTACGGGCAAGCCGGTCTGCCTTGTTCCTGCCCTGGCGCTCGACGTAGGCCTGATTCACGTGCACAAGGCCGACAAGTTCGGCAACTGCCGGGTCGAGGGCATTTCCGGGTTCGTCCACGAGATGTCCCGCGCCTCGAAGAAGCTCATCGTTTCGGCCGAGGAGATTGTCTCGACCGACGAAATCCGCAAGTACCCGGAGCAGACCGTCATCCCCTATTACCTTGTCGACGCGGTGGTCGAGGCGAAGTACGGGTCACACCCCGGCGAGATGTGCTACCGGTACTGGCGCGACGGCGAGCACCTGCAGGCGTTCCTGAAAGACTCGGCCGACGTAGCTAAGACCAAGGCCTACATGGACAAGTGGGTCTACGGCGTGAAGAACCACGCCGATTACGTGAACCTTGTCGGCCTCGACCGGCTGAAGCAGCTTGAGTCCGAGATCGGGGAGCGGTAATGGCTAACTATAACGAGAGCGAATTCCTTATCTGCCTCGCCTCCAAGCTGATGGAAGACGGCACCACCGCTTTCGTCGGCACCGGCATCCCGATGCTGGCCGGGGCCCTTGCCAAACGGATGCACGCCCCCAACCTCGTGCCCATTTTCGAGTTCGGCGGCACCGGCGCGTCGATGGAGAAGCTGCCGCTCGGGGTCGGCGATTCCCGGACCTTCCACAAGGCGGTCGCCGCTTCCGGCATCTGCGACATCATGGAGACGGCGTGCCGGGGCTTTGTCGAATACGGCTTCCTGGGCGGTGCCCAGATTGACTCGTTCGGCAACCTGAACACGACCGTCATCGGCAAGTACTGGCCGCCCAAGGTCCGGTTGCCCGGCTCCGGCGGCGGCAATGACGTCGGCTCGTTCTGCTGGAAGACCATCGTCATCATGCGCAAACACGACGCCCGCTCGTTCGTCCCCAAGGTCGACTTCGTCACCACTCCCGGCTTCCTGACCGGGCCGGGCGCGCGCGAGAAGGCCGGACTGCCGCCCGGCACCGGCCCCTACCGCGTCGTCACCAACCTCGCACTCATGGACTTCGAGCCGGTGACAAGACGCATGCGCCTGATTGCCACCAATCCCGGGGTCAAGGTCGAAGACGTGGTCAAAGCGACGGGCTTCGAGCTGCTCGTGGCCGACCAGGTCGGAACCAACCCGGAGCCGACCGAGAAGGAGCTGAAGCTCCTGCGCGAAGAAATAGACAAGGACAAGTACTACATTTGAGGAAAGTCAAAAGTCAAATGTCAAAGGTCAAAAGTTCCAAGTTCGGACCGGATGCGGAGTTGCCATGATACTTGCGGAGCAATACCTGCGGTTCCGCCGCGACGCCAGCGCTTTCTGCCGCGACGTCATCGAGCCGCGCGCCACCATACACGACCTGACCAGCACGTTCGTGGATGACAACGTCCAGGCCATGGCCGAGCGCGGCTGGCTTGGCATCCCGTGGCCGAAGGAGCTGGGCGGGATGGGGCTCGACTATCAATCTTACGCGATTGCGGTCGAAGAAGTGTCCCGGGTCGGCGCCGCGACCGGCCTGACGCTCGCCGCCCACACCTCGCTCGGCACCTACCCCATCTACAAGTTCGGCACTCCGGAGCAGAAGCAGAAGTACATCCCGCACCTGGCCCGGGGCGAGTATCTCGGGGCGTTCGGCCTGACCGAACCCAACGCCGGTTCCGACGCCGCCGGCATCGAGACGACCGCGAAGAAGACCGACAAGGGCTACGTCATCAACGGCAGCAAGCGTTTTATCACGTCCGGCAGCTATGCCGGGACGGTCATCGTCGCTGCGTCGCTCGACCGCAAGCTCGGCCGCAAGGGCATCACCTGTTTCATCGTTGAAACCAAGACCCCTGGATTCAAAGTCGCATCGGTCGAACACAAGCTGGGCCTGAAGGGCTCGGACACGGCCGAGCTCGTGTTCGAGGACATGCTGGTGCCGTTCGACAGCGTACTCGGCAAGGAATACGACGGCTACCGCATCTTCATGGAGACGCTGGATGGCGGCCGTATCTCCATCGGCGCGTTCTGCCTCGGCATGGCCCAGTGCGCGCTCGACACGATGATTGCCTGGTTCAAAGACCGCAAGATGTCCCAGCTCGAATCCAAGGCGCTCGCCGACGTCGCGGTCCAGGTCGAGGCCGCGCGGCTCCTCGTCTACCAGGCGGCACAAATCAAGGACACCGGCGTCCGCGTGGACAAAGAGTGCGCCTTTGCCAAGCTCTTCGCCTCGGAAGTGGCAGTATGGGCCTGCGGCGTGGCGATTGACGCCATCGGCCCGCTCGCAATCACCGCCTCCATGCCGGTGGCGCGCGCCTACCGCGACGCCAAGCTCGGCGAGATCGGCGAGGGCACGTCCGAAGTGATGCGGATGATTATCGCCAAAGACGTGCTCAAGGAAGCCAAAGAAAGCTGCTAGGCGCAAAGTACAAAGTGGAAAGTCCAAAGGACAAGAGCAGCAAATCCAAAGTCCGGACTTTGTCATTTCCCCTTTCCCCTTGTCTTGTCCTTTGTCCTTGTGACTTACTACTTGTCGTAACATGACCATTCTTAGACCCAGGAGGAATCGATGGACTTAAGTTACACCAACGACCAGTTGATGGTACGCAACATGGCAAAGGAGTTCGCCACCAAGGAACTCGAACCGAAGGCAGCCGAGATTGACGAGAAGGGCGAGTTCCCGCACGACACCATCAAGAAGATGGCCGAGCTGGGACTGCTCTCGATGACCATCCCGGAAAAGTACGGCGGCGCTGCGTTCGACTTCCTGTCGCTGGCGATTGCCATCGAGGAAATCTCCCGCGGCTGCGGCTCGACCGGGGTCATAGTTGCGGTTCACAACTCCCTCGTGGCCTGGCCCATAGCCAACTGGGGCACCGACGCCCAGAAACAGAAGTACCTGCCGAAGATGGCCACCGGCGAGCTCTTGGGCGCGTTCGGCCTGACCGAGCCCAACGCCGGCTCTGACCCGGCGGCGATGGAAACCACGGCCGTGCTCAAAGGCGACAAGTACATCCTGAACGGCTCCAAGCGGTTCATCACCAATGGCGGCGTGGCCAAGGTCTTCATCGTCTTCGCCAAGACCGACCCGGCTGCCGGCACCAAGGGCATCACCTGCTTCATCGTCGACCGCGACGCCAAGGGCTTCACGCTCGGCAAGCACGAGAACCTGCTCGGCCTGCGCGGGACCGCCAACTGCGAACTGATGTTCGACGACTGCGAAGTGCCGGTCGAAAACGTCCTCGGCGAGGTCGGCCAGGGCTACAAAGTTGCGCTCGGCACCCTCGACGTATCGCGTATCGACATCGGGGCCCAGGCGGTCGGCATCGCCCAGTCGGCGATGGAGAAAGCGATCACCTACTCCAAAGAGCGCAAGCAGTTCGGCAAGCCGATCTGCGAATTCCAGATGATCCAGGGCAAGATTGCCGATATGGCCTGCCGGACCATGGCCTCGCGCCTGCTCGTCTACTACGCGGCGCACCAGAAGGACTCGGGCAAGACCCGGTTCAACCTGGAATCGGCGATGTGCAAACTCTTCGCCGCCGAGACCGCGGTCGCGGTCACCCGCGAGGCGATCCAGATATACGGCGGGTACGGCTACACCAAAGACTACCCGGTCGAGCGCTACTTCCGCGACGCCAAGTGCATGGAAATCTACGAAGGCACCTCCGAAGTCCAGCGCATCGTCATCGCCCGCACCATGCTCGGGTAGCGGGCTGCGTCAACTCAAAGCGGGAGGCTTCATGCCTCCCGCTTCTCTTTTGACATTCCGAACCCGCGCGGGCGGAGTCCGGCAGCGGGACTCCGCCCGCACTTCGCTTCCGCTCCCGGTTGTCAGCCGATCTCACCCTCAGGGCTACCGGCGCAGGCCTTTGCCATTTCCACTTTGGACTTATGACTTGCGCCCTCGCCCCTAGCGAGGCGCCGTTACGGCGCAACCGGTGCCGCGATGTTGAAGACGTCGGTTCGGATCGCCTGCAAGACCGCCTGAGTCAGGCCTCTTGCCGTCCACTTCGTGATCAGGATCGCAGCTTCCAGCGCCGCCGACTCACCGGATATCTCCTTCCGTCCCAGTGCCCACACTTGCCGACCGAAGTTGAGATAAGACGGGTAGTCCCGGGTCGGCACGCCCGATCCGTCGAGCACCTGCTTCACCTGCAACTCCATCGCGGTAATCTGCGGAAACACCGCCTGGACCTTGGCGTACATCGTCGGCCGCATCTCGTCGAGTGTCGCCTTGATCCGTTCGGTATTGTACTTCGTATTCCATTTGGCAATACGAGCGGTCGGATCTTCTGCCATGTCGGTTCACCTCCAATCCGTGGTTAGTTGCCACCCCGGGGTCGGGTTTGCTGCCGCACCGGCCCTCGGTCATCCCGGTTCCTCTTTCCACCATTCGTCATTCCGGCTTCCGCCTTCTGACTTGTCCTCTTGTTTCCTGCTTTCATGTGTATGTATGCCGATGCGGCAAAAGCGGACATAACGAAAGCCCCGGCGAACCGGGGCTTTGACCAAGCCGGCTCCTAAAGCCGGCACTTTGCCGGGAGTCCGATGAGATGCCACGCACGCAGGCCCGGGTAGTCCCGCTTGATTCGCCTGAACTCGTCATCCATCCAGTGCGTCGCCTCCAGGAGCGGCCGCAGCCGGTGCTCGTACCGGGGCAGCCGCGCGAGATACGCTTCCATGTCCGGCTGCCCTCCCTGCATCACCGCCTCGTCATACTCGGCTACCAGTTCTACCTCCTCATCGGTATACGCAGGCATCCCTTTCCAGAATCCTTCGGTTGCTAGCTCATCCATCCATCCTCCTCGATGACCGCGGGCTGCCGCGGCACAGGCTCAACCAGCACCTGCATCCTGAGCAGGTGCCTTGCCCGCAGCGCGTGCATCTTCACGGTCCGCTCCGGCATTCCCAGCTCGCGGCTGATTTGCGCGTAGGTCTTGCCCTCCATCCAGTGCATGACCGCAATCACCGCGTCGTAGAAGTCCAGTCGCCCGAGCATGGCCCATACCGCTTCCTCGCGCGCCCGGCGTATCAACTCATCGTCCGGCCCGGGCGAGCTCACCGGTCCGCATATCGACAGAGTCCGCACCGCGTCCGCCTCGCGGTACCGACCCCGGCACATCACGAGCCACTGCCGCTCGGCGATGCGGGTCAGCCATGACGAGAACGGGGCCCGTCGCGGTTCGAAACCACGGATGTGCTTGAATGCGGCGATGAACGTCTGCTGCACCAGTTCCTCGGCGTCGGCATAGTTGCCGCACTTGTGATACAGGAACCGGAACAGCATGTCCTTGTACAGCTCGACCAGGACCGCAAAGGCCCGGTCGATATCGATCCCCAGTCTCAGCTTCCGCAGCGCTTCATATTCGTCCATGATGCGCCTCCAGTGGCAACAAAAGCCGGTTTGCGCACAGTCGGGCCGGCCGCTCCGGCTCCAGCGACCGACCGGGTACGGCTCATGGCCGCACGTGGCCTGCTACTCCTTACCCACATATAATTCTACTCCTCTCTCCGGGTCATTGGCAAGGCCCAATTGCACCCGTGATCCGCCCGGTCCGTTTCGTGCCTTTGGCCGCTGCGGCCCCGGCCGGGCAGTGCATGTCCTCGCGGCCGTTCCATTCGGACCTCGGGTTTCAATCGGCATTCGAGCTTCGTCATTCGGGCTTGCTCTCGAGCTTCACGTTAAAGACCTGGTACAGCACTTCCTCGAGTATTTCCCTGTTGCACCCCTGCCCGGTCCACCGCGCCGTCGCGGCCCGGGCCTCAAGCTCGAACTCGGCTCCCCGGTACTGCTTGCTGACCCGGCTCAGATACCGCACGAACCGGAAGTACGGCATGAACTGGCACGACAGCACGCCATGACGCATCAGCACCTCCCGTGCCTGCAGTTCCTTCTGCCTAATCGCGCCTACTGCCTCGGCGTAGTGTCGGCTCTGAGCCTTGACATCCTGATCCTTCCGCAGGTCAGCCCTCCCCTGACGCAACGCCAGGTTGAACTTCAGGCTCTGCCGCGACACCATCTCCCTGGCCCACGTTCCGGTCTTGTCTTGTTTACGCATGTCACACCTCCATGCCCGGCCCGAATGCCGAAGACAGCACCAACTCGCCGAGCGCTCGCAGCTTCCCCAAGTCAAGCCCTCGACTCAGCCACGACTGCTCCAAATCGGACCGGACCCGCCAGGCTGCCACGGACCCGGCCCGTCGCGTCAGCGCGTACAACTGCGCGCAGAACCCGGCATACCCGGCCCGCTCCGCGGCCGGTACACCGGCCTCAGCCACCAGCCGCTCTACTCTGTCTTTCCAGCGGTTGTGCCGGTCCGGGTCATCCTGCCGCCGCTTCACGATGCGCCCGCCTTCTCATATCTCACGTCTGACTTCCGCCGCCTTGGCTTTTGGCTTCTGCCTTTTGGCCTTTGACTTGGCCCGGTTGCCCTTCCTCGTCACTTCTGCCTTCTGTATTCTGCCTTCTACCTTCTGACTTCGGCTGAGGCTCTGGTACTGAAATCCCCGCGACCTCCCGCATCAGTATCCGCAGCAGCAGTTGGACCGTGTTCGGCTCCAGGTCAAACCCTAGCCACTTGCCCAACACCCCGTCGAGCTCGAACGCCAACTCCTCGCCCTGACCGGAACAGAGCGCCCGGGCCACGTCATCCACCATCCAGCGCAGCTCATCCACAATCACATGCGCAAGCCCGCTCGACGCCACAATCCGGTCAACAACCGCATGTGCCTGAGCCTTCACTACTTCCGCCGGCAACCCATAGGCCTTATTCGCCGGCCGTACCCTGCGGACGTACTCCAGCAAGGCCCGCGTCTCGCGGTTCAGACCTCTTCGGATAGACTTAACAGCCATACGAGTCTCCTTTCTTATCGTCTTCATGCGTACATATGCCGAAGTCGCGAAAGCGGACATACTCTGACTGATTTCCACCCCGGGGGGTGGCCCGGGGGCTGGTACTTGGGCTCGATTGTCAGAATGAATGTCGCCATGACTGTTGGCATGACCGTAACTATGACCGTCAGCATGATTGTCGCTATGGCCGTCAGCACGATTGTCACTATGACTGTCGTTATGACTGTTGCCATGATTGTCGCCATGGCCGTCAACATGATTGACGATATGACGGTCGGCATGATTATCACCATGACCGTCGGCATGACGGTCGGCAAGTTCGTCAGCATGATCGTCGATATGATTGTCGGCATGATTGTCGGTATGACCGTGGGCATGCTTGTGGGCCGGTTCGTCGCGCCGAGACACGCAAGGAAAAGGGGTGCGGGCCTGGATATGCTGGTCTAGCATTTGCTTATGGGATGGCGCCGCACCCCGTCGCACTCGGGAGAGATGAGACGGGTGCGGATTCGAGGCGCGCTGAACCCGCACCCGCCGTAACGGACACCGAACTCAGTCCCTGGAGGTGCAGGGACATGTAATTCTCGGTCTCCCCTACCCGAAAGTCAATAGGCCACATTGTCGGGCCGCCCCGCCGCCTTGACTCCGACGCCCGAATCGCCATAATGGCCTCATGCTCCAGACCAACCGCTGGCATCCCGTCATGCTGCCGGACGACTACCTGCGAAAGATGAGGCAGGACCTCAGCGAGGTCGAGGCTCAGGTCGAGGCTGAGACCCGTTACGAACCCGACTCGGACGACCCCCGCCGCCCGACGACGAGCAGTCGGCTTGACTTCAGTGTCTGAATTGGTAGCATTCGCCCAATGGTGAATCCCGAATCCCACCCGGCCTTGACGGATTTGGGGTTTAGCACTGTGTCCCCGAATTACGCGCGGGATTCATCGTGATGTAACCCGAGATTCCAGTAGGCCAACTGGATAGGAGGTATTCTTGGCTGTAACAGCTCGGCAATTGAGGAAGTACCGGCTGGCAGCGGGCCTGAGTCAGGCTGAGGTCGCGGATAGGCTCAAGGTGACGCAGGCCACCGTCTCGTGTTGGGAAATGGGCAAGGCTGTTCCGACAGACGCGCAGATCTCAGAGATACAGGAGTTCCTAGGCGACATCAGAAGTGAGGCAGGCGCCTCGTCGCGACCCGAACCGACGCGAGCAGGGGCCGAGTCCTTCTCAGGCTGGCTGGTAAGGGCACGCGCTGATTCTCGTCTGTCAGTCCCGGAACTGCACCGCAGGTCCGGTGTGTCGGATCAAGCTATCCGGGGAATCGAAGCAGGACGCATTGCCAAACCGAGATTCGCCACGAGAGATGCTCTTAGCCGAGTCCTGAGCGCACCTGTGGTGACGCAGAGGGACACGGAAGCAGAGATGACAGCGGGCACAGCGGACGGCCTCTCACCATACGCGGTGTGGTTGAACAGAACACGCACCAAGAGAGGCCTGACCGTTGTGGAGTTGGCTCGCCAGGCAGGAATAACTCATCAGGCGATCTACGGCATAGAGGCGGGACGTATAGACAACCCCCGTGACAGCACTCGGACCGCACTCAGCCGTGCCCTGAAAGAAGAAGTCCCTGACGACACGCTTCGAGAAACGAGGAAGGCTGCAAGCGTGACAGGACTTGGCAGTCTTGAAGACTTCAACCCACACGACGAGAACGACCTGCCAGCCGAACCCGGAGTCTACGTGTTCTACGATGTAAGCCAGAGGCCGATCTACGTTGGCGAAGCAGGAAACATCAGCAAGCGAGTGAGGGACCACAAGGAGAAGTTCTGGTTCAAGATGCCCATCGTTGATACGGCGTCGTACATAAAGATACCGGACGAGAGATTACGAAGACAAGTTGAGCAGATACTCATTCGGTTCCTGAAGTCGAATGCTGTGCTCAACAAGAAGCACGTTGACCGAGACTAGGTAACTGAAAGACCGAGACGTGGGTGTCGGGCGGAGAAACGGGGACACGATACTAATCAGGCTCAGAAGTGCGTCAAGATGCGGACAGAGACCCTATTCCGGGAAGCTTCGGGACATCTTGGCAAATTCCGCCCGCCGATTTGACATCCCCGCAACATTCGGCCCTCGATTGGCGTCTTACTCACGTAGCGCTATCAAGAAAGGAGATAACGTGAGTAGTAGACCGTCCATAGCACTCGTGACGGCCGGCATCATGCTGGTCGGCGTCGGCTGTCGTGTCTCGGTGCCTAAGGTCCCGAAGGTCATTACAATGGACAAGAAGGTCGAGCTTGGCCGGGCCGATTCCACGCAGGTCTCAATCACTATGGGCATAGGCAAGCTGAACATCTCCGGGGGTGCCGAGGGCGCGCTCAATGCTCGGTTCGAGTACGAAATCCCGGACTGGAAGCCCGAAGTGACCTACGAAGTCGAAGACGGCTTCGGTCGGCTGGCGGTCAAGCAGCCCGACTCCAAGGTCGGCGCGAAGACAAACGTCCGCTACGACTGGAACCTCAGGCTCAAGGACAAGGTGCCGACGGACCTCGTCATAGAGATGGGCGCCGGCAAGGTCGACCTGGATGCGCGGCGAGTGAACCTCCGCCGCCTAAAGGTGACTGTCGGCGTCGGTGAGGGACGTATCGACCTGTCCAACGTGACTACCGACCTGAACGCGAAAGTTGAGGCGGGCGCTGGCAAGCTCAAGTTGCTGCTGCCGTCGGACGTCGGGGTCAAGGTCAAGGCCGAGGGAATTGGCCACGTGGAAGCACCGACCCTGAACGAGAGTGACGAGGGCTGGACCAACGATGCCTGGGGCAAGTCGAGAGTATCGATCAGCGTCTACGTCTCCGGCATTGGCGAGGTCGATATCGAGACGGTATCCAGGCAGACCATCTAGCCCGGGGTGATTAGCGGGACAGGCACCCAATTTCGGGAAGCTTCGGGACATCTTGGCAGATTCCGCCCGCCATTCGCGACTGCGTCGCAGCTCAAGCCCCAAGCCGCAAGCTTCAAGCCCTGAGTCGGCGGCCGCGGTCAGTCGTCCGCCGCACCCCCGCTTCTGACTTCCGATATCTGCATTCTGACTTCTGAATTCGTCTGCCCCGCTTGAGATTGACATCCCCGCCCGCGAGTCTTAGAATCCGACCATGACTGGGTCTGAGTTCCCGGCCCTCGAGACCCGCCGGCTCGTGCTGAGACCTTTGGATCTCTCTGACGCTCCTGCCATCTACCAGTACAAGTCGGACGCTGAGATACACCGGTACATGCGATCCGAACCGCCCGCTTCGCCGGACGCCGTGGCGGAGCCCATCGGTAGGTGGCTCGCGCTTCCGGCCGAGGACCGACGGCCGTGCTGGGTAATTGTCCTGAGGGAAATCGACTGCGTTGTCGGTACCATCAGCTTCAACCAACTCAGCCGGGAGGATTCCAGCGGGCAACTGGGCTACGAACTCGCCCGTGAGCAGTGGGGAAAGGGAATAGCCACCGAGGCCGTACGCGCCGTCCTCGGCTACGGGTTTGCCACCATGGGACTGAATCGCATCGGCGCCTACTGCTGGGAAGCCAACACGGCATCACGGCGGGTAATGGAGAAGGCCGGCATGCGTTACGAAGGTACGCTGCGGCAGCTCAGGTATGCCAAAGGCGCATACCGGGATATCAGGTTCTATTCGGTGCTGGCCGGCGAGCGGAGGGCCGGTCAGGAAGGTCACAGCGACACGGTTACCGATTCCTGACGCGCGGGCGGCGTCTCCCCTGCCGTCCGTGCACCGTAGTCCGTGAACCGTACACCGTGGGCCGCAAGCCGTAGCCGTCAGTACCCAAGACCAACCGCTGGCGTCCGATGATCTCCGAGGCGTTCGGCGCCTGAACCTACCCGAATTCGTCCGAGTCAAACTTAGTCGAGCGCGGCAGTTCGGCATCACGCAAACGACTCGGTCAGAGACATTGGCACGACACCGGGCTGCCTGTGACCCTCGCTCGGCAACCGGATGTTGCCCGTACGAGAGTAGAAAGGACGAAACGCGAATACCTGGAGGAAAGATGCCCGACTCAAGCGGACTCATTGACGACATGATTGCCAAGACCCCCGATTGGCGCGGCGCGGTCCTTGCGAAGTTCCGCAAGATCATCCACGCTGCCGACCCGGAGATTACCGAGGAAGTGAAGTGGCGGCGGCCCAGCAACCCGATGGGTGTGGCAGTCTGGGAGCACAACGGCATTGTCTGCTTCGGGGGCATCCTGAAAGAAAGGGTCAGGCTGACCTTGGTCGCAGGCGCGAGCCTCCCCGACCCGCAGAAGCTCTTCAATGCCATGCTCAATGGCAAGTCGCGAGCAATAGACACCTACGAGGGCGACAAGCTCAACGAAGCCGCACTAAAGGCCCTCGTCAGAGCTGGCGTGGAACACAACCTGGCCAAGGTGAAGCCCGCCAAGGCTCGCAGGAAGTAGGCGACACAGGCGTCACTGCCAAGCCCCGGCCAAGTCCCGGTGACATAACGATCAATTCCTGACGCGCGAGTTCCTCTCCCCTGCCGTCGCGCCAGCGGCGCGAGCCCATGTCACGCGGTTCATTATGATGAACCACGGCCTGTCAGTGGTCAGTGGTCAGCCGTCGGCCGCAGGCCGTGAGCTGTCGGCCGTACGGCCCCGCAGCCTTGACATCAGAACCCAGTCGGCTAGTATTCGCCGAATGGCGAACGCCGCCCCCCGCCTGACCTTCACGGGAGTGGGATTGTCTGTTATGTACCGGGAACTCACCGCGGACCGACCGCCGCGTCGAAAGGAATAGCATGTTCTCGTCAATCTTCTGGGTGATTCTGTTCGTCGGGTTCCTGGTAATCTTCCACGAGTTCGGTCACCTGGTGGCGGCCCGGCTCTCGCACATACCGGTCGAGGTATTCTCGGTCGGCTTCGGCCCGGTCATCCTCAAGAGAAAGATCGGAGAGACGGAGTACCGGCTGTCGGCCATTCCGCTTGGCGGTTTCATCAAGATGGCCGGCGAGGAAGAGAAGGCCGGGCCCAAACCCGAGCACGCGGTCCCTGCCCCGACCGGCGGCTACATGGACAAGCCGCTGGGCGTGAAAGTCGCGGTCACGGTTGCCGGGCCTATATCGAATCTTGTGCTGGGATTCTTCCTCCTGCTCGTGCTGTTCGCGAGTTTCGGCCAGCAATACGTGGCGCCGGTCATATCTTTGGTCGACAAGTCGGCCGCACACACTGCCGGTCTCCGCGCCGGCGACACAGTCGTTGCGGTGAATGGCGAGACCATACCATCCTTTGGCGCCCTCGACGCGATACTTCAGAAGGATGCGGGCACGCAGGTCACTATTTCGTTGCGGCGCGAGGGCAAGCGACTCGAAATGCCGATATGGGTACCGCTGAGCTACATTGACTCGCTGATGCCGGAGGTCGTCGGTGGGGTCACACCAGGCACCCCTGCCGCGGCCACCTCCATCGCCCCCGGCGACACCGTAATAGCCGTCGCCGGCACGCCTGTGAGAAGTTGGCCGCACTTCACCCAACTGGTGCGAAAGCAGACCTCGGGTCCCTACGAGTTGTCCTGGCGCCACGCGGGCGTTGTCTACACCGACACAATAAGGGATTCCATCACCACGGACGCCGAAACCGGCGCGAAGGTCAACCTGGTGGGGATACAGGTCAACACCGACTGGTACATAGGACCGCAGATTGCGGCGGTGGTTGGCAACGTTCGCAAAGGCGGCCCGGCAAGCAAGCTCCTCCGGCCCGGCGATACAATCGTCGAGTTCGCCGGACTTCCGATCCGGGAATGGGCCGACTTCTCTGATGCGGTCTACTCCCGGGGCGGCGATAGCGTTCCCATCGTCTGGCAGCGCGCGGGCCAGACGATGCACGGCGAGGTCGCCGTCGCAAAGAACGACGAGCAGTTGATGGGCCAGCAGGGCGGCGGCATCGGCATATCGGTACGCGTGCCGCACCGCAGGCTGAGTCTGCCGGATGCAATCGTGGAGGCGGCCGCCAAGGCCGGTATCGTAACCGCCCAGACCTACGTCGTGCTCTACAAGTCACTCACCGTGAAGCACTACGCCAGGAAGGCGGTCGGCGGTCCCATCATGGTTGCGCGGATCGCCTACGAAGGAGCGAACTGGGGCTGGGACTACTTCCTGCTGCTGTTCGCCGTACTGTCTATTAACCTGTTCGTCGTCAACCTGCTGCCGGTGCCGGTGCTCGATGGCGGCCGGGTCGTGCTCGACTGCATCGCCGGCATCCGACGGCGCAAGCTGACTGAGAAGGAACTCAACTGGGCCGCGGGCATCGGCTGGGCGATGATCGGGACGCTCGTCCTCTTCACCGTCCTCAACGACATACTCAGATTAATCCGAAAGTGAACGTTCTGGCCGTAGCGTTGACTGACGAGGCGCAGAGCTTGAAGGCGAACAGGGACGTTGGGACACCTTCTAAACCCGCCCGCCCATTTGACACGCCAGACGGGGAAGGTATTCTTGACGGTGGAAACAAAGGCAGATCCCGTGCCTGACCGCGGAAAGAAGGCTCGTATCAAACGGCCCGCCTGGTGGCCGCTGCGTTCCAGGACCGTAAACACCGTCACGTGCGTGGCGGGACTGGTAACAACCGGAATCGGGCTCTTCGGTATGCTGGCCGGTCCTCGCGGAGTTTTCGACATAATGCTCCTGTTGGGAGGCCTGCTCGTGACCGTGGCGGGTCTCGTCCTCCTCGGGCGAAGTCCGCGAACCTGATCTCTCGTCCGCAAGACCGCGCGTCTCAGCCTCTGTGAGACACGAGGCTGGCAGCCAGTCGCGCCGAGGTCACCTCTCCTTCGGCGATGCCAGTTCCTTTACCAGGCTCTCGGCGTCCGGCGCGGTCATCCCGGCCTTCGCGCATGCGGCGACGAACTTCTCCCGCCCCATGGCATCGAGGCACCTGCCGAGTCCGTAGCGGTACCGCTTCGGCCCTTCAATGGTGCCCGGGACCGAGTGGGTATTCTGCGCCGTCAGGTACGACGCTACCGCCTTCTCGTGCTCGCCCACGTCTATCAGGGTTGCCCCCACGTTGGCGAGCAGGTTCGCCTGGCCCCGCTTGTCTCCGACTTCCCGCATCAGCTTGAGCGCCTGCTCCTGGTTCGCCAGTCTCTCGGCCGGCTTGAGCTCGTCCGCACGCAGGAAGTCAATGTTGGCAAGGGCACCGGCTTCGGTCCCCTTGTCCCCGATTTCCCGTGCCAGCGCGAGCGACTTCTCGCAATACTCCAGCGCCTTGTCTTGTTCGCCGCTCATCGAACGGGCCAGCCCGATGTTGCAGAGCAACGACGCCTGCCCGTGCCGGTCGCCGGTTTCCCGGTGTATCTTCAACGCATCCTCGAAGTAACTGAGTGCCTTGGCCGGTTCGTCGCTGACATAGTGGAAGACGCCAATGTCGCCGAGGGCATAGGCCTCCTGCGGGCGAGCCCCAGCTTCCTTGGCCAGCTTCAGCGCCTCCTCATGCTTCGTCAGCGCCCCGTGGAACTCGCCCTGGTCACGGAGAACCACGCCGACCCTGCCCGTGGCATGGGCCTGTCCCGGCTTGTCGTGGAAACGTTCGGCCAGCCGGGCTGATTCCTCGAAGCAGGCGAGGGCCTGCGGCAGGCGACCCGGCAGGTGATGGCAGTGCCCGACCAGGCCGTGCAGCGCGGCCAGTTCGGTCCCGGCCGCGTGTTCCATCGCCGCCTTGAAGTGCACGATTGCCTCGTCCCACTTGTACGCGTCCATCGCGGCCCGACCCTTTTCGAACGGAGCCCTGACCGCCGGCTCGGATTCCGGCAGACCATCAAAGTACTCCATCATGTCCCCCTTCTGCCGCGCGGGCGCGCGGCTTCACCAACGGCCTTGTCTGCTGTCTTCCGGGCCCCACCCACCTTCACCGCGACCCCGACTCCGGACCTGGTTGGATGGAGTGCGCCCATCTTTGGGAAGTCTATGACAGCGTCGTCATCTGTCAAGCCCTGCCCGGGTCCTGACGGCACAATTGAGAATCCCGGTGACGCAACAAGGACTACCGAGCTTGGGCGCGCCCGGAATTTGACATAAAAGCCCGCCTCGCTACCATGTCCGAGATGAACAACGGCCAACGGCCGGCCGCCGGGAGCTGACGTCCTTGGCCAGACACAGAAGATGAAAGAAACTGCAGACCAGCTACAGGCGTGGGCGAAGGCAAAGCGGCGATACGGACTTACTGATGCCCATGTCCAGATGGCCCGCGAGCTCAGGATGAACCCGCAGCGGCTCACCGAATCCGCGAGCGTCGCGCAAGGACTGACACCGACGCCGCTCGCTCAACGCATCGAAAGCCTCTACCTGAGGCGGTTCAAGAAACCTCAGCCCGACTCTATATTACCGCTGCGACAGATGCTGCACGACGCCCGTGTCCGGGAACGAAATGAGGCCCGCGAACGGAGGCGCAGGAAGCACCAGGCCAAGATCGACCATGCTGAGGCCGCGCGAGTCTCGATGCTGACTCTTCGACGCCTATATGGTGGTCTGGGAAGTACTGCGGACACATTCATGGACCAGACTCCCCGCGATCCGCGAGCCTGAGGCCGGCGGCCGCATCCAGTTCCCAGTCACCAGTGTCCAGTATCCCACACCCCACTTCTGCATTCTGGTATCTGCTGTCTGACTTCTGGTCCATCCGACTTCTTCATTCCGGTCTTGACGTGCCGCATTCCTGTGTCTATGCTTAGGCTCCAACCTGAGCAGGTTTGGTTGTAGACCCTTGCCCAAGGGTAGCTGAATTCTGATGCTCTTACCTTTAAGGAGGTCCTAATGTCTGTCAGACTGGCAATTAATGGCTTCGGCAGAATCGGGCGGCTGGTAGCGAGAATCGCGTCCCGCCACCCGGAAATCGAGGTCGTCGGCATCAATGACGTGACCGATGCCGCGACCCTCGCACATCTGTTGAAATACGACTCGGTCCACGGCCGGTTCCCTGACGTAACTGTGGAGGGCGACTACATCACGATCGCCGGCCGCAAGGTGCTGGTGAACAATGCGAAGAAGAACCCGGACCTGCCCTGGCACGCGCTCGGCGTCGGGTACGTCATCGAGTCGACCGGCCTGTTCACGGAATACGACAAGGCGGCGATGCACCTGAGGTTCGGCGCTAAGAAGGTCATAATCTCCGCTCCGCCCAAAGGCGACACGCCCATCAAGACGCTGGTGATGGGCGTAAACCACACGACCTATGACCCGAAGACCGACCACGTCGTCTCAAATGCCTCCTGCACGACGAACTGCGTCGTGCCCGCGGCCAAGGTCATTCACGAGAACTTCAAGATTCAGCGCGCGTACATGACGACGATCCACGCGTACACGAACGACCAGGCCCTGCTCGACCAGCCACATAAGGACCTGCGCCGCGCCCGGGCCGGGGCGTTGTCGATGATCCCGACCTCGACCGGCGCGGCCAAGCTCATCGCTGTTATCTTCCCGGAACTGAAGGGCAAGATTGACGGCAGCGCCATCCGCGTGCCCACGCCCGACGTATCGATGGTTGACCTCGCGTGCGTCGTCGAGAAGAGCACCACGAAAGATGAAGTCAACGCCGCGTTCAAAGCCGCGGCCGAAGGACCGCTTAAGGGCATCCTGCAGTACGTCGAGGAGCCACTTGTGTCGATTGACATGGTCGGCAACCCGCACTCGTGCATGTTCGACTCGAAGCTAACCGCGGTAGTCGACGGCACGCTGGTCAAGGCATTCGCGTGGTACGACAATGAGTTCGGCTATGCCAGCCGGCTCGTCGACCTTGTCGGCTACATGGCTTCACGGGAGTAGCGTGTTGCGAGTTGCGGGTTACGAGTTGCGAGTTACGAGTTGCGAGTTGCGGGTTGGGGAAAACGGAACACGGAGCAAGACGTGAAGAAGCTGACGGTTCGCGACATCGACGTCCGGGACAAGCGCGTGTTCCTGCGCGTGGACTTCAACGTGCCAATGACCGAGGACACGCGGATTCGCGACCTCGCCCGAATCGTGGCCGCGCTGCCGACCCTGCAGTACCTGCTCGACCATGGCGCGGGCGTGATTCTTGCCTCGCACTTGGGCAAGGCCAAGGGCAAGCCGGACCCGCTCTACTCGCTCCACCCGATTCTGCCGGTTGTGTCCCAACTGGTCGGCAGCCCGGTTACCTACGCGCCGGTCTACACCGGCGATAACGCGGGCAAGGTGAGGACACGGGCGGTCCCGGGCACGGTCACCCTGCTTGAGAACCTACGGTTCCATCCCGGCGAGACCGCCAACGACCCCTCGTTCGCACGCGAGCTCGCCTCGCTGGCCGACGTCTACGTCAACGACGCTTTCGGCGCGGCCCACCGTGCCCATGCCTCGACCGTCGGCGCGGCTTCGTTCTTCAAGCAGCCGGCTGCCGGCCTGCTGATGGAGACCGAAGTTGACTTCCTGACCCGGATTCTCGAGCACTCGGACCGTCCGTACGTCGCCGTCATCGGCGGCTCGAAAATCTCGGACAAGGCCGGCGTCATCAAGAACCTGCTGCCGAAGCTCGACCACGTGATACTGGGCGGCGGCGCCGCGTTCAACTTCCTGAAGGCCCGCGGCATCAAGATCGGGAAATCGCTCTGGGAGCCCGAACTGGCCGAACAAGTGAAACCCCTTGCTGCCGACCCCAAGCTCGTGCTGCCGACCGACATCGTCGTGGCCCCGAGCATCGACGCCGGGGCGGACGCTAGCGTAGTGCCGGCCGGGCAGATTCCGGACGACCAGATGGGCCTCGACATCGGCCCTGATTCGGCCCGGCGGTTCGCCGAAGTACTCAGCACCGCAAAGACGGTCGTCTGGGCCGGGCCGATGGGTGTGTTCGAGCGCGACGCCTTTGCCGAAGGCACCCGGGCCGTGGCGCAGGCGGTCGCCGAAGCCACCGACCGCGGGGCGTGCACCGTGGCCGGCGGCGGTGACACCGGCGCGGCCCTGGCCAGGTTCGGCTATGCCCAGAAGATGAGCCGCGTCTCGACCGGCGGCGGCGCGTCGCTGGAACTCCTCGAAGGCAAAATCCTGCCCGGCATCGCGGCTCTGGAGGACAAATGAGCGAACCCCGAATCCCGCTCGTCGCGGGCAACTGGAAGATGCACAAAGGGCCGGTTGAGGCCGAGGCCTTCGCACATGAACTGCTCAGGCAAGTAACCAATGACGAAGGGGAAATGACAAAGGCAGGCGCGGTTGAGGTCGCGGTGTTCCCGCCGTTCACGGCCCTGCCTGCGGTGGCCGAAGTGCTCAAAGGAACGTCCATCTCCTACGGCGGTCAGAACTGCCACTGGGAATCAAGCGGGGCCTTCACCGGCGAGACGGCGCCCGGGTTCCTTGCCGAGTTGGGCTGCCGGTACGTGCTGGTCGGCCACTCGGAACGAAGGTCGTTGTTCGGAGAGACCGACGAAACGTGCCGGAAGAAGTTCACGGCCGCCATCGCCGCCGGCATCGAGCCGGTCCTCTGCTGCGGCGAGACCCTGGCCGAACGTGAAGCCGACCGGACCTTCGACGTTATCGAGCGCCAGTTGCGCACGGTCCTTGCCGACCCGCCCCCTCCAGGACGCTTCACCGTCGCCTACGAGCCGGTCTGGGCAATCGGTACCGGTCGCACCGCAACACCGGTCCAGGCCGGTGAGGTCCACCGCTTCATCCGCGAGTGGCTCGGTCGCAACCTCTCCCCGGAGGCTGGCGAACGGACCAGGCTGCTCTACGGGGGGAGCGTCAAGCCGGACAACTTCGGCGACCTAATGAAACAGTCCGACATTGACGGCGCGCTCGTCGGCGGGGCCAGTCTCGACGTCGCCTCGTTCTGCGGCATCGCCGGCGCGGCAAGGTCTTACTTGACCGGCCTGATTTGACGTGTAACATCACGTCTTGACTTCGTTTCTCATTCCGGTAAGCTAGCCCGACTAAGGAGAATACTTAATGTACGGAATCCTGATATTCTTTCATCTGCTGATTTCTGTCATCCTCGTGCTCGTCGTGCTGGTGCAGCAACCCCAGAAGGGCGGAATGGCGTCAATCATGGGCGGCAGCGGCGATAGCATGTTCGGTGGCAGCGGCGCGGCCCCGTTCATGGCCAAGGTGACGACCGCGCTGGCCGTCGCCTTCATGGTCACGTCACTCAGTCTCGTGCTGGTCAGCGCCCGGCTGGCCCGGCCGGCAGCGGCCCCGCGCCCGACCCCGGCACAACCGACCCCGGCACAGCCCGCTCAAACCCAACCCGGTCCGTTAGGAGATTAAAGATGTACGCGATTGTCAAAGTTTCCGGATGTCAGTACCTGGTCAAGGAAGGGGACATCGTCACCGTTCCCCACCTTGAGTCCGAACCCGGCTCGACGGTCCCGCTCGAGGTGCTGTTCCTGCGCACCGACGACAAGGCGGTCATCGGCAGCCCGACCGTACCCGACGCCGAGGTCCAGGCCGAGGTAATCGACCACATCCGCGCCAAGAAGATTACGATCTACAAGTTCCAGCGCCGGGAGAACTACCGGCGCAAGAAGGGCCATCGCCAGCAGTTGACCCGGGTGAAGATCGCCCGGATTAACCCCGGTTCATAGCCACAGCATGGCGGAAGAACAACCGGCAGGCTTGATGCGGCACAACCGGAGACTGCCGATCCTGGTGACGACATTGGCGCTCGCGGCGACGTCGTACGCAAACTTGGTGGCCAATGCCGATTTCTCGCTCTGGGAAAACCCAAACCAGCCGACCGGTTGGACAGTTGAGGATGTTCACGCAGCCAAGACGAGAGTCGACCAGGAAACCACGACGGTCCGCTCCGCGCCCTGTGCTGCGAAACTGACCCGACTGGTCGCCGGCACCGGCGACAACTACGGCCTGAAACAACTCCTCCCGGTCGCAAGCGACCGGGCGTACACGCTGTCGGCGTGGTGCTACGACGACAACGTTGACGCCAAAGGCGGCCTCAGCATCACCTGGTGTCGCGCCGACACATCATCGATCGTCAGCACCGGCGTCGTCTACTCGGACTCGAGTCTTCACACTTGGCAGAAACTGACCAGGTCCGACACAGCGCCGAGCAACTGCGTCTATGCCAAGATCCTCGCGCGCGTGTACGGGCGCACCGGCAACCAACCCAATGGCTTCGTGTTCTTCGACGACGCCGAACTCGACACCGGCATGGAGGCAATCAAGGAGAGACCCGGCCGGGCAGTGACATCGACCGAGCTTGAACTCCGGCCCAACCCGACGTCCGGCCGGGCCACAATCTCGTTCGAGCTCGCCCGGGCCGCACACGTCGAACTGAATCTCTATGACCTGACCGGCAGCTCGGTTGCCGAGCTGTACGCGGGCGCGCTCGGCGCCGGGCAGCACCGCTTCCCGTTCACGGGCCGGAACCACGAAGGCGCATCGCTGCCGGCGGGCCTCTATTTCCTGGTCCTGGCCGACGGCGGTAACCGCAGCACGGTTCGGAAGGTTATGTTCGAGCCGCAAACCATTAAACTCGAAAGGACACCCAGATGGAACTGACCGCATCACAGAAAATCGAAAAGCTGGGCAAGGCCGTTTCCGGCATGACCCAGGCCGAACTGTCCAGGGCCGTCGGCGTCTCCCGTGAGCGCATCCGGCAACTGATGCCGCGGCTGAAGACCAAGCCGAGCCGCCGCATCCGCGCCTGGCACCGGACTGTTTCACGACGGACCTGCACGGCCATGGCCAATCTCCACGACCGCGGCGAGTCTTTGTCCGCAATCGGTCGGGCCTACGGCGTCAGCGACTACCATGTCCGCGAAGCCATCCGCCAGGTCCGGCGCGAAATCGAGCCGGCCGGCAGAATCCAGCGTTTGTGCCGCCAGGAGGCAATCCGTAAGCTGCTCGCCCGGGGAATGGTATTTGAGCAGGCCTGCGATAAACTCGGGTTCAGCGGCCTGCAGCGCCGGCGCTACCGCCGCCAGATGGGCTTCCGCTGGGAAGGCGTCAGGACGGTCCCGGCCCGGCAGCGCGGCCGCAAGTAAGATCAAGAGTAGGGAGTTGAGAGTTAGGAGTTGGGGGCCCCCCAACTGCTAACTCCTAACTGTTGGCTGGTTTGTGTTTGGGCATTGGGCGATACAAGAATTGAACTTGTGACCTCTGGTATGTGAGACCAGCGCTCTAACCAACTGAGCTAATCGCCCGTTCCAGACAACCGAATTGTAGCAGCGCCGCCCCTGGTGTCAACCGGGGGCAGCGGCACGAAAAGCGCTACTGCCCGAGAATCTGAACCCCGCCGCCTGAACCCGGCAGCGAGGCCAGCAGGCGCGCGGCCTCGGCTGCGCGTTCCCGCTCGTCCAGCCTAACAAACAGCCGCACGGCCTGATCCAGTTGTAGCCGGGCGGCCTCGACTTCTCGCACCTCCGCATAGAGCCGTCCCAGTTCCAGCAGGCATTCTGCCTCGCCCCGCGAGTCACCTTCGGCCTGGCGCAACTGCAGCGACCGTCGCAGGTTCTCCCGCGCGAGCGCGACGTTACCCAAGGCCATGTTCACTGCGGCCATCTCGGACAAAGACCACGCCTCGGTCTCCGCGTCACCGACCGAATGGGCGAGCCGCAGCCCGTCCTCGAGCCGTGACTTGGCTTCATCCGGCCGCGACTGGTGCCTGAGGGCCACGCCGAGGCCGACCTGGTCACGTGCCTGTCCCTGCGTGTCGCCCAGCTTCTTGTGCAGTTCGGCGGCGGCCTGCGCCGCGACCGTGGCTTCGGGCCAATCGCGCTGCCCGGCATGGGCCAGGGCGGCCTCGGCCAGTGTTGCAGCCAGGATCCCGTCCTCCCCGAGCCGCCGGGCCAGCGCCTGGCCCCGCTCCAGCCTCTGCAGGGCCTCAGTCGCAAAACCGGCGGCACGCTGCGCCTGCGCAAGGAAAAGCGACACCCATGCCTCGGCTTTCTGGTCCGCCAACTCATCGCACAGGGCCAGGGCGCCGGTCAAAGACTTGACTGCGTCATCGGCCCGGCCGAGCCGAAGCTGCGCCCGGCCGATTCCAGTCAGGTCGTGACACAGATCCCTTTTCCTCGAATCCTCACGGTCAAGTTGCGCCGCCTCCTCGAACATAGTTCGGGCCGATTCAGGCGCGCCCTGGGCCAGACAGTGCTCGGCCATCTGTTCGAGATTTCGCGCCTGCAAAGACCGGTCCCCGACGGTACGCGCAACGGCCAGCGAACGCTCGTGGTACTCGTGGGCCGCGTCCAACTCGCCAAGCTGCTCGTGGATGAGGGCCAGTTCGCGAAGCAACCCTGCCTGCGGGCGCGGCTGGTCGATTTCCTCGTAGAGATGGAAGGCCCGTTCCAGCAGCTCAAGGGCACGCTGGGCATCGCCCTGGACGCGATGGATGACGCCGATTGCCGCCAGCCGTTCCGCTTCGCCCAGCCGGTCCTTGATCTGGCGGGCTTGCAGCAGGCCGTCCTCGTGGGCGGCCCGCGCCTTGTCCAGTTCGCCCTGTCGGAACAGCACTTCACCCGCCGCTCCGTACTGCCGAACCGCAGCCACCCGGTCCCCGGCCGCTTCCAGGGCACGCAGGGCCTGGCGGTGAAAAATCAGTGCCCGGTCAAGCTCATTTGCCGCCTCGGCCAATTCGGCCAGTCGAACCAGGGCCGCAGCCTCCAGCCCATTCAGGCCCAGCTTCCGGCTCAAACGCACACAATTGTCAAGATGGCGGCCGGCGTCGCGAACCAGGCCCTGCTCGCCCGCCATCACGCCCAGTGCAAGCAGGCTTGCCGCCTCACCGGCCCGGTCCTGCGCCTCCCGGCTGGCGGTTAGCGCTCCCTCAAACTCCACACGCGCTTTCTCGGGTTGGTCGAGCAACAACCGGCAGACGCCGCAGAGCACGCGCAGCGCCACGACCTCTGCCCGGCTCGCTTTGGCCTGCGCCTTGGTCCAGCGCTCCCCGGCACGGTCCCATTCGGCCTGCGTCGCGTGCCTGGCCCCGGCCTCAAACATGTCCGCGACTTCCGGGTCGGCCGCAGTCGGAAGCCCGTCCAAATAGACGAAACCCAGCCGGCGTCGGATTGGCGCCAGCCGCTCACGGTACTTGCGGCCCGCCGCGTCTTCCAGCAGCGCCAGCCGACTCTCCAACCCGGTTGCCCGTGACTCAGCCGCGCGACGGCCCAGCAGCCAGCCGACAAACCCGGCCCCTGCCGCCGCCACGACCCCGGCCACCAAAGCGGCAATCACGTGCGCCTCCCGGTTCTCTCCCATCGCCGCATAAACGTTCTACTCCTTTAGGTGAATCTTAGAAATTGTCTCCAACCCAGCCCAGCTAAGGTTAGGCCAAATCGGCCGCAGGTCAAGCCGGCCCGGCTGGACCCTCTGAGCGGCCGGGCGCGGTGCCGCCTGCAGAAACATCTTGACCCTGATTGAGCGGACGCTAGAATCCCAATCGGGCCGATGGAAGAAGGCGCACCAGAGTGCGGCCGCCGCGCCCTGGCCGAAGCCGGCCCGAACGCATCTGATGGGACGAAGCAGATAGGGAGGCAAAGTTGAAACTGACGAAGTACGCTATGTTGCTGCTGGCCGCCGTCGGCCTGCTGCTAACCGCCTGCCACAAAGACGCCAAGTCGAAATGGACGATTCTGGCGTACTATGATGGCAACAACAACATCGACGAGATGGCCAACGGTACGTCGGCCGGTATCGCCGAAGCCCAGGAACTCGAGAAGATAGGCTCGACCGACAAGGTCCAGGTCTTCGCCATGATCGGCGCCAAGAAGACCGGCGGTGGGTGCAAGTACTACCACGTCGAGAAGTTCGACAACGAACTCCCCGACCAGTTTTCATCGACCGAACTCGAGAACCTCGGCGCCAAGGACATGTCCGACAAACAGGTCCTGCGGAACTTCATCGTGGAGGGGACCAAACGGTATCCGGCCGAGAACTACGTGCTCCTGCTCTTTGACCACGGTGGCGGCTGGCGCGGCCTGCTCTGGGATGATGTCAATGGCGCGGGCGGTGGTATGAGTCTGCCCTCATTGCGGGAGGCGCTTGATACGTTCCATTTCGACGTCATCAAGTTCGACATGTGCCTGATGTCAATGGTCGAGGTGGCCTACGAGGTGAAGGATCGGGCCGACTACATGTTCGGCTGCCAGTTCGTCTCCCGACCTCACAGTTTCGGGAGCGCGGAGTGGCTGGGTGCGCTTTCGGCCGACCCGAACATGACGTCGCTCGACCTCGGCAAGAAGATGGTCGAGGCTGCAAACAACGCAAACCTGGCGAACCAGTACGTCGGGCATGCCTCGCTCACCGACCTCTCCAAGCTGGCGCCGATCGTGTCCCAACTCGGTGACCTCGGAACCGACCTGGTCGCGCAGGGGGGAACGTACGGCGGTGAGATCGTCGAAGCGCTGGGCAACAGCCACAACACCGATCTGGACGGTACCTACTTCATTGACCTGCGCGAGTTCTGCAAGAACGTGCTCCAGGAACCCAACCTCAAGAACGTGAACCGGATTGCCAACGAGTGCAACGCCATCGTCTCCGGGTTGAACGATGCGGTCGTGATGACGATGACCGCCAACACGACGATTCCGCGCGGCGGCCTGTGCATCCACTTCCCGTGGCGTGCCGACATGTTCGACTCCGCGGACTACGTCAAACTCCAGTTCAAGGCGACGAACTGGTATTCGTTCCTGTCGAAGCTGATCGCCGCGCTGGGCGGCGGCGGCGGTGGGAGCGACACCTGCATCGTGACCGGAACCGCGAATTGGCCGGGGCATTCGCTGTCCAGTCAGACAAATGCGTACCTAGACACGATCGGCGGGACAACCGCATACCCGATAATATATGCGCCGGTCAATGCCGGCAACGGCGCCTTTGGCTTCCAGTTCACCATCAGCGGAGACATGCAGGTCGCGGCCGAAGCCTGGGATGACGCCAACGGGAACCAGACCTACGATGTCGGTGACGGCTGGGGTTTCTACGACGCTGACAACGATGGCGATTGGACGGCATCGGACATGTTCACCATCGGCCCGGGACGAACGGTCCAGGGGGTCAACATCGTGCTCAGTACGGTCACCGGCGGCATGCAGAAACCGACCTTCCCCTCGCGCGGGCCGATCGCGCACACCGAATAGGCGTGACACGCGCCCGTCCTGACTAGCTGACGGACGGAGACTCGAAGCCGCAGGGCCCTCGCCCTGCGGCTTGCTGTTTGCCGAATTCCGCTGCGCTGCCGACTGACTCAGGGCATTCTGCTCCGGCGGCGAGAGAAGTATTTCAAGTCTCTGTTTTGGGACTTCTGACTCCGTCCGCTTTCGTTCCTCCGTCATTTCCCCCTACCCCTCGACTACTTGTTCCTCTCCGGCAGGACCCCTCATTCGTTCCTCTGCCTTTTGACTTCACTCGGGGCGTTCGCTATACTGACCCGCCATGCGAGGATGGCGGAACTGGCAGACGCGCTGGACTTAGGATCCAGTCCTTAACCGGATGGGGGTTCAACTCCCCCTCCTCGCATGAAGAAAGGGGTCCGGGGTTCCAGGAATCGAGAAATCCAGTGTCTGACTTGGAATCACTCGAATCCTCGACCCCTGGAATCCTCGAATCCTCTGCTATTTGACAAGGAGCTTTGTTTGGATAAGACAGTCCGGTCACCAAAAGAGTGGCTGCGTGAGATTGACGTCACAATTGAGCCCGACAAGCTGAAGACCAAACTCGAGGATTTCCTCGTTGAGTACAAGGAAAAGGCACTGGTCCCGGGCTTCAGGAAAGGCAAGGTCCCGCGCCACATACTTGAGCGCCGTGTCGGCGGCCAGCTTGAAACCGCTGCCGCCGAGGAACTTGTCGAGGACGCGGTCAGGGAAGTTCTGACCGACGAGACTTTCAAGCCCATCTCCCAGCCAAAGTTCACCAACCTCGAAATCGCACCGGACAAGACCATCCGGTTCCAGCTCTCGTTTGAGGTAGTTCCCGAGTTCGAATTGAAGGACTACGTCGGCCTCGCGCTCAAGAAGGAAGAACCGACCGGGTTCGACGCTGAATTCGAACGCCGGCTGCAGGAACTGCGCGAGAAGTGCGCGACCTTCAAACCGGTCAGCCGGCCGGCCCAGGAACACGACTTCGTCGTGGTTGACTACAAGACATTCGTCGGTGATGCCGAAACGGGCAAGCCTCGCACGAACGTGATGATGGAACTGGGTGACGCAATGAATTCGGCCGAGGTCAATACGGCGCTGGTCGGCGCCCGGCCCGGCGATGAACGTACCGCGACGGCCACGTTCCCGGCCGACCACTCGGACAAGAACCTCGCCGGCAAGACCCTCACCTACAAGTTCACGGTCCGGGACGTGAAGGAACGCATTCTGCCCGAGGTAAACGAGGAGTTTGCCACCGACCTAGGTTTCGAGAGCATGGACAAGCTTCGCATCGAGATAAACGAGTCGATTCTGGCCGACCGCCACCGCCTAACCCAAAACGGGCTGAAGAACCAGGCCTTTGACTTCCTGACCGCCGAACACCCGTTCGAGCCGCCCGAGTCATGGGTCGAGTCGTCGCTCGACCGCCTGCGCACCCAGTACAACCTGCCCGAGGACGAGGCGACGCGGGACAAGCTGATGCCGGTCGCACAGAAGTGGGCGAAGTTCGACTGCATCGTGGCCCGGATCGCCACCAAGGAGAACATCACCGTTTCCGAAGAAGAACTGAAGGAGCAGGCGCGAGAACTGGCCGAGGAATCGAAGCGACCGGTCGAGGACGTCGAGTCGATGCTCGACACCGCGGTCTACAAGAACCAGCTCCTGCGCGAGAAGGTCCTGCGGCTGATTGTGGACAAAGCGAATGTCAGTTAGCCCTGCCAAACCCGAATTCAGATTACATGCTGAGGAACCGATGGAGGTACCAGTGTTGATTCCAATGGTCATCGAACAGACCGGCCGCGGAGAACGCGCGTATGACATCTACTCCCGGCTGCTGAAAGAACGTATCATCTTCCTGGGCTCACCGATTGACGACAACGTCGCCAATCTCATAGTCGCCCAGTTGCTCTTCCTCGAGGCCGAGGATTCGGAGAAGGACATCAACCTGTACGTCAATTCGCCGGGCGGCGTGGTCTCTTCCGGCCTTGCCATCTACGACACGATGCGCTACATCAAGGCCAAAGTCTCGACCACCTGCGTCGGCGAGGCGGCCTCGATTGCCGCACTCCTGCTCGCTGCCGGCGAGAAGGGCAAGCGGTTCGCGCTGCCCAATGCCAGGATAATGATTCACCAGCCTTCGGCCCACGGCATCTCCGGCCAGGCCACGGACATCGAAATCCATGCCCGCGAGATACTGAAGCTGAAGGAGGAACTGTCGAAGATAATGGCCAAGCACACGGGTCAGCCGCTTGAGCGAGTCATCGCGGATTCGGACCGCAACTACTTCATGTCCGCCGAGGAGGCCAAGACCTACGGCCTGATTGACGACGTCATCGAGAAGCGGAAATGACCACCGGCCCGAAGCGGCGGACGACCCGCAACCGCTGCTCTTTCTGCGGCCTTGAAGCCGGCCCGGAACTGAAGCTGGTCCAGGGCCGGACCGGTCGCATCTGCGAGCGGTGCTGCTCGACCGTTTCCGGTCTGTTCCTCGAACAGAAAGACGCACCTGCCGTCCGGCCGCCGACGAAGGTGCCCAAGCCGGCCGAAATCAAGTCCTTCCTCGACGAGTACGTCATCGGCCAGGACCACGCCAAGAAAGTCATCTCGGTAGCGGTCTACAACCACTACAAACGTGTCTTCTCGCGACGGACCGACATCGATGTCGAGAAGTCGAACATCCTGCTCATCGGCCCGACCGGCGTGGGCAAGACGCTGATTGCCGAGACCCTTGCCCGATTCCTGCACGTGCCGTTCTCCATTTCTGATGCCACCCCGCTGACCGAGGCCGGCTACGTCGGTGAAGACGTCGAGAACATTCTTCTGCGGCTGATCCAGGCTGCCGGCGGCGACGTACGCAAGGCCGAGACCGGCATCATCTACCTCGACGAGATTGACAAGCTGGGCAGAAGAAACGACTCGCCCTCGATCACGCGCGACGTTTCCGGTGAAGGCGTTCAGCAAGCGCTTCTCAAGATCCTGGAGGGGACGATTGCCAACGTGCCCCCCCAGGGCGGGCGCAAGCACCCCGAGCAGCAGTACATCCCGGTTAACACGAAGCACATTCTCTTCATCTGCGGAGGAATGTTCGACGGTCTTGAACGGATCGTCGAGCACCGCCTCCGGTCAAGCACGCTCGGGTTCGGCGCCGACATCGCCGAACGCAGGCAGCGGACGTCCGACGAGTTGCTGCCCCTGGTGGAACCGGACGACCTGATGAAGTACGGTTTGATACCGGAACTTGTCGGCCGGCTGCCGGTCATCGCCGGTCTGCACAGCCTGTCCAAGGAGGCGCTGGTTGACATCCTAACCAAGCCCCGCAATGCCCTCACCCGCCAGTTCGCTTTCTACTTCGAGATTGAAGGGGTCAAACTGACCTTCACGCCGGAGGCGCTCGGCGCGGTTGCCGAGGCCGCGGCCGCGCGCAAGACCGGTGCCCGCGCCCTGCGCGCGGTCCTCGAAGAGACGATGCTCAATATTATGTTCGAGCTGCCCTCGCGGCCGGACGTCGAGGAGTGCATCATCACCGCCGCGACTGTAAAAGCGAAGCAGCCGCCCGAGTACGTACCCAGACGGCTGCAGCGCAAAGCTCTCTAATCTTCTCTCAGGTTGCCGTCTTTCGGATCTTCACTTCTGCATTCTGGCTTCTGATATCTGACTTCTGCCTTCGCCCGTCCACCCCCTTTGCCATTTCCCCTTTCCACTTCCCCCTTCAGGCTTCTGCCTCAAACTGGTCCTTGCTCGCCCCGCAGACCGGACAGACCCAGTCCTCGGGCAACTGCTCGAATGACGTTCCCGGCTTGATGCCGTTGTCAGGATCACCCGCGGTCGGGTCGTAGACGTACCCGCAGACCGCGCAGACGTACTTCTTCATTTTCTTGCTCCTTTCGGCACTTTCGGCACTCTTCGTGGCCATGCTCGCCGCATAGGTCGGCGCGTTCCTGCCGGTCTTGCCGCCCTTGACCTCGTGGTAGTAAGCGTAGGTCAGCGGCACACCAGGCCGCACCAGCTCGCTCGCGACCACGTCTGCGATGAAAGTCGTATGCGAGCCGCAGTCGACCGCGGTCCTCACATTTGCCTCAATCACTGCCAGTGTGTGCTCTGTCAGCAACGGACAGCCGGTCAGCCCATCCCGGTACTTCGCGTGCGCGAACTTGTCATAGTCGCGGCCGGAGTGGAATCCGAATATGCCGATGAACGGCAGCGGTGTTTCCTGCTCCAGCACCGAAACCGCGAAAAGCCCGGTCCCGGCGACGAACTCATGGGTCAGGTTGGCCTTGCTCACGCTGGCCGAAACCTGGCAGGGCTCACCCGCAACCTGAACGACGGTATTGACGATGCACCCGTTTCGCCGGTCGTCGTCGCGCACGGTGAGGACATATAAGCCATAGGAAAGCACATTGAGCGCGGCCAGGTCAACCTTGGCGCGGTCAATCTCGCAATGCGCGCCGGCCCCGGCCTGCTCTATCACCCGCGGACCCGCTCTCCCAGTTTTGACGCGATGACTTTGCCGAACTCCCGGCACTGATTCAGCGCGGCTCCGTCCGGCACGAACTTCAGCCTGAGCGCCGGCGCGACCAGCTCTACACCCATGTCGCGCAGCAGACCCTCAATTTGGCCGCAGGCCTCGCCGCTCCAGCCGTACGAACCAAACGCGGCTCCGACGAGGTTCTTCGGCTTCAGTCCCTTCGCATAGGTCAGGACGTCGGCCACGGTCGGAAACATGCCGTTGTTGATGGTCGGCGAGCCGACCAGCAGCGCGCCTGCGCAGAGCAACTCGGTCATGACGTCCGCGCGCGTGCTGCCGTGCAGCGGCATCAGGCAGACGTCGGTGCCCGCCTCGGCCATCGAGTCGGCAATCACGCGCGCCATCAGAGCCGTGCTCTGCCACATCGTGTCAAAGGTGATTATCGCCCGGTTCTCCGGCTTCTGCTCGGCCCACTTCGCGTACCAGCCGAGAATCGTACCGAGGTCTTTCCGCCATATCGGCCCGTGGTCCGGGGCAATCGTCTTGATGCTGATACCCAACTTGCCGACCCGCTCCAGCAGCTTCAGCACCAGCGCCGAGTATGGCAGCAGGATGTTGGCGTAGTACTTCCGGCCTTCAAACCGCATGTCCGCGGGGTCGGTCTCGTCCGCGAACCGCTTGCCTGACGCCAGGTGCATGCCGAACCCGTCCTGCGAGAACAGCAGTTCGTCTTCGGCAAGGTAGCTGACCATCGAATCCGGCCAGTGGAGCATCCTCGTTTCGAGAAAGGTAAAGTTGAGACCGGCGAGGTTCAGCTTCTCCGCGTCCTTCACCGGCGTTATCTGGTGGTTATGGTGCAACTGGGCCGCGAGGTTCTGCACACCCATCTGCGAGGCGTAGACCTTTTCCGGCTTGATGATGTCAATCACCTGCGGCAAAGACCCCGAATGGTCCATCTCCGCGTGATGAGAGACTATCACCTTCACGTTCGCCGGGTCGGTGACCGATGCGACACGAGCAAGCATCTCATCCTTGAACCCGGCTTTGACCGTGTCAATCAGGACCGGGTACTCGCCCATCACGAGGTAGGCGTTATAGGTCGAGCCTCGCTCTGTCGCGTAGCCGTGGAAGTCACGCAGGCCCCAGTCTATCGCCCCGACCCACCAGACGTGTTCGCTGACTTTGACCGTCGAGAACGCGCTGTCCATCATGATTCCTCCAGCTAACTCCTCACTGCTAACTGCTAACGGTCTCCTATGCCCCGGCCGCCGCGCCCATCGCGTAGAGCGCAGTCAGTTCCGGCGCCAGCACGAACGTCCGCGTACCCAGCTCGCGGTCGAGCATCAGGATGCCGCGGCCGTCATTGCCCACGAGTTTCAAGTCCTGTGCGACCTTGGACGTGTTGGCCTCTTCCTCGACCTGCTCGTCCACGAACCACTGAAGCAACGTTGAAGACCCGTGGTCGCCTTCTGCTTGGGCCAGCTTGACCAGCCCGTCAATCTTGGCGGTGATGAACTTCTCATGCTCATACGCGGCCTCGAAAGCGGCCAGTGGCGACTTCCAGTCCTGCGGCGGCACGTCCAGCGGGTGCAGCTTCACGTGCCCGCCCCGCTCCACGATGTGCTTGTAGAACCGCATCGCGTGGGTCACTTCCTCCCGCACCTGGGACCGCATCCACGTGCCCATCCCCGCCAATCCCTCGGCGTCGAAGTACGCGGCCATCGACAGGTAGATGTAGGCTGACTCCAGTTCGAACTTAATCTGCTCGCTGAAGGCCTCTTCAATCTTCTTCGGGACCATGCTCACGCCCCTTTCCACAGACCGTGGATATTGCAGTACTCGCGGGCGAACACGCTCTTGGCTTCGACTGAAAACAAGGCCTCGGGTGCCTGCCCCGGGCTCAGGAACTGCCTGTATGCCTTGTCGTCGGCCACCAGTTCTATCCACTCGATGAAGTGCTTCTCCTCCATCGGATGCGGGACGCTGCCGACCTTCACCTTGTAGCCGCCCGCGACCTTCTCAATCACCGGAACATGCTTCTCCTTAGCCGCGTCGGTCGTGTTCTCGACCAGCAGCTTCATCGGCTTGCCGCAGCAGACCAGTTGCCCGGCGCCGCCGTGCAGAACCTCGACGATATTCCCGCAAACCTCGCACTTGTAGACTTCCATACGCTTTGCCATTTACTATCCTCCTGTTATCGGCACACTCTGCCCCTATCCAATCAAACGGTTGTCCGGCCCGGTGAACGCGCACTCCGGTATGTAGCACGTAACGTCCACAAACTGACAGTGCTCGTGGCAGGACGGACATACCTCCGGCGGCTGTGACGCCTGCAGCACGTAGTGACACTTACTGCACTGCCAGTACGGAGCGTCGGCCGGGACCGGTTTCGACGCGACCGGCTCCTGCCTGATCCGGGGCCGGGCCTCGGCCGCGCCCGCTGCCTCGTGACCGGCAAGCACCATCGGCTGACCGTGGCACACCAGTTTGCCCCCGCCCTGGTGAACGACCGCCACAATCTGTCCGCACGCCCCGCAACTGTAAACCTGTTGTGTTGCCGTCATCGGTTATCTCCTTCCGAATCCGGGTTCGCAATCACTGAATGTCCTTCGCGGCCTTGAGCACGGGTGCGTAATCCGGCTCGGTGCCGGTCTCTTTCACCAGTTGGATGTAGCGGATGATACCCTGACGGTCGACAACAAAGACGGCGCGGGCAAGCAATCGCAGGTCCTTGATCAGTACCCCGTAGCCGATACCGAATGAAGCGTCGCGGTGGTCGGACACGGTGATGACCCTGTCTATGCCCGCCGCCCCGCACCACCGCTTCTGGGCGAATGGCAGGTCCATGCTCACGGTCAGGATGACCACGTCCGGCCCCAGCTTCGCCGCCTCGGTATTGAACCTTCGGGTTTCGACGTTGCAGACGGCCGTGTCGAGCGAGTGCACGCTTGATATGACCACGACCTTGCCCTTGAACTGAGACAGTCTCACCGAGTTCATGTCGTTGCCGACCGCGGTGAAGTCCGGCGCCGCGTCTCCGACCTTCACCTCATTGCCCAGCAGTGTGACCGGGTTGCCGCCAATTGTCACCAACCCAATCCGCTCATTCACAGTTCGCTCCTTCCGCTCCGTCTCGCGTCTTACACTTGACCACTGGACCACTGGTGCACTCGACCACTAGCACTCCCCTACCAGTTCTCGCCGAGGAGTTCAAAGTACGCCTGCGGGTGCGCGCATGCGGGACACTGTGCCGGCGGCTCGGTACCCTCGTGCAGGAAGCCGCAGTTCAGACACCGCCAGACGACCTTCTTCTCGCGCTTGAATACCCGGCCCGCCTCGATGTTCGCCGCCAAGTCCCGGTAACGCTTCTCGTGCTGCTTCTCGGCAACCGCAATATTGCGGAACACAACCGCGACATCAGCGAAGCCCTCCTGTTCCGCGGTCTTCGCGAAATCGGGATACATCGTACCCCACTCATACATCTCGCCCGCCGCTGCCGCCTTTAGGTTCTCCAGCGTCGTACCGATCTTACCCGCCGGGAACGCGGCCTGCACCGTGGCATCGCCGCCCTCCAGGAACTTGAAGAACCGCTTGGCGTGTTCCTTTTCCTGGTTCGCGGTCTCCTCGAATATCAGGGATATCTGAATCAGTCCTTCCGTCCGTGCCTGGCTTGCGAAATAGGTATATCGATTGCGCGCCTGCGACTCGCCGGCGAACGCAGTCAGAAGGTTCTTTTCGGTCTTTGTGCCTTTCAGCGCCATGATGTAGACTCCTTTGGACTAGCTCTTTTACGTGCTGCGCACCGGCGGTACCCGCCGTAGTTGTTAGACTGCCGCTAAGTCCCGCTGGATTCGGTCGTCCGGCTCCGCATCTGCGCAATCTCATCCTGCAGCTCCAGGATCAGCTCCACTGCGTCGAGACCGATATCGAAGTCGGTCATCAACCGGTGAATCCGGCGCAGTCGGGCGATGTCCGTATCTTCGAGCAGCAACCGGCCCGCTTCAGCCGTGCGCGCGTGAATCACCTCGCGCTGCACACACTCGACAATGATGAGCTCATCGAGACCCGTCATCTCGACCAGCACCTGGACTTCATACCCCGCCATTACTTCTCCTCCGGCCGCAAACCGGCCAGTTCCTGGAACAAGGCCCGCTCCTTGTCCGTGAGCTTTGCCGGCAGCCGTACCTCAATGGTCACGTGGAGGTCACCGCGTGTGCCGGCATCGCCGTAGACCGGCATCCCCTGGCCTTTGAGCCGAAGCTCGTTCCCAACCTGCGTTTCGGCCGGCACCCGGAGCCGCGCCTTGCCCTCCAGCAGCGGAACCGTCACGTCACCGCCAAGCACGGCAGTGTACAGCGGAACCTGGACCCGGGTATGCAGGTCATTGCCCTTGCGGACGAACCGCGGGTCATCCTCGACCGTGATTACCAGCCAGAGATCGCCGGCCTGGCCGCGCCTGCCGGCCATGCCCTGCCCCTTCACCCGCATGCGCGAACCCGTCTCGACCCCCGGCGGTATCTTCACCTCGATCGTCGGCCCGCCCGCGTGCTTCAGCCTGCGGGCTGTGCCCTTGAAAGCTTCGGCCAGCGTCACGGTCACTGGCTGCTCAATGTCGCGGCCCCGAGCTGCGCGCGGCTGGGCCTGCGCACCCTCGGCCCCGAACAGGTGCGTGAAGAAGTCGGAGAACGGCGCACCCTCGCCAAACAGGTCCTGCAGGTCCTCGTTGCTGTAGCGCGTCCGACCGCCCTGCCCGGGCCCGGCCTGGTAATGGCTCCAATCGAAGTCCCCGGCCTGCCCGGCCTGCTGGGCGCGCTGCCAGTCTTTGCCGAACTGGTCGTATTTGGGGCGCTTCTCCTTGTCGGACAGAACCTCGTAGGCCTCGTTGATCTCCTTGAACTTGCTTTCAGCCTCGGCCTTGTTCGGATTCACGTCCGGATGATACTTGCGCGCCAGCTTCCGGTAAGCAGCCTTTATCGCCTTCTCGTCCGCGTCCTTGGGCACGCCAAGGACCTCGTAGTAATCTTTGTATTCCACTGCCACCTACTAACTCCTAACTGCTAACTCCCACATCTGCTGACTGAGCTCGACCAATACGCCACCCGTTGCTGCCGGGTGTATGAACCCAACCATGGTCCCGTGCGCGCCCGGGTGCGGCACCTTGTCTATCAGTTTGACTCCGGCCGCGTCCAGCCGCTTCAGCTCGGCCGCCACGTCGTCCACCTCGAAGCAAATGTGTTGCAGGCCAGGCCCCCGCGTCTCAAGAAACTTGGTGACGGGCGAGTCCGGCGAATCCGGCTGCACGAGTTCGATGCGAGTCTCACCAACAGGGATGAAGCCGACGCGAACCTTGGAACCGGCAACTACCTCCCTGCCGCTCACGGATAGTCCCAGCTTCTCTGTATAGAACTTCGCGGCCTGCTCGATATCCGGAACCGCTATCGCTACGTGCGAAACCTTCTTCACCATTCGAACCTCCTGAGAAGAAAACCGCCAAGAACGCCAAGGTCGCCAAGGCTCGGAACCGGACGGACACCAGACGATGAACCGCCAAGAACGCCAAGGTCGCCAAGGCTCGGAACCGGACGGACACCAGACGATG
>Ga0265595_1000066_pt1 | contig 94053 bp, 108 predicted proteins | sample saktaG_15_FD_190148 | JGI IMG/M metagenome (GOLD analysis project Ga0265595, IMG submission 190148) | Saline water microbial communities from Sakinaw Lake, British Columbia, Canada - sak_2013_06_06_50m | ecosystem: Environmental > Aquatic > Non-marine Saline and Alkaline > Saline ... | reverse complement strand
TTAAACCGACTTAATCAACCGAACCGCCGTGGTACGTGATCCGTACGCCCGGTGGTGTGGGAGGAGGGGAGTCGCGAGGCTCCTCCCTATCCCGATTATGCAAAAAAAAGAAATGAAAATATCAATCAGCAACCCATTAATACGAGATGCAGTGTACCTTGCATACAAACGTAAATGCTTTTTCACTGGCAGACCTGTTGCGCGTGAAGAAATGGTTATTGATCATCTCATCCCGGTATCTAAAAATGGTAAAGATTGTTTTGAAAACTACGTGCTGACATTCAAAGATTTAAACATTGGAAAAAGTAATAAAATAGACGAAAACCAAATTGATGGCATGAAGTATATTGTCGAACTTGTCTATGCCCCAAGAGCAAAAAAGATTTATGAAAAATTAAGCAGAATAAAATTATTGTCAAAAACAAATCGAAAACCCAAGGGGCTAATTCTTTTAAGAAGGAAAGATTTATTCTGGGCTGATGATCAAGAGATTGAAATACTGTCAGATTCGCCGTTGGTTAATGAAAAGAACATATACGATCTTCTTAAAACTATTGATAAATTTGTCGAAATGGCAAGAGACGATGACAGTGATTTTTGTTTTGACGTTTGGCTTACAAGTGAAGAAGGCAAAAAGTTAAGAAGTATATGGTATCATGCGGGGGGGAAGTATTTTCGTTTGGTAAGAAAGACAAAGTATTATGAAACAAATTCTCCAGATAAATGGGCGTATTTGTATTTCAATCAGGAATATTTGGACTTCCTTGCTTGGCAAGAAAAAGAACACGAATCACTAGACGAAATCTGGGAAGTGGAAAATAAAGAAGAACTCAAAGAAAAACTTCAAGAGTTTTGTGTTAAGTATCCGCCACCTGAAAAGTACCTTGATGACATGATGAAACTATTTGAAGCATAACCAGTTCAATACAGCCGATCGCTGCGCTCCGGCTGATTTTTTCGTTATGAGCAAATACAATGAATACAGATAAAATTGAAATTATCTGGCAGGTAATTTGTAAAGCCCTAATATATTTCCAGAGCAATTGGCTTGCGCTTTCTGCATTCATTATATCTTTGATTGCATTGGCAATAACACTGCATCAAAATATTAAAAACAGGCAATACGCCAACGACAAGGAGCTTGTTGAGCAATTAAAACAATCTCTTGAGCTTGCATTTAAATCTCTTTCAATGAATCTGGGGACACCATACTAGTTATTTATTGACAAAAGGCATTGAAAGAAATAAAAGTCAGTCATGGCCCGTATCGCAAGAGTAGTTGCAGAACATTATCCCCATCATATAACCCAGCGTGGCAATCGCAGGCAGGATACATTTTTCTGCGATGATGATTACCGGTATTATATCCGGCTCATGGCCGAATGGTGCGATAAATGCGGTGTCAAAGTATGGGCGTACTGCCTGATGCCCAACCATGTGCACCTGGTTGCCGTCCCTGAATCCGAAGACGGCCTTCGCCGGGCGATAGGTGAGGCGCACCGGCGTTATACGCGGCATATCAATTTTAGGGAGCAATGGAGAGGTCATTTATGGCAGGGACGCTTTGCGTCTTTTTTGATGGATGAGCAGTATCTTTTTACAGCAACCCGTTATATTGAACTCAATCCGGTCAGGGCTGGGTTGGTTTCAATTCCTGAAGAATATCCATGGAGCAGTGCCACGGCGCACATTAAAGGGAGAAACGATGATCTTGTGAAGGTGAAACCATTATTGAGGATGGTTGACGACTGGCAACAGTTTCTTTCCGGTGATGTTTCCGACGAGGAATACGAGTTGCTACAACGGCATGAACGAACGGGACGACCTTTAGGCAGCAAGAGTTTTATTGAGCGGTTGGAGAACAAGTTATCCAGAATCTTGACTCCTCAGAAAGGCGGCAGGCCAAAGAAGGGTTGACAAAACTGGTATGGTGTCCCCTTATTTTTCGAAAGCAATAATAGGGCGCTGTCCCTATTTTTCTATTTTTAAAAAATGGAAGGTACATCGCTACTTATTTGGGGAATGATATTCGGAGCAATCGGCCTCGGATTCCTTATATATGGGAAAAAGCAAAAGGCAGTAGTTCCATTAATTACCGGCATCGCTCTATTTGTCATCCCTTATTTTATATCAAACGTATACATGCTTGTAATTGTGGGTGCTGTTTTGGTGGCGCTACCATATTTTGTGAGGCTATGACGATAGTTAAAGCCTATGGAAAAGGTCAACACGTATGAAGCATAAAACGCTGGAGTACTTATGAGCGTGTAAACAATATTTATTGTCAACACATAACAATGCAAATTAGGGTTTGGTTGGGGTCGGACCAAGACAACCGATTGATATATTTACATTATAGGCAGAAATCCCCCTGTTTTTTGGGGCTTAAATGAGCATTTTGATATAAAAAAGGATCGTTTAAGAAAGCGGTAATAAGATGCCAGGGGCAAATCGTCATTACATCCCCCCGGCTATGTATGGTATATTACCCATAGATGCCACAGATTGGCGTGGCCACTTGACCACTTGACAGGGGTGATTGTTGACTGAACCCTGTATATAAAATAATAGGAGATGAAAAATGGACACAGCACTCATCACGATTGTGATAGGCATTGTTTTGGGGGTTGCAGGATCAATTATAGTAAAGAAGGCCTTCGGCAAGAAAGTTTCCGGCGAGGGCACAAAACAACACCAGATCTATGCCTTTGTGGAAAATATGAAATCTGTGGGTGAGCTGGTGGTGTTTAAGGCATTTACAAAAGAGATCGTCACAACGGCTGATCACTGGCTTGGCAAAGTGGGAAAGAAGTATCTTACTTGGCTGATGTCCAATATGAAGATGGCCATGGTTTTTCAGTTCGAAATAAATTTCTGGTATGACCTGAAAAGCCCTGATTTTAGAGTGACGGATGCGGGCCAGGGCACGTTCATGATAACAATGCCAAAGTGCTTGTATAACATTAACATAAAAGATATCAGCTTTTATGATGAACAGAGTGCCAAGCTGTTGGACTGGCTATTGCCACCTCTTATTAGCAGAGTTTTCTCAAAAGATTTTACTGAAGAGGATAAGAACAGGTTAAAAGACGAGGCAAAGACGCAGGCCTCTTCTATGGCAAATCAACTGATCAAGAAGTTAAGCTCAGAGATTGAAAAATCTGCAAGGCAAACCATGGAGATGCTGGCAAAGAGTTTTGGTGCGGAATCCGTTGTATTGGACTTCAGCGAGTCCCAGTTAATGGAAAAAGAGGTCACCGACCTTTCCCGAGAGCTGACTGAGCAATCCACCGCGCCTCTCCAATAGCAAGAGATTATAGGCTATAATCAATTCTGAAAAAGTCGGTCGGGAGACCCCACGCCGCGGTTAAGAAAGGAAATATTATGAAGAAGTTGATTTTACTTATCAGTATTTTATTGTTAACGCCCTGTACTAGCATGGCAGCAGATAAAAACAACATTCTCGTTTGGCCCGACAATCTCCCTGTCTATGATCATATTGTCGTTGTCGTTGAAGAGAACAAAGATTATGAGGAGGTAATAGGTCAAAAATACGCGCCTTACATAAATGATGTTCTGAAAAAGGAGGGAGCTAATTTCATAAAGATATTCGGAGAAGAACACTTTAGCCAGGGGAATTATTACTGGTTATTTTCCGGTGACAATCAAAACGTAGGTTTTACCGACCAGGTGCCTGATAAAACTATTAATTCATCGTATCCGTTTACCACCGGTAATCTTGGTTATCAATTAATAAAAAAAGGATTTTCGTTCAAAGGTTACTCGGAAAGCTTGCCCGCTATCGGCAGCACAGTTGCAAAACAAGGGGTTTACGCGCGGAAGCATGTTCCCTGGATAAGTTTTGGGAATGTTCCTAATGGCCCAACAATCGAGACATCATCTAATTTGAGATTAAAAGATTTCCCCTCGCCTTCTGAATACGACAAACTTCCAACAGTTTCATTTGTCATTCCCAACCTTGATAACGATATGCATAACTGTTATCCGCCTAACTGTAGTCCAGGGCCACAAGAAGAAATGATGAAGTGCTGTATAAAAAAGGGGGATGACTGGCTGAAAGAGAATATTGGCCCTTACTATCAATGGTCAAAGAAGAATAATAGTTTGCTTATTCTTACCTTTGACGAAAATGATGATAAGAGAGGTTATCTGGGGTTAACAAATCCAATGATTAAATCGGAGAAAAATTTTTGTGATAGCTCAAAAATTGATCCTGAATACTGTGAGGATCTGGAAAATAAAATAGTCACTATTTTCGCGGGTGCGCATATAAAGCCGGGTGATTACATGGAAGGCAAAGGAATTACGCATGTTAATATTTTGCGAACTTTAGAGGCTATGTATGGATTGCCTAAGTCAGGTAAACAGCAGCCTAACGCGGCAGGATACGGCATAAGTGATGATTACATAATAACTGATGTGTTTGAGACCGTGCGATAGAATGAATACAGCTCAGTCCTTTGCCCGCAATGCTGGCTTTTCCAAGGTGCCGACTGCATTAAGCTATGTATTGGGTAATCATGGATGTCCCCTTGTTTTCCCTTGTTTTGCGGTTTCATCTGGAGCAGCAGAATGCCAAGGTTACAGGGCATAACATGCCACTGGTGTGGCCGCAAAAAGCCGCGCCGCACAGTTAAACGTTAGAAGTAATTGGGGGAGTACAACCTATGGAAAACACAGACAAGTTAGCAGTTCTTATAGACGCGGATAATGCTCAACCAGGCATTGTGGATAGTTTACTGGCAGAGATAGCAAATTACGGGATAGCCAGCGTCAAGAGAATCTATGGTGATTGGACGGCGCCTGGCCTGAAAGGATGGAAAGAGGTTCTATTGCAATATTCTATTCAGCCAATGCAGCAATTTGCGTACACAAAAGGAAAAAACGCAACTGATAGCGCAATGATTATTGACGCAATGGACTTATTGTACACCGGTAACTTTAACGGATTCTGTATAGTATCGAGTGATAGTGATTTTACCAAGCTGGCGTCAAGAATTAGAGAATCAGGATTATTGGTGTATGGCTTTGGAGAGCAAAAGACGCCTTCCGCTTTTGTTTCAGCTTGTGACAAATTTATTTACACAGAGGTCCTTCGGGCGAAGACTGATGAAAGTGAAGCGATTGTCAAAAAATCCAGCAGCGAGTTAAAACAAGATACAAAACTGGTAAGCCTGTTACGTAATGCAGTGGAAGCGTCCTCCGATGAAAGTGGGTGGGCTCATCTTGCATCTATCGGCAGCAATATTGCGAAACAATCACCTGAGTTTGACCCACGCAATTACGGGTATGGAAAGCTAGGCGAGTTGGTTTCTGCAACAAAGCTTTTTGACATGGAAGAAAGGCAAATAGGTGCCACCACCTCAAAGGCCATTTATGTTCGTGATAAGCGGAAGAAATAGATTGAAACTTCTAACAATTAAATCAAGCAAACGAAAAAGACGCGCCGCTTATTAAGTCGTTACAATTAAGGGAAAGAAAAAAAGATGAAGAAGAAGCTATCAATGATGATGGAGTGGATTCGACCTGCTGGCATAGTGCTTGTGTATTTCCTTGCAGAATATCATGGTACTGACGCCATATCGAAATTTCATATTCTTGGACCAATCGTGGTAATTGTCATGTCTGGAACAGTAGCCTTTGAATCTTTGATACTGGGAGAAGTAGCTTCTGAAAAAATTGGTTATGAACCCAATCGTGCGTATCAGATCCAATCCGGCTTGAATAACTCGGCAACGGCCTTAACTGCCCTGCTTGTTCTTATCTTGGATTGGGGGCGATATGCGGACGCAACCATTGTAACCGCAATGTTGCTGTTCTTTATTCTTTCGGCTGCAAACCACACAGCAACGGCAATTAGGGAACACAATATGAAGCCCGTCAATTTAATGCGTCCAATTATGACATTGGTATTGATGGGCGTCCTGCTCCCCCCCATGTTCAAAGCACTACTTCAGTGATAATCCGGGGATATCCATGATTGACAAAAATAAACAGCAGTATTATTATTACCGGTATTACGTATTACTGGAGGTGCAATCATGAGAGTTACAATAAAAGGACAAGTCACAATTCCACAAGAAATTCGGGAAAAATTAGGAATAACTCCTGCTGTTGAAGTTGATTTTGTAGAAGAAAACGACCGAATTTATTTGGTGAAAAGGAAAGGCGAACCCCAAAAAACATATAAATTCAGGAAATTGAGGGGAATAGCCAACGTTAAAATGACAACTGATGAAATAATGGCTCTGACAAGGGAAGACAAATGAAAGGGGTTCTCGTTGATTCGAATATTGTTTTGGATGTTTTTCTGAATGACCCGAAATGGGCTGACTGGTCTGAATCAAAACTGGACGAGTATGATCAATGGGGATCTTGTATATCAACTCAATAGTTTATTCTGAAATCTCCATTGGTTTTGAGCGTATAGAAGATCTGGAATCTGCAATAGCCAAAGCTGGTCTCCAGATGCTGGAAATCTCAAAAGAGGCATTGTTTTTAGCCGGGAAAGCTTATCTTAAATACAAAAAAAGAAAGGGCACAAAAAGGACTCCGCTCCCGGATTTTTATATTGGCGCACAAGCCGCCGTCCAGAATTTGGATTTGATTACGAGAGATGTTTCTATATATCAATCGTATTTTCCAACTGTTAAATTGATAACTCCATAAGATTTAGTCTCTCAGCATCGAACCAGGCAACAACTTATCTTGACAGTTTCGTAAAAAGTCTCAAAATGTGTTATTTGTCATGCTGAACTTGTTTCAGCATCTAATTATTTCAGCAAGTTAGAGACCCTGAATGATCCTGAAACAAGTTCAGGACATGATTTTGGGTGACAAAAACTGACTTTTTACGAGTGCATCTATCATGGATGTCCCCGGATTTCAGTTTACAACCTATGGAAAGAGTGCGAGTGCTGGAAAAAGAGAGAAATGAGGCATATGGACGGAACAAAGCGTGAACAGATACACCCCGGATCACAGGTATACATCGTGTTAAAGAAGGATCAGCGATCCGGAACACTCACGAAAGGTATCGTGAAAGACATTCTGACTAAATCCCCAGTTCACCACCATGGGATCAAAGTCCGCCTGGAAGGTGGTGAAATTGGACGCGTCAAAGAAATCATACAAGGACATAACGCTGTGTAAGAGAACAGAAGGTTTCTCTACGAAAGAGTATGATTTTGATATACTTTTCTATTAAACAAAAAGAGAACGAAAAGAAATGAACCTTTTATCCAAAAGTGCCCCGCTGGAAGAGTCAATAGCAAAAATGAAAGCTGTTTTAGCGGACGTTGGATGCAAAACTACTCTTTCGGATGAAAAGCATCCGCTAGAGCATTGTTACTCTGTGAATCTCGTTTCGGTTGAAGCACCAAGTCATATCTATTCCAACGGAAAAGGGATTGTATCGGACGCATCGATGGCGAGTGCATTGGGTGAGTATATTGAACGGCTCCAGACCAATACCTTTTTTATCGATTTTCACCTGCCAAATCGAAAGTATTATCCTGACGAAGTCGCCTTTGAGTTTGGCGGAGCATATCTAAACGATGAACTGCGCTTAGTGTATGATCCTGATGGAGAGCTCAAAGATGAAGACCTTGTTGATTACAGTAGTGATTATGAGGATAAGATCGTTGCACTGCCTTTTACGCAACGATCGAGTGGGGATACTGTATATATTCCGGTTAATATTTTGGGCAATCTCTACGTCAGTAACGGTCTGGCAACGGGAAATACGCCACAAGAAGCACAGGTACAAGCGCTAAGTGAGATTTTCGAACGTTATGCCAAAATAGAGATCATCAAAAACGGTTATGCCCTTCCTAAATACCCTGATGAAATTGTTCAATCCTTTGATCGACTGCATAGTGATGTTTTGGCGCTGCGGGAGTTAGGATACATCGTAGATGTTCTTGATGCCTCATTAGGGGGAAAATACCCCGTCACCGCTATCTCCTTGATCAGTCCGGAGAAATCTTCTCTTTTTGTCTCCTTTGGCGCGCATCCAATTTTAGAAGTCTCGCTTGAGCGGACGATGGCAGAATTGATGCAAGGTCGCGAATTGGAAAACCTGGATGCCTTTGAAGTCCCGACCTTTGACATGAGCATCGTCTCGGACAGTTCTAATCTTGAGTCGCATTTTGTTGACTCTAATGGAAAGTTAGGATTTGGATTTTTAAGTTCTGCAAAAAGTTTTGAATATGCATCGTGGAGCTATCAGGGCGAGGGACGCGAAGCAGAATACAGCTACCTGACTGATATTCTTGACAACATGGGCAAAGAGATATTCCTGCGAGAATACAGCTATCTTGGATTCTATTCCTGCCAGATGATCATTCCTGGTGTTTCTGAAGTCTACCCTATAGAGGACTTGACCTACAATAATAGAAACAGCGGTAAATGGATCCGAAATATGGTTTTACATTTTGAGGAGTATGATCCTCAGGAGATTCTAGACACTATTGACTCTCTGGATGATTCAATCAATGTCGAAAACTATATCGGTGTTATTTTCGAGAACAGTTTCACCATGCTTGAATTTAAAGCGCAAATGCATCTCATTCTTGCTAACACAGATGAGGCTCTGGCATCCCTGGAATTTGGGACTAATAAGCTGGGACATATTGCCGCGGAATTGATCCGAATGGACGAAGAAAAGCTGGTTTGGGAAGAGTACGAAGAGGCTCTGTTTAACATCTTTGGACGAGAAAGAGTCGAAAAAGCCTTGCGTATAGTAAAAGGTGAAGAGTTCCTGGTAGATACAACACTTCATAGTGACTATCACAATATGCTTGAAATGTATGACAGACTGGAGCGTAAAAAACAAGCTGCCCTTTTGCCTCTCGAATAAGGCTGGTCAGGGGAAATCTGGTGTCCCCTTGTTTTGCCATTATGCATAAAATAAATTAAAAGATGATAGCCCGAATAGAGACTATTGACGAAATTAAACCGATTTTTAAAGAGTATTTGGCTTATATGAGTCAGTTTTTCGCAATTGCTGATTATGATTCGTGGTGTGAAGGCGCACTGAAGTCTTTACAGCTATATCCGATTAAAAATGATCGGTACATTTACATTATAAAGGAATCAGAATCTATAATCGGCTTTGCCTTCGTCAATAAACACTTACGGTTCAATAATGATGGCTTCGCAGTTGCAGAGTTTTACATTCAAAAAAATCATGAGAGAAAAGGTTATGGTCGTAGATTGGCTGAACATGTATTTGCACAGTTCCCCGGTAATTGGGAAGTTGCCGGCACATTAAAAAATAAATCAGCCCGAGTGTTTTGGAAACAGGTGGTGTCATCTTACACACATTATAAATTTATAGAAAAAAGGAAATCTTCCTTTAATGGATATGGCTTCCTATTCAACAATGCATAACAAATCGCTACGCGCTTTGCCTGCCGCTGAGCTCTGCGTTGGCCTGAAGAAAGAGGACGCGGCAAATGGTCGGCCCCTGAAAAGGCGCCGTGCCGGAAGGTGAGACAAATAGCTTTAAATCATTGGGGGTTTACCCATATTGCTCTTGACATGTCATTTCCGATTCCACCATAATACTTCAGAAATTGATGCTGATGAGCTTCATTTTTAAAAGATGATAATATATGTACAAAATGAGAATATCTTTACGTGATTTAACGCTTGATCTGTTCAGGATGTCTGACAACCGGCTGATGCTGACCGCTGAGGCCGAACGCAACAGGAAGTTGCGATTCAAAATCGGCCTCGTGCTGATTGTGGTCAGCTACGTTTTTTGGGGAGCGACGTTTGCATTTGGTGCTTTGGCGCTCCACAACACGGGGTTTCCATGGTGGCGCGTTGCGTCAGCGGCGTTTGTCTTGAGTTGGATAATCTTCACCGCGGGACTCCTGCTGGCGGGTAAAGAGGCTGGTCGAATGGTTCGCCGCAGGTTTCTACGGTTTTTCGGTCAGAAAAAGGGTTAGTGTCAAACAGGTGAACCCAACCATTAGTCAAAAAACGTATCAATGGGGGAAAGAAAATGTTGTCTGTGAAAATTGACGAAGTACGTGGTATAGCCATACTCGAACCGGATGGCACGTTATCAAAAACCGATTTTCAATCAGCCGCTGCAACCATTGATCCTTTTATAGAGAAAGCGGGTTGGTTAAATGGGGTCATGATTCACATAGAGTCCTTTCCAGGCTGGGATTCGTTTGCCGCATTATTTTCTCATCTCACATTTGTGAAAGACCATCACAAAAAAGTGTCCCGCGTCGCACTGGTGACGGATTCAGTAATTGGTAATTTTGTCGAGGCGGTTGGCAGTCACTTTATCAATGCGAAAATCAAGGTATTTCCCTTTCAAGAGATGGGAAAAGCTACGTTGTGGATTACAGGGGATGTCGTGGATTAATTTGCCTGACAGATCACTCAAAAGGATCGGAATGTGAAGCTCCCCGCCCACAGGGCGGGCCCCTTCCCGGTAAGGAATAATTTAATTATATTGCGCCCCTTACCCCGCCTACAAGGCGGGGCTTGCGGGTGCGCTCCCGGTCAAATAAGTCGTTCCGGCGGGAGCGGAAAGGGCCGTGAGATATCAAGGATAAAAATATGAGAGGAACTTATACCAGGTTTACGAGTTTCATAATCTTATTATTACTGTTATCGGGTTGCGCGGGCACGCAATCGGCATTAAATATTTACACGGCCAAACAATCCGTAATTGCTTTCCATGAGGATGGCAGTTACGAAAGGGAGATGGCTGAAACGGTTGAGCAGGCAAAGGCCTACATTGATCAGCGGACGAAAACGGAGGGCTCGAAACTGGCGATCATCTTTGATGTCGACGAAACGCTGTTAAGTAATTATGGATATTTACACAAACAAGCCGATTTCGGATATATTCCCGATCTCTGGGGCAGATGGGTGAGTGTTGCCGATGCACCGGCGCTCCTTCCCGTCTGTGAGCTGTTCAATTATGCAACAGAAAAAAATGTCACTCCATTTATCATTACAGGGCGTTCGGAAGTGCACCGTGAAGTAACGGTGAAGAACCTTGAAAAGGCCGGGTGTGGAAAATTCAAAAAATTATACATGAAAAACAGACAGTCTCCTGCCACCACCGCAGAATATAAATCGCAAATACGGAGACAAATATCCGAGTCAGGATATCTAATTATCGTAAACATTGGAGATCAATTGAGTGACTTGAGTGGAGGATATTCAGAAAAAATATTCAAACTCCCCAACCGTATGTATTTTATAAAATAACCCGTAGCCCCTTTTTCTGCAGATATTCCTTGACCTCCCTGATGCTGAAAATACGATAGTGAAAGACAGATGCTGCTAACAAAATCTGTGCGCCACCCTTAATAACACCCTCATAAAAATGCTCCAGTTTTCCCGCACCGCCCGAGGCGATCACCGGCAAGTCTACAGCATCTGAAATAGCTTTCGTGAATTCCAGATCATATCCGGCTTGAGTCCCATCACCATCCATACTGGTTGGCAGAATGGCGCCGGCGCCAAGTTCCTGACACTGTTTGGCCCAGGCTACAGCATCTTTGCCTACCGGTTTGGTGCCTCCCGAGACAACCAGCTCAAATCCGGACGGCATCTCCTTATTCCTTCTGGCATCGACAGCTACAGTTACCTTATCCACCCCGAAGGTTTGTGCCGCCTGCCTGACAAGCTCCGGATTATTGACAGCAGCGCTATTCATGGAGACTTTATCAGCGCCGGCATCGAGAACCATTTCGATGTCTTCAAGAGATGAAATGCCGCCGCCCATCGTCAACGGAATGGTTATGACCGATGAAACACTTTTAACCCATTCCAGTCTGCTCTTTCGGCTTTCTAACGTTGCCGCTATATCTAACATTGCCAGCTCATCAGCCCCTTCCTTTTCATAAAAGGCGGCATTTTCCACAGGATCACCCGCATCTTTTAAGTCCACAAAATGTATGCCCTTGACTACTCGTCCGTCTTTCATGTCAAGGCAAGGCATGATTTTTATTGTATTCATATACTTCCTTTCTCCGGCATATTGCAGCCGGATTAGCTTGTTTTCAACATGAGCGGGGTAAAACCCGCAACCCCAAAAGTGTCTAAAGTTTGAAGTGCCTAAAGTGAGCTAAAGTTAATGTACACGCCTTCCTGCCTGTGCCGGGCACGGCAGACAGGCGGCGCGGTCAAATTCGCAACAGGCTGTGCTGAAAGCGCATTTTTTAACTTTAGGCACTTATAGTTCACTTTACACTCTTAACTAAATCTTGCTGTTTGAACTGGTACCAACATCTGCGCAAAAAACGCAGTTGTTGAGAATAAAGACTCTATAAACCTTCCGTCGCTGTCAGCAGGACGCGGCGATTAAGGGCACGGCCTTCCTTAGTATCGTTCGGGGCGACAGGGTTGCTTTTGCCGTAGGCCTTGAGAATAAACCGTTGTGGGGCTATCCCGCTTTTTTCTACAAGATATTTCTCTACGGCTTCTGCTCTTCTCAAGGAGAGGGCATTATTATAGTCTTCTGAACCGAGAATATCGGCGTGACCTGCCACGATGATTGACACTTTGGGGAGTCTGCTTTTTAATACCGTTCCCACTTCATCAAGGAGGGCATAGTAAGAAGGCTTAATATCAGCACGATCGAAGTCAAAGTAAACAAGGGGTGCTTTTTTTGAAGAGAGATAATCTGTCAAATTGATATATCCGATTCCCTCTTCTCTTTTCAGCAGGCCCAGCCGTTCCCGGGCACCTTTGTGTCCAAGCTGGGCGGCCATTTCCATATCTTTTCTTCCCTGTTCATTATAGATCATGTAGAGATTGACAAGAGCGCGCTCATAGTAAGCATCGGCGTTTTTAGGGTCGATTTCTATGGCAGAAGTAAAATCGTCGCGGGTTTTCATGCTGTCGATTGGGTTGAGAGCGAAACGAGCTTTTCCCCTTTTCATGTAAGCATCGACATATTGCGGGTCGAGTTCAATGGCACTCGTGTACGCTTTAATTGCCTCTCTGTAATTTTTCTGTTCTTCAAAATTGACTCCCTGTACAAACCGCTCCTTTGCTGTTTCTACTGATCCAGTTTTTAATGAAGCACATCCCCAGGTTACAACAAAGGCAAAAATTAAAACAAAGCAGAAAAGTATCTTTTTCATTGTTCACCTCAATGATTATGAAAATGCATGGCGCTCGCATTCCCCAAAGTTTACTGATAAAAAAGAAAGGGAACAGGGAACAGATTTATTACCCTTTATGTTTCTTTCTGTTCCTGCTGGCTTTCTTCTGTAACTTTTCTTTTCAAGCCGGCCTTTTCACGAACCTCTTCTTCTACCTGTTTCGTGATGTCAGGATTTTTGTTGAGGAACACCTTGGCGTTCTCCCTTCCCTGGGCCAGCCTTTCACCCTTATAGGAATACCAGGCACCACTCTTTTCGATGATTCCATTATCTGCGGCGAGATCAAGGATATCCCCTTCTTTTGAAATTCCTTCCCCAAAGATGATGTCGAACTCGGTTTGCCTGAAAGGAGGAGCAACCTTGTTTTTTACCACTTTGACCCGCGTCCTGTTTCCTGTAACCTTCTCTCCCTGTTTAATGGCACCTATTTTTCTTATGTCCAGGCGCATCGTCGAGTAAAACTTGAGGGCATTACCGCCCGAAGTGGTTTCCGGGTTGCCGAAGAAGACCCCTATCTTCATCCGTATCTGGTTAATAAAGATGACGGTTGTCATCGATTTGCCGATACTTCCAGTGAGTTTTCGAAGGGCCTGTGACATGAGTCTCGCCTGAAGTCCCATCTGTGCATCACCCATCTCCCCTTCGAGCTCTGCCCTCGGCACGAGAGCAGCTACGGAATCTATGATCAGGATATCCAATGCTCCGCTTCTCACCAGTGTTTCGGCAATCTCCAGTGCCTGCTCGCCTGTATCGGGTTGTGAGATGAGAAGGTCGTCGGTATTGACACCGATCTTTCTGGCGTATAGTACGTCAAGGGCATGTTCCGCATCTATGAAGGCAGCCAGACCATTTTGCTTTTGTGCTTCGGCCACTATATGGAGGGCAAGGGTTGTTTTACCACCGGCTTCGGGACCATATATCTCGATGACCCTTCCCCGTGGGACACCACCCACTCCAAGGGCGATATCGAGGCTTAGTGCACCTGTGGGAATGCTTGGAATATCTGAAATGACTTCATCTCCCCCCAGTCTCATGATTGAACCCTTTCCAAACTGCCGTTCGATCTGGGTTATAGCCAGTTCAACCGCTTTTTCTTTATCTATATCTGATGTCATAGCTGCCTCCATTTATGGCTTTATGCCGTACCGTCATTAAATAACATTTCTGTTTATATCATTACCCGTCAAAAGGAAAATAGGCAAGCTTTGTGTATATGGCACCTTGAGGTGTCAGGTCGCTTTGTAAAAGAGTAAGCCCGCCGGCACAAAAACTCCCCGCATCGTAATGTTTTTCATTTGTCATAATTTCGGAAAGCCCGCTTACATTTTTTGGCGATTTTACTCTTCCAAGAGTTAGATGGGCTCTGAATGCCCTGTCTTCCCTTTGAAACCCTATCGATTCAAGGTCTCTTGCAATCTCCTTCTGGAGATCTAATAATCTCTCTACCGATCCGCCAATTCCAAGCCACAAGATTCTTGGGTGATTAAGATTCGGAAATGTTCCGAGTGTTGAAACTTTGAGCGAAAGTGGTCTTATGTCTACGGTATTTTTCTCAACTACCCTGGAGATATCGGCAATCTCATTTTCGGAGATATTGCCAAAGAACTTCAGTGTCAGATGTATCCCTTCCGGTCTTGTCCACTTGATTCCCTTTACAGTGGCCTTCAGCCGGGTTTGGACATTTTCTATCTGGACTTTTATCTCTTCAGGAAGATCTATTGCCAGAAAGGTTCTTATCAGTTTTTTGTCAGTCATTCAAACTATTCCCGATCAGGAATCTCCGGAGCATCTCCAAAGCCCACTGCGATGATATTTTTTTTACCCTTTTTCGTTTTCCACCGAATAGAAAATTGCGGCATATCGTATTTTCCCCATCGGTCAGAGCGATAAAAACAGTGCCAACAGGTTTTTGTGGCGTCCCTCCTGTCGGGCCAGCTATACCGGTTGTAGCCAAACCTAGATCGGTTCTGCCAAGATTCCTGACGCCTTCAGCCATGAGAACAGCCGACTCTTCACTGACGGCCCCAAAATTGTTTAAAATTTCATCGGGAACACCGAGGATCTCTGTCTTTGAGGCATTACTGTAAACAACAACCCCCCGATCAAAGAATGTTGAACTTCCCGGTATATTTGTCAGGCGATCTGTGATCAGTCCCCCGGTACATGACTCGGCTACCGAGAGTGTCAATGCCCTGTTTGTTAAAAGAGATGCAACAATTCCCTCCAGTGTTTCATTATCATGCCCGAAGACATGTTTCTGTAATTTTCCCTCGATCCGCCTCTCTGCGATCTTAAGGTTTTCTTCTACGGCGGATTCCGCGATATTTTTTGATGTGATTACAATATGGTTTTCCGGGAAGTGAGGATAAAATCCTATACTTACCCCGGTGATTTTCAGATCAACATCGGATAGCATTTGATCAATTCCCGCTTCTGTGACGCCAAACAGCTTAATGGTTCTGCGTACCATATATTGTTTGGCCTTTCCGGAATTTCTTTTGAGGAGTGGTATGACTCCTGTGGATAACATCTTTTTAGCTTCTGATGGAACACCGGGGATAACGGCTACAATTTTTCCATTCTTTTTCAGGGAGAATCCACAGGCCGTTCCGGCCTGATTTGGCATTATCTCGGCTCCTTCGGGAAACATGGCCTGTTTGATATTGTTAGGTATCCATTTGGTACGGTATTTTTCAAACCTTTCCTTCATTTGGCTCAGAACTACGTCATCGGTATATAAATTAAGACCAAATGCCTTTGCTATTGATGCTGTGGTGATGTCATCGGAGGTCGGGCCGAGTCCGCCTGTGACGATAACAGCATCGGAGAGAGCCATCAGGTAGTCAAGTCCTTTTCCGATTATATCCTCATCATCACCGGAAACCATTATTGTAGATACGCTCCAGCCTTCTGCATTCAACTCACGCGATATGAAAGAGGAATTTGTGTCCTGTGTCGAACCGCTGGTCAATTCATTTCCTATTGCCAATATTCCGATTCTCATTCGAGGTGGTTACACTCCCAGATATTTAATTAATAACAGTAAGGATATGTTTGCATAAATGCCTGCTATAATATCGTCTCCGACGACCCCATACCCTCCAGAAAACTTCCTTTCGCAAAGATCGGCGGGAAAGAGTTTGGTAATATCAAAAAACCTGAATAGGAGGAAGCCGATCAATATGTGTGCTGTGGTGGGTGTTATCAGGAACATGGTGAATTGGAATCCGGCAATCTCATCAATCACGATACATGGTGCATCCTTTTTATTGAATATCTTTTCTGCTTCCCGGGATACATACACCGCCAAAAATGAAAATGCCACTACCGATATCAGGTAAAGGGGCCAGGAAAAATGTGAGAATACAAGATATACCGGTATTCCTATAACTGTTCCCGCAGTTCCCGGGGCAAAAGGGGCAAAACCGCTACCAAAACCTGTTGCGACAATTTTTATAATTCTTTTCCCCAGAAGGCACCTCTGTTTTTCTCTTTGATTTTCAGCTGTTTTTTGAAGCCAAGACCTCTGAACGCAAAAAATACTCTGAGCATCAAAAAACCATATTTTTAAAGCTCTTAAACCGACGACTGTTGCGGATAAATTACCTTCTTTTCCCAACCCTGTCAATGGTTTTGATAGACACGTGTCAATCCGGGTAGTGCCAGGTATTTAAGCTGGCCGCTTCCTGTTTACTGGTTCTTAAAACATTTCTTCCCCCCATATTTCTTTTGTGATATGAAACTTCTTTTTGGTTAAATCGTGTAAAAGTAAAAGGAGAAGAGTCGTATGAGAAAAAAGGTTTCCATTATCGGATCCGGTTTTGTCGGTACCATGGTCGCCCAGAGAATAGCAGAGAATAATCTGGCGGATGTTGTTATCGTTGATATTATAGAAGGGCTTCCACAGGGCAAGGCCCTTGATATTTCACAATCAGCATCTCTTGAAGGAATTGATGTTAAAGTAACTGGCACAAATGACTTTTCTGAGATCAGAAATTCTCGGATTGTTGTGGTTACAGCAGGGCTTGCCCGAACACCCGGAATGACCCGCGAGGAACTGGCGGGAAAAAACGGGAATATCATAAAATCGATCACGGAGAAGATAAAAGAACATGCTCCGGAATGCATTATTATTGTGGTTACAAACCCGCTTGATGTCATGACCCAGCTTGCATGGAAGGTTTCAGGATTTCCCGCACGCAGGGTCGTTGGTATGGGGGGAATTCTCGACACGGCGAGGTATAAGTTGTTTCTGGCCGAGGAGCTGAATGTATCAATAAGGGATATTCATGCCCTCGTGCTGGGAGGTCATGGGGATGCAATGGTGCCTGTTGAAAGATATACCACACTAAACGGCATTCCAATCAGCCGGCTTATAAAACCCGAAAGGCTTCAGGCAATTATTGAAAGAACAAAAAACGGCGGGGCCGAGATCGTCAAGCTTCTGAAAACGGGTAGTGCCTGGCATGCCCCTTCGTCTTCCGTTATGGTTATGGTGGAAGCGATACTTATGGACAGCAAGAGAATGCTTCCTGCCTCGGTCTATCTCGAAGGTGAGTACGGTATAGAGGGTATTTACATAGGTGCCCCGATAACGTTGGGTGCAGCAGGTGTCGAGAAAATACATAAAATAGACCTTCCTGACGATGAACTGGCCGCCCTCAGCCTGTCAGCGGATGTTGTAAGGAAAACATTTGAAAGTTTGAATATTCTATGAGTCCTAAACTGTATGAAGACATCTTTACCCTGGTTGAAAAACCGAGCAGGTATATCGGGGGAGAAGTAAATTCTGCGAAGAAAAATAAATCGGAGTGCAGACTGAGTTTTGCGCTTGCGTTTCCGGATACCTATGAGGTGGGAATGTCTCACCTCGGGTTGCAGATACTTTATTCTATACTGAACAGCGTCCCGGAGATTTCTGCAGAGAGATTTTACGCTCCCTGGCCGGACATGGAATTCCAGATGAGGAAAAACAATATCATGCTCTCCTCTCTTGAATCACGTGCTCCCTTGAAGGATTTCGATATCGTCGGATTTTCTCTTCAGTATGAACTGTCCTACACAAACGTTTTGAACATGCTGGAGCTTGGGGGTATCCCGATATATGCCAGGGACAGGAAAAAGGAAACCCCTCTGGTCATTGCGGGAGGACCAAGTGCCTTTAATCCCGCGCCGGTCACCGACTTTTTTGATGCCTTTGTCATCGGGGAGGGAGAAGAGGTGATCCTCGAAATCTCCCGTGCCGTGATGAAAGGTAAGAAAAGAAGGTACAGCAGGGGACAGCTTCTCGAGTCGATAGCCGAAATTGAAGGGGTTTACATCCCCGCCATACATACTAATGGGGAAAGAGTAAAAAAGAGGATTGTATCCGATATTAACCAGTGGTTAGTACCCTTGAGGCCGGTGGTTCCTTTAATGAATACGATTCACGACCGTGTTACCCTGGAGATAGCAAGAGGTTGTACCCGTGGCTGTCGATTCTGTCAGGCGGGGATGGTCTGGCGGCCTGTCAGGGAGAGGACACCGGAAGTTCTGGAAAAGATGGCAGATGAGATGCTCTGTTCAACAGGGCACAATGAATTATCACTCCTCTCGCTGAGTTCCGGCGATTATTCTATGATCGAATATCTCCTTCCCGAATTGATGAACCGTTATTATGATAAAAGAGTGGCATTAGCTCTTCCGTCGATGAGGGTGGAAACCCTTACCAGGGAATTGATAGATGAGATAAAGCGGGTCAGGAAAACGAGCTTTACCTTAGCGCCGGAGGCAGGGACGCAGAGACTGCGAAACGTGATAAACAAGGGCAATACTGAAGAGGACCTTCTTTCCACCACGAGAAATGTCTTTGGTGCGGGCTGGAGATCAATAAAGTTGTATTTTATGCTGGGGCTTCCCGGTGAAAGGAAGGAAGACTTAAAGGGTATAGCTGATCTCGCATACCGGGTACTTCGAGAGGGGGAAAACAGGCGACAGGTTACCGTGAGCCTTTCCACTTTTGTACCAAAACCACACACACCTTTTCAGTGGTGCAGGCAGATAGGTCTGGAAGAGATACTGGAAAGGCAGGAGTTACTTAAGAAGAATATTCGGAACAGAAATATAAAGATAAAATGGCAAGATGGACGGATGAGCCTCCTTGAGGGGGTCTTTTCGAGGGGAGACGAAAAGCTGGGGGCCTTGTTGGAACGTGCCTTCCGCCTTGGATGCCGCTTCGACGGCTGGAGTGATCAGTTTAAGTTTGATCTGTGGGAAGAGGCAATAAAGGAGGCAGGCATCAGGGTCGAGGATTACCTGCGGGAACGGCACATTACAGAGGAGCTTCCCTGGGATCGAATAGACTGCGGTATCAGCAGGGATTTTTTGACGAAAGAACTCCAGAAATCACTGGGGGAAGAATTGACGGCAGACTGCCGTTTCGGGGTATGCCATCAGTGCGGTATCTGTGACCATGATACAATAAGAAACATTATAGCGAAGGACGGTGCCGGCATTGTCGGAAAGGAGGAAGTGGAGCCGGCAAAAGAGGAATCCCCCAGACAGATAGAGAGATTCAGGATCAAATTTGCCAAGGAGGGGGTCTCCCGCCTTCTGTCCCATCTCGAGGTTTCCTCCGCGCTTATCAGGGGAATAAAGAGAGGCGGCCTTTCCTTCATATATTCGCAAGGTTTTCATCCTCATCCAAAGATATCCTTTCCGTTTGCCACATCTGTAGGAATGGAAAGTCTGGGCGAGTATGTTGATATTAAGGTTGAAAGTCCTGGTGAAAGCATTGAAAAAGTCATTCAAAAAATAAATTCCTTCCTCCCTTCCGGGTTAAGAATTCTGAATATCAGGGGAATACCGCCGGATACCGATTCATTGTCCAAGGTTATAAAGGGGTTCAAATATGAGATTGTTCTTCCCGAGAAAATCCCTTTGGAAAAGGGGAGATTGTTAGATGAAAAGATAGAAACCTTCCTTAAGTCGTATGAGTTTATTGTATTACGGGAAAAGAAAAGAAAACAGACCAGAAGAAACATACGTCCCATAGTTAACACTCTTTTTTTCGACAGGAAAGACAGCAGGATCAAAATGTCGCTGCTGTTCGGAAAGGACGGGGGAGTTAAACCATCTGAAATACTTGTAGAGGTTCTTGGCATGGGCAGCGATTTAGCAAAGATGGCACGAATAATAAAGACTGACACCATCTTTCATGACAGTTCACAGGATATTTCCGAAAAACGGCATTTACGGGCAGCCAGTTAATTGCTAAGTGCACCTGTAATGGTCAGCATGTAGCTACATCCCAATGATGCGCACTTCCCATTTTTTTGTATTTTCTAGGCAAAAAATCGAATCTTGTGAAGCTCCCCGCTCACAGGGCGGGGCTTCCCGGCAAGTAATATGTTTGTTTTATATTGCGCTACTTATCCCGCTTTTTGGCGGGGTAATTCACTATCGTATAATCATCCTGTTTAGTTCAGCTAATTCGGTATTACGAAATTATATGAATGTCAGGAAGGAAATATCGAAGAGGGTGACGATAAAATCGGCAATGAGCCTAAAATTATGCTTGACAAACAATTTATTATGGGGAGATTATATTAAGTTATACTGTATTTTCACAAGAACGAATAGAAATAGGCATGGTGTTTGAACACATAAGTAATATTTAAGGGGAAACCCGTTTTTATAGCGTAAAGAAATCCCTTCAGTATATTTTCTTTTTGATCGTGGGTTCATTGTCACTTCTCTACAGTGACATATATTATGAGTCAGCGATCCTTGTTGAATCTTGCTTATGATAACATTTCTTTTAAATTAATTCGAGAGCCAAAAAAGTCTTGACAAATTGTATTTTATAATATTATCTTGCAAAATTCATGTGTGTTGGTCTGTCGTTTGGGAGATCGCTGGCGTAGCTCAACAGGTAGAGCAGCTGATTTGTAATCAGCAGGTCGCGGGTTCGAGTCCCATCGCCAGCTCCAGGGAGGGGTTCCCGAGCGGCCAAAGGGAGCAGACTGTAAATCTGCCGGCGAAGCCTACGGAGGTTCGAATCCTCCCCCCTCCACCATAAAGCGGGAGTAGCTCAGTGGCTAGAGCATCAGCCTTCCAAGCTGAGGGTCGCGGGTTCGAATCCCGTTTCCCGCTCCATTTTATTGATAAGAGTGATTGTCTGGTTTGTAGGGTAACAATTTGTGAGGGATGAGCAGGTATTCTGAGGATTGGAGAAATTGTCTGAGAGCCAATACTGGTCTGTTAGAGCTATTGCAGAGATTGCTTTTTGCATCTATTAATTTGCCCACGTAGCTCAGTCGGTAGAGCACATCCTTGGTAAGGATGAGGTCACCAGTTCAATCCTGGTCGTGGGCTCCATTTTAGAAAGAGTTGGTTTGTAATGAGAAACATAATTACCTTGGCTTGTACGGAATGTAAACAAAGAAATTATACAACAACAAAGAACAAGAGAACGATGCAGGATCGGCTTGAGTTGAAAAAATATTGTAAATTTTGCCGGGTCCACACTGTTCACAGGGAAACGAAGTAGTTAACATGGGGCGCATCTTAGCAGAGAAACCGTTGTGTAAATCTTTTTTCGCTTTACCTGAAATGTTTTTTAATGATTCTAAGGCTTGGACAACATCCTGTTTTAAGGTAAACCCCATATACGGGTACGGGCCAGTAGCTCTAATTGGATAGAGCGCCGGACTCCAAATCCGGATGCTGGGGGTTCGAGTCCCTCCTGGCCTGCCATTTTTATCGTTACGGAAACAAGTTCAGGATAAATATCAATGAATAGGATACAAAAAATAAGACAGTTTTTGAAAGAGGCAAAGGTTGAGCTTAAAAAGGTTGTATGGCCAACACCTAAGCAGGCTTTCACCTCCACATCGATCGTCGTTATTTTCACTTTCATTGTGTCTATGTTTCTCGGCATCGCGGATTTTGGACTCACTAAAATATTGAGATTGTTCATGGGTTGAATATATGGCCTTTAAATGGTATGTCATTCACACATATTCGGGGTTTGAAAATAAGGTAAAGCTTGCCATGCAGGAGAGGATAGAAGCTGCTGGTATGCAGGAGTATTTCTCTGATATTCTTGTGCCTGAAGAGGACGTCGTCGAACTGGTTAGCGGGAACAAAAAAACCTCCAAAAGGAAATTTTTCCCCTGTTATATACTTGTAAGAATGGAAATGAACGATGAAGCCTGGCATATAGTGAATAGTACCCCGAAAGTTACGGGATTTGTCGGAAGCAAAGATAAGCCGACTCCGATACCTGATGAGGATGTTAAGTTGCTGAAGACGAGGATAGATGAAGGGACCTTGAAACCGAAACCCAAATATGAGTTTGAAGTTGGAGATCATGTCAGAATTATAGACGGTCCATTTACAAGCTTTGACGGGCTGGTTGACGAGGTTAAACCCGAGAAGGGGAAATTAAGAGTTATCGTTAGTATTTTTGGCAGGTCAACGCCTGTGGAATTAGATTTCATACAGGTTGTCCAGAATTAATATTAATGAAAAGCTGGAGATAGGGTGATCATAATGGCAAAAAAGGTTATAGCAAGCATAAAACTTCAAATTCAGGCGGGGAAAGCTTCTCCGTCACCACCTATAGGGCCGGCCCTGGGTCAACATGGAGTAAATATTATGGAGTTCTGCAAGGCATATAATGCCATGACGCAGAACCAGGAAGGAATGATTATACCCGTACTAATAACTGTATATGCTGATAGATCCTTTACATTCGTTACCAGAACGCCGCCGACTTCTGTTCTTCTCAAGCAGGCAGCCAAAATAGCGAAGGGATCCGGAGATCCGAAAAGAGAAAAGGTAGGGACAGTAACAGCCAAACAGGTGAAGGAGATTGCTGAGTTAAAATATAATGACCTGAATGCCCTGGATATGTCGGGAGCTGAAAAAATTGTGAAGGGAACGGCAAGATCAATGGGGATTGAAATTGCAGAATAGAAGGGGTTGAGCGACAATGCCTAAGGAAGGTAAAAGTTTTTTAAAAGCGAAAGAGAAGGTTGAATCTGGAAAGAAATATGTTCTGAAGGAAGCTTTGGAACTGATTGTGAGCACCTCGAGGGCAAAGTTTGATGAAACTGTCGATGTAGCTATCAGATTAGGTGTGAATCCAAGGCATGCCGATCAGATGGTTAGAGGAAGCGTGGTTCTTCCTAATGGCTTGGGGAAGTCTGTAAGAGTGTTGGTTTTTGCAAAGGGCGATAAAGAGAAGGAAGCTCTTGATGCGGGAGCTGATATTGTTGGCTCTGATGACATAATTGAAAAAATAAAAGGGGGTTGGTTTGAGTTTGACAGAGTTGTTGCTACACCTGATATAATGGGTAATGTGGGAAAACTTGGAAAACTCTTAGGCCCGCGTGGGTTGATGCCGAATCCGAAAGTCGGCACAGTAACCTTTGATGTAGGAAGAGTTGTAAAAGAACTCAAGGCGGGTAAGATTGAGTTCAGAGTAGAAAAAGCAGGAATTGTACATAGTTCAGTAGGAAAGGTTTCTTTTGGGGCAGATAAATTGTTGGAAAACATTTTAACATTAGCAGAAACTATCGTGAAACTGAGACCGGCATCGAGTAAAGGAACTTATCTAAGAAACATATCACTTTCTACCACTATGGGTCCAGGGATAAAGGTGGATCCCCTGAATGTCATAAATCTTTTGAGATGATTATTAATACTCAGCTGTCAGCGAAGTGGCAAAACTTTGTTTCTGCTAAGAGCTTTCAGTTGGGTATTGATATCTGATAAATAAGTCAGAAGTCAGAGACAGCGGGTACAGGATGTTTAAACGATTTGAATCGGCCTGCCGAGACGATTGGTTAGTTCAATGTTTCTTCCTGTATGCATCTCTGATTTTCAAACTAAATTCTTACTTTATAGTAAGGTTTTTTGGAATTCAGAATAAGAAAGGAGGCTAGAAATAGTTGGATCGAAAAACTAAAGAGCTGGTTGTTGCTGATCTTCGTGATAAACTTAAAGATGTTAGGCTGGCGGTTCTGGTGGATTATAGTGGTTTAAATGTTGAGAAGATTACCTCATTAAGAAATGAGCTGCGTAAATCCGCGACCGAGTTAAGGGTGGCAAAGAATACCCTTCTGGGAATTGCTTCTAAGGGTACCGATTTTAGTATTCTTGAAGAGTATTTCAAGGGGCCGCTTGCCATTGCCATGGGTTATGGAGATGAAATTGCGCCGACAAAAGCACTGGTTAATTTTGCCAGAGGGAACGAGAAGCTGGAAATTAAAGCCGGGATGTTGGATGGCAAGTTTTTAAGTAAGGAAGAGATAGGTATTCTGGCTGCGCTTCCAAGCAGGGATGTTCTTGTTGGGAAGCTTCTCTCCATACTGGTAGCAACACAAGCTTCGCTGGTTAATGTGCTAAATGGTGTTCCGAGAAGCTTTGTTCAAGTTCTTGACGCTTATCGGACAGAGAAATAAAACATACAGGAAGGAATTAGAAAAATGACAGATGAAAAGGTAGCAAAAGAGAAAGTAACAAAGGAAAAAACACAAAAAGAAGAAGTAGAGAAAGAAAAGGTAACAAAAGAGAAAGCGACAAAAGAGAAAACAACAAAAGAAGATGTTATAAAGTTTATTGAAGATATGACAGTTCTTGAGTTGTCGCAACTCGTAAAGGAATTGGAAGAAAAGTTTGGTGTGTCCGCGGCTGCGCCAGTATCGGTTGCTGCTGCTCCAGGGTCAGAACAGGTAGTCCAGGAAGAAGAGAAAACTGAATTTGATGTTATTCTCGCCGGTTTTGGTGACCAGAAGATTCAGGTTATAAAGGTTGTCAGGGCATTGACAGGTTTGGGATTGAAAGAAGCTAAAAATTTGGTTGATGGTGTGCCGAAGCCGGTTAAAGAGGCTATTTCGAAGGATGAGGCGGATGATATTAAGAAGAAGCTGGAAGAGGTAGGAGCCAGCGTGGAGATTAAGTGAAATAGTAGTTGGTGGACAGTAGTATCCAGTGGTCTTTACCAACCATTGCTTACTGAACTTTAACTATCAATTGCTGTAAGGGGAATTATGGACGGGTTTAGAAAAAATTTTGGTCGCATTAAAAAAATAGTTGATATCCCAGATCTTATTGATATCCAGACAAAGTCATATGAGAAGTTCCTCCAAAGGGATATAATTCCCGACGAGAGGGATAATTCGGGTCTGCAGGGTACCTTTAAGAGTGTTTTTCCCATTTCGGATTTCAGCGGTCAGTGTTCTTTAGAATTTGTAAGTTACAAAATAGGGGATGTCAGATACGATGTGAAAGAGTGCCTTCAGAAGGGAATGACCTATGCGGCTCCGCTGAAGATTGTAGTTAGGCTTGTTGTTTTTGATATTGACCGGGATAGTGAGCAAAAGACAATCAGAGATATCAAGGAACAGGAGATTTACTTTGGTGAGATACCATTGATGACAGATAATGGCACTTTTATTGTCAATGGTACGGAGCGGGTTATAGTCAGCCAGCTTCACAGATCCCCCGGTATCTTTTTTGATCATGACAAGGGGAAGACACATGCAAGCGGAAAACTAATATATTCAGCAAGGATTATTCCAATCAGGGGTTCCTGGCTCGATCTTGAATTTGATTCCAAGGATTTTCTTTATGTTAGGATAGACAGAAGAAGAAAAATGCCCGTGACTATCCTTTTAAAGGCTATGGGAAACTCTACCGATGATTTGCTTGGCTATTTTCATAATATTGAAAAAGTATTTCTGGAGGATGGCCAGGCTTTTATGGCGGTGGATGAGTTTCTCGTTGATGAGAGGGCCCCGGAAGATATTAAGGATAAAAAGACCGGTGAAGTTGTCGTAAAAAAGGGCAGGAAAATATCGAAAGCGGCTTTGAAAAAACTTGTGGGATTAAATATAGGTCGAATGTCGATAAGTGATGAAGTCCTTGTTGGAAAGATGGTCTCATCGGACGTATTGGATCCTGAAACAGAAGAGGTTTTGTTACACTGCAATAGCGAATTGACTGTGGAAGGGTTGAAATTAGTTCGAGAAAAAGGGGTCAAGGAACTAAGGTTTATTAGTCTTGACGAAGATGGAACAAGTTCTGCCATGAGGGATACTCTCCTGATTGATAAGGTTGAGACGGAAGAAGACGCAATAACTGAAATATACAGGAGACTCCGACCAAGCAATCCACCCACTCTTGAAACGGCACGCAGGTTTTTCGATAGTCTCTTTTTCAATCCTGATAGCTATAATCTTTCTAATGTGGGCAGAGCCAAGATGAATTATAAACTTGGCATGGATGTCCCTACGGATGTAACGGTGTTACGGAATGAGGATATCCTGAAGGCAGTTAAATATCTTATTGATCTCAAGAATGGTGTGGGAGATTGCAGTATTGATGATATTGATCATTTAGGTAACAGAAGGGCCAGATCTGTTGGAGAACTTATCGAAAATCAGTACAGGATAGGCTTGGTCAGAATGGAGCGGGCTATTAAAGAGAAGATGAGTCTTCAGGATGTGGAAACCATGATGCCCCATGATTTAATAAATGCTAAACCTGTTTTGGCCGTTGTTAATGAGTTTTTTGGGAGCAGCCAGCTGTCACAGTTTATGGATCAGACGAATCCGCTTTCAGAAGTTACGCACAAAAGGAGGTTGTCCGCCCTTGGCCCAGGGGGGCTTACTAGGGAGCGGGCGGGCTTTGAAGTGAGAGATGTGCATTCATCTCACTATGGCCGGATATGTCCTATTGAGACCCCCGAGGGGCCAAATATAGGTCTTATTGTTTCTCTTAGTACCTACGCAAGGGTGAATGAATTCGGTTTTATAGAAACTCCGTACAGGGTGGTAAGAAACGGGATAGTCTCTAATGACATTGAATACTTAACAGCAATGGAGGAAGAAAAATATATTATAGCCGAGGCGGATACTCCTCTCGATTCAAAAGGAAGATTTAAGGATAAGCTTATTTCTTCCAGGAGGGGGGAGGACTTTGTCATGGCTATGCCTGATGAAGTTGAGCTTATGGATGTATCTCCCAATCAACTTGTAAGTGTTGCCGCAGGACTTATCCCCTTCTTGGAACATGATGATGCCAACCGTGCCCTGATGGGTTCCAATATGCAGCGACAGGCGGTTCCGCTTGTAAAACCTGAATATCCTCTTGTGGGTACGGGGATGGAGTCAGTTATTGCGCGGGATTCTGGAGCTGTCATAATGGCGAAAAGGTCTGGCGTTGTGAAGAGCGTTGATGCGTCAAGGATTGTAATTGAATGTGATGATGAGGAAAAAACTCAGTTCGATACGGGAGTTGATATATATAACCTGACCAAGTTTCAGCGTTCAAATCAGGATACATGTTTCAATCATAAGGCTATTGTAAACGCAGGAGATAGAGTAGACAGGGGAGCGGTGATAGCCGATGGACCTGCAACCAATGATGGAGAGCTGGCACTGGGGAGAAACGTCATGGTCGCCTTTATGTCCTGGGGAGGATATAATTATGAGGACTCTATCTTGATCAGTGAAAGAGTGGTGAAAGAGGACGTTTATACCTCTATACATATAGAAGAATTTGACACCATGGCAAGGGATACGAAACTTGGCAAAGAGGAAATTACGAGAGACATTCCCAATGTAGGTGAGGAAACCCTGCGGAATCTGGATGAAAGCGGGATGGTTCGTATAGGAGTATCGGTGAAACCGGGAGATGTTCTGGTCGGTAAGATTACCCCAAAAGGGGAAACACAACTGTCTCCGGAAGAAAAGTTGCTTAGGGCTATATTTGGTGAGAAAGCTGGTGATGTTAGGGACACATCTATGCGTGTGCCCCCTGGAGTTGAGGGTATAGTTATAGATGCAAAAACATTTACCCGTAAGGGGACGGAGAAAGATCGCAGATCGCAAATTATAGAAGACGAAGAGATAGGGCGTTTACTCAAGGACAGAGATGATGAGAGCGGGATTATTACCGATAATGTTAAGAATGAAATTTCAAAATTACTAATCGGGAAAATTTCAGCAGCGAAGCTGGTTGATCCGAAAAAGAAAAAGAGATTGTTAAAAAAGGGAGAAGAGATTACCGAAGAAGTCCTGGAGATGATACCATTTAGTCTCTGGAAGGAAATATCGCTGTTAGAAGAAGATGCGTTGAATGAGAAGATAGAAACTATCTTTGTGAATTTTTGTAAAAAAATAGACTTGGTGGAGGCTTTTTTTGAGGAAAAGATAGATAAATTAAAAACCGGAGATGAACTTCCCCCAGGAGTAATCAAGATGGTCAAGGTTTATGTGGCCATAAAAAGGAAGCTTTCTGTTGGTGATAAGATGGCGGGAAGACATGGTAATAAGGGAGTGCTGTCCAGGATACTTCCAGAGGAAGACATGCCTTTTTTTGAGGATGGTACTCTTGTTGATATAGTCTTGAATCCCTTGGGAGTGCCCTCACGTATGAATGTGGGGCAGATCTTAGAGACTCATCTCGGATGGGCTGCAAAAGAATTGGGAGACAAGATAAATTCTTTGCTAAGTACGAAATACAGCATGGATAACCTGAAGAAAGAAGTTAAAGAGATATACTCTTCTCCTCAATTTGACGCTTTTATAGATGGGTCGACTGATGAGGAAATCAAGAGATTTGTCGGCAGACTTAAAAAGGGTATTCCTATAGCGACACCTGTTTTTGATGGTGCCTGCGAGGATGATATAAAGAGTATGCTTGAATTGGCTGATCTTCCAGAAAGTGGCCAGACGGTGCTCTTTGATGGCAGGACTGGAGAACCTTTTGACCAGGAGGTGACAGTAGGAATGATTTATATGCTGAAGCTTCACCATCTCGTTGACAGTAAGATTCATGCCAGGTCAATTGGGCCCTATTCTCTTGTTACTCAGCAACCTCTCGGGGGTAAAGCGCAGTTTGGCGGCCAGAGGTTGGGTGAGATGGAGGTCTGGGCGATGGAGGCCTATGGTGCTGCGTATTCGTTGCAGGAGTTTCTTACCGTTAAATCGGATGATGTAGCTGGCAGAACAAGAGTATATGAATCCATTGTTAAAGGAGAACATAAATTTGAAGCGGGGATTCCTGAATCCTTTAATGTTCTCGTCAAGGAATTGCAGGGCCTTTGTCTCGATGTGGAGTTAATTGAGGCGGAAAATTAGATTTCATTAAAATCATTAAATGGCCTGCCGGACTTGTTCCATCATGAAGAGTTAAAAAGTAAAATTAAAAGATTCAGAATTAAATCTAAGTAGGAGATATGCTCAGTGGAAGATATATTCAGTTTTTTTGAAAAGCCGAAGGATCCTGTGAGGTTTAATGCAATAAAAATATCCATTGCCTCGCCGGAGAGAATTCTTTCGTGGTCTCAGGGTGAGGTCAAGAAACCTGAGACAATAAACTACAGGACATTCAAGCCGGAAAAAGAAGGGCTTTTTTGCGCAAAGATATTCGGTCCAGTTAAGGATTACGAATGCCTCTGTGGCAGATATAAAAGAATGAAACACAGAGGGGTTGTCTGCGAAAAGTGCGGTGTTGAGGTTATCCAATCAAAGGTTCGCAGAGAAAGAATGGGACACATAACCTTATCAGCACCTGTAGCCCATATATGGTTTCTGAAGAGTCTTCCCAGCCGAATAGGTAATGTACTCGATTTGACGCTTAAAGAACTGGAAAGGGTACTCTATTTTGAATGCTGGATCGTATTGGATCCCAAAGATACACCTTTGAAAAAAAAGGAAGTACTTTCTGAGGAGAGTTATGCGGAATTGAGGGAGGAGTATGGCCCGGACGCCTTTGAGGCAGGGATAGGAGCTGAAGCTGTCAGAAAACTTCTGGAAGAAGTTGACATAGATGGATTGGATGAAGAACTCAGATTAGGATTAAAGGCAGCAACATCTGAAACTAAAAGGAAGAAGTTATTAAAGAGACTAAAAGTTGTTGAAGCACTGAGAAAATCGGGAAATAAACCAGAATGGATGATTCTGACAGTTTTACCGGTAATTCCTCCAGAGCTCCGGCCCCTGGTTCCCCTGGATGGCGGTCGTTTTGCGACGTCTGATCTTAATGATCTTTACAGGAGAGTTATTAACAGGAATAACCGCCTGAAACGTTTGCAAGAACTCTCTGCACCTGAAATTATCATACGAAACGAGAAAAGGATGCTTCAGGAGTCTGTAGATGTCCTCTTTGACAACGGCAGGAGAGGAAGAGCTATTACCGGTTCCAACAAGAGACCTCTTAGATCGCTGTCGGATATGCTGAAAGGGAAGCAGGGCAGGTTCAGACAGAATCTACTTGGCAAGAGGGTTGATTACTCAGGAAGATCCGTCATTACTGTAGGACCCGACCTGAGATTGCATCAATGTGGACTTCCTAAAAAGATGGCGTTGGAGCTCTTTAAACCATTCATTTACAACAGGCTTCAGGAGAGGGGTTATGTTACCACTGTGAAGAGTGCTAAAAGGATGGTTGAAAGGGAGACCCCTGAGGTATGGGATGCATTAGATGAGGTTGTCCGTGAATATCCCGTTATGCTTAATAGAGCCCCAACTTTACACAGACTTGGCATGCAGGCTTTTGAACCTGTGCTTATAGAAGGAAAGGCGATACAGCTTCATCCTCTGGTCTGCCCCGCATTCAATGCTGATTTCGACGGAGACCAGATGGCTGTGCATGTACCTTTATCTATCGAAGCACAAACAGAAGCCAGGGTTCTTATGATGTCGACAAATAACATTCTCTCACCGGCTAATGGTAAGCCGATTATTGTCCCCGGTCAGGATATTGTCCTCGGAATTTATTATCTGACCAGGTCCGAAGACCGTGTTATGGGAGAGGGAATGAAATTTTCAGATACCGACGAGGTGAGAAGTGCCTTTGATTCCGGTGTAATTAATCTTCATGCGAAGATTAAAGTTAGAATTGGGGGAAAACTAACGGATACAACGACAGGTAGAGTTTTACTTTATGAAATTGTTCCTGAAGAAATTCCCTTTGATATCATTAATAAAGTTATGAGCAAGAAGATGTTGGCAGACCTTATTGATTATTGCTACAGATCTTGTGGGGATAAGGCAACGGTTTTGCTGGCGGATAGATTAAAGGATCTTGGGTTCAAGATCGCTACTATGTCTGGTGCATCTTTTGCGGTTGATAATATGATGATACCTTCCAGTAAAAAGAGGATTGTTGCAAAAGCTGACGATGATGTTTTGAAAATTCATAAACAGTACATGGATGGTCTTATTACAGATGGAGAACGTTATAACAAAGTCATAGACATCTGGGCTCAGGCCACTGAAAAGGTTGCTGATGAGATGCTCGGAGCTATCGGAACGGAAGAGGTGATAGGGCCGAATGGGGAAAAGATAAAGATAAAAAGCTTTAATCCTATTTATATGATGGCTGATTCGGGTGCGAGGGGAAGTGCTGCGCAGATAAGACAGCTTGCAGGTATGAGGGGGTTAATGGCGAAACCATCCGGGGAGATTATTGAAACACCGATTACTGCAAATTTCAGGGAAGGGCTATCTGTTCTCCAATATTTTATTTCTACACACGGTGCCAGGAAAGGTCTTGCCGATACCGCGCTTAAGACGGCAAATTCCGGGTATCTTACCAGGAGACTTGTCGATGTGGCTCAGGACTGTATTATTACTGAGGAAGATTGTGGAACGATGGATGGCATCTATGTTTCTGCCCTGTTGGAAGGCGGGGAGATAATAGAGGCTGCCGGTGAGCGTGTTCTGGGGAGGGTTGCCTTGGATAATATCAAGGATCCTTTTACAGGAGAAATCATAGTTAAGGCGAATCAGGAAATTGATGAAGCGCTCGTCGATAAAATTGACCGGGCAGGTATAGAGAGGATCAAAATACGATCCGTTCTGACGTGTAAGTCAAAACAAGGCGTTTGTGCCATGTGTTATGGAAGGGATTTGTCCCATGGGCACTTGGTAAATATTGGTGAAACGGTCGGCATTATTTCAGCCCAATCAATCGGTGAACCCGGAACCCAGTTGACTATGCGGACTTTTCATATTGGTGGTACCGCAAAGTTTGAGGAACACTCTACCCTGGAGGCGAGACATTCGGGTACCATAAAGTTCGTCGATCTCAATACGGTTCAGGGCAAAGAAAAACAGCTTGTGGTGATGAACAGAAGCGGAGAAATCCATGTCCTGGATGAGAAAGAGAGAAGCCGTGGTAGATATCCTGTTCCATACGGGGCACACGTAAAGGTGTATGATGGTTATGAGATAAAAGAAGGAGAACTGATTGCAGAATGGGATCCCTTTTCAATACCAATTCTTTCAGAGGTTGATGGAACAGTCAAGTTCGGAGATATTGTTGAAGGGGTGACCATGAGGGAACAGGTTGATGAGGTGACCGGTCTTTCCAGAAAGGTTGTTGTTGAATCTAAAGATTCAAATTTACGTCCGAGGATTTCGTTAAAAGATAAAGACGGAAAAACGGTTAAGCTGCCGGGAACGAATATAATTTCAAGGCACCAACTTTCGGTTGGCGTAAACCTTGTTGTGTCAGAAGGTCAGCAGGTAAAGGCTGGTGACATTATTGCAAAGATTCCTCGAGAGACCACAAAGACAAAGGATATTACCGGTGGTCTTCCCAGGGTGGCGGAACTTTTTGAAGCGAGAAAACCGAAGGAATATGCTGTAATAACGGAAATTGACGGGGTGGTTTCCTTCGGTAAAGATGTAAAGGGGAAAAGAAATGTTGTTATAACCCCTGATGTTGGTGATAAAAGAGAATACCTGATTCCCAAGGGGAAACATATAAGTGTACAGGAAGGTGACAGAGTTGTGGCTGGTGAACCTCTGATGGGTGGTGCGCAGAACCCCCATGATCTTCTCGCTATTAAGGGAGAAAAAGAATTAGCCAGGTATTTAGTTGATGAAGTGCAAGAAGTTTATAGACTGCAGGGTGTCAAAATTAATGACAAACATATAGAAATTATTGTGCGTCAGATGCTTCGCAGGGTTAAAGTAACAAAGCCGGGCGACACATACTTCCTGACGGATGAGCAGGTGGAAAAGCATGTATTCGAGGAAGAAAATGAAAAAGTTATAGCCGAGGGGGGTAATCCGGCTATAGGTGAACCAGTCCTTTTGGGGATTACCAAGGCATCTCTGAGTACCGAGAGCTTTATTTCGGCAGCGTCTTTTCAGGAGACGACACGCGTTCTCACAGAGGCCAGCCTGGCCGGGAAAGTGGATTACCTCAGGGGGCTTAAGGAAAATGTTATAATGGGAAGGTTGATCCCGGCGGGAACAGGTGTTGGCGTGTATAAGAAATTAGGGATCGAAACTAAAGGTGATGATAAGTTAGAACAAATAACCGAAAAAGTAGACGAGAAAACACTTGACATGCAAGTTGCTAATTGATAGAAAATCAAACTTTGCCTTTATATAAGTTATTAACCGATGGGGGGATGATGCCTACAATAAATCAACTGGTTCGAATAGGTAGAACAAAGATAAGAAAGAAAGCCACAACACCTGCACTTGCCGGTTCGCCACAGAGAAGGGGAGTCTGTATCAGGGTTTATACTTCAACACCTAAGAAGCCTAATTCTGCATTGAGAAAAGTGGCAAGGGTGCGTCTTACCAGCGGCTACGAGGTGACCTCATATATACCGGGAATGGGACATAATCTCCAGGAACACTCTGTTGTCCTTGTTAGGGGAGGCAGGGTCAAGGATCTTCCCGGGGTGAGGTATCAGGTAATAAGGGGGACACTCGACACCATGGGTGTCCAGGACAGGAAAAAGAGTAGATCTAAATACGGAGCCAAAAAACCAAGTTGATCTTTGGGAGTAGTAATAAATGCCGAGAAGAAGAGAGATAGCAAAGAGAAAAATCCTGCCGGATTCCAGGTATAATAGTGAGCTCGTGGCAAAATTCATTAACAATATGTTATTAAAAGGGAAAAAGAGTATTGCTGAATCTATCCTCTATGGAGCTTTTGATATTATTGAAGAGAAGACAAAAGAGTTGCCTATCGAAGTTTTTGAGAAGGCTGTAAATAATGTAAAACCTGTCATAGAAGTAAAATCGAGGCGGGTAGGAGGATCCACTTATCAGGTACCGACGGAGGTACGGCAGACCAGAAGGGTTTCTCTGGGGATTAAGTGGTTGATAGATAATGCAAGAAAACGTGCCGGTAAAAGCATGAAAGAGAAGTTAGCTGCCGAACTGATAGATGCCGCCAATGGTAGAGGAGCCACTGTCAAAAAGAAAGAGGATGTACACAAAATGGCTGAGGCAAATAAAGCCTTCGCTCATTACAGGTTTTAAGTGGCGGTGAATTGAATTGGCACGTGTAGTTCCTTTAAATCATATTCGTAATATCGGCATTATGGCTCATATAGATGCCGGGAAAACCACTACGACAGAGCGGATATTATATTATACCCAGGAATCCTATAAAATGGGGGAAGTTCATGATGGTACGGCCGTCATGGACTGGATGGAGCAGGAACAGGAAAGAGGTATTACGATAACCTCTGCGGCAACTACATGTACCTGGGCAAATAATCAAATAAATATAATAGATACGCCAGGTCATGTTGATTTTACGGCAGAAGTTGAAAGATCTTTGAGAATTTTAGATGGTGCTGTTGCGCTTTTCTGTGCTGTGGGTGGTGTAGAACCTCAGTCAGAGGCTGTCTGGAGGCAAGCCGATAAATACCGTGTTCCACGTATCGCATTTGTCAATAAGATGGACAGAGTCGGAGCGAATTTTATTAAGGTTGTTTCGGCCATTAGAGAGAGGCTCGGTACGAATCCACTTCCGATACAGCTTCCGATAGGAGGAGAAAGTAATTTCAGGGGGATTGTTGACCTTGTCCGCATGCGGGCAGTTATCTATGACGAAGATTCACTGGGAAGTAATTTTAGTGTGGAAGAAATTCCACCTGATATGGTAGATATTGCCGGTGAGTATAGAGAAAAACTCATTGAGCACCTTGCCGATTATGACGAGGGCTTGATGAAGAAATATTTGGATGAAGAAGCTCTTTCACATGAAGAAATAGTAAAAGTTATTAGAGAAGCAACCCTGTCTTTAAAAGTAATACCGGTTTTATGTGGCTCTGCGTTTAAGAACAAGGGTGTTCAGCCTCTTCTGGATGCGGTGGTAGATTTTCTTCCATCCCCCTTGGACAGACCTACGGTGGTGGGAAAGGATACGGATGGAAGGGATGTAGAAAGGACCGCCAGTGATGATTCGCCATTTTCGGCTCTTGTCTTCAAGATTGTAACCGATCCATTTGTTGGTCAATTGACATACTTCAGAGTTTATTCCGGCGTTTTGAGAGCGGGCTCTAATGTGTATAATGCCTCGGCAATGAGGAAAGAGAGAATTGGACGACTGCTCAAAATGCATGCCAATAAAAGAGAAGAGATCAAGGAAGTTCACACAGGTGATATTGCTGCAGCAGTTGGGTTGGATTCATCCACTACGGGTGATACGATAACCGATACTGGTCATCCGTTGAGACTTGAAACGCTTGAATTTCCGGAGCCGGTTATCGCTATAGCAATAGAGCCTAAAACGAAGGCAGATGAAGAGAAGCTGGGTGATGCTCTACGGAAGATTACTCGGGAGGATCCTTCCTTTAAGGTGAAACTGGATAAAGAGACCGGGCAGACGCTGATTTCCGGGATGGGGGAATTACATCTCGAAATTATTGTTGACAGGCTTTCCAGGGAGTTTGGTCTCGGGGCAAATATCGGAAGTCCACAGGTAGCTTACAAAGAAACGATCAGAAAAAATGTCAGATCGGAAGGGAAGTTTGTAAAGCAGTCCGGAGGCAGAGGGCAATATGGCCATGTGTGGCTGGAGATTGAACCTGGTGAAATTGGTCAGGGTTTTGAATTCAGGAATAAAATTGTTGGGGGTGTTATTCCGCGAGAATATATACCGGCAGTAGAAAAAGGAATTGCTGAGGCAATGGAAAATGGAATACTCGCTGGTTTTCCTGTTGTTGATGTGGTAGTAAGCTTGGTTGACGGGTCTTTTCATGAAGTTGATTCATCGGAAGTGGCATTTAAGATGGCCGGTTCAATAGGATTTAAAAATGGCGTGAAACGGGCTCATCCGGTGCTTCTGGAACCGATTATGTCTGTTGAAATAATAGTTCCTAAGGAATATATGGGAGATGTGATCGGTAATCTTGGTTCCAGGAGAGGAAAGATTGTCAGTATTGAATCGAGACCGGATTCAGAAGCGATACATGCAGAGGTTCCTCTGGCTGAGATGTTTGGCTATGCAACTGATCTGCGATCTAAAACTCAGGGAAGGGCTACCTATACGATGCAATTACTTAATTATAATGCGGTATCTGAGGGGTTAGCGAAAGACATAATTGAGAAAAAGTTAAATTGACAGAACTTTTAAAAAGTAGGATAATCAAACCAACTATATTTATCTTTAAAAGGGGGTAATGGAGATGGCCAAGAAAAAATTTGAAAGGACAAAACCGCATCTGAATATAGGAACAATAGGTCATGTGGATCATGGGAAGACAACACTTACCTCTGCAATTACAAAGCATCTGGCCACAAAAGGGCTTGCAGAATTTATGTCTTTCGATGCGATCGATAATGCTCCTGAAGAGAAGGAAAGGGGTGTTACAATTAATATCGCCCATGTGGAGTATCAAACGGAAAAAAGACATTATGCCCACGTTGACTGTCCGGGCCATGCCGACTATATAAAAAATATGATTTCAGGGGCGGCCCACATGGATGGTACCATTCTGGTAGTGGCTGCGTCGGATGGGCCTATGCCTCAAACGAGAGAACATATCCTTCTTGCAAGGCAGGTTCAGGTGCCATATGTTGTGATTTATATGAACAAGGTTGATCTGGTTGATGATCCGGAATTGCTTGATCTGGTGGAACTTGAACTGAGGGAACTCCTCACTGAGTATGATTTTCCGGGTGATGATATTCCGATTATCAGAGGATCGGCCCTGAAGGCTCTCGAGAGTGATGATCCGGACTCTGAAGATGTTAAGTCTATTTGGGAATTGATGGATGCTGTTGATGCCTACATTCCAGAACCTGTTCGTGATCTGGACAAACCGTTTCTGATGCCGATTGGGGATGTTTTCAGTATATCCGGGCGAGGTACCGTGGTCACCGGAAGAGCTGACCGGGGTATCGTAAGGACGGGAGATGACGTAGAAGTGGTCGGCATTAGACCTACTTTAAAGACTGTGTGTACCGGTGTCGAGATGTTCCGTAAGACATTAGATGAGGGAAGAGCTGGTGATGATATAGGTGTACTCCTTAGGGGTACCAAGCGGGATGAGGTAGAAAGAGGGCAGGTTGTAGCAAAGCCTGGTTCCATTACTCCTCACACAAAATTTAAAGCAACGGTTTATGTTCTTACCAAGGAAGAGGGAGGGAGACATACTCCTTTCTTTTCCGGTTATAGGCCTCAGTTTTATTTCAGGACAACGGATGTGACGGGCGTTACTACACTGCCCGAGGGAGTAGAGATGGTCATGCCCGGTGATAATGTAAACGTGGAAGTTGAACTTATTACTCCTATAGCTATGGAAGAACAACTCAGATTTGCTATTCGTGAAGGTGGGAGAACTGTTGGCGCTGGTGTTGTAAGCGAGATTATAGAATAGAGAAAAAACTCGGCAAACAGTTATCAGACGTAAATAAGATTAAGAAAGGCAGGGTTCGCTAATTTTTGTTTGAACGCTGGTTGCTGGTAGAGGCATAAATGGAAAATCAAAAAATAAGAATTCGACTAAAAGCGTATGATTATAAGTTGCTGGATCGATCTGTTGAAGATATTGTTGGTACGGCAAAAAGAACAGGTGCTCGCGTAGCCGGCCCCATACCTTTGCCTACAGTGATAAATAAGTACTGTGTCAACAGATCACCTCACGTTGACAAGAAATCAAGGGAACAATTTGAGATCAGAACACATAAAAGGCTGATTGATATTATTGAACCTACGCAGGCGACTGTAGATGCTCTTATGAAGCTGGATCTCTCGGCGGGTGTTGATGTTGAAATAAAATTATAGGGGCATGAAAACGTATAAGGAGATGGATTCTTCTGAAAATTCGTCTCCTGTTTTTTGTATAATAATACGGCGGAAAGTGTTAAGAGCTTAGAGTTTTTGCATAGTCGTGCAGAGCTTTCGCTCAATATAATGCTCACGTTACAAAGGTTAGTTTAAAGAAGAGTGTTTATGGAAAAGGGACTTATAGGCAAAAAATTAGGGATGACGCAGGTATTTTCAGGAGATGGAATGGTAATTCCGGTTACAGTTATCGAAATGGGTCCCTGTGTAATTACACAAAAAAAAACCAAAGAGATTGATGGATACGATGCCCTGCAGTTGGGTTTTGGGCGTAAGAAACAAAAAAACGTTACCAAGCCGATACAAGGACACTTAAAAAAAACAGGCAGTGGTTTCCCCCGGGTTTTGAGGGAGTTCAGGATGATCTCTCCTGAAGACTATGAAGAAGGTCAAGAGCTGAAAGTTGATGTTTTTGAAGTAGGCGACTATGTTGATGTAGTTGGAGTGAGCAAAGGGAGAGGGTTTGCGGGTGTTATAAAGAGATATGGTTTTAAAGGGGGTAGAGCTACCCATGGTTCTATGTTTCACAGGGCACCGGGATCTATAGGAGCCAGTGCATATCCTTCAAGGGTTTTTAAGGGAAAAAAGCTTCCAGGACATATGGGTGATAAGAGAAAAACGATACAAAATCTTGTGGTAGTAGGGATTAGACCGAATGAAAATTTGATCCTGATTAAAGGTTCGGTTCCAGGAAGCAGGAACGGTATTGTTTTGGTTAAGAATTCAATTAAAAAGCGTGGTTAAGCAGGATCTGGAGTGGCAAAATGCCGGGTTTAAATGTTTATGATATTGAGAAGAACAAGGTTTCTGAAATAGAACTCAGTGATTCTATCTTTGGTGTAGAGATACATGAGGCCCTTATCTACGAGGTTGTGAAAATGCAGATGGCTGCGAGGCGGCTAGGTACATCCTCGACAAAGGGTAGGAGCGATGTCAGAGGAGGCGGTAGAAAACCTTGGCGACAGAAAGGGACAGGAAGAGCGAGAGTAGGAACTATACGATCCCCTATCTGGAGGGGTGGCGGAGTCACGTTTGGACCCAAACCGAGGGATTATTCTTTTAGGGTACCAAAGAAGATGAGAAAAGCAGCTCTTATATCTGCCCTCAGTATGAAAGCTAAAGAAGATAGAATATTGATTCTTAGAGATTTTCCCATGGAGGAGATAAAGACAAAGAAGTTCAAAGAAGTAATAGATAGATTCGGATTAAAAAGCGTTCTCTTTGTTCTGGATAAGTCAAATCCTGTCTTGGAGAAATCTTCAAGAAACCTGAAAGAAATAAAGATCATGAGAACAGAAGGTGTTAATGTATATGATCTTCTAAAGTATGATAGCCTCGTTTTGTTAGAACCGGCTGTCAAGATGCTTGAAGGAGCAATGTTTTCATAATGGATATATATTTTGTCATAAAAAGACCGATTATTACGGAAAAAAGTACCATTGCAAGAGATGAAGAAAATAAATATTTCTTTGAGGTGGACCGTAGCGTAAATAAAATTGAGATCACCAAAGCAGTTGAAAAGCTTTTTAAAGTAAAAGTTTTAAATGTTTCTACGATGAATATACTCGGCAAGAAGAAAAGGATGGGGAGAGTCGCAGGCAAGAAGAGGGATTGGAAGAAGGCTATAGTTGCTCTTGCTCCCGGTGATAGAATAGAAATCTATGAAGGGGTTTAGTTAAAGTTTCGGGTTTCGAGTTTGAGGTTTAAAGTTAAGGAATAAAGGATTTATATAGATGGCAATTAAAAAGTATAAACCAACGTCACCAGGCAGAAGGTTTCAGACCTGTTCATCGTTTGAGGAGATTACAAAGACTCAACCGGAAAAGGGACTTTTACAATCCCTGAGTCGAACCGGGGGAAGAAACAACAATGGAAGAATAACCAGCAGGCATATTGGTGGAAGACATAAGAGGAAATACAGGATAATAGATTTTAAGCGGGATAAAATTGATGTGCCGGCCAGGGTGGCTTCTATTGAATATGACCCCAATCGGTCTTCAAGGATAGCCCTTCTTAATTATTTTGATGGGGGAAAAAGATATATCCTTGCTCCATTGGATCTTAATGTGGGCGATGTTATTGTAAGCAGTGAAAAGGTGGAAATAAAACCGGGTAACGTGACCACCCTTAAAAACATACCCCCCGGTTCTCATATCCATAATTTGGAGTTGAAAATTGGTAAGGGGGGGCAGATGATTAGAAGCGCAGGCTCCTATGGTCAGATTATGGCGAAGGAAGGAAAGTATGCGCAGGTTCGACTCCCCTCAGGGGAAGTAAGGAAGATTTTGTTGGAGTGTAAGGCCACAGTCGGTCAGGTTGGGAATATTGATCATGAGAATATAAGTTTGGGTAAGGCAGGCAGGAAGAGGTGGCTGGGGAGACGCCCCAAAGTACGTGGCGTTGTGATGAATCCTGTTGATCATCCACATGGTGGAGGAGAGGGCAAGTCCTCCGGAGGAAGACATCCCGTAACACCATGGGGAGTTCCTACCAAAGGGTATAAGACAAGGAAAAACCGGGATTCAGACAAGTATATTATCAGGAAAAGGGGTTAATGAATGGCTCGTTCAGTTAAGAAGGGACCATATATTGAGGAAAAACTTATAGAAAAGGTAAGAAAAGCCGATGCTTCGGGAGACAGGGGCGTGATCAAGACCTGGTCACGTCGTTCTACAATTACCCCTGAATTAGTAGGCCATACCTTTGCTGTTCATAATGGAAGAAGATTTATCCCTGTATTTATTACCGAAAACATGGTTGGGCATAAGCTTGGTGAATTTGCCCCAACAAGAACATTTTACAGTCATGCAGGTGATAGAAAAACAAGGTTACGTAGATAAGGGGGTCAGTGTATATGGCAGATATTCTGCCGATTTTATACACGATTTCTGACTACTATAGATTGTTATGATTAAGATAGGTAATGGAGTTTAAATAGATATGGAAGTGAAGGCCGTTGCCAAATATATTCGGATTTCGCCACAAAAGGCAAGATTGGTAGTAGATCTTGTCAGGGGGAAAAAGGTCGAAGAAGCACAAGGGATATTAGCCTTTACAAGAAAAAAGGCTGCTGGTGTTGTAGAGAAAGCATTAAAGTCGGCAATTGCGAATGCAACACAGAATCCTAATATCGATGAAAAAATACTTTATGTAAAAGAGATATTTGTAGGTCAAGGACCCTCATTGAAAAGATGGAGGGCAAGAGCACAGGGAAGGGCGGCTATGATAAAAAAGAGAATGAGTCATATAACCGTCATATTGGATGAGGAGTAGCGAATAAGGAGGTAACGGCTTGGGGCAAAAAGTTAATCCGATCGGTTTTAGACTGGGTATTAACAAGACATGGAGTTCTCAGTGGTTTGCAGAAAAAAACTATAGTGAATTACTGCATGAAGATATTAAGATCAAAAAGTACCTTAAAGGTAAATTTTACCATGCAGGTATATCAAGGATTGAGATTGAGAGAGCTGCTGACAAGGCTAAAATAAATATTCATGCTGCCAGGCCTGGGATTCTCATAGGCAGAAAGGGATCAGAGATCGAAAAACTTAAGAAAGATCTCGAAAAGATTTCCAAAAGCGATCCGATCATAAATATCCTTGAGGTACGCAAGCCTGAAATAGATGCGCAACTTGTCGCTGAGAATATTACCCTCCAGCTTGAGAGAAGGGTTGCCTTCAGAAGGGCTATGAGAAGAAGTGTTACATCTGCCATGAAATTTGGTGCCAAAGGAATAAGGATAACCTGTTCCGGGAGACTTGGTGGAGCCGAGATGGCGAGAAGGGAATGGTATAGAGAAGGATCAGTCCCACTTCATACATTGAGAGCAAATATTGATTATGGTTTTGCTGAGGCGCATACAACTTACGGGCTTATTGGTGTAAAAGTTCTGATATTTCATGGTGAGGTACTTCCGGATAAGAAGGCTGACAGTTGAGAGCTGAATTGGGGGTTTTAAAGACATGTTAATGCCGAAGAGAGTGAAATATAGAAAGCTGCAAAAAGGTCGCATGAAAGGAAAACCTGTAAGGGGTTGTAATGTGTCTTTTGGGGAATATGGCCTGCAAGCAACTGAATGTGGAAGAATAACTGCAAGACAGATTGAGTCCGCACGAATAGCTATAACTCGTCATGTCAGGCGCGGAGGTAAAATCTGGATAAGGGTGTTTCCGCACAAATCGATTACTAAAAAGCCGGCAGAAACCCGTATGGGGAAAGGGAAGGGATCTCCTGAGGAATGGGTTGCTGTTGTGAAGCCTGGTATTATTCTGTATGAGATAGAAGGAGTCGAAAAAAATACGGCTCGCGAGGCTTTTAGGCTAGCGTCACATAAACTTCCAATATCGACAAAATTTCTTTCCAGGGAGATATTTGATGAAAATTAAGGAAATCAGAGAAATCGATATTGATGAACTGAAACAGAAAGAGAGAGAGTTTGTTGAAGAGCTTTTCAAACTCCGCATGCAGCACACTACTGGGCAATTGGACTCCCCTCTCATGATGAAGAAGGTCAGAAAAAATATAGCTCGAATAAAGACTGTTTTAAGGGAAAGAGAGGCTCAAATATAAGCATGGGTGATCGGGGCAATAGAAGAACCGTACAGGGTGTTGTAGTTAGTGATAAAATGGACAAAACGATCGTCGTTTTGGTGGAGAGGTTAGTAAAACATCCCAAGTTCCAGAAGTATGTAAGAAGACGAACTAAACATAAAGTTCGTGATGAGGAAAACAGATGTAATATTGGTGATATGGTGTTAATTGTTGAATCACGCCCTCTGAGTAAAGACGTAAGATGGAGAATGCGTGAAATACTGAAGAAGGCAAATTAACCATACGCTTCCAGCCTCTTTTTTGTTTTGCTGTTGGGTTAGTGTTGAACGTTTGTAAGATTCCCGGCAGATTGCTACACTGAGCCACAATTTTATTCTTAGATTAATGTAATATGAAATTCATCTCCGGTGAATTTTGAGATATTTGCAGGTTTTACAACCGTCTAATTAAATGTTTGGTAAACAGTGAGATTTTTTCTGACGGGATTAACGTAATTTTGTTGAGGTATTTTTCATGATTCAGATGCAGACCATTTTAAATGTGGCAGATAATTCGGGTGCAAAGAAGGTCGGTTGTATTAAAGTTCTTGGAGGGTCTAAGAGAAAATATGCCAGTATTGGGGATATAATAGTAGTATCAGTAAAAGAAGCAATTCCCAATTCAAAGGTTAAAAAAGGGGATGTGATGAGGGCTGTCGTGGTAAGAACAGCAAAGGAGATCGGAAGGCCGGACGGTACATACCTTAAATTTGGTGATAATTCTGCTGTACTTATAAATAATCAAATGGAGCCTATAGGGACAAGGATATTGGGACCAGTAGCTCGTGAATTGAGAGCGAAACAATTTATGAAGATTGTATCCCTGGCACCTGAAGTATTATAACAGTGTGGAGAGACTAAGGGCCTGCAAACTGTTGCGAGATTGTCGAATGGACATGAGGGCATAAATGTTGAGGAAGTTGAATATGCATGGGAAGCACCTGAAAAAGGGCGATATGGTTATGGTTATTGGCGGTAAGGAAAAGGGGAAAACCGGCAAAATACTTAATGTCGTCAAAAAGAAAAACCGTGTGGTTGTGGAAAAATTAAATTTCATGAAAAAACATCAGAGACCGGATGCACAGGGGAAAGGTGGCATCGTTGAGAAGGAAGGGTCGATACATATATCCAATGTTATGCTGATGTGTAACAAATGTAATACTGGTATCAGGGTTGGATACCGATCATTGGAAGATGGAAAGAATGTGCGTGTTTGTAAAAGATGTAATGAGATATTGGATGATTAAACTGAGGAAGAATGAATGGCACGATTAAAAGAGCACTACAAGAAAGAAGTAATCCCTGCTTTGATGAAGGAATTTAAATATAAAAACAGGATGGAGGTTCCTAAGCTCGAGAAAATTATTGTAAATATGGGTTTGGGTGAGGCGATTCAAAACATTAAAATAATTGATAATGCTGTTCAGGAACTCTCAGTGATTGTGGGGCAGAAACCGGTTGTTACAAAGGCGAGGAAATCGATTGCTACATTTAAACTGCGTAAAGGCATGTCGATAGGGTGTATGGTTACTTTAAGGAAGGACATGATGTATGAGTTTTTTGACAGGCTTGTTAATGTTGCCCTTCCAAGAGTTAGAGATTTTAGGGGTATTTCGCCTAAATCTTTTGATGGAAGGGGAAATTTCGCCATGGGAATTAAGGAACAGTTCATCTTCCCTGAGGTAGATTATGACAAGATTGATAAGGTCAGGGGAATGAATGTCGTGATTGTCACCTCGGCTAAAACAGATGAAGAGGGAAGACGACTCTTGAAACTCATGGGGATACCTTATAAGAATTGAAGCCGCAGATTACATGCAAAGTTTAAGAGGTACGGTAAGATTTGCCGGCGGTTTTACTGAGGCCGTGACCGGCAGGAAAAAATTATAGTTCAAAGGTTAGAATTATAGATTATTCTGACCGAAACTAAGATAGGAGTTGCATGTGGCAAGAAAGTCCTTAATTGCAAAGGTGAAAAGACAAGGGAAATTTGCTGTCAGAAAATACACTCGGTGTCCTCTTTGTGGGCGGGCGAGAGCATATTACAGAAAATTTGATATGTGTAGGTTATGTTTGAGAAAACTTTCTCTGGCAGGGGAAATTCCCGGGATGATAAAATCGAGTTGGTAGCATCGAAACAACGGTAAAATGAAGGCTTCCACCGGTCAGCACATGGGCCTTTATTACATTGGTGGTCGAGAAACTGAATGCTTATAAACATTAAGGAGATGCAGTATGGGGATGACTGATCCTATAGCAGATATGCTGACGAGAATCAGAAATGCTAACATGGTAAGATTCGATAAGGTCGATGTGTCATTATCGAAAATGAACCTGAATATTGCCGAGGTCTTGAATAAGGCGGGGTATATCAGTAGATTTGCTGTTGAAAAGGATAATGACGGGCGAGAGATATTAAAGGTATATTTGAAGTACTCGGATTCGAAGGAAAGAGTTATTACGGGGATAAAGCGGGTGAGTAAACCGGGGAAGAGAGTTTATGTTAAAAGTGATAAGATACCGAAAATTTTAAATGGTTATGGTATAGCTATACTGTCAACGTCAAAAGGTATTATGACTGATAAAGAGGCAAGAACGTTAAAAGTTGGTGGCGAGATTATATGCAATGTATGGTAGTACCTCAAATTTTCATTTTTAATCTGTTTTGGTTCCGGCTTACCCGGACCGGTAAGTACGATAGTTGTTAGCTATCCTGAAATCTGGAGATTTATAAATGTCGAGAATTGGCAAGAGACCAATAGAAGTTCCTGAAGGAGTGGAGGTTAGACAGGACAATTCTATAATTGAGGTCAAGGGTTCAAAGGGGACATTGACGATGAAAGTTCCCGAGGGTGTTGAAATTGTTTTTGATAATGGGACCATAGTGGTGGAGAGGCTTTCCGATGATAAAAAGGGGAGATCTGCTCATGGGCTGACAAGGACGTTGGTTGCAAATATGGTAACAGGAGTCACTGTCGGTTTTGAAAAAACGTTAGAGATAGCAGGTGTCGGTTATCGCGCTGAAGTGAATAACGATATTCTAAGGTTGTTGCTCGGTTATTCTCATCCTGTAGAATATAGAATGCCTGAAGGGATTTCTGCTAAGGTTGATAAACAAGTGACAATAGTAATTTCCGGAATAGATAAGGAGCTTGTCGGGAGAGTAGCAGCCGAGATCAGGAGTTTTAGGAAACCGGAACCCTATAAGGGAAAAGGGATAAAGTATTCCGGTGAACGTCTAAGAAGGAAGGTTGGAAAGTCCGCAGGCGTATAGCGCAAAAGTCCAAAGTTTTGGGTTGTTCTTATGAGGACTTGAAACTCGATATAGAGGTAGAACGTTGGTATCTAAAAAAATAATAGGAAATAGAATTAAACGTAAGAAGAGAGTAAGGGGAAAGATTTTTGGCACTCAGGAGAAACCACGTCTTTCTGTATTTCGGAGTTCGAAGCATATATACGTACAGGCAATTGCTGATGATTTGGGGAAAACCATAGCTGAAGCCTCAACCCTTAGCAAGGAATTGAAGGGAAAGCTTGAAGGACTGAAGAAGACAGATGCTGCTCGTGAGGTGGGCAAATTGGTAACCGAGAAATTATTGTCCGATAATGTGAAAAAGGTTGTCTTTGATAGGGGGATGTTTCTTTACCATGGACGTGTAAAAGCTCTTGCTGAGGCGGCTAAGGAAGCGGGGTTGAAATTTTAATTGATCGATCTTTTTGCTGGTTTAATTGGTATACACTAATCGATGTATTTAGTTTTTAGGGGTATTGTAGGAATATGGAAGAATTAGAACTTCTTGATAGGGTTATTGCTATTAAGCGGACAGCCAAGGTTGTCAAAGGTGGCAGAAGATTTAGATTTAGTGCGGTTGTAGTTGTTGGTGACGGTAATGGTTCTGTCGGTGTTGGGTTGGGGAAAGCCCATGAAGTCCCGGAGGCAATAAGAAAGGGTATGGATGAGGCTAAAAAGAATCAGATGAAAGTTGCAATTGTGAACAGAACCGTACCTTATGAAGTGATAGGACACTTTGGAGCCGGGAAAGTTCTCCTCAAGCCGGCTTCCGAGGGGACAGGCCTTATCGCTGGTGGGGCTGTTAGAGCGGTTTTGGAAGTTGCTGGTGTTCATAATATATTAACAAAATGCCTTGGTTCACATAACCATCATAATCTTGTCAAAGCAACGATGGATGGCCTTCGTAAGATGAGAACACCCGAGAAGATCGCGGCTCTCAGGGGGAAAGATATTTCTGAAATTTGACGCTTTCGTTAGCGTATAGAACGAGACCTTTGAAAAATTGAAAAATATGTTTTGAGAGTGAATTGAGACATAAAATTGTCAAAAGATGTTTTGGGTATCGAAAACCCATATTTTCGGAACTTTCAGAACATGGGAGCAGGTCGTGGAAAAGAAACTGCAGATAACATTGGTAAAAAGTTTTATAGGAAGACCGGAAAAACAGAGGAAAGTACTGCGCGGGATGGGACTCGGAAAGTTGAATAAAACCGTCTTGCTGGGCGATACTCCTGAGATTCGTGGGATGGCAAGAAAAGTCGCGCATCTGGTTACCGTAGAGGAAATTGAGGTAAATTAAATATGGATTTGAGCAGTTTAAAACCACCTGAAGGTTCCAGAAAAAAGAGAAAACGGGTAGGTCGCGGGACTGGATCAGGTCATGGAAAAACATCGTGCAGGGGATCGAAAGGGCAGAATGCCCGTTCGGGTGGAAGAGCGAGACCAGGATTTGAGGGCGGACAAATGCCCCTTTCGAGGAGATTACCGAAAAAGGGGTTTTGTAATATCTTTAGAAAGGATATCATCACCGTAAATATAGAACAGCTGAGCAAATTTCCAGAGGGTTCGGTTATTGATTCAAATACTCTTATAAGTAGTGGGATTATTAAGGATAAAGGTGATGGAATCAAGATATTGGGTAAGGGGTCTATAGATTATCCTTTGTTGCTGAAAGTTGAAAGAATAAGTCGCGGCGCAAGAGAAAAAATTGAGAGTGCAGGCGGTTCGATAGAGGTTATCTGAGTTGTTAAGCGGCCTTAAAAATATCCAAAAAATCCCGGAGCTTCAGAAGAGAATACTCTTCACTTTTTTTCTGTTGGCTGTTTACAGGATAGGTGTACATGTACCAACTCCGGGGATCGATACAGCGGCTTTAATGGCGTTCTTTGAGCAGGCAAGGGGTTCACTCCTAGGACTCTTTGATATGTTTGCAGGAGGGGCACTGAGCAACTTGTCAGTCTTTGCCCTGGGTATTATGCCCTATATCAGTGCATCCATTATTTTGCAGTTGCTCACAGTTGCTATTCCTTATCTTGAAAAGCTTTCTAAGGAAGGAGAAGTCGGAAGAAGAAAAATAACGCAATATACGAGATATGGAACAGTTCTTTTAAGTGTAATTCAGGGGTTCGGTATTGCGGTAGGATTGGAAAACATGGCAGGTCCTACGGGTGTATCTATAGTGATTGACCCCGGATGGAGCTTTAGATTGATGACTGTCATTACCCTTACCGCCGGTACTTCGTTTATCATGTGGTTAGGAGAACAGATTACTGATAAGGGTATTGGTAATGGGATATCTCTGATTATATTTGCAGGTATAATAGCTCGAGGCCCTGAAGCCGTTGCGAATACCTTTCGTCTGCTGACCACCGGTGAGATGGGAATATTTTTTGTTATAATTCTTGCCGTAATGATGGTCGCGGTTGTTGGTATTATTGTCTTTGTGGAAAGTGGGCAGAGGAGGATACCGGTTCAATATGCCAAGAGGGTTGTTGGGAGAAAGATGTATGGTGGACAAACGACCCATCTTCCTTTAAAGGTTAATACGGCAGGTGTAATTCCACCCATATTTGCTTCCTCAATCATAATGTTTCCTGCTACGATTGCCAATTTTGTTCCACATCCCTGGATGAAGATAGTGGCGGATGTATTGATGCCCGGAAGAGTTGTATATGAATTGCTCTATGTAGCGTTTATAATATTTTTCTGCTATTTTTATACTGCGGTTACTTTTAATCCGGTCGATGTGGCCGATAATATGAGAAAACACGGAGGCTATATTCCGGGTATAAGACCGGGTAAAAAGACAGCAGATTATATAGACAGTATCCTGACAAGGCTTACCTTCGGTGGTGCCATGTACGTTTCTGCAGTATGTGTACTGCCGAGTATTCTTATAAGTAAGTTTAATGTGCCGTTTTACTTTGGTGGTACAGCGCTTCTCATTGTAGTGGGTGTTGCTCTTGATACGGTAGGTCAAATAGAAACCCATCTATTGACGAGGCAATATGAAGGATTTTTGAAAAAGGGACGGATGGGCAGAAGACGTTGAAAGGTTAAAATTGATGATAATCTTGAAATCTCCTGACGAGGTTGAAAAGATAAGGGCAAGTGATGTTATAGTAGCGAATATCTTGAATGAATTGAGGGGTATAATTAAACCTGGCATAACAACCATAGAGCTGGACAGGTATTCTGAAGAACTTACCCTGAAAGTGGGGGCTAAACCGGCATTTAAAGGGTATAGAGGATATCCTTTTTCTCTGTGTACGTCTATTAATGGTGAAGTAGTTCATGGAATGCCGTCAGATAGAGCACTTAAAGCGGGAGACATAATAAGCCTCGATTTCGGAATATATAATAAGGGATACTATGGAGATTCTGCCATAACTGTTCCTGTAGGTGAGGTTTCCAGTGTAGCGCAGGCACTGATTGGAACTACTGAAGAAGCCCTGTACCGTGGGATAAAGGAGATGAGGGCAGGGAATCGATTGGGTGATATATCAGCTGCTGTGCAGGAGTGTGTTGAGGCTGCCGGGTTTTCTGTGGTGAGAGATTTTGTAGGTCACGGGATAGGAAGAAGTCTTCATGAAGAGCCACAGATCCCCAATTTCGGAGTGCGTGGCAGGGGTGTTAAGTTAGAAGTAGGTATGGTTTTTGCGATTGAACCAATGGTAAATGAGGGAACATACAAGGTAAAGGTATTGGACGATGGGTGGACGGTTGTGACAGCCGATGGTAAGCTGTCGGCCCACTTTGAGCATTCTGTGGCAATTGCAGAGAATGGGCCAGTAATATTGAGTAAGGTGGCGTAAGAGTGTATTGCAATACGCTCGAATAAGTGAATATATTTATTATTTCGGCTTTGATGTCCTTATAAGGATAAATATCTTATGGTAAAAGAAGAAGCGATACAGGTTGAAGGCAAAGTAATTGAGCCGCTGCCGAATGCAATGTTTCGTGTTGAACTGGAAAATGGGCATCGTGTTCTTGCCCATATTTCCGGGAAAATGCGTATGCATTATATCAAGATATTACCCGGAGATAAAGTAACCGTTGAACTTTCCCCATACGATTTGACGCGTGGGAGAATTGTGTACAGGGCAAAATGAATGTAGTTATGGGGTGAAGTATCGTGAAAGTGAGGAGTTCCGTTAAAAAGATATGTGATAAATGCAAGATTGTTAAAAGGCGTGGGGTGCTCAGAGTTATTTGTGAAAATCCCAGGCATAAACAGCGCCAGGGGTAAAGGAGAACACAAGAGAAGAAATCAGAAGTCAGGAGCGGAATTGAAAAAATACTCTTTTCGTCCTGAGGTTTGGCTTCTGACTCCCTAATACTCTATTTTTATCATTTATTTCGCAAGGAGGATATCGGGTGTGGCAAGAATTGCAGGTGTAGATTTACCTAGGAATAAGAGAATGGAAATTGCCTTGACCTATCTATACGGTATAGGTAGATCTAAATCAAGGAAGATACTTGAAAAAGCAGGTGTAGAGTTTGATACGAAAACTGATGATCTTGCTGATTCAGAGGTAACCTCAATAAGGAACATTATAGATAGAGACCATAAGATTGAGGGAGATTTAAGAAGAGAAATTTCCATGTCGATAAAACGCCTGATGGATATAGGTTCCTACCGAGGGCTGAGACACAGAAAGGGTCTTCCTGTTAGGGGTCAGAGAACAAGTACAAATGCCAGGACAAGAAAAGGGCCGAGAAGGGCCGTTGTCGGCAAGAGAAAGAGTAAGTAATTTGAGTGGGTCACGTTTTGACCCCATCTGGAGGAACAATGGCAAAACCGAAGAGGAAAACCGGAAAAAAGAAAGAACGAAGAAATATACCAGAAGGCATTGCCCATATTCAATCGACGTTCAACAATACGATCATTACGATTACAGATCTGAGTGGTAATGTCATTACCTGGTCCTCCTCTGGAGTCCGGGGCTTCAAAGGTTCGAGGAAGAGCACACCATTTGCTGCTCAAATGGCTGCAGAGGATGCGGTAAGAAAGGCGAAGGAGCAAGGGGTGAGGAGTGTTAAGGTATATGTGAAAGGGCCGGGTTCAGGTCGAGAAGCAGCGCTGAGGTCGTTGCAGACGGCAGGTCTTGATATAAGTCTTATCAAGGATGTAACGCCGATTCCTCATAACGGTTGCCGCCCACCGAAAAGGAGAAGAGTATAACAGAAGCTGAAGTCGAGCTTTATTAAAATGTAAAATGGAGGAATGTTTTGGCAAGATATAGGGGATCTTTATGTAGATTATGTCGAAGAGAGAACTTGAAGCTCTTTCTCAAGGGGGATAGATGTTACGGTGAGAAATGTTCCTTTGAAAGAAGAGGGTATGCCCCGGGGGAGCATGGGCAGGCGAGGGATAGACGAAAACATTCCGACTATGGTGTCCAGTTAAGGGAAAAACAGAAACTTAAAAGGACGTTTGGACTTTTGGAGAAGCAGCTAAGAGGGTATTACAATAAGGCAGATAGGCAAAGCGGAGTAACGGGAACAATCCTGTTGATTCTGTTGGAAAGAAGACTTGACAATATTGTATACAGGATGGGTTTTGCGAGCTCCAGAGGTGAAGCAAGACAGCTTATAAAACATAATCATTTTTTGGTGAATGACAAAAAGGTTAATATTCCATCATACCTGATAGGGGTGAGTGATGAGGTTCAGGTTAGAGAGAAGAGCAGGAAGATGTCGCGAATACTCGATTCGATGGAGACAGTTGCAAGACGGGGCATCCCTCAATGGTTGGAATTGGATAAAGATAACTTTAAAGGTGTTGTAAAGATGTTTCCTGTTCGGGAAGAATTAACCATGCCAATGCAGGAACAATTGGTAGTTGAGCTTTATTCTAAATAGCGTGATCAACACGTGACAGTTAAAGCAACTCTATATAGGAAGTATAAGAAATGCAAAAAAACTGGCGTAGTTTAATACAGTCGAAGCGAATCGAAATAGATGAAAAAACACATACTCAATTTTATGGGGAATTTACCTGCCAGCCTTTGGAAAGGGGTTTTGGCATTACTTTGGGTAACTCTCTGAGAAGGGTATTGCTATCTTCCATACAGGGAGCAGCTATTGTTTCCGTGAAGATTGACGGAGTTCTTCACGAGTACTCAACGATTCCAGGGGTGAAAGATGATGCGACCGATCTCATTTTAAACCTTAAAGGCATACGTTTAAAACTTCATGAAGGGCCCAGGGTTATACATATTGATGCCTCAGGGGAGGGGGTTATAACCGCAGGGGATATCATTACAGATGGAACTGTTGAGATAATGAATCCGGATCATTATATTACAACCCTCTCGGCTGATGCTGTGTTTAAGGCAGAAATGGTCGTGAAGATGGGTCGAGGTTATGTTCCCGCTAAAAGGGAGAGGGATCCTGACCAACCGGAAGGTACTATAAATATTGATGCGTTGTTTTCACCAATTAAAAAGGTAAACTATACGTTAACCCATGCCAGGGTGGGTCAGATTACTGATTATGATAGGCTCATATTAGAGGTATGGACGGATGGGAGTATTTTACCGGAGGATGCCGTAGCTTATTCTGCAAAAATATTAAAGGAACAGCTTAATGTTTTTATAAATTTTGAAGAGGAAGAGGAAGAGAAAGAAGAACATAAAGGGACCGAGGAAAAGGGAAAAATCAATGAGAATTTGCACAGGAGTGTTGATGAATTGGAGCTTTCTGTAAGATCTGCAAACTGTTTAAAAAATGCCGGCATTACTCTTATTGGAGAACTTGTTCAGAAGACTGAGACTGAAATGCTTAAAACCAAGAACTTTGGAAGGAAGTCCCTGAGTGAAATTAAAGAAATACTTGCTGAGATGGGACTTGGACTCGGTATGAAGGTAGATTTTACACTGCCGGTAAAAGATGATAAAGAAGAAGCTAAAGAGGTATAGCAGATAGATTCATTAATTAGAAAGGAAGATGTTAAATGCGTCACAGAAAGGCTGGGAGGAAGCTTGGTAGAACCACGAGTCATAGAAAAGCGATGCTGAGAAATATTGTAACTTCCTTCATAAAACATGAAAAGATCGTTACAACCGATGCAAAGGCAAAAGAGTTGAGAAAAATTGCCGAAAAGATAATTACCTTAGGAAAAAGGGACAGCCTCCATGCAAGAAGACAGGTTTTGTCTTTTATAAGGGAACGGACAGTTGTCAAAAAGCTTTTTGAAGAGCTGTCACCCCGGTACAGTGAAAAGGATGGGGGATATTCGAGGATAGTAAAGGTAGGTTACAGAGCAGGTGACAATGCCCCTATGTCTGTTATTGAATTAATTTCAGAAGGAGAAAAGAGACCCTCAAAGTAGTTGGTACAGTACGTTTCAACCGCGGAAAATAGGGAAATAAAAAAGTGTAAAAATAAAAAGGCAAGGGATTACCCTTGCCTTTTTATTTGATCCAAAGGAATCGGTATCTTTTACGTTTTCCCTTGAAATTTTTCTTAAAAGAAATATAATAAGAAACCGTCAATGCATAATGTATTTATATATTGCGATATCTCGCTACATTTTAGAGAATATTGTCTTATATCTTTTGAACCCTAATGTATGTGATGAGTAAGGGAGGATCAGTCATGGCAGAGGAAAAAATTGGAGAGGTTGTTAAGTTTTTTGCTAAGCCAAGCGTTGCAGCGGTCAAGATTACTGATGGAGAGTTAAAAGTAGGCGATACGGTTAAGTTCACAGGTCATACCACTGATTTTGAAAGTAAAATTGACTCGATGGAAATAGAAAACGAAAAAGTTGAAAAGGCAGTAACCGGTGATTATATCGGAATTAAGGTGACGGAGCGAGTTCGTCCTGGCGATGAGATATTCAAGGTTGTGCCGGAAGAATGATTTGATGATAAGCTCATAGTGAAAGATCAAAGGCGGTGGGCTTGGTGCTGGCTTAAGACTTGGTATTCCGAACAACCAGCGTTGATCCTTCTTTTAACTTTTCATTGTCCATCTAAAAAATCCCTGATAAATTCCTTGAATCTGAAATTTTTGGATTAGGGTCATATTTTAAAATATAGTTAAGGGAAAGTTAATTTTGCTTGCAAACATTTCTCCTGTTAAATATCTGGTTATTTGATAAAGTAGACAAAGGTTGGGGAGCTATTTGTGTTTGTAGCTGCCTGAAACTGCGAGCTGGCGGGTTGATTTTTCTTTTGATGGTGTCATTTCTGTAAAAGATATATGGCGAGCGAGTTTCATAAAATCACTTTTTAATGCTTCGAAGATCCCCCCAGTGAGCTTATGGAGACTTCAATTTTTTATCCTAAAAAACGTGAAAAGGAATAATTATATGGATATAAGGGTATTAGGTTGTCACGGATCCAAGCTCCCCGGCTACAATACTACGTGTTTTTTATTAGATGAAGAAATTTTACTCGATGCCGGCACAATAACTTCTGTATTGTCATTGGAAGAACAAATTAAGATAGGATATGTTCTTGTAACTCACGCTCATCTTGATCATGTCTGTGATATAATGTTCTTGGCGGATAATCTTTATTATAGCAAAAAAGAATATCCGGCGATTAGGGTTTTAAGTACACAGGGAGTTATTGATGCGCTGAGGGCGAATCTCTTTAATAACATTATATGGCCTGATTTCTCATCGATTCCAACTCCGGAGACAGCTCTCTTCAAATTTGACATCGTTCAACTGGACGAAAGATTCAATCTGAATAATTTCACTATTACGGCGGTCAGAGTCAATCATACTGTTGAGACAATCGGGTATGTAATAGAATCTGAAAGTGGTTCATTTCTCTTTATAGGAGATACCGGTCCGACTGAAGATATTTGGGAAGTTGCACGGAAGCTCAAGAATTTGAAAGCCGTATTTGTTGAAGTATCACTTCCCGACAGCATGGAGGATATTGCGGGTATTACTGGTCATCTTACACCTGCCAGTCTCGGTCGTGAATTAAAGAAGTTGGGTGCTGCAACACCGAAAATTTATCTTTACCATATGAAACCCCAGTACGAAGAAACCATCAGAAAAGAGATAGACTCTTTTGAGAACAAAAATATTCACATCCTTAGCGAAGGAGAAGTGATAAAAATAGGATAAACATTCAGCCGCCAGCAGGCAGTGTTAAGAGAATCTCCCCGCATAGGTAGCCGGGGTTTGTGTGGTGCGCCTCCGGTGAAAATACCATTTGTTTTAACTTTTAAGCTTTGTGTTTCAAATCAAGGTCTCCTGAAAATTTGTGCTACAACTTAACTCTCTGGATTGAAAGGTTATCTGAACGCTGAAAATAAATGACATCTCAAAATCCCCTTGAATACCTTTCAGGATTGAGAGATAAGGGAATACATTTGAGTCTTGTTCCTGTCTCCCAACTCCTTGACCGATTAAATAATCCCCAGGAAAAATATAAGACAGTTCTGGTTGGCGGAACCAATGGCAAGGGTTCAATCGCAGCTATGATTTCTTCTATTCTCCTGGAGGGAGGATTAAACGTTGGCCTTTATACTTCACCTCATCTTATTAATGTCAATGAGCGTATAAGGGTAAACAACCGTATGATATCGGATGAGGAACTCTCCGGACTGATTGAGAAGGTGCGCGGAGAGCTTGAAGGAGATATAACCTATTTTGAACTTGTTACAGCTTTGGCTTTTCTCCATTTTTTCCGAAACGGTGTGGATGTGGCTGTTTTAGAGGTTGGAATGGGCGGAAGACTTGATGCGACAAATGTTGTGATACCGGAAGTATCCGTGATATCCAATGTCTCTTTGGAGCATGTAAAATATCTTGGCAGTAATTTGGGAGCAGTTGCCAGGGAAAAAGGAGGAATTATCAAGAATGGAGGTATATGCATTACGGGTGCGAAAGAGAAGAACGTTTTGAGGGTGTTGGAGAATATATGTAGCGAACGAGAGGCAAGACTTTACCGGTTAGGAAAAGACGTGAAAGTTAGAGCAGTGAAAACTCTCCGGCTTGAAGAAACTTACGCACCAGAGTTGAACATCTTCTCTTATAAAGGGATTAAAAAAGATTATCGAAACCTTATTTGCCCCTTGATAGGAAGGCATCAGATAGAGAATGCCGCCGTGGCTCTTGGAACGATAGAGCTCCTGGCGGCTAAAGGTTTTGGTGTTAATGATAGTGCAGTAATGTGTGGTTTGAGAAATGTACGATGGGAAGGGAGATTAGAGGTGCTTCAGAATTCTCCCATGCTGGTTGTGGATGGTGCCCACAATCCGGCGGGGGCATCTGCTCTTCGCAGTGCGTTGAGGGATAAGTTTTCCTATAAGAAATTAATTCTCCTGTTCGGTGTACTTGGTGATAAGGATTACAGGATGATGCTGAAAAAATTGGTCCCTCTTGCCGATAAACTTATCCTCACAGAGCCCAAAGAGAAAAGAAGCTTGCATTTGATGGATATATTACCCGTTGCAAAGATGTATATTAATAGTGTAGACGCTATTGAAGATTCCGGCCGAGCCCTTTCGCGGGCTTTTGCTCTTGCCGAAAAAGATGATCTTATCTGTGTGACCGGTTCCCTTTTTCTTGTTGGAGAGATAAAAAGACACTGGAATCAGAATTCAGGAGTCAGGATTCAGGAGTCAGAATGAAGAAAAGGGCCCTTTTTATTACGGTTATTATTATCTTGTTTTTTTCCTTTCAGATTGAGTTTGCCCTTGCTTTTGAAAGAAACATGCAAAAAGGGCCGGTTAATATAGAGGCTGACAGTCTCGCCTATGACAAGGATACTGATAAATATAGTGCAAAGGGAAATGTTGTAATTACATTTACCGGTGGTTTTCTCAAGGCTGATTATGTGGATTTGAATAAGACGACGGGTGATGCCGAAGCTTCCGGGAATGTTTATATCAAAAGTGATGATGATATACTGGAAGGGGACAACGTTAAATTTAATATAACCACGAAAACGGGTATTGTCTACGAGGGAAAGCTGTTCTTTGCCGAAAATCATTTCTATATAAACGGGAAAGAGATTGAGAAGAAGGGGGAAGCCACATATCATCTTAAAGATGCTACGGCAACCACCTGTGACGGGGATTGGCCGGCCTGGAGATTCACAGGAAAAGAGCTTGATGTGACCATCGATGGTTACGGTACGGTGAAACATGGCACCTTTCAGGTAAAAAACTTTCCCTTCTTGTATATGCCGTATATGATATTTCCAGCGAAGACAACGAGGCAATCAGGTTTCCTTCCACCCCGTATTTCAAATTCGGATAAACATGGCTGGGACGCGGAACTCCCGCTCTACTGGGCGATTTCAAAAAGTACAGATGCTACGTTTTATCAACGTTACATGGATAAAAATGGATTAAAAGAGGGGGTTGAATTCAGGTACTTTATCAACAAGGATTCATTCGGCACCTTTTATGCTGACTATCTTAAAGATGAAAAAACCGGGGAAATGGCCGACGATGAGGGTTTAACACGGAACTGGAAGGAAAAACAGGAGAGGTGGTCGTATTACTTGAATCATCAGACCACTTTCAGCCCCGGTTTTTATTTGAGAACAGACATAAAAAAAGTTTCCGATAATTGGTATTTCAGAGATTTCTCCGATTATAACTACTATTTGGACAATTACACGGAGAAAGGGGAACGCAAGCTTGGTAAGGTTTCCTTTCTTGGTGATGAATCCCTCGCTTCGCTGGACTCTACGGCCCGTCTTGTTAAGGATTGGAGCTTGTTTAATCTTACCGCCCTTGTTCAGTACACTGATAATTTTGCGAGCTATGACAACAATTCAACACTGCAAAAATATCCTGAAATAACCTTTACCGGTGTTAACCAGCCTATCCTAGACACGCCACTCAACTTTGCCCTGGATTCTTCGTTTAATAATTATCAGAGAACCGAGGATGACCATGGACAACTTTACGATGCTCACCCCACGTTTTCTTTACCGTTCAACTTTGGCGACTATCTTGATTTTACCCCATCGATAGGGTTGAGAGAAACCTTCTGGAATGCCAGTGAGCTCCGGGCGGCAAGCAGCGAGGAGCATGGAGGCAGGGAGATATATAATGTGGGGGCGTCGCTTTCCTCGGAAGTTCAGAGGATCTTCGATATAGGCGGAGAGACGGTTGATAAGATACGGCACGGAATTAAACCGGAATTAACCTATACTTACATTCCCTATGTATATCAGAGAGATCTTCCGGATTTCGTAGCGACGGTAAGTGAAACAAACAGCGTAACCTATTCACTGACAAATAGTTTCATGGCCAGGTTGAAAAATACAGACAAGAGCAAAGACAAGAGCAAAGACAAAAGCAAAGACAAAAGTAAAGATAAAAGTACAGATAAAAGTGAAGCCGGGGGGGGTATAAGTTACAGAGAATTTCTCCTCGTCAAGCTGAGCCAGACGTATGACATAAGGGAAGGAAGGGAGCATCGAGCAGAAAATTATGGGAACGAAAAAAGGCCATTTGGCAATGCGGATATGGAACTCAAGTTTAACCCTTTTCAATATCTTACCTTTGATGCGGATACCAGCTTCAACGTTGACTCGGGCGATTGGGAAAAAACAAACTATGATCTTACATTGAGTGACTGGCGTGGTGACTCCGCCACTATCGGGTACAGATATACGCAAAGGTCTATAGAAGAGATAAATGTTTCACTGAATGCAAAGATTACCGATTCCCTTGATCTTATATATATTCTCCGAAGGGACGAGTTGAATAAGATCGATCACGAAATAACATACGGTCTGGATTATAGCAGGCAATGCTGGAGCCTTATGGCCACCTATTCTGACGCTGATAATGACAGGGTATGGATGGTAGTTTTTACCCTGTACGGGCTGGGGAAGGTCGGAAGAGCGACAGCGAAACCTAAAATGATGCGCAGTATAACCGGGCAGCAATAAAAAATTTGGTTTTTAACTTGACAAACGTGCTTAAATTGCGTATCTTTCCTCTTCTAAATTTTCAGACTTTGGGTGGTTTTATGAAGACATATAGTGCTAAAAAAGAAGATATTGTACAAGACTGGTATCTGATTGATGCGGAGGGGAAAATACTTGGAAGGCTTGCAAGTGAAATAGCGAAGCGTTTGAGGGGCAAGCATAAACCTGTTTACACCCCACATGTTGATACGGGAGATTTTATAGTAGTTATAAATGCCGGGAAAGTTTCTCTTACCGGCAAGAAATTGACTGATAAGATATACTATCATCACTCCGGTTATCCTGGAGGAATAAAATCTGTTACTGCCGGAAAGTTGTTGAAAGAAAAGCCGGAGAGGCTATTGCGCATAGCGGTAAGGGGCATGCTTCCAAAAAACTCTTTGGGCAGACAAATGCTTAAAAAGCTGAAGATATATTCTACCAGCGAACATCCCCATGAAGCCCAAACCCCCAGATTACTGGAATTGTGATAGTAAGTCAGCTTTTAACAATCAGCTTTTAGTATAAAGCAAAGAAACAGGAACTAATATCACTTTAAATTAAAAGTACTGGTTACGCATGTATTAATTATTTGTGGGAGATAAATATGACAGAGAAACGTTATTATGCGACAGGAAAGAGAAAAACCGCTATAGCAAGGGTGTGGATGAAAGAGGGAAGTGGCACTCTTGTTGTAAACAAGAGGGATATTGATGAATATTTTACCGGAGACAACTTCAAGATGTTGATTAATCAACCCCTTGAGGTTACCGGACAGATGAGCAAGTTTGATTTTTATATCAATGTTCGAGGTGGAGGTGTTTCGGGACAGGCCGGTGCAATTAAACATGGCATCTCTAAAGCACTTCTGGAATACGATGCCGCACTGAGGCCGGTTCTAAAACAGGCGGGATTCCTGACAAGAGATTCTCGCATAAAGGAGCGGAAGAAGTACGGGCAACCCGGAGCGAGGAAAAGATTTCAGTTTTCCAAAAGATAATATTGGTGAGGAGGGGGGGCTATGGCCTCCCTTTTTTGTATATAAGGAAATATTGTAACAGTTTACGGTGTTCGGCTATCAGTATCAAGAAAAAATCGGTAATGTCGTTAAGGTATTTCATTCTAAAATGGGTGGATACCCGTGAAGATTGGCTGTAATTTTCTGGAGAGAATATCCGACTGCTGATTCCTGTGAATTATTGAGGACTTGTCATGTTAAAAGTTAGCATATACGGAGCAAGTGGCTACACAGGTCAGGAACTTCTAAGACTTCTATTTAGGCATCCTGAAGTGGAAGTTGTTGCCCTGACGTCAAGAAAATTTAAGGGGACTCCAGTTTCCGATGTGTTTCCGGCTTTTCAAGGGTTGACCGACATGGAATTTATCGATGCATCCCCTTATGATGTTGCTGAGCTTTCCGATGTTGTCTTTTTGGCGCTTCCTCACGGTCTGGCGATGGAGGTTGTTCCTCTATTTTTGAAAGCGGGGAGGAAGGTTGTTGATCTGAGCGCTGATTTCCGCCTGCGTGATATTGCAGTGTACGAGCAGTGGTACCAGAAACATACGGCACCGGATTTGATAAAAGAGGCGGTTTACGGCCTTCCGGAATTGTACAGGGATAGTATTAAGACCGGACAGCTTATTGCAAATCCAGGTTGCTATCCAACCGGGGTTATTCTTGGTTTGGCCCCGGTGTTGAAGGAAGGATGGATTGATATCACCTCGATTATTGTTGACTCGAAGTCGGGGGTTAGTGGTGCGGGTCGCGAACCGCAGATTGGCTCACTCTTCTGTGAGGTGAATGAGGGATTTAAGGCCTATAAGATCGGCCAGCATCGTCACATGCCGGAGATGGAGCAGGAGCTCGGCTTTCTTGCCGAGACAGATGTTAAGATTTCCTTTGTGCCACATCTGCTACCGGTGAACAGGGGGATACTTAATACGATATATGCGGGGCTAAAGGAAAGCGTATCCGTATCTGACCTGATAGATCTTTATAAAAAGTTTTACGATGGTGAAGCGTTTGTCAGGATTTATAAGGCTGGTACATTCCCCGCTGTTTCATCCGTCAGGGGTTCTAATTACTGTGATATCGGGCTAACTGTTGACGGTGGGACGGGAAGGGTTATAATAGTATCCGCAATTGACAATCTTATAAAGGGTGCTGCCGGCCAGGCCGTACAAAACATGAACCTGATGTATGGCTTGAGTGAAGACTCCGGCTTAAAATTGATTTCGTTGTTTCCATAGTTTGAAGGTTAAAATGGCTTTAAGATTTTATAATACATTGACAGGACGGAAAGAAGAATTCAAGCCGGTTAAGAAAAAAGAGGTCGGGATCTATGTCTGTGGTATCACGGCCTATGACATTTGTCATGTAGGCCATGCCCGTTCGGCAGTAGTTTTCGATGTTATTACCAGGTATCTGAAGTACAGGGGTTACACTGTGACCTACGTGAAGAATTTTACCGATGTGGATGATAAGATTATAGAGAAAGCGGCTGTTGAGGGGAAAAATGTTTCAGAGATATCCGAAAGATATATCAAAGAACATAATGAAGACATGGATTCACTTGGTGTGGCAAGACCCACAGTGGCTCCCAAGGCTACGGAAAATATCAAAGGGATGATCAGACATATAACCGTCCTTCTGGAGAAAAAGTTGGCCTATGTGAATGAGGGAGATGTCTATTTCTCTGTTAAAAAATTCGATGGGTACGGGAAGCTTTCCGGAAGAAATCTTGAAGATATGGTAGCAGGATCGAGGGTTGAGGTGGATGAGAAGAAAAAGAATCCCCTCGATTTTGCCCTCTGGAAGGCGAGCAAGGAGGGAGAACCGTGGTGGGATAGCCCCTGGGGCAGGGGCAGGCCCGGGTGGCATATAGAGTGCTCGGTGATGAGTCAGAGGTTTTTGGGAGATACATTTGACATACACGGTGGCGGGAAGGATCTGATTTTCCCTCATCATGAAAATGAGATTGCCCAGTCGGAAGGCGCTACCGGCAAGACCTTTGCACAGTACTGGATACATAATGGTTTTGTCAGAGTGGACAGTGAAAAAATGTCCAAGTCTCTCGGCAATTTTTTTACAATAAAAGAGATACTCAAAAGTTACCATCCAGAGGTATTGAGGCTTTTTATGCTTCAGAGTCATTACAGAAGCCCCGTAGACTTTTCCAGTGACTCACTTGCTGAAGCGAGAACGGGAATGGAGAGATTCTATACAACCCTGAAAAATATTGGAGATATCCTTGCGAGTGGTGTAGATTATTCGAAGGTTTCAGGGAAAAACCTTTCCGGAAAAGACAAAGAAGTATTCGACTACGTTGATGCTCTTCCCGGCAGATTTACCGGGGTGATGGATGATGATTTAAATACCGCTATGGCCATTGGCTACATATTTGACACGGTCAGGGTGATCAACAGTTATCTGGCTGAAAAAGAGATTACCATGACGGAAGAGAAGCTCTTTGTTCTGGATGTCGCTCAGGGAAATATCAAGGAAGTGGGCAGAATATTGGGATTATTTCTTGAAGATCCTGACGAGTACTTTCAGAAGGACAGGAACAGAGAGATTCAAAAACGTGGGTTGGATGTAGAAGATATTGAGCGCGCGATTGAAGAAAGAAGGTTAGCCAGGGCAGCGAAAGATTGGAAAAGTTCGGATGAAATCAGAGACACTCTTGCTGAGAAGGGAGTAATTCTTAAAGATACCCCTACGGCAACCGTTTGGAAAATCGAGTAGATTACTTCTGTAAAGGAAGGACATTTATAAGAATTAACCGGTTGTATCTTTTATGTATAAGTTAAATGCCAAGATGTTTATTTTATAAGTTATATGACGGAGGCGGGAGTAAAAAACGTTTGTAAAATTTAATCAATATTAGAGTATTATTCTATTATAGACTCAATGAAAAACCAAAAATCCCAAATGGAAAACATCCATAGGTTACACTTTTTTGTTGCTATCAAGCACTTAGGTAATACCTTCTTCCTTTGATGCGCGCTGTCGTATGAGTTTCTTCACAAAAATTTCTTCTCTCTCCATCTCCTCGATTCTATCTGATATGTACTTCTTCGCCTCTTCATGTTGGGGGATAAATATCTTCTCAAGGGCGTTCACCCGTCGCTGTACCTTTTTCAGCTCCCTTGAGAGCATGATGATCGTCTTGGTGATAACTGCATATTCGGCGAGTACTTGAAGCGTCTTTCTCAAGCGCTCCTTCGCTGTGTCATAGGTGGCTGTCGTCCCTGTTAAAGTGATAGTGAGCAAGGATTTCTTGAATGTAAGTCTGATCTTCGGAAGCTTCAACCCCATGAATTTAGTAAATGCCATGTGGAAGAAATAGCCCCTCCTCTCGGAGCTGCTTTTTAAGGTTATGGCCTCGGATCCCATGTCGACGGCCGCTATCCGGTAAGCTGCGTAGAACTCATCTAAAACATCCGAAAACTCGGCTTCCAATCTCCTAATCTCGCCAATACGCCTGACGATCTCAATAGCCAGGAGCTCTCTCTTCTGGTTGAGGAGGTCGTAGCCTTCGTATGCGAACGCTAGGTCTTCCTTGAGCTTTCTAAGCGATGATTTTGTGGGGGGAAGCTCTATTTTTGGCATTCTATGCCCTCATTTACCCTCTGATATGTAGTACCTCTGTATGTCTTCCCTGCGTATGCGGTACAGCTCATCACTCGGAAGCAAGGAGAGCATCTGCCAGCCGATGTCCAGTGTCTGCTCGATCGGCCTGTTTTCCTCATCGCCTTGGCGCAGGAACTGCTCTTCGAACGCGGTCCCGAACTTCAGATAGATCTTATCGAGTTCTGAGAGCTCCTCCTCTCCCACGATGGCCGCAAGCGCCCGCATGCGCTTGACCTTCGCATATGAGGCGAATAGCTGGGCCGCAACCTGGGCATGGTCGTGGCGTGTCCGGCCTTCTCCAATGCCGTCCTTCATCAGCCTCGAGAGCGAGGGCAAACCCGCAATGGGCGGGTATATCCCCTTGTTAAAGAGATCTCTCTCCAGTACTATCTGCCCCTCGGTGATGTAGCCGGTCAGGTCCGGGACGGGGTGGGAAATATCGTCGCTCGGCATGGTAAGTATGGGTACCTGGGTAATTGAACCCTTGTGATCCTTCAGTCTGCCGGCACGCTCGTGTATGGATGCGAGGTCGCTGTATAGGTAACCGGGATAGCCCTTCCGGGAGGGAATCTCGCCCCTCGAGCTCGAAAGCTCCCTGAGGGACTCGCAGTAGTTCGTCATGTCGGTCAGTATCACGAGTACATGCATGCCCTCGTCGAACGCGAGGTGCTCGGCCAGGGTCAGCGCCACCCGCGGGGTGATGAGACGTTCGATCGAAGGGGCGTCGGCAAGACTTAAAAATATAGCGGAGTGTGTGAGAACACCCGACTCCTCGAGGGAGGAGATGAAGAACTGGGCCACGTCGAATTTCACGCCCATAGCGGCAAATATGACAGTAAACTCTTCCTCCGCGGTCAGGATCCTGGCCTGGCGGGCTATCTGGGCGGCAATCAAGTTGTGCGGCATGCCGCTGCCCGAGAATATCGGAAGCTTTTGGCCGCGGATAAGGGTATTCATCCCGTCTATGGCGGATATCCCGGTCTGTATAAAGTCCCTCGGATATTCTCTGCTCCAGGGGTTGACCGGCAGGCCATTCACGTTCATCATTTTGTCCGTGATTACCTGGGGAGCTCCATCGATAGGCCTTCCCAGACCATCGAAGACCCTTCCGAGCATATCGCGATCAACCGGGATCTCAAGCGACTTACCCACGAAGGTAATCCTCATCCCCTTCACGGAAAGTCCGCTCGTGCCCTCAAAGACCTGAACCACGGCCCGCTGTTCGTCCACCTCAAGGGTCTGCCCTATGCGTATTTCGCCTGAGGCATCCCGAATTTCCACGATCTCGCCGTAGCCAACGCCCTTGACCCCCTCAACGAAGATCAGTGGGCCGGAGATACCGGAAAGGTTAGTGTAGTCAATCTCGGCCGGCATATTCATTTTCCTATTATTGACTCTTTAAGCGAATCGAATCCAAGAGCAAGCCTCTTTCCATACTCCTCGATCCTTTCGGTTTCATTGTTGGGAACTTCGGATTTGAGCCTTACCATTTCCGAGACCACGTCCAGCGCCGCGATATCCTTGACAGAAATGCCGGCTTGCACAAGTTCCGTACCCTTTTTATAAAGATCCAGAATAGTCTTCAGGAGCTTGAGCTGCTTTTCGGGATCGCAGTACTTGTCAATTGGATCGAATGAGTTTTGCTGGAGAAATGCGTTCTTGATCATCTCGGCGATAAAAAGGATAAACTGCTGCGACGACGGCAGAGCGTCGGTTCCGACGAGCTTTACCACCTGCTGAAGCCTGTCATCCTCAAGCAGGATGTTCATGGCCTCATTTCTCACCGAGAGCCATTGACTGTCCAGATTCTTCCACCAGTCCTCTATATCATGGAGGTATTCCGTGTAACTGTCTGTCCAGCTTATGGAAGGATAATGCCTGGCGTCGGCTAAAACCTTGTCCAGTGCCCAGAAGCACCTCACGAACCGTGTTGTGTGCTGGGTAACGGGTTCTGAGAAGTCGCCGCCCGGAGGGGATACCGCACCGATGATGGTGATGTCGCCGTCGCTGCCAGACAGCGTTTCAACAAGGCCTGCCCTCTCGTAGAACTCGGCAAGCCTGGTAGCCAGGTAGGACGGAAAACCCTCCTCAGCAGGCATGTCCCCAAGCCTGCTGGACAGCTCCCTGAGAGCCTCGGCCCATCTCGATGTGGAGTCAGCCATCACCGCCACGCTGTATCCCATGTCGCGGTAGTACTCCGCGATGGTCACCCCCGTATAAATGCTCGCCTCTCTGGCGGGAACCGGCATGTTCGATGTGTTCGCGATCATGATCGTTCGTTCCATAAGAGGCCGGCCGTTCCTCTCATCTATGAGCTTCGGGAAATCCGTAAGGACATCTGTCATTTCGTTGCCGCGTTCACCGCAGCCTATGTACACGATGATGTCCGCATTGCACCACTTAGCCAGGGCGTGCTGGGTCATGGTTTTGCCCGTGCCGAACCCCCCGGGGATGGCGGCCGTGCCGCCCCGTGCTATCGGAAAGAACGTGTCTATTATCCTCTGACCCGTCACAAGGGGTATAAAGGGTTTCTTCTTGATTCTGCTCGGCCTCGCCCTCCTTACCGGCCAATACTCGGCAAGCTTCCCCTGGTACGTGCCGGTGCCGGTATCGACAGTGTATATTTCGTCTTCGATTGTGTACTCTCCGGTATCAGCGATGGCGGTCAATATGCCGGAGACCCGGGGGGGCATGAGTACCCTGTGCATGACGAGGGGACTCTCCTGGATCTCTCCAAGGATATTCCCTTCCTTCACCTCAACCCCGGCCTTTACCAGCGGGTCGAATTTCCATTTCCTGGTCACATCAAGCGGGGACAGTTTTATCCCCTTTCTTATGTAACTCCCGCATGCCTCGGAAATGCCCACTAAGGGGCGCTGTATACCGTCGTATATGTTTGCAATAAGTCCCGGTCCCAGAAGAACGGAAAGCGGCCTGCGGTAAGAGATCACCTCATCGCCTGGCTTCAGTCCCGTATTATCCTCGTATACCTGTATGACGGCCACATCCTCAATGAGCCGTATAACCTCGCCTATGAGCCTGTCAGGCCCCACCTCGGCGATGTCGAACATCCGTATCCCGTTGAGGCCGAATGCCCTGATAATTGGGCCATTCACCGCTATCACCTTTCCGGCCACCATGCCGTTCATATCCGATCCTTTATCTCCTAAAAGGCAACATTCTTTTCCTTCAGTATCCGCACAATCTCCTGGCGGATAGCAGGGGATTTTCTAAAATAAATTCTCTCGATGGTATTGTTGAATATGCGGCCTCTCTGGTCGTCATGGACGATACATCCGCCCCACGTTATCGTGCTGTCTTCCTTTATGCCGATATCCCGGTTCTTGCCGGCTGCCACCTTTAGGGAATCCACAATTTCCTTACTAAAGACAATGTCCTCTTTCTTCAGGCGAATTTCTGCTCTGGTCTGTATCTGGCCTACGGCATCGCATACCGTATCTGAAAGAAATTTTTTGTATCGCTGATCATTCCTCATTCCCTTCACTGCCTCGTCCACGATATGGTTAATGAAGTCCTCGATGGTGCGGAGCTTGAGTTTCTTACGCTCAAGGATGCCCCTGTTCTCCAGCCTGGACAGCTCCTGCTCGATCTTTGCATCTATTTCAGCCTCGGATTTTTTCCTGAAATTTTCCGTCTCCGAGGCACAAGCCTCATCCAGCTTCTTGATCTCTGAGACCTCCATCTCCTTGATGGCGCGTATCGCGCGTTCGGATTCTTCTCTGATAGAGCTTTCCAATGGCGTTTTATCCATCACGAACCGTCCCTCTGATTACAGGGTGATGCCGAGCGCCTCGGCTATGTAGCCCACGACCGACCGGCGGAAACCCTTCGTGTCGTCGATACCGGGTATCTCGATGACCACCGGGCTTAAGCTGCCCAAGTTTATCTCTGCTATCCTCGCCTGGAGATCCTCGGCAAGCTCGTTCGTTATAACCACTACACCCGCATCCCCTTTTTTTACGATCTCTTCCAGCCTTGCCGGCGCATTGTCTGTTTCAGAGATTACCCCTTCCACCCCTGAAAGGCGGAAAGCGCTTACAGTATGCATGTCCCCAATGATGTATATCTTCTTCATGTTACAGCTTGTTCAGGATCATAATCGCAATGATCAGGCCGTATATGGCGATACCTTCGGCCAGACCGAGAAAAACAAGGACCCTTCCTGTGAGCTCCGGCTTCTCGCTGATGGCACCCAGACCCGCGGAACCTATCCGGGCCACGGCGAAGGCACTCCCAAGACAGGCCAACCCGACGGCTACTGCCGCGGACAGGTATGCTAAACCCCTCCACTCCTTTCCCGTATATGCCTGGGCCACATCTGATGCGGCCGCAAACATCACATCCGGGAAAAGCAACAGAACTGCAAAGCAGAGAGAACTACTCATAAAAAACACAAACAGGTTATTCTTGGCCATTCTACACCTCCGACGTTTTTAACTTTAGTATGAAGGGGGTGAAGGCCACACCGTCCCCCTTGAAAAACTTACTGAAAAACTCGTAGTACTCAAGCCTCATAGATTGGATACCACAGACAAACCCCTCAAAGCCAATGATAAAGATGTTTCCTACAATGATGATGGTAAGTGCACCCACAGATTTCATTGAGGGATCGAACATGCCTGCCAGTGTGTATGTCACAATACTCAATCCCGCATGCGAAAGCGCGAAAGCCCCCACCCGGATGAATGAGATGGTATTTGCAAGCATGCTTAGCCCTATTTCCAGTATCTCCATAAGAGTCTCGATCACGTATTCGGATATGCTGTGCGGTTTGTGCTCCTTGAAAAGGGCTGGGCCAAGCACGCCCCGCAAGGAAAAGAGAAAAAGGGGCAGAACGATGAATCCACCGACTTCCCATGGCGCAGGTCCCTGTCCGGTTCTTGTGTATCTCACGGTAATAAGCACGATTGCAGCATAGAGAATTAGTACAGCCAGCCCTCTCTTCTCCAGGAGGGCCTCAGTGTAATTCGAGTTCATGAGGTTGTTTATAATGTTGACGCAAAGACCTGCCATGATGAATATAGCCCCCATGAGTATGGTTACATAAAACAGATTCATGATGTGCTCCATGGGGTGGAACCAGAGGGCGGGTATGATATGCTCGCTCGAGAAGATGTTGCCATAGAGCAAGCCGCAGATGGCGGCAGAAAGGCCGCATACAATCAAGATGCCTCCGGCCTGCCCGAGGTCTCCTTGTGGTTGCCCCTTCTTTTTGGCGATTTGCTTAAGAATAATGCCGCCCAGTGCGAGGACGAGCCCCTGACCGAGGTCGCCGAACATGAGGCCGAACATGAGGACAAAGGTGATAGCCGTGAGAGGGGTGGGGTCTATTTCACTGTTGGATGGCATTCCCATTATCTTCACGAGAAGCTCAAATGGTCTCAAGAACCTGATGTTTCTCAAGCGGACAGGTGCATCAGCATCCCTCTGCTCGGATACGATGGCGATGAATCTGTCGCCGCATATCCCTTGAAGGATGCTGAAAAGCCTCTGCTTGTCTGTTATATCCATCCAGCCCGTTACGAACATGGCCCTGGATGAAAATAGGGACATTCTCAAGGCCTTGAAGACCTCCTCGTATCCCACGTATACGCCATATAACTTCATCAGAGTGTGTCCCTTTTCATCCCTCAGATTATTGAAATGTCCATCGAGGATCTCAAGCCTGCGTCTTAATATGTCCTGACGGCGTATGAGATCTTCAATGGAAGTCTCGCGTATATCATCCGACTTGTCCGTGTAATCATATCCCTTGAGGAATTGGAGCATCGTAGAAATATCTTCGGGAAGGGCAGTACCGAACACATATTTACCCGCTTTCGCCACCACGAAGTTCTCTTGAACCGGGGCTTCCCAATCGGTGTTTTTCACAATCCCGAAGACCATCTTTACCAGTCGAGCCGTTTTGATTGCCCCGGGATCAATGCCCATCCGATTCAATACTTCCAGATATGATATGCGCTCTGATATAACTCCTAATGATTCCTGAATTCTCGAGCAAAGCTTCTGTGTACGCTCGATTGTGCTTTTGATACGGGAGACGAACGCTTCATCCTGACTTGTATCGCGCATTTTATCATGTACGCTATCCTCCCCGGGCTGGATATTCAGGGTATTCATCACATATTCCATCCCCGAGATAATCTCCCTGATCTTTGCCTCTTCATCCTTAAGCCCTGCATCCATCATAATATCATTGCCTGCACTGTCTTTCGAACGGGAGAGATGGATAAACCCCGCCTTTCCCAGTTCGAGGTAGACCTCATGGTAGAATATCTTCTCAAGGGCTATGCTAACTTTCCTGATATCCGATTTTACAAACAACTTAACCATCACACTTCACTTATGATCCTTTTGAGTATCTCTCCGGGGGGCAAACCAAACCTTATACCTTCGATGATGCGGAACAGGTTCCTCACCTGATAGTAGAGCAGCCACAGGTAAGCAACCACGCAGTATATGGAATGAAAATCCTTATGAAACATGGATGAAACCCAATTATAAAAATACTGTTCGAGATGGTACTCTATATCCTCTGCGGATGGCGCCTGTGTGCCACTCTTCCTCAATTGTTCAAGACGCCTGTTCAACACCTCTTCTACTATCCTTACCTGTGGCCATGCATGCCCACCGAAGAGGTTGAGGTTATGGAACGTCTCAAGGTAGAGCCTTATCCTTTCGTCGTTCCAGTGGTAGTTCTGCTTGAGTCTCCAGTGCCAGATCATCGTAATGACGGCGATCCTTCTGAGCATAAAGTCCAGGAAGACCTTTCGCGATTCGGGAAGGAATTGGGCTGAAGATGTATACAGGTTCCTGGCGGCGCTGATGTCCACCTGGTTTTCAAGGCATTCATAGCTTGAGATATCCTCGTACACGTCTTCCAGGTATGTGCCGGCCATGATTGCCCTTATGTCATCCAGCGAAAGTTCTTGCTGGAGCAGGCTTCTGTCAAGGATGGCGTATGGTCTGATATCGTACCACTGTTCCAGGCTCTGTCTACCGAAGGCCTTTGCCAGAAGGAGTTTCGCGTTGCTCACCTCGTACTGGCGAAGGAAGGCAATGAAAAGTGAGCTATATTCCCTGGTTGCCTCGGCAAGATGGACGACCATGGCGAGCTGCTCCCTGAAAACCATCTCCTTGGCCTCGACATGATCGTGCGTGCCAGAGAGTCTGTCGAAAAAAGCCTCTTGATTCCTGACAATTGAGTCATAATCCTTGAGCGAGAGGAGACGGCCTCTCATGGCATATATCCTAACATGGAGATTGTCTTTATCTGCGTAGTATCTCATGGTCCCTCAAATCGCAAGAAGGATGGAGACGATCTTTTCCTTTATTTCCTCATTGAGCACCGGATCCTGATAAAGCTTTTCATTATTTATGGTTGAAGCTAAAAATTCGGCATCTGTTTGCCTTTTCGCCTCCTCAAGCGCCTGCGCCAGCCTTTCGTTGCCTTTGGTGATAATCAGGGCGAATTCTCTTGCCTTTTTTTCTTCAATGGTGTTCTTGTACACCTCGATCTTTTTCCTGTACTCCCGCTCGGCGTTTTCAACCTCATCAGCACACTGCTTTTCGATCTTCACGATCTGTGTGATCACATTATCCATTCCGGAATTCCCTCTATCCGCAGACTTGCTTTTCCGAGACCCTCTCTTTTAACTGTAGAAGTATAACAACTGATAATTTTTATTATCACACCGATTCCGTAAAATTACAAGTAGTTATTAAATAATATAAATATTTTTCCGTTAAACAATTTTCAAACCGGACATATTGAAATGCTATTGACAAAATGCATTTTTACCATTGACAATTCGATTACTTTGACCTAATTTCCTTAGCGGAGAATTAATAACCTGTGCATAAAGAAAAACTTATTGCATTTATGTTTCTTTTATGTGCAATTTTAACATTGAAATAGTGATCTTTTAAGTCAAGTAGAAGGAGGACTAAGTAATGTTTGTAAAATTTAATCAGTATTGGACCATTATTCCCGAAAGTAGTCAAGAATATCGAAATTTTATTGTGAAAGACTTTATTCCGGGAATAAATAAATTGGGAATTCATACTGTAGCCGGGTGGTCAGTTCTGGTTGGTGCCTATGCTGAAATTATATTTGAGGGCGTAAGTGGTGACTTAGATTTGATTGAAAAGGCTTTGAAGGACCCAAAATACAAAAAACTGAATGAGAACTTGCTCAATTATGTAAAGAACTATAAAACCAAGATCCTTGTCCCAACTGGAAGGAAAGATTCATATTCAAGAGATGTTAAAAAAGATACTGTCAAATTCACTCAAACGTGGGATATCGTGAATAACACAAAAACGGATTACGAACATTATGTCAGCGAAGAATTCTATCCGACTATGGAAGAACTGGGTATTACCGTGGCCGGTGAGTGGGAGGTTCTTATAGGGGAAGGACCACATATTATCTGTGAAGGCCGAACTCAAGATATTGAGAATGTGGTAAAAAATCTTCAAAGTGAAAAGTTTCGAAAAGCGAGGTGTGGACTTCGTAAATTTGTTGAAAATTATGGAAGTCGTTTCCTCTCATTCCATATTCAAAAGATGATTGGTTATAAATCTGTAAGCTATGAATCTGAAAGTTATGAAGTGTTTGTATAGGTGACGGGCTGATGCCCTTTCAGTCAACGACCTCTTAGCATTATTACACTATGAGGTGGTTGAACCACGGGGGCTTGATCGTATAAAATCTCATTTTATAACAAAACTTCCATCGGGGCGCTTCCAGATAAGAATCAAGTCTTCTTTGTCATCAACGACAAGGGTTGTTTTATGCTGATCTTCCGATACCACGGCGCCTTTCTCATTTAGATAATGAATTCTTAATTTGTATGTACCCTTGCCGAGATCCAGGTGTGATATGTGTACCGTATCCGGAAGATTGTTCCAGTAACGTGTATCGGCATGGATACGTGTTCGAGACGCCATAACCATTTCTGCAACACCAAAAATTCCCAAAGCGGCGCCTACCGCTCCCATAGTATCGGAATTGGTGATCGGATTAGCCAAAAGCATATTAGATGAAATATCGGTAAGTGTTGATCCTATCCTTTCGTGCTTTTTCCGAAATTCAACCTGACCCTTAACTATCTTATCAACAGGTCTGCCACCGCGGGTCATTGCCTGCCAGGCCACATCTTCTATCGGGTAGGACTTTATTTTTGAATCACCTACATATAATACAACCTGTTTTTCCACAATGTTTCGCCCTCTGAAAAATTTTAATTCCGAATGACCCAGCCCGTCGGCAAGTTTTCGTGGTGATGCTCCCGTTTCAACAAGGATCAGCACATTCGATTGAGCATCAGGATGCTCAAGGTCAGGGCGCAGCTTTTTCATTTCCTCCAATGCCGCTTTAGCCAATTCCTGATCGCCGAGCTTCAGGGAGCAGAAGGCTTCAAGAAATAACAACAAGGCAAAATCACATCGATTTTGATTTTCCTCGGCAAAGGCATCTTGGATAATACCGGCCTTAAAGCATGCCCGAGCATTTTCGTAGTCCTCCTCCAGCATGTAAATAAGTCCCCTGTAATAATAGGACATGGCTCTCTCATACGGCTCGCCCTTAAAATCCTTCATGCCTTCCTCATACCATAGACTGCGGGCTTTTTTCGCCTTTTCATTGTCCGCAAATACCGCTTCAATATGTTTTAACGCGTCGTCAAAGCATTTTTTGGCAATTTCAGTATGTCCCAGTTTCAACGCTGAAACACCGACTTGCATATTGTTTAAAACGTAATTCCTTTGTCCGTCTTCCAGGATCGCGCGAAATCCCGGTTTCAGCTCTTCGGGTTTATCCGCAAGATATGCTCTCATGCGGTTTTCGGGTATTTTGGCCTTCTCAAATTTCTGCCTGCCTGCGCAACCCATTACAATTGCAAACACCGTGCATAGAATGATGCAAACATAAAAAAACCTTTTCATGACACACTTCCTATAGTCTTTTGAACCGCCGGGATTATCGGTAGATTATGTCTTCCTGGGCGGTTTTTTTGAAATTATATCCGTTGCTCCATACGATTGCACCTGTTTTCAAGTTAATCATATCGAAAAGGAGTTGATGGTAACGGGAAAACGCACCCGTCTTTGGATTGATTGCATCACGAGTTGAAAGACGACCCCCCAGTCGATAATCAGCTTCATAAATCTTGATTTCGTCCATCGTTTTGTCCTGTCCCATGAGTCCCAGCTGTTTCAACTCCGCTTCTTTCAAAATCATGTTAAGATATTCCCGTCCGATGAAAATCATCTTTCCGCGGGCAGCCTTATTCAGCTCTACCCTCAATCGATCGGTAATCATTTTCTTGTTGATCCTTGTCGAACTTTCATTTTTGAAATATTTAGAGTCTATTATAACTTTGGGGAGGGTTTCGGAATCAGACCAGAAAGGATTTGAGAGCATATCACGTATCATTTCATCGGTTATACTTATTATGTCCTGAGAATCAATGCCTACACCGTAGACCTCGCTCTTCTGGCCGGGGTCCACATAGTGTGCCTGAGAACCGGCCGCGTCTTTTGGAACCGTAGCACAACCACTCACATATAAGAGACACAAACAGAGCAAAATACATATTTTCACCGTTCTTAATATCGTAATAGTCATAATCCCTCCGTTTAATCTGTCTCTGAAAGATTATTGCAAAACAATTGAAGATCCCCGCCCACAGGGCGGGGCTTCCCGGTGCGCTCCCGGTCAATCAATTTGTCCGTTCAATCCCCGCGTGTTGACTATTTAAGCCTTCGCAATTACTTTTTCCAATGCAAAGCTATAATGAATTAGTTTCTACTTAGCCTTTTTTCCAGGGGCCTCTTTTTTGGGAGCATGTGTAATCGCCGGATAATACTTTGTTTTCATCTCCGGATATATCTCCATGGTAGCTTCGAGTGCATCCTTGAAATGCTCATTTGTGGAATATACCGCGTACAGGTAAATCGATAAATCCTCGACTGTATCGAAAGACGTATCGCTCGTTTCCTGTATGTACTCCCAGCCTCCCGAAGCTTCAATAGCAATCTTGCGACCGATAGCCTCTCCGGCATGCTGTCCTATAAGACCTCCGACAAAAGGGACATTTTCTAATAGCTGCTGTCCCGCGTAGGCACCGGCATGTTTGCCGATTGTTGCGCCAATCTTGGCGTTGATCGCTTTATCAACCCACTCCGCCAGAACTCCATCCTGCGTGTAAGGAGATAAATAAGCCCCCTTATTATCAAGTCTCGGCTTCGGCGGCATTATCTCGCCGGGTTTGGGCGGTTGCGTCATCGCACATCCCGAGATGAAAACAAAAAGGACTATTACCGATAATAAAAAGACCCTGTTTTTAAAAAAAGATATCTGCATGAAATCCTCCTTTTGAGATGTAATCGGTTAGGTAGAGGGTGGCACCAAGTTATCAATTACGTTCAAAGATTATCGCGTGTTCAGGAATTGATTAAAGTACAATCTCTTTTTCATGTTTTATGTGAAAATAAAAACAAAAAAGAAAGAGACCATGATAAAATAACGAATTATTATAACACTTCAATATGATATGGCAACAGGAAAAGTTGTTGTAAATGAGGCACTCTATAGATTTTAAAAGCTTAGATGTCCTTGCAAAGAAACGGCAAAGTATGTAGAAGAGTTATCAGACAGTAATCTTATCGGAACAGACATGTAGGGTAGTAATTTTGCTCTATTTAACCGGACAGGTTAATTAATAAGGGGAGGGGGTAATGAAGACAAAACAAATTCCTGACAGTGTTTATGATATTATTATTATAGGTGGTGGGCCTGCTGGTTTCACGGCAGGACAGTATGCTGCAAGGGCCGTCCTGAAGGTTTTATTGATCGGGGGCAGTTCCACATTTAGTCAGGTTACCGTTACCGATCTTGTTGAAAATTATCCGGGCTTCCCGGAGCCGATAAATGGTGCTGAGCTCCATAACAGATTCAAAGAACAGGCAACCAAGTTCGGACTGGAGATTACCTCAGAAGATGTGACGTCCATTACGAAGAAACAATTGGGTGGAATGAATGGTTGGGAAGTAAAGACAAACAGTAATACCCACCATTCGCTTTCTGTCATCATAGCGACAGGTGCATCCTGGAGTAAGCTGGATATTCCAGGGGAGGAAACTTTCATCGGGCGAGGAGTATCATACTGTGCGACATGCGATGGCCCCTTTTACAAAGATAGAGATGTGGTTGTTGTCGGAGGCGGGGATGCGGCAGTTGAGGAAGCCATTTATCTTACTAAATTTGCCAGGAAGGTTACTATAATTCACCGCCGGGACCGTCTGCGTGCTACAGGTATCCTCAGGAAAAGGGCTCTTGCGAATAATAGGATATATTTTGCCTATAATTCAGTGCCGGAGGAAGTGCTTGGAGATAATTTTGTTACAGGTGTGAGGATAAGAAACGTTAAAAAGCCCGACGATTACAGAGTAATAAAGACAGAAGGCGTGTTTGTGTTCATTGGTCTGGTACCGGGCACGAATATTGTTCGAGGCCTTGTGGATCTTGATAATAGTGGATATATTATTACGGACAGAGACATGAAAACATCCGGAAGCGGTATATTTGCCTGTGGTGACTGTATGAAAAAACTTTTCCGGCAGATAGTAACGGCATGTGGTGATGGAGCTACGGCAGCGTTTTCAGCGCAGCTCTATGTAGAGGAATTAAAAGGAGAGACCTATGGAGATTTCAGCTCATGTTAGATTGTATCCTCTGAAACAGAAAAGGCCATTGCCAACCGTGGAAGAAGCATGGAAGATAATTAGAAAATATGATATTACTATCAAGATTACGTTTTCAAACGCCTGACAGGTGTCAGGAAGGAGAAAAATATGCCGATTTATGAGTACGAGTGCATTGATTGTCGCAATTCATTTGAGCTAATGCGTTCTATCAGTGAAGATGATAGAGATATAAACTGTCCGGAGTGTGGTGGTAGCAAGGTCAAAAAAGTTTTATCGGTTTTTTCATCCAGCTCCATTCAGGGTTGCTCATCCTGTACATCATCAAATTGCGGTCCTACATGAGGGTAATTTATACCGGCAGTTCGCCGGAACAAAAATGGAACAATTCATCAATTACTGGAACCATATACCTGAACACATCAACCCTAATATCATTGAAATTGGGTCATTCCAGCTTCGTTATTACGGCTTGATGTATCTTATCGCTTTTTTTCTTACGTATATCCTTGTCCTGTATAGAATCAAGAGTGAAGATTATGAATATTCGACGGAAACAATACAGGACTGTTTTGTATGGGGCATCGTAGGACTCATAATCGGGGCAAGATTAGGGTATGTTCTGTTCTATAATTTTGGATATTACCTGAATCACCCTCTTGAAGTTATATTTCCATTCGATTTTGCCGGCGGTTTTCGATATGTAGGAATCAGCGGCATGTCTTATCATGGTGGTGCCATCGGAGTCCTGTTGGCTTCGATTATCTTTTGTCGCAGACACAAAATAAATTTCTGGCGGTTTGCCGATCTTTTTTGCCCTGCAATTCCCCTGGGATACACGTTCGGCAGAATAGGTAATTTTATCAACGGCGAGCTTTACGGTCGGATAACTACCGTGCCCTGGGGAATGTACTTTCCTTTAGACCCGTACCTCAGACTCCGGCATCCATCTCAACTTTATGAGGCTTTTTTCGAGGGGATACTTCTCTTCACATTCCTCTGGATTATAAGAAAAAGGAAACATTTCGAAGGATTTCTTTTTTCTTTGTATCTTATCGGTTACGGGCTGGTTCGTTTTTTCATTGAATTTCTGCGTGATCCTGATCCGCAATTGGGAGTTGTATTATGGTCTTTTACCATGGGACAGATACTTTGTATTATTATGATATTGTGCGGAATTGGTGTTATAATGATCAATAAAAAAGGGGCTCCGTAAGCGAGAGATTTCTGGATTGTCTCGTTCTGATTTATCCTCTTTCTATATGACGGATTTTTTGACCGGGAGCGCACCTGCAAGCCCCGCCCTGTGGGCGGGGAGATTTACTCAGGGAAAAGAATTGGGGACGTCCCTGAGTTACCTTTTTAATAAGTTATTTTTTATCTTTTCATGGATGAGTTGTGCCGCAAGATTGTTTCCAGCCAGGCCGACACGTACAGCCACTGTTGTCAGATTTTTTGCCGCATATGTTACTGATATGTGAATTTTTTCATCACTTAAAGTTGCATTAATCGTTCCCGTAGCTATCTTCTTATCTTTTTCAATATCGTAAGCCTTTAAATCGGCTATGGTTTTCTCGCAGGCATCCCATACCTTATCAAAAGGAAAGGGATAATCTGTCGTTAATATACCGTCTGTATAGATGAGTTTTCCTGATCGGACACCCACAACGTTGTCTCCCACTATGAATCCTGCATCACAGCCTGAAATCAGTAATATACTTATCACCATAATTAAAATCGAATTTACTGTTTTCAATGTTTCTCTCCTTTCAAATTCGTATGCTGAAGTATAATGTGATGTGATTTGTATGTCAATGTGATTTAGAAAGACGATCCAATTGGAGTTAACTCCATTGACCGCACAGAATGTATATGACCTTTGAAAAAAGTCTCATTTGTTTGGCGGTTAGCAAAAATGTTGTTGACAAATGGTTATTAATTTCTATAATGACAAGTTCTAATTTCATTCAGGAAAAGGGCCGACTATGTATGCAGTTATAAAAACAGGTGGAAAGCAGTATAAAGTTTCAGAAGGAGACACTCTTGATATTGAAAAAATTGATGGAGAAAAGGGAAACGAAGTTGTCTTCGAAGAAATATTAATGATCTCCAGGGAGGGTGAAATCAAGGTGGGTACTCCATGTGTTATGGGGGCTAAGGTTACCGGCGAGATTGTAGCTCAGACTAAGGGGTCAAAGATAAAAGTATTTAAAATGAAGAGAAGAAAAGGTTATCGTAAAAAGACGGGACACCGTCAGGAATTAACTAACCTGAAAATAAAGGAAATTTCCATGTAAGCGGAGGACATAATGGCACACAAAAAAGGACAGGGGAGTTCCCGTAATGGAAGAGACAGTAACGCTCAAAGGCGTGGCGTGAAAGTATACGCCGGACAATTAGTCAGTGCTGGATCCATTATAGTCCGTCAAATCGGAACAAGAATACATCCTGGTAATAATGTGGGACTGGGAAAGGATTACACGGTTTTTTCAAAAATCGATGGGGTTGTAAAGTTTGAAAGATTTGGTAAAAGCAGAAAAAAAGTGAGTGTTTATGATGTCCAATAACATAACCCTTCACCCTTCCGCCAAATCTCCTTACATCCAATACTAAATGTTCATATTGAGGTTCCCCGCAGCTTGCTGCAGGGAATTTTCGAAACGTGAAAAATGATTTTATTGTATTCGCTCGCTGGCCTCACGATAAACTGCAGGGTTAGCGAGCGATGTACGTTTTACAGACTTTTTGGCAGTATCTCCACAGATTTTCTCCATGAAATTCATTGACGAAGCAAAAATTTATGTCAAATCTGGTAACGGCGGAAATGGTTGCGTCAGCTTCAGAAGGGAGAAGTACGTTCCCCGGGGAGGACCGAACGGCGGAGATGGGGGAAAAGGGGGAGATGTTGTTATAAAGGCTTCCGCTCGTTGCAGTACACTGCTCGACCTGAAATTCAGACAGCACCATGTTGCAAAAAACGGAGGACGTGGAGAGGGCAGTAATAAATCAGGTAGAAATTCCCCCGATGTGGAAGTTATTGTTCCTGTCGGAACACTTGTCAAGGATGTTGAAACAGGCGAAATCTTAGCGGATATTACGGCCGACGGTCAGAAATTCATCGTGGCCAGAGGGGGGGATGGCGGTAAGGGAAACGCGAGATATGCAACGTCGACAAACAGGGCACCCCGCTACGCTCAGGATGGATTCGCGGGAGAAGAAAAGCGGATTGAGCTTGAACTCAAACTTCTTGCAGATGTAGGAATTATAGGTCAGCCAAACGCGGGGAAATCAACCTTTATATCAAAAATCTCCGCTGCGAAGCCCAAAATAGCAGCGTACCCGTTCACCACACTAAAACCGAATCTCGGAGTTGTGAAAATTGACAACTTTGAAACGTTTGTCATCGCAGACATTCCCGGATTGATACGGGGCGCCCACTCAGGTCAGGGATTGGGAATGAAATTTCTCCGTCATATTGAAAGAACGACGCTCCTCCTTCACATTCTTGATATTTCTGAAAATTCTCACGGAACTGCGTGGGAAAACTTCGAGTCGACTAACGAGGAACTTGCACTTTTCAGTCCTGCTCTGATGGAAAAACCTCAGATCGTGGCGCTCAATAAAATAGACCTTACTGTAACGAAAGAGAGGATGAAACAAGAGATTGGCATTTTCAGGGAACATGGAATAAAACTTTTCCCGGTTTCCGCTGTTACGGGAGAGGGGATAGATGTCCTGATGAAGGAGATAGTAGAAACACTGAAGACGCGAAAGGCAGTATAGATAATGATGGTGAAAGAAAGAAAAGAGATACTGTTAAATGTTAAAAAGGTCTTAATCAAAATCGGCACCGGTGTTTTAACGGGTCAAAATGGACTCGATCTCGACATAGTAGAACAACTGGTCGATGAGATAGCCGAACTCACCCGGAGGGGTTACCAAATCGTTGTTGTTACCTCGGGGGCCATTGCTTCCGGTATGCACAGAATGGGATTTGTTGGTAAGCTTAAAAGCATACCTCAAAAGCAGGCATCTGCAGCCATAGGGCAGGGGAGACTGATGAGAATTTATTCCAATGCCTTTGGCAAACATGGGCTGGTTGTTGCCCAGATACTCCTGACGATGAGTGACCTGACTGACAGAAAAAGGTTTCTCAACGTTCGCAATACTATTTCAGCCCTTATGGAATGGGGAGTCATCCCGATTATTAATGAAAATGATTCAGTTGCAGTCGACGAGATAAAGTTTGGAGATAATGACAATCTTGCCGCGATGGTGGCAAATATCATCGAAGCCCACCTTCTCATAAATTTGACTAATACCAAGGGTCTCTATGACAGAAATCCGGTAGGGGAAAAAAAGGCCCGGCTGATTTCACTTGTAAAAGAGATAACAGATGAAATTGAGGCAGTGGCTACAGCGGAGGCTGATCCTGTGGGCATGGGGGGCATGAAAAGCAAAATCATGGCGGCGAAAAAGGTTGCCGCATTCGGCATACCATTCATTATTGCCCGTGGGAAAACAAAGGGTATCCTTCATGATATATTTGATGGCAAAAAAACAGGAACCCTCTTTTTGCCTTCGGATGATCACATGAAGAGCAGAAAACACTGGATAGCTTTTACATTGAAGCCGAGTGGGAAACTAATCATAGACGATGGAGCGAAAACGGCCATTATTGATCAGGGTAAAAGTCTTCTTCCGTCAGGAGTCATTGAAGTCGAGGGAGATTTTCAGGAGGGTGATCCTGTAACCTGTGAGGATATGAACGGTATACTGCTGGCAAAGGGATTGGTGAATTACAGCTCCCTCGATCTATATAAAATAAAGGGGCTCAAGACATCCCAGATAGAGCAGGTATTGGGGAGCAAGCCTTACGACGAAATTATACACCGGGATAATATGGTCGTGGAAAAACATAGAAAGAAGCAATCGTAAAAATCACTCCCTGAAATATTCCTTGTGAACCTTTCCCCGGGAATCAAACACAATGCCTTCCATTTCGAGGAAGGTTCTTTTCATATTCAGTCCTCCCCCGAAACCACCTAATTCCCCGCTTGATCTAATGACCCGGTGACATGGTATGATAATAGGGAAAGGATTTCCGGCAAGGGCTGACCCGGCCGCTCTTGCTCCTCCGGGAACGAGGATTGTGCCGGCCAGTTTCCCGTAAGAGCTCACCCTTCCCCTCGGGATTTTTTTGTTTTCAAGTAAGACCTTCTGTTGAAATGTGGAGCAGCTGCTCATATCGAGGTGTTCCAATGAGAAATCAACCGGATTCCCCCTCATGAATTCCTCAATCTGCCGGCAAATTTTTTCTATCGTACTATGTGATCGTCTGACGCCGCCGTCGGGAAAGGCTTGATTTATAACGTGAACCATATCGATGTTCTTCCTCGGAAGGAAAATCCTCACGACACATGGAGAGAGGTTTTTTTGCCTCCAGACAAGGCCTACATCTCCGAATGGAGATGCAACAAGTTCATAAACATAGGCTATTCCCATTATTTTCGATAACCTTTCTATAAATATTTTAGTTAGCACAAATTGTGGTGAAGAACAAAAAATACTTGACTGTTATAGTATAAATGCATATATTACCATATAGTAATATAAGGAGGGATACAGTGAAAGATTTTGTCAAAGTTATGAAGGCTCTTTCCGACCCCAACCGGGTCAAGATACTCAAGATGTTGCAGCACAAAATGTTGTGCGTTTGTGAGATGAGGGCGGTGCTGAAAATAGCACAGCCCACAGTATCCAAGCACCTGAAAGTGCTTGAGGATGCCGGACTGGTTGGCTACGAAAAGGATGGTTTGTGGGTGAATTATGAAATTGCCAAGGATTCCAGCAACATTTACGCTGGACACATGATGAAGTATTTGGCCGGCATTCTTGATGATGACCCGCAAATCGTTGCCTGCGGGAAGAATGCTGAGATTGCAGATCGCATGGAACTTTGCAATAGAAAATAAAACTCACTATATCGCTATTTAGGAGTATCGCTACGTGAAAGAACGTACAAAATTCATTATTATCCTTCTTGTCTTTGCGGCCGCATATTATGCTCCCTTCTCCTCCGTGCGGTTGAACATAGCCATCATGGAAGGGTTTTACATGTTACAGGAATATGCGAGGGAGCATGTTCTGGCTTGTCTGATTCCGGCCTTTTTTATCGCGGGTGCAATTGCCTGTTTTGTTTCACAGGCCGCTGTATTGAAATACTTCGGTGCCAGGGCTAACAAATTCCTCTCGTACTCGGTGGCGTCGGTCTCCGGTTCTATTTTGGCTGTCTGTTCCTGTACCGTATTGCCGCTTTTTGCCGGTATTTATAGCCGGGGGGCAGGCATAGGTCCGGCGACGGCGTTTCTTTATTCCGGTCCGGCCATCAATGTTCTGGCAATCATCTTGACGGCCCGTGTTCTTGGGTGGAAACTTGGTCTTGGCCGGGTCATTGGCGCTATCCTTTTTGCTGTTATAATCGGTTTGTTCATGGCCTTTTTATATCGCAAGGAAGATCAGGCGAGGGAAACAGGAGACATCATCCTGCCTGAAGGAGAAAAACAAAATGCACTCTGGCAGCAATCTCTCTATATGCTTGTACTCGTTCTGATTTTAATTTTTGCCGCATGGGGGAAACCCGCACAACCGGTGGGTTTTTGGAATGTCGTGTATCAGATTCACTGGCCCATCGCTGTGGGGCTGCTGATTGTGTTGGGAATTATTCTCAAATCCTGGTTCAGCAAAGCGGAAATAGTCCATTGGGGAGAGTCTACATGGGGATTTGCCAAGCAGATACTGCCTCTGTTGTTTGGCGGTGTGCTGGTAGCCGGGTTGCTGTTGGGCAGGCCGGGACACGAGGCGCTTATTCCCTCTCACTATATAGAGTCGCTGGTAGGTGGCAATTCGATTTGGGCAAACTTTTTTGCCTCTGTGGTGGGTGCTTTCATGTATTTTGCCACCCTGACCGAGGTACCTATTTTACAGGGACTGATCGGCAATGGTATGGGGCAGGGTCCCGCATTGGCCCTTCTGCTCGCAGGTCCCGCTCTTTCACTGCCAAATATGCTGGTCATCCGCAGTGTTATAGGCACACAAAAGACCCTTGTCTACATAACCATCGTTATAGTCATGTCTACCGTAGCCGGCCTTATTTTCGGGGCAATCGTGGCATAAAGCTATGGTAGAAGATTGTGAAATGGCCCCAGAGGGCCAAAGAGAAAAAAAGTAGAGAAAAAGGAGGTTTGAGAAAATGGAAATCAAAGTTTTGGGGCCTGGATGTCACAGATGTAATGATACGGAAAAAAATGTCAAGGAGGCATTGGCTGAAGCCGGGGTCGAGGCGAATGTGGAAAAAGTCACCGACATTTCGAAAATTGCAAGTTATGGTGTATTTGGTACTCCTGCGGTGGTAGTTGATGGGGAGGTTAAAAGCGTAGGGAAGGTTCCTGATAAGGAGGACATAAAGAAGTGGATAAAGGGGTAATACAAAAATGACAGATGAAAAAGAGAAAAGACTTTCTTTTTTAGACAGATTCCTGACCCTGTGGATATTCATCGCAATGGGGTTTGGAATCGGAACAGGATATTTTGCGCCGGCTGTAACCAAATTTATTGCAGGGCTTCAAGTAGGCACAACATCTATTCCTATTGCAATTGGTTTAATTTTGATGATGTATCCCCCCCTGGCTAAAGTAAACTACGAACACATGGGAAAAGTGTTCCATCACAAAAAACTCCTCGGGTTTTCACTGCTTCAAAACTGGGTCATCGGGCCTGTAGTAATGTTTATTTTAGCAATCATATTTCTCCGAGGTTACCCTGAGTATATGATAGGAGTGATATTGGTAGGGCTTGCCCGCTGTATTGCCATGGTCATTGTGTGGAATGAACTTGCTGAGGGTGATAGAGAGCTCGCAGCGGGATTGGTTGCTTTTAATGCTGTTTTTCAAGTCCTGTTTTACGCGGTTTACATCTATGTTTTTATAACCGTTTTTCTTAACTGGCTGGGGCTCGTTAAGGGATTGAATATCAGTATTTCAATGCTGGAGTCGGCAAAAACCGTTTTCATTTACCTGGGGATACCGTTTATTGCAGGCATAACTACACGATTTACATTGCTAAGACTAAAAGGCAGGGATTGGTATGAAAAAGTATTTGTACCTAAAATAAGTCCTATTACTCTGATTGCATTGCTGTTCACAGTTGTGGTGATGTTCTCCCTTAAAGGGGAATACATTATAAAATTACCGTTACATGTATTAATGATAGCAATACCGCTTACCATCTATTTTCTCTTAATGTGGTTTGTAAGTTTCCTGATAGCAAAGAAGATAGGTGCAAATTACCCACAGGCTACGGCCGTCTCTTTTACTGCGGCGAGCAATGATTTTGAATTGGCAATAGCTGTGGCTATTGCGATCTTTGGTATAAGTTCTAATCAAGCCTTTGCAACAGTTATTGGCCCCCTTATAGAAGTTCCCGTTCTCGTTGGTCTTGTGGTTGTGGCCTTGAGATTCAGGAAAAAATTCTTTAGTGGTAAACCGGCCGAAGTGGAGATCAGATAAATGAGAGGAAAATGCACAAAGATTATTATAATCGGCGTTATTTTTTCAATTGCGTTGTTTGGGGTGTTCAACTTACAGGTGCTTGCAGGTGCAGGTGAATTGAAAGATGTCCCTGCAAAAGGTATGGTGACAATGCTGGATCTGGGGGCCAAGTCGTGCATTCCCTGTAAGATGATGGCGCCGATCCTGGAAAAGGTAAAAAAAGCCTATAAGGACAAGGCAGCGATTATCTTTATCGATGTCTGGAAATATCGCGACCAGATAAGAAGGTTTGGCATACAGGCAATTCCCACACAGGTCTTTTTTGATAAAGATGGTGAGGAGGTTTACCGACATGTGGGATTCATGAGCGAAAAGGCGATCGTAGAGCAGCTCAAGAAAATGGGCGTGGATTAGTCCATGATGACCTGTCAGAAAAGAGAAGATTCAGGAAAATCAGACAGAATCCAACGGATGAAAATTGAAGGAGATATACATGCTGGAAACATTCTTTCTGACCGTCAATGAATGGATTACGGGAGCAACGGCACTGGCCGCCCTGGGTTGCTTTTTATGGGGTATGGTCAGTATCCTTCTCAGCCCCTGTCATCTGGCTTCCATACCCTTGATTGTAGCCTATGTGGGTGGCCAAAAAGATATATTACAACCCCGCGAAGCTGTGTACTACGCCGTCACTTTTTCCGCCGGTCTCTTTATCACCATAGCCCTGGTAGGTATTATCTGTGCCCTATTAGGTCGAATGTTAGGTGATATAGGCAACTACTGGCAGGTACTTGTAGGTTTGGTTCTAATTTGGGTAGCCCTGGGTTTGTTTGGCGTGGAAAAATGCTCCTTTTCAGGCGGTCCTTTACACAGGCTTAACCTTAAGGGCATTTTCGGAGCATTTGTTCTTGGTCTTGCCTATGGTGTGCTTTCTGGTTCCTGCACCTTCGGTTTTATAGCCCCCATACTTGCGATTATAACAATCCAGCAAAAAGTGGCAACGGGGATTCTGCTTATCCTGCTGTTTGCCATCGGTCATTGTCTGCCGATCGTTGTGGCGGGCAGCTCAACAGCGGCAGTGAGGGGACTGCTGGAAAACAGTACATGGCTGGAGGCAGGGAACTGGTTTCGAAAAGGAGCAGGGGCCATCGTAGGGGTTTTGGGACTCTATTTTATTGTGAATCCATTTTTTGTCAGTTGAAAAAAGTCTTAGCCCATCGTCTGTGAAAAGGATGAAATCACTTTTCCAGTAATGGAAAACGATTCCGGGGATTCAGGAAAACCATTGTTCATAAAATGTGATGACGACGAGCTTGAAGAAGGAGGCAGAAAAATGACACACAATACAATTGGTTTTATCGGCGGTGGCAGGGTAACACGAATTATCCTGGAAGGATTCAAGCGGAAAAGCAAACTGCCTGAACAGATTATTGTAAGTGATACAAATATTGAAGTCCTGAATGGGTTAAAAGAAAAATTCCCCGGAATTCGTGTTTCCCCAAACGATAACAAAAAACCCGCATCAGCGAGTATTGTTTTTGTAGCACTTCATCCACCCGCGATAAGTGGCGTTCTCGGAGAGATTAAAGGCTGCTTGAAGGCAGATGCAACCATCATCTCTCTGGCGCCGAAGATTTCTATCACGAAAGTGTCTGAGCTTTTAGGGGGATTCCAGCGGATCGTACGAATCATACCGAACGCTCCCTCCGTAGTGAATGCCGGTTACAATCCCGTAGCCTTTTCCAGGGTCTTTACAGAAAAAGAAAAGGATCAGTTGAACAATATATTGAGTGTCCTCGGTGAGTGTCCTGAGGTAGCAGAAGAAAAATTGGAAGCGTACGCTATTCTAACGGCTATGGGACCAACCTATCTCTGGTTCCAGCTATACGAATTGCAGGAAATAGGCAAATCCTTTGGACTAACCTCTGATGAGGTGGCGTACGGTATATCGGGAATGGTGCAGGGTACCGCGAAGAGCCTTTTCGAATCGGGACTTTCTTCTTCCGAAGTTATGGATCTTGTACCGGTCAGACCATTGGGAGATGAAGAAGAAAACATCAGAAATATTTACCGGACAAAACTTGAGGGTCTGTACAAGAAATTAAAAGAGTAAATCCACTGGATAATGACGGAGAAGAAACTGGGTTGCATTGTCGGGATAATACAGGTATGTTGGGAAAACTGACCGGAAGGAGTGTCAAAAATGGCGGATAGATTAAAGAAAAGAACGTGTCTTATTGTCTCCTTATTAGTTATATACCTTGTCTTTGGCGCCGTGGTCGCCTTAGCCCAGGAGACCGCAGGGCCGATGATGGTTATGGAAGAGAAGTCTTTTGACTTCAAAGCGGTCAAGGAAGGAGAAGTACTCAAACATGCCTTCAGGGTACTGAATAAGGGTGACCAGAATTTGGAGATAAAAAAAGTCCAGCCCGGCTGAGGTTGCAGCGTGGCCCTGTTCGACAGGGTCATCCCTCCCGGTGGCGAGGGTAAAATCATATTGAAGGTAGATACAAAGGGGTTTGAGGGTAACGTAACCAAAGCTGCCCGGGTATATACCAATGACTTGCAAAATAGAATTATCTGGATAGGAATCAAGGCTTTTGTCAAAGTTCCCATTTTAGTTTCGCCGGGATTGGTCTTTTTTAGCTGCTTTGCAGAAGACACGGTTGAGAAAGTGGTTACTATTCGTGCGGGACATGACATGCCATTATCCTTAAAGCCGATCAGTTTTCCGCTTTCTGATAAAGTGGAGTACAGGATAGAAACCATAGAGGAAGGACGATTGTTCAGAGTTGTCTTCACGAATAAAAGCGGTGCAAGTGGATGGTATAATGGGCTGCTGAAGTTTGAAACCAACTATCCTGAGAAACCGGCAATCACTATCAGGGTTATAGGACAAATTCGAACGCGGAATCGGGTGCCGCAGGGCAAGAGCCGGTGAACTGAACAGCGAGCGCAAACCACGCAGCTTGCTGCAGGGAGCTTCAATCTAAGAAACCAGACATATCGTAAGTATCAGCCGAACCGCCACGGCTGAAGAACACGACGATAAGCCGCGTTTTTCCCAACTGCTTTTAGAACCTTTCTGAAAAACTTTTTTCTAATAAATAATAGAGTCACACAATCTCTATGAGCTGGATATCGAAAATCAGGGTTTCTCCAGCCAGAGGATGATTGGCGTCTGTTGTCACGTTTGATTCGGAGAGTTGTGTCACAATGGCTATCATTGTTCGGCCTGTTTGATCATTTGCTTGACTGAGCTGAAGCTGTTGACCTATCTTCGGCTCGATATCCGGCGGGAATTGATCTCTGGGGATATTCAGCACCATTTCTTCACGGTGCGGTCCATAGGCTTCATCCATAGGAATGGTGATAGTCTTTGATTCATTAATCTCCATACCTGTTACGCCTTTTTCAAAGCCCGGTATTACCTGGTTTTCGCCTATGGTAAATTGTAGTGGGTCGCGGTCAATAGAAGTATCGAATACTGAGCCGTCTTCCAGTTTACCCGTGTAGTGAATTTTGACGGTATCGCCCTGTTTTGCCTGTGCCATTTATTGCTCCTTTTATTTATAGTTAACAAATGTCCAACTTAAATGTTATACTGCAAGGCATACCGGTGAACTCCTATCAGAATATAGAATGCCTGTAAAGCATTTGCTGAATAGCAGATACATGAACTTTAAAAATGGATAACGGAGTTACGATATTGATTTCCTACATGCAATTTATGGGAATAAATAAAGATGAGTCAAGAGCAAACTCACCTTTCCTTCTTGAGTGATAGGAGGCCGATTGCAGATATTTTCCCTTGACAGTCAAGAGTACGTTACTTTATATTTTTCCCACGTTCCACGTTGAAAGGGTATTCTTGCCAAATTTCGTAATGTGAAGCTCCCCGCCCACAAGGCGGGGCTTGCGGGTGCGTTCCCGGTCAAAAGGTCAGCTCGGCCCAACCTCTTTACCCGTATTTGGAGTGCGTAATATGAGTAATACATTTATACAGGATTTTAAGATTTTGGACAAAAATACCTGCACTGCCTTGTGTCAGATAAAAGGGGATATTGTCCTGTTCGGCGGATTTGCCGGTTACCATCAGTATATTATCGAAAAAAAACTGCCCTGGCCCCGGATATTGATCCATGGGGGCATGAACACATATGAGGACCGTATTTTGAATCCGTTCGACTTTGTTTTTCTTTGCAGTTTATTTAAAGGCGGTGGGTTCGATTTAACTGATATGACGGTGAAAAATAAAATCACGTTGGTCGGTACGCCGGAAGAATTGGATCGTTCAGTCAACTTGATAAAATTTTCTTTTCAGGGCCCGGATGAGAATTTTTTAAAATTTGCCGGAGTTGATCCTGGGTGGTACGAACAGTATTTAAAAGAAAAAGAGTTTTTTTCTATTAAAAATAAAAAGGGGAAACCCTTTCAGTTGACTCAGCTTATATCATGTAGTGAACTGGGCAAAGCGCTACCTGGTAAATGGTTTGTGGAAAGAATAAACAACATGGTTTTTCTAATCAGAGACCTTGAAACCGGAGACTGCCAGGAACTGGACATTACACCAAAGCAAAATGAAACGATAAAACCCGTATGGCGGACTCCACCCTATTACGGGGGATTTCCGGCCGCTCTTGCCTTTTCCCTCCAGGTACTGGGATATGGATCCCCTTTTCAGTCAAAGGGGCCTACTACCTGTATGGTTCTCCGCCTTAATGGTCTTGCTGTGTTGGTTGATTGTTGCCCGTTTTGGGATTTACTGGCCATGCAGACAGGCATCAGCATAGCTGAAATTGACTCCTTGATTCTTACACACTGTCACGAAGATCATATGGGAGGTCTCTTAAAACTGATCCGCAGGGGAAAGAAGATAAGAATATATACTACCGGGGATATTTTTCAGATGATGCTGCATATTTTGTCATGGCAGCTTGATGTGTCAATGGATGAGGTAAAACAATATTTTGAATTTCATCCTGTGACGACAGAAAAATGGACCACCATTTCCGGTATACAATTTTTCTTTCAATACACTTCACATCCTATACCATGCATTTCAGTTAAGGCCCGGAAAAAACTCTCGCGTGAACTGCCTGAAGAGATTCAAATAACTTCTGATACTGTGGGCACGGCCTGTGCTCAGAATATGCTTTCTCAGGGCGTAATATCTCAGCACAGATATGATCAACTCATGAGCATCTTCGAAGGAGATGTTACCATCGCTGACGGCGGAGAAGCTGGTTTACATCCGGCGATTCAAGACTTTATGGGGCATGATGTGAGGGCTATGTTTTTAGGACACCGGCAAGATGAAGTGTCTGATGCGCCCATGCACTTATCTTTTGTGGAACCTTACCATCTCTTTCCTTTTGAAAATCTCAGTACTGCTTCCATTGCCAGTCGGGCAATAGATAGTTTTTTGAAACCATTTTCCAGCATTGATGTGGGACGATGGGCACAAATATTACGTGAAGCTGCAATTTATCGTCCAATAGCCAAAGGGCAATTGATTGTGCAGGAACAGATGGAAGAGGCGGAATTCATGTTTGTTATAGGCTTCGGTCTTTTTTCGGTAATATCAAATAATCAGGAGGTTGCTGTCCTGCATTCCGGAAACTTCTTCGGAGAACATGTTTTTGTTTCTAGTGATAAAAAAAGGACCGCTCATGTTAAGGCATTAACATATGGTATCGTTGTTGGGTTAAATGCAGAGGTAATTCATGAATTTTTAAACGACAATCCGGAAGTCAAAAGCCGTTTTTATCATCTGGCTGAAGCTCGAGAGCTGCTGAGTCGAACTATGATATTTGGAAAATTAAACGTTACTGAAAAAACACATCTCGCCCTTTCTCTTAATAAGATTCACTTAAATGCCGGAGATTACCTTATAAGAAAAGGGGAAACTGAAAACTGCGGATATGTATTAGCACATGGCGCATTGGAGATACCTGGCACAGACATTGTTTTTACTCCTCCTGCTATAGTCGGTGAATTCACGGCAGCAGGTTTTACCGAGCAACGAAGCGCTGATATCAAAGCCACGGAAGATTTCACGACTGCGTATGTAATAACTTACAATGATATGCAGAGGCTGATGCAGTCAAACCCTGATATTGAAATGAAACTGAAGGAACTGGCACGCTCCAGAGGACTTGGCGTATAAAATTTTGTATTTAAATTAGCTGCCTGAACTGAGGTAAAATAGTAGCAAGCTGCACGTAAATAAGATGGTAATTGAGTAATACTTGGTACTTCCATATAATAGGAATATGCAGTATTGAAGCTCCCCGCAGCTTGCTGCGGGGAGCTTCACATTGTCGCAAAAAGTCGAAAAACACGTCATTACGAGCGAAGCGAAGCAAGACTGTGAGCTATAACTTATTATAATTATTAACCATAATTAAAAATCCTCTCAATTCTTTCAAAAAATCTTTGTCAAAACCAAGGTTGTTATATTGCCTTCGGCGCTGTCTTCAGCACAGAACTCCCACTGACTCCTGAGTGAAACAGAAAGTTTGGCAGGAGGAATAAAAACGCTCACCTCTGGACCGACTGCATAGACCCTGTCATGTACACTTTTGTCCCAGGTAACATCTGAACCACTATCATCGGTTACCTGCCACTGGCAGTATCCGGTCAATCCCACATCCCAGATTTTTGCTAATGTTTTTCCTATGCCCCACTCGAAATGAAAGTTATTACCGGGCTTCACATCAGTTTCATCTTTCTTGCTGTGGATTTCGTATCGGCTGAGAATCGATGCCGACCAGCTCTTTTCTACATCGAAATAGTAAGTTCCTCCCACGGTAGCCATGCCCGTCCAGAAGTCTTTGCCTGGAGAAGCCGCTTCATTTTTATCATATTCGCCGGTTGGAACATAAAGGGCCAGGGCAAATGCAGCATCGTAACGGGGGCCGTGCCAGGATAGAACGAATGGTTCCACGGCAATATCGCCCAAATCGAATTTTTCATCGTCAATCCCCGCTCCCTTATTTTCAATGTCCGTATAGACAAGAGGAATTACGATAGAAACGCCGAAATCAGCCCCCAGAATCTTTATATTGGAGATCCAGACGAATCTATTGACCAGAGAGTAAACATTTAAATCATAGCCCACATCCAATTCATGTCCGTTTTTATCTTTTAATGTATTAGCCTTATAAAATTGGTTATAAAGACGCCAGTAAAAACCTGGGGGTGGTAAAGTTGCGGCCTTAATCCCTTCACCTCCGCTGACATAGTGACCAGTTTCACCTGCAGCGGCAATCCCGAACAGCGTTCCCACAAAACCAAAAGCGCAAAACAATACAGCTACAGCAAGAAATTTTCGCATGACCAGTACCTTTCTTTATGTGAAAATAATAATTAAATGACGAGAATTTTTTAGTCAAAGGACTATATAGGATGGTATTTATTTGTCAAGTGATGAAACGTCATAATGCACTGTACCCGTTGTGATCTTGACACACAACTATGTTTGGGGCATATTTTTTCTTTGTGAAAGCAAATTCCTACATAATTTCATTCTTGGACAATAATTGAGATACCTGCACGGGCAGGGTTTGCTGCGTTATCTGTCTCCGAAATCCTGGAAGCAAACGATCGACCCCAATTGGCGGGTCTGCAGAATGTGCAGTGGCAGTCAGTCTTGGATGGCCTGAAGGCGGACGGCACCTTCGAAAAGATATACCGGAGCTATATTCCTAATGCGGATCTGAATGATTTGCTGAAAAAATAGATAAATGGCCAATATGATCGGCATCATCTGGATATGTTAATTTTCAGGAGCCTGTCCACATTGAAGCCTGTTTTTCCTTGCACACCTACTTTGAAATTTGACTATAAAGTTACGATATTAATTTCCTGTGCTCAATTTATGGGAATAAATAATGATAAGTCAAGAGAGGACTTGCTCCCCTACTCTATGCTAATTGAACTGAACAGCGAGCGCATTCCCCGCTGCTTGCGGCGGGGTTAGCGAGCGAATAAAAATAACAATTTTCCTTACCCCGATAAACGGGATAAGTGCGTTAACGAAATTATTTTATGGCAGAAAATAATTTCTAACTTACTAAACAGTCGGAGATTCCCCGCAACTTGTTGCGGGGAGATTCAATATTGAAAACAAGCAAAATTGCCTGTTTGTCTGTTCAATATCAGGATATCAGGCAAAATTGCCTTATATGTAAATGTTGGAAGGTATAATATGAAAAAGTGTCCTTTTTGTGCCGAAGAGATTCAAGAAGAAGCAATTAAATGCAAACATTGCGGGGAATGGCTTGATAAAACAAGCAATGCTCCAATGGATGAAAATAGTGGAGGACATAATTTAAAATATATCATTGATGAGGTTACTTCAGAAAATGTAACAGCTAAACCATCTACTGAAAATAATCCGCAACGCAATAATGTCGCTAATCCTGAAGTATCAAATGACTGCGTTGACCAAACTATATCGACAAGATTGGAATTGTTGGATATGGTTGAAAAGTCATTCGGGAGATTCAAAATACTATGCTTACTGATATGTTTCTTCCCTAGCGTTTTCGGTGTAGTAGTTGCGAGCATTAATCCTTCAAAGCCTTTTTTAGATATTATTTTTTTGTTAGGTGGCTTGGTAATCATAATTACAGCGTGCCTTATTTTGTATCACTTATGGTTTTGTGCCCGTCTTATTGGTAGTAATCCACTCCTTTATGTCTTAATGTCAGTTATTATGCCTATAATTATTGGAGCCATTATACCTGCCTCTAGTGCTAGCACCATTCCAGCATATTTTACTCTACCTATTGTTGGAATAATAATAGCCTATAATATTTTAAAAAAAGCAGCAGTGAAACAAGGGCTAGTCAAATTTTCAATGAACAAACGCTGGTGGCAGTTCTAAGTGGCAACGGTTTGCAATGCCGCTTTGCGTCAAAGCAAACCGCGCCACAGCTGAGCTCTTTCGTTGGTGCGCCAAGCGCAGCTTGGTGCTTCTTATAGGGGTGACCTGTCTATGTTCCTGGGCAGGAAGTCCCCATCGGGCAAAGCTTAACCAGCAGCCCGTACCGAGTGTTGCGCGACTCGCGGAGTCAGAT